>Ga0233425_10001750_pt1 | contig 46352 bp, 31 predicted proteins | sample Watercolumn_Towu_2_FD_181712 | JGI IMG/M metagenome (GOLD analysis project Ga0233425, IMG submission 181712) | Freshwater microbial communities from Lake Towuti, South Sulawesi, Indonesia - Watercolumn_Towuti2014_140_MG | ecosystem: Environmental > Aquatic > Freshwater > Lake | place...
CAGGAGTAGGCGGAACATAATCCGACACCCTCCCGAATGCAAGCAAAAACTGGTCGGTCGCCCCGGGCAGTGGCCGGGCAGGAAAACGGAACCGCTGGAAACAGGGGGAGAAGGGTTTTCCGGTGGATACGGGAGCTAGTCCTGGACCTCGATCTGCTGGGACTCGTCCTCGGCCTTGTTCTCCGCGTCGTAGTAGTACTTCGCTTCCGCGCCGCCGGTCTCAGCCTTGACCGGGTACTGGGCCACCAGCGCGTACTGGATGACCGTGGGCGAGCCGGCAGGCACCGAGTCGAGGTACAGGATGAGCTGCTTGCCCGTGACCTCGAAGTTGCTGATGGTCTTTGCTTCCTGCAGCGCGGCCAGGTCCGACGTCACCAGCGCAAACCCCGGCGGAAGCCCCACCGTCACCAGCACCATGCCCTTGGCGTCCGGGTCGTTGTTGGTGATGGTCACGGTGCACATCACCGAGTCGTCCACCGCAACCGACTGGCTGTCGTAGCTCACGTCGATGGTCAGCGGCCCCTCCGGAAGCTCGGCGTCCTCCCAGGGGACGTAGTGGGTGGTCACGATCTGGTACGAGAGCCCGCCCAGCCCGCTGTAAGCGATCTCGATGTCGTGCTTGCCTGCGGGCAGGTCGGTGGGGCTCTCGAGCTGCCACACCACGTCCTTGTTGAAGTTGTCGAAGTGCTGCGAGCCCATCTCCTTGCCGTCCAGCAGCACGGAGATGTCCGCGTCGGTCTCGCCCGGCGTCATGGTCGCGGCCTTGAGGAAGGTCTTGAGCGCGAGCACCGTGGCCTGGGTGTTGTAGCCCCAGTTGCCCTGCGGGTCCTTGCTCCGCACGAGGTACTCCACCGCCATGTTGACGTCGTTGGGATACGACCCCTTGGTCGCCATGGCCAGCGCGACCAGCGACGTGACCTCGACGTCCGCCGCACTGCCGTAGGAGTTGACCAGCGTGTCGCTGCCCGCGGTCCAGTGCAGCGCTCCGTCCTCCTCGATGCCGGAAGCGTGGAACTCGTCCAGGATCTTCCCGGCCTCGTTGGTCCCCTTGCCCGTGGCCAGCAGCGCGTTGGCGCACAGCCCCTTGGTGTAGGCTCCGTCCTCGGTCTTGAGCGCGGACAGGATGTGGGTGACCGCCTTGTCCACCGCGGGCAGGTCCCCGAACCCGCCGTACGCCAGGGCCCAGGTGATGTAGCAGGTCGCCCGGAGGCTTCCCGCCCCCAGGTTCTCGTTGCCCGCATGCAGCGCCTTTTCCTCGCCCCACGACCCGTCCGACTTCTGGGTCGCGGCCAGGTAGTCGGCCGTGCGCTGAATCACCGCGGTGTCCACCGCGTCGTAGACCTTCTTGGTGTCGGTCAGCATCATGATGCCGACCGCGGACAGGATCTGGTTGCCCGGGTTGTCCCCTTCCCACCAGTTGAAGCCGCCGTCCGCACACTCGAACGTCAGGATCGCCTGGTACCCGACGTTGATGTACTCGATGGCCTTCATCTCGATCTCGGGAGTAGTCGTTCCGGTCACCGTCATGTAATCCATTGCAAGCACGTTTGGCCACGCCGACGACGTGGTTTGCTCAAATCACCCACCTGGTAACTGGAGCATGCTCTCCATGCCTTCGACGATGTGCGTCGAGAGCCCGGGAAGCACCTTGACCACCACGAAGCGGGCACCGTCAATCGAGTTGTCCGGGAACTCCGCTACCTGCTGCACCTGGTCCGTGCTCGGGCTCTTGCCGTCGTTCTTGAACCGCGCCGAGTAGGAGTTCGCGATCTCCTTTCCGTCCGGCTTCACCTCCACGGTCCGCTTGATCGCGTCCTTGGCTTCCTTCTCGCCCAGCCCGTACACGGTCAGCGAGTGCCAGCCGACCTTGGTCACGCGCACCGGGAAGGACACCACCGACACCTCGCCCGGCTCCATCATCACCACCTGCTTGTCCTCTCCCAGCAGGTCGAACCAGTCGTCCGTGGTCAGCTCGATGCTCACGGTCTGCGCGGACTCGAGGTAGTTGTAGATGGCTACCGGGAACGTGATCTGGTCGTTCTGCGTCAGGTACTTCGGGAAGTCGATGTCCACGAAGAAGTCCTGGAACACCACGATCCCGTCGTCCCGGCTTCCCAGCTGCCCGCCCTTGGACGAGGCGAGCGTCGTCATGCGCCACTCGGTGATGGAGTCGGCAAGCGGAATGGTGAGCTGGGCCTTGCCCTGCTCGTCCGTGATGACCGACGGGGCCACGAACAGCGTCTCCGGGAACCAGCTGCGCACCTTGACTCCCGCCTTGTCGCCCCCTTCCTCACCGGGCTCGGCCGGCGGCTCCGGCTCCTCCACGGCCGCGGCGTCCGCCGCACCCGCGAAGTTCCAGTTGCCGTTCTCCTCGGCCCCGCCCGCCATGGGCATGCCGTCATCGCCGCCCTTCCACGGACCCTGGTTGGTGAGGTCCCACACGTTGAGGGTCGCGCTCCAGTCGTCCGAGGTTCCGTCCAGCTCGTCCGGACCCATGCTGCGCACGGTCACGCTGCAGTCCCAGTCACCGCCCGTCACCGTGAACAGGAACGGGTTGCCCCAGAAGTCCCACTCCCGCGGCAGCGAGAGGTAGTCCATCAGGACCGGGCACGCATCGTAGTACTCGGTGTTCTTCACGAGCAGGAGCACCGAGAGCCGCTTCACGATCTCGGCCTTGCGCTCGTCGAAGTACGGCTTCAACACCTGCGGCAGGAGCTTGAGCGCGTCCCCCCACGACGACACCTTGGTCTGGCCCGGAGCCACACCGCCCATGGCCGCAAACGCCGCGGCCGTCTTGTCCTGCACGCCCCCCTCCTCGTCAGAGCCGGGCTTCGCTTCCGCTTCCTCGGCCATGAGCCCGCCCAGGGACAGGCCCAGGCCCTGCCCGATCTGGTACGTCGGGTTGGCCAGCTCGTCCTCCAGCCGGAAGTAGAGCTCCATCAGGCCGGGCTTCATCTCGCTCAACGCGAACACCGCCTCGTCCACCACCTGGAGCCCCAGAGCGGACTGCACCGGCTTCTTGTCCACGTCCGTCACCTTGAACTGGATCGTGGCCGAGTCGCCCGGCAGGTACTCGTCCTGGTCCGCGGTCACCTCGATGGAAAGATCCGTGGCCGGCTGCACGTACACCACCCGGGTGTCCCGGATGAACTGGCCGCTGTCAGCCAGGATGTAGGCGTCCAGCACCAGGTCCTCGGTCAGCGTGCCGTCCAGGTCCACCTGGAGCGACGCGATGCCATCCTCGATGGTGAGCGTCTTGGTCAGCACCGTCTGCCCCTTGCGCACGATGTCGAGGAACAGGTGCTGGTACGCGTTGGCCACGTACGCGGTAACCTCCATGGTCTCGCCCACCTTGTACAGCGACTTGTCGGTCCGCAGAAGGATGCCCGCCTCCGCAGACCCCACCGAGAAGCTGAAGTTGGCGGTGGCCTTGCCGCCCTTCCCGTCGTTGGCCGCAATCGTCAACGCAAGGGTCCCCTGGTGCGGGATGAGCGACACCTTGGCCGGACCCGTCGGCGGCACCTTCACCTCGTCCCCCTCGTCATCCAGCTCCGCACCGTTGACCGTGAGCTTGCAGGTCGCATCCACCGGGTTGCCGTTGGGGTCGGTCACAAACAGGAAGAACGTGTTGGCAACGTCCGGGACCACCTCGCCGCTCTCCGGGATCACGACGACGTCCAGCGCCTTGTCGGTCACCACGATGTTGCGCGCCACCTTCTGCTCGTGGGACGCCTGGTCCACCACGGTGAACTCCACCATGATCATGGCCTTGCCACCCTCCACCGGCTGCCCCACCAGGTACGTCGGCAGTTCGAACTCGAAGGGATACAGGCCCGACTCGTTGGTCTCCCCCTCGATGGTGGTCATGGGCACCCACTCGGCCTTGTACTCGTAGGGCACCACCGTGACCTTGCCACCCTCCACCGGCTTGCCGAAGAAGTAGTCCACCTGCAGCGAGCCCTTCACCGTCTGGCCCGGCATGTAGAAGCTCTTCTCGATGTCCACCCCGATCTTGAACTTCGGAAGCGAGTAGCGGTCCACCGTCACCACCTTCTCGCTCACCACGTCCCCAACCGTCACCCGCACCGTGTACGGCCCCAGCAGCACCTGGTTGCCCAGCTGGAACTCGCCCCACGCGACGCCGAATTCGTTGGTCTCGCCCTCGGCCTTGAACACCTTGTTCCCCTTGGCATCCATCACCTCGAACACCGCAACGTCGTTGGCCAGGGGCTTCAGGTCGAACCGGTCCAGCGCCAGCGCACGCAGGTGCATCTTCTGGCCCGGCTGGTACATCGGCTTGTCCGTGGTCAGCAGCAGCCGGCTCTCACGCACCACCGACACGCCGGTCTCCACCACCTCGCCGTTGCCGTCCACCACCGCACACTTGGCGGTCAGCTGCTCCGGGTCGCCCCCCTCGGTCTCGAACAGCGCCACGCCGTTCTCGTCCGTCTTGCCGGTCAGCGTCTCCCGGTTCTCCTCCCCCGCGGCCAGATCCAGCTTGATCTCCTGGCCGGCAAGCGGAGCTCCCGTGCGCGGATCGATCAAGTATGCCCGCACGAGGGACTTCTGCCCGGAGTACAGCTTCTCGGGCATCATCAGGATGAGGTCCGACTTGGGAAGCAACATGAACAGGCTCCGGTTGCCCTTGACCTGGTAGCCCCCGGCCGTCACGTGGTACTCCACCACGTACTCGGCTTCCTGCGCCTGCGTCTCGAACGCCGGCACCTCGTCCAGGTGCACGGCCACCGTGTCCTTGCCCGAAGCCAGCGTGAAGTCCGCACTCCCGCTCACTTCGTACGCGCTGCCCAGGTGCCGGCACCTCACCGTCACCGACCCCTCCAGGTCCGCTTCCCCCGTGTTCGTCAGAGGAAAGTACACCTCCAACGCCTTGCCCACCACCTTGGCCGACAGCTCCTTCTCCAGCACCGAAACCGGCCCGGACTCGAGCTGGTCGGGCTGCCCGGTCTCCCCGGTGCCCTCCTCCTCCTTCCCGCATCCCAGAGCTGCCAGCATCACCAGCAGCCACAGCCATAGCGTTGACTTTTTCATCACCGCACCCCCTTTTGTGCACCTTGTTTACAATATCGCGACTGGCAGCCGGGTGACTGCCATGACCGTAAGCACCCCAAGCCCGCGAGCCCAGCGGGCCGGAATCCTGCTCAGTGCTCTCTGTTTCGTGACCGTCGCATGCACTCAACTCCTACCACAGGCGGATCGCTGGTAGCAAGTCCCGTGCCAGGCGCCTGAGGCGCCACAAGCCGGGGGCGTCGCCCCCCATGGCCGCCCGTAGCGCGCTAGCGGCCCAGCGCTTCGCTCACGCGGAGGGCCAGCTCCCGTGCCGAGAACGGCTTCTGAATGAAGCAGACGCCGGGCTCGAGCACGCCGTGCCGGGCGACGGCTTCCGCGGTGTAGCCGGACATGTACAACCGCCGGCCGATGGGCCGCACGGCCTGGATGGCATCCGCCAGCTCCGGGCCGCTCATGTCCGGCATCACCACGTCGGTCAGCAGCAGGTCGATGGGGCCGGAATGCGTGCGCACAAGCTCCATCGCGGCCGCGGCGCTTCCGGAGACCAGCACCTTGTAGCCGTGGTGCAGCAGCATCTGCCGGGTCATGTCGAGAAGCGCGGGCTCGTCCTCCACCACCAGGATCGTGTCTCCGCCCCCCCGGGTCGGGGCTTTGGCCGCCACCGCGTTCTGGGAGCACGGCGTTCCTGTGGTCCTCGGGAGGTAGACGGCCACGCAGGTCCCCTTGCCCACCGCGCTGCTCACGTTGATGTATCCCTGGTTCTGCTTGACGATGCCGTACACCGTGGCCAGCCCCAGCCCGGTTCCCTCCCCGGGCTTCTTGGTGGTGAAGAACGGCTCGAAGAGCTTGGCCTGAGTCTCCGCATCCATGCCGCAGCCGTCGTCCACCACCGAGAGACGCACGTAGTCCCCGGGGACGAGGCCCGGCAAGCCCTTCACCGCGGCCGCGTCCAGAGCGGCATTCGCGGTCTCGATGCGGACCTGCCCGCCCGCAGCCACCGCGTCCCGGGCGTTGACGCACAGGTTGGCAAGGACCTGGTCCACCTGCGAGCGATCCATCCGCACCGGCCACAGCTCGGGCTGGGGGACGAACTCCAGGCGGATGTCCTCCCCTGCCAGCCGCACCAGCATCCGGGTCAGGCCTTGCACCACCTCGTTCAGATCCAGCACCTCGGGGCTCACGGTCTGCTTGCGCGCAAACGCCAGGAGCTGCCGTGTCATGGTCGCGGACCGCCGTGCGGCCTGCATGACCTGCGACAGGTCGTCCTGTGCCGCGTGATCGCCCGGCAGCTTCCCCATGGCCATCTCCGCGTGCCCGAGGATCACGGCCAGCATGTTGTTGAAGTCGTGCGCCACGCCGCCTGCCAGCCGCCCGATGGACTCCATCTTCTGTGCGTGCGCGAGCTGCGCCTCCACCTTCTTCATGTCCGTGACGTCGAACTCGATCCCGTCCCAGCACGTGATCCCGCCCGGCAGGGGCCGCGGCTGCGACACGAACCGCGACCAGCGCACGGTCCCGTCCGGCCACAGCATGCGCACCTCGGTCTTGAACACGGTCATGGTCCGGTGCGCCTGCTCCTCCTCGTCAATCACGCGGCGCACGTCTTCGGGGTGCACCCTGCCATAGATCCGCATCGGGTCCGCCATGGCGTCCGCGGCCGAGCACCCGTAAAACCGCTCCACCACGGAGCTCAGGTAGGTGAACTTCCGGGTCCCGTCAGGCATCCGCAGCACCTGGTAGATCATCCCGGAAGCGAGGTTCCGGCTGATGGATGTCAGCAGATCACGGTCGTGGTGCGGATCCTTCATCCCAGTCGCCCCCACATGTGCGCTCGCACGCGTTCGCCCGCTCCCGCTCCCGTCGATTCCCGAGGCAGGAGCACCACCCCGTCGGCACGGCCCGCATTCACGTAGTCGCCCGAGCCGTGCGCGTGCACCGGGTCCGCCATCAGCCGACCCGATTCCCAGCGGAACCGGCACGCGGCATAGTACCACCGGCCCGGCGACTTGCGCACCGCCGCGGTCAGCTCCGCCTCTGCTTCCCCGCTGCCCGCAGGCCGCTTCAGCCGCGCCAGCCGCTCCAGCAGCGGCACCACGAACTCGTAGAAGCACACCAGCACCGAGTTCGGGTTGCCCGGAAGGCCGAACGCGAAGCGGCCGTCCGCGGTCGCGGCGAACATCACCGGCTTGCCCGGACGGATGGCGACCCCCCGGAACACGGTCCGGGCGCCACAGGACTCCAGCACCTCGGGTACGAGGTCGAAGTCCCCCTTGGAGACCCCTCCGGTCAGGAGCAGCACGTCGCATTCCAGCCCGCGGCGGATCGCACCTGCCAGCGCTTCCCGCTCGTCCCGGCAGATACCCAGGTAGTGCGCCACCCCCAGCCCGCAGTCCGACAGCAGCCCGGCCAGCAGCGTCGAGTTGCTGTTGTAGATCTGGTGCTCCCCCACCCTGCCCCCGGGCTCCACCAGCTCGCCGCCGGTCTGGAGCAGCGCCACCTTCGGAAGCGGGTAGACCGAAAGCTCCTTGCGCCCTACGCCCGCTGCCACCGCGAGCGCCTGGCCGTTCAGGAACGTGCCCTCCGGAAGCACCACGCTGCCGGCCCGCGCATCTTCCCCGCGCGCCGCGACGTTGGCTCCGGCCGCGACCCCGGACAGGATCGCGACCGTCCTTGGCCTGCCCTCGCTGCCCGCCGCAGGTCTCGCCTCGGCCTCGCCGCGGGTGGAAGCCGGATCTCGGGTCTCCTCCACCGGCACCACCGCGTCCGCGTCCGCGGGCACGGCCGCACCCGTCATGATCTTCAAGCACTGGCCGGGCCTCAGGGCCACCGGCGTGGCGTCGCCCGCTTCCCGGACTCCCACGACGTCGAGGGTCGCGGGCACGGACGTCACATCGCTGGCCCGCACCGCGTACCCGTCCACCGCGGAGCGATGGAACGGCGGAATGTCGCGCTCGGTCGTCACGGCCTCGGCCAGCACCTGCCGCGAAGCGGCCCAGAGCGCACGGCGCACCGGGTGCACCGCGGGGATGGGGATGCCCCGCACGAGGCCGACAGCATCCAGAGGCTCCATGAGACCCATGCTACCTCCGTCCGGGAAGATCCCGCGCCACGATGCTACCTCCGTCCGGGGAGATACCGGTCCACGATGAAATCCGCAATCCCTTCCGCATCGTCCACGTGGAACAGCGGCACTCCCAGGTTCCACTGCATGTCAGAGGCAATGGCCACCAGCCGGTCCCCGGGCCCCGAGCAGATGAGCGCGTCGGACCGCGCGGCCCGCTGCACCTCGATCTTCTCCGTGTCCCCCCGCTTGAACCCCTCTGCGATGACGAGGTCCAGCCCCAGGCCGGACAGGTGCGTCTCCACCACCTCGCGCACCGAGTTCCGCTCCGGCGCGTCGACCGTCAGGAACATCCGTGTCGGCGAGAGGATCGCGACCGCACACGCTCCGGCTTCCCGGTGCCGCCACGTGTCCTTGCCCGGGTGGTCCACGTCGAAGGAGTGCGCGTCGTGCTTCACCGTCCCCACCCGGATCCCCCGGGCCGTCAGGATCTTCAGCAGCTTCTCCATGAGCGTGGTCTTACCGCTGCCGGACTTGCCCACGAGGGCCACCAGCGGCACAGGGCTGTGCGTCATGCGCATGCACCTCCTACCGCGATGCGGGGGGCCGCACCTCGGCCTTGCCGGGGACCTCCCGGGCCGTGATGAGCGAGGGATGGTTCACCGGGCACACGAACGAGCAGATGAGGCAGCCGAGGCAGCGCTTCTCGTCCATCACGGGGCGCCGATTCGCAGAGTCCCACGACAGGCACTGGCCGCCCGCGTCGTGGCACACCACGTGGCACTGGCCGCAGCCGACGCACCGGTCCAGATCGTACGATGCGATCCCCTGGCGCTTCAGGTCGAACTGGTCGGTGTGCACCACGTTGGGCACCGCCTTTCCGACGAAGTCCGCGACTCGGGCAAAGCCGTGCTGCTCCATGAAGTCCGACATCCCTTCCAGGATGTCCTCGACGATGCGATAGCCGTAGTGGATGACGCCCGTGGTGATCTGCACCGTCGACGCGCCCACCAGCAGGTACTCCACCGTATCCACCCACGTCTCGATGCCGCCGATGCCCGAGATGGGAAGCTTCAGGTCCGGGCTTCCCGCCATCTGGGCCACGCACCGCAAGCCGATGGGCTTGACCGCGGGACCCGAGTACCCGCTCATGGCCCCCTTGCCGAAGATGTTGGGCCGCGGCACGAAGTCATCTAGCCCGATGCCCACCAGCCCGCTGACCGTGTTGATCGCGGCGATGCCGTCGGCCCCGCCGCGCTTTGCAGACAGCGCGGGCTCGTTGATGTCCGTGACGTTGGGCGTCATCTTCGCCAGCACCGGGATCTTCACCACCTTCTTGACCGTCGCGGTGAACTTCTCCACCAGGTCGAAGGCTTGCCCCACCTTCATCCCCGAGCCCTCCACGGTCATGTGGGGGCACGAGAAATTCAGCTCCAGCATGTCCGCACCGGCGTCCTGGCAAGCGATCGCCAGCTCCCGCCACTCGTCGTTGGAGAAGCCCATGATGCTTGCAATCACGATGCGGTCGGGCCACCGCTTCTTGAGGAACCGGATGTCCGCGAGGTTGTCATCGAACGGCCGGTCGGAGATCTGCTCCACGTTCTGGAGCCCCACCACCTTCTTGCCGTCCACGTCATAGGTCGCCATGCGCGGGAACGGGTGCACGATCTTGATGTTGCCCATCCCGATCGTCTTGTAGGCCACGCCTCCGAACCCCGCGTCGAACGCGCGGCCGATCATCTCTCCCGTGTTGGACACCGGAGACGACGACAGCATCACGGGGTTCACGAAATGGACGCCGCAGAAATCGATCCCGAGATCGCGTCGAGCGCTCATGGCGTCACCTCCCCCTGCAGCATCTTGCGAATCGCGGCCGCTGCCTTCTTGCCGTCGCAAACCGCGTGCGACACGAGGGAGGGCCCCCGCACCGCATCCCCGCCGGCAAACACCCTGGCCGCGCCGGTCTCGCCGGTCAGCCCGTCCGCCTTCACCCGGTTGCCTTCCAGCACCTCGATCCCCTTGAACTGGCCGCTGGCCGACTCGCACAGGAAGCCCACGGCTTCCACCACGAAGTCCACGGGCACCGTGTGCTCCGACCCCGGGATCGGCTCCGGCTTGCGCCGCCCGGTAGCGTCCGCGGCCCCGAGCCGGTCGCGCACCAGCCGCATGCCGCTGAGCTTGCCGCCCGCGGACAGGTACTCCATCGGCTGCGTCAGCATGAGGAAGTGGATCCCCTTGCGCAGCGCGGCCATCTTCTCCACCTGGCTTCCCGGCATCTCGAGGAACGAGCGCCGGTACACCACGCTCACGTCCGCGGCGGACATGAGTGATGCGGTCATGGCAGCGTCCATGGCCGTGTCCCCGCCGCCCACCACCGCGACGTTCCTCCCCTTCACGCGCTTGCGCAGCTTGGACGGCTGCTCCCGGGCCTCCTTGAGGAAGCCCAATGCGTCCACGACGTCCGGGAGGTCGCTTCCCGGCAGGCGCATGCGCTGCGCCTTCCACGCTCCAGTCGCCAGGTAGACCGCACGGTACCCGTCGGCCAGCAGAGCCTGCAGCGCGTCGGGGCCCGTGACGGCACGGCCGCACTCGAAGGTCACGCCGAGCGCGCGGATCTCCTCGACCTCGCGGTCCAGGAACTGCTCGCTCAGCCGATGCGCGGGGATGGCGTAGCGCAGCATGCCGCCGGGCTTGGCCATCCGCTCGAACACCGTCACGCAGAACCCTGCACGGGCCAGCTCGGCCGCGGCAGTAAGCCCCGACGGGCCCGCTCCCACCACCGCCACCTTGACGCGGTTGGAGCGGACCGCGTCCTGCGGCGCAAACCCGATCTCCCACGCGTGCTCCACCAGGAACCGCTGGATCTTGCCGATCTCGACGGGACGGTCCAGCCCCATCACCGTGCACTTCCCGCCGCACAGGTCGCAGTCCGGGCAGAGCACCGCGCACACGCCCCCCAGCGGGTTGTTCCGCTTGATGGTCCGAGCCGCTCCCTTCAAGTTCAGCATCCGCATCTGCCGGATGAACCGGCCCGGGTCGGTGCTCGCGGGGCAGCCCACGCTGCACGGCGGCTCGTGGCAGAGAAGGCAGCGCTGCGCTTCCGCCATCGCCTGACCCATGGTGAATCCCTTTTCCATGCTGTCCTCCCAGGCCCTACTTCATGCTCGTCAGGACCTCGTCCAGAGTCTTCAGGATGAACTCCACGTCCCCCGCGTCGATGCACAGCGGCGGCTTGATCCGGATGACGTTGCCGTTCATGGCTCCCTTGCCCAGCAGCAACCCCTTGTGCCGTGCCCGCTCCATGATCTCGAGGGTCTCGGTGTTGGCCGGCTCCCGGGTCTGCCGGGACCGCACCAGCTCCACGCCCAGCATCAGCCCCTTGCCGCGGATCTCGCCGATCATCTCGTGCTTCTTCTGCAGCCCCTGCAGCCCCTCGACGAGCATTCCGCCCATGTTGTACGCGTTGTCCGCATACTTGTGCTTCTCGATGGCCTCCAGGACCTTGATGCCCTGGAGCATGGACACGGGGTTGCCGCCGTAGGTGTTGAAGTGCACCTTGCCGCGCATCGACTCCGCAATGGGCCGCGTCGTGATCACGCCGCCCAGCGGCACGCCGTTGCCGATCCCCTTGGCCATGGTGATGACGTCCGGCTCCACGCCCCACTGCTCGATGCCGAAGAACTTCTTGCCCGTCCTGCCGAACCCGGTCTGCACCTCGTCGGACACGAAGATTCCGCCGTACTTCTTCACGATGTCGTACACGATCTTGAAGTACTCCGGCGGCGGGTCCACCACGCCGCCGAACCCCTGGATGGGCTCGCCGATGAACGCCGCGATCTTGCCCGACGTCGAGTACTTGATGATCTCCTCCACCTGCCGGGCGCACGCCACCTTGCACCCCGGGTACGTGAGACCGTAGGGGCAGCGGTAGCAGTAGCCCGCGGGAGCGTGCTTCACGCCGTACACGTAGGGCAGCGAGTGGCGCCACAGCGACTGGCCGGTCAGCGACATGGCCATGAGCGTACGGCCGTGGAAGCTGTGGGTCAGGGCCACGAACTCGTGGGTGCCCGTGTAGTTCTTCGCCAGCAGCGCTGCCAGCTCGTTGGCCTCGCACCCTGCGTTGGTGAAGAAGCTCACCTCCAGCGCTCCCGGGGACACGTCCGCCATCATCTTCGCGTACAGAGGCAGCCACGGGTGGAAGTAGAGGGTGGACATGTGCTGGAGGGTCTTGACCTGCTCCGCCACGTCGTTGACCACGTCCGGGTGGCAGTGCCCCACCGAGATGGTCACCACCGCGGAGAACCCGTCGAGGTACTTGCGACCCTCTTCGTCGTACACGTACTGCATCTGACCGCGAACGATGTTCACGGGATCCTTGAAGTAGGTCATGGTGCTGGGAAGCAGGTACTTCTGCCGCCATTCTGCGATCTGCTGCTTGGTGATGTTGTAGTCTTTCATCGGATGTCCTCCCTGGTGTCCTCGTTGTTTCAGTCCAGCTTGCCCCAGGCGTGGCCCTGCACGAACCGGCCGTGCCCGACCTCGCCCACGAATTTCCCGTTCTCTGCAACGACCCGCCCGCGGGACAGCGTCACCGCGGGATACCCCTTGAGCTCGAACCCTTCGAAGGGAGACCAGTCGCAGTTGGTCTGGAGGTTCTTGTGCGACAGCGTCACCTTCCGGTCCGGGTCGAAGACCACCACGTCCGCGTCCGCTCCCACGGCCAGCGTTCCCTTGTTCGGGTAGAGGCCGAAGAGCTTGGCCGGGTTGGTGCAGCACACCTGCACCAGCCGGTTGAGCGAGAAGCGGGCCGCACCCACGCCGCAGGTGTGCGCCAGCGGCAGCAGGGTCTCGACGCCCGGCATGCCGAAGGGGATCTTTGTGAAGTCGCCGCCCCACATCGCCTTCTGCGTGGTGTTGAAGGTGCAGGTGTCCGTGGCCAGCACCTGCACCGTGCCGTCGGCAAGCGCCCTCCAGAGCCGGGCCTGGTCCGCGGGCTTGCGCAACTGCGGGCACGTGCCGTAGAGGTGCCCGTCGGGGCCCTTGAACCGCTCGTCGTCCAGCAGCAGGTACTGCGGGCACGTCTCCGCGTGCACGTCCACCCCGCGGTCACGGCCGTCCTTGACCGCATCGGCCCCTTCGCCCGTGGACATGTGCACGATGTACAGGCGGCCGCCCGTCACCTCGGCCCAGAGGATGGCCCTGCGAATGGCCTCGTACTCGGTGTAGTTGGGCCGGCACAGAGCGTGCCCGTACGCGCCCAGCTCCTTTGCCCGTCCCCGGTTGCGATCGATGAGCAGGTTGATGGCCGAGTCGTTCTCCGCGTGCACCGTGAGCATGCCGCCGTTGCGGGCCGTCCCTTCCAGCGCCTGGATGAGGTCGCTGTCCTCCGCCATCCACCCCTGCGCCTTGTAGACCATGAACATCTTGAAGGTGGGGATGCCGTACTTCACCACATCGTCCATCTCCTTGCCCGCGATGCCCCAGTCCGTGATGCCCGCGTGCAGGCCGTAGTCCACGCACACCTTGGGGTCGGCTTCCCTGCGCCGCGCCTCGATGGCTTCCCACAGCGAGTGCCCCTTCTGCTGGATCGCATAGTCGATGACCGTGGTCACTCCGCCGCACGCGCCCGCCTTGGTCCCGTTCTCGAAGTCGTCCGCGGAGACCGTCCCGCAGAACGGAAGCTGGAGATGCACGTGCACGTCGATGGCGCCGGGCATCACGTACTTGCCCCTCGCATCGATGACCCGCACGCCCGCGGGCGCAACGATGTCCGCACCCACCTGCGAGATCTTCCCGCCCGAAATAGCGACGTCCGCGGTGTACGTGTCGGTCGCGGTTACCACAAGCCCGTTCTTGATCAGCGTGTCCATGCTCTCCCTCCAATGTCGATCACATCAACCTGTCAATGGCCCCTCGCGCGTGCTCGGGGCTGGGTGCTCGGGGCTGCGTGCGGGAACGGCGCCCGCATCCTCACACCGCCATCTCCTTGAGCGTGGGCGACACCAGCAGCCTTGCTCCCGTCACGGCCCGCACCTCCTCGGCCGTCACGCCCGGCGCCACCTCTTCCAGCACCAGTCCCGCATCCGTCACACGGAGGAACGCCAGGTCCGTCACCACGAGGTTCACGCACCGCCTTCCGGTCAGCGGGTAGGTGCACTCCTCCACGATCTTGGCCGAGCCGTCGGGCGCGGTGTGCGTCATGGTCACCATCACGCACTTGGTCCCGGTGACGAGGTCCATGGCTCCGCCCACCCCCGGCACCCGGTCGCCCGGGACCTGCCAGTTGGCCAGGTCCCCGCGGGCCGAGACCTGGAACGCTCCCAGCACGGTCATGTCCAGGTGCCCGCCGCGGATGATCGCGAACGAGTCGCACTGCGAGCACACCGCGGCGCCGGCCACCATGTGCACCGGCTGCTTGGCAGCGTTCACGATGTCCGGGTCCTCGTCCGCACCCCGCGCCAGCGGTCCCATGCCCAGCAGCCCGTTCTCGGAGTGGATGACCACCTCGACCCCGCCGAGGTACTCGGGGATCAGGTTGGGAAGCCCAATGCCGAGGTTCACGTACATCCCGTCCCTGAGCTCGCGTGCCGCCCGCCTGGCTATCTGCTCCTTGCTCAAACCCTTGGCCATGCCCTGCTCCTATGGTTCGGCTTACGCCCGCCGCTCGTACCGCTCGCCCTGCACCACGCGCTGCACCAGGATGCCCGGCGTGTGCACGTGGTCCGGGTCGATCTCCCCCGGGGCCACCAGCCGCTCGACCTCCGCGACGGTCACCGTCGCGGTCCCGGCCATGACCGCGTTGTAGTTGCGCGCGGTGTACCGGTACGCGAGGTTCCCCATCCGGTCCCCCGCGTGCCCCTTGATCAACGCGTAGTCCGCCTTGAGCGGAAGCTCGAGCACGTACTCGCGGCCATTCAGCACCCGGGTCTCCTTGCCCTGCGCCAGGATGGTCCCCGCTCCCACCGGCGTGTACACGCCCCCCAGCCCTGCCATGGCGCACCGCAGCCGCTCGTTGAGCGTGCCCTGCGGCATGATCTCCAGCTCGACGTCCCCCTTCTTGTACTGCTCGAGGAACCAGTCCTTCTTCGCGACCGGTCCGGGGAACGAGCCCACGAACTTCCTCACCTGCCTCTTCTCGAAGAGCAGCGCCACCCCGTATGCGCCGCCGGACTTCAGGTCGATGGAGCCGATGTTGTTGCTGATGATGGTCAGCCCCTTGACTCCGCGCTCCACCAGCGCTCGGATCAGGTTCTCCGGGATGCCGCAGAGCCCAAACCCGCCGGTCGCAACGACCGCTCCGTCCGGGATGTCGGCGACTGCGTCCAGCGAGCTTTTCCACGTCTTGTCGATCATTTACAGCCCCAGCTCGTTCAGTTTGTCTTCCGAAGGGATCCCTTCCGGAGTCCACTTCCTCAGCTCGTAGTAAGCGTGCAGCATGTTGCCCATGTCCGGGAGCACGCCCTTGGCAAACCCGTCGGGCTTGGCCCCGGCATACAGCCGCGGGGGCAGCACGTCGTCCTTCCGGCTCACCCCCAGGCGCACGTTGTACAGGCGCTTGAGATTGAACAGGCGCTCGCCGGCCCGCATCACCTCGTCCATGTCGGTGTCCCAGCCCGCATAGGCCGAGAGCCACTTCGCCACCAGGCTCGGCCCCACCCGGCCGATGAACAGGAACTTGCACATCCCCAGCGGGTTGAACACGCTCAGGTAGTCCTGCATCTTCTTCACGATGGGTGGCTTGTCCGCGGACGTGTGCGGGTTGGTGGCCTGCGTGAACCCAAGGTCGGGGCACGTGATCCCGCGGTCGAGGAAGTAGGTGAGCGCCTCGAGGTGGCACGCGCCCCGCACCGCGGTCGCGTAGTTGAGCGCCATGCTCACGTGGCCGCGCGGGTCGTGCGCCGGGTACTCCAGCCCCTTGGTGTGGACCGCGAGCTCGACTGCCAGAGGACCCAGCGCCTCGGCCGCCTTCCTGACTCCCTGCCCCAGCAGCACGCCCACGTCCTCGCCCCGGCCGATCTTGTGCACCAGCGCCACCATGGACGCACCGTCCCAGGCAAGCTGCGTGCCGCCGCAGTCTTCACGGGATATCAACCCGCGCTCGTACGCTTCCAGGCCGAAGGCCACCACCGCACCGCCGGAAATCGTGTCGAACCCGTACCGGTTGCACCACTCGTTGCCCACCAGGATGCTCTCGGCATCCGCATTCAGGCAGTTGGCGCCCAGCATCCCCAGGGTCTCGTACTCCGGCCCGTGGCCGTACAGCCCCAGCCCCTCGTGCTTGTAGATCTTGCCGCAACGGATGGGGCATGCGAAGCACGCGTAGTGGTGGTCGAGCCACTTGGGCTGGATGGTCTGCCCGGTGATCGCCTGCGCCCCTTCCTTCCACGCGCCGAGCTGCCAGTTCTTGATCGGCAGGTCGCCGAAGGACTCCACGGTCACGACCCCGCCCGAGGTCCCGAAGTTGTGCAGCCCCGCGGTGTTCTTCTTCAGATCCTCCGCCCCCGTGCGCACCAGGTTCTTCAGCTCGTCGGGCCGCGCAATGGGCATCCGGTTGGCCGGATCCCCGACCACCACGATGGCCTTCAGGTTCTTGGACCCCATGACCGCACCGGGCCCGCCTCGGGCAGCCACCCGCGTGTTGGGCGGATCGAACACGATGCTCGCTATCAGCACGCAGCGCTCGCCCGCCTGCCCGATGGTCGCTATCCGCGCCTTGTCGCCCACCTCGGGGCGCAGCGCCTTCTCCACCTCGTACGTGTCCCTGCCCCAGACGTGGGACGCATCCCGGAACTCCAGCCCGCCAGCCGTGACATACAGGTAGACCGGCCGGTCCGCGCGCCCCCGGATGACGAGCCCGTCAAGCCCCGTCCGCCGGAACTCCGCAGGCCAGTGACCTCCCACCGTAGCCTCGTTCCAGATGCCGGTCTGCGGAGACCGCGCACACACCGTGAACTTCGACGTGCCCGGCAGGATGCTCCCCGTGAACAGGCCGGACAGCCACACCATCTCCGCTTCCGGCGACAGGGGGTCCGCCCCGGGCGCGAGCCCGTCCATGAGCAGCCGAGCGGACAGACCCGATCCGAGGAAGTACTTGCGCACGTCCCCGGCTTCGAGCTTCCGCTCTGCCACCCGGCGGCGCGACAGGTCCACGTCCAGGACGCGTCCCCAGAACCCGAACTGGCTTGCCATGCTCACACCCGGTTGGCTAGGGAAGAAGCCTGACCATGTCTCCGTAGGTCTCGGGCCGGCGGTCCCGGAAGAACTGCCAGCCGTTGCGCACCTGCCGCACGATGTCGAAGTCCAGGTCCGCCACCACCACCGCGTCGTCGTCTTCGTTGGCTTGCGCCACGATCTGGCCGCGGGGATCGCAGAAGTAGCTCGAGCCGTAGAACTTGCCGTGCTTCCACGGCGCCTCGGTCCCCACCCGGTTGATGGCTCCCACGAAGTAGCCATTGGCAACCGCGTGCGCCGGCTGCTCCAGCTGCCACAGGTACTTCGACACGCCCGCTATGGTCGCAGACGGGTTGAAGACGATGTCCGCTCCGTTGAGCCCGAGAAGCCGCGCACCCTCCGGGAAATGACGGTCGTAGCAGATGTACATCCCCACCCGGCCGTAGTCGGTGGGATACACGGGATACCCGAGGTTGCCCGGCTTGAAGTAGTACTTCTCGTTGAACCCCGGCGGCACTTCCGGGATGTGGTTCTTGCGGTACAGCCCCAGGACCTTCCCGTTGCCGTCGACCAGCGCGGTCGTGTTGTAGTACACGCCGGTCATGGCTTCCTCGTAGAACGGAACCACGATCACCATGCCGTGCTTCCTGGCCGTTTCCTGCATCAGGCTCACCGTGTGTCCGTCCACCCTCTCGGCAAGGAAATACCAGCGCGGGTGCGTCTCCGCGCAAAAATAGGGGCCAGCGAAGATCTCCTGCAGCGACAGGATCTTCACGCCCTGCCGCGCAGCCTCCGCGATGAGCCCCAGGTGCTTCTCTATCATCGCGTCCCGGCACTTGAGGACCTCCTTCTTCTGCTCCGCTTCGGACATCCTGTCCGGCTGCGCAGACGGGGCGACCGGGTTGCTGCACTGGATGAGGCCGCATCGAACCACTTGAGAAGACATGCAGGCACCTCCTTTTCGACAACTTCGTACGCGAGCGAGCGCGCAAAGTCAAGCGCAGGATGCTGCCCTTGCATCGACACGGGGGGTGTGACATGCTGCGCACGCTGCGCGGCAGGAGAGGAATGGACGGCACAGCCACACCCCCGGTGCGAACTCAGGATTCGAGCGCCCTGCACGTTGCCTTGGCCTGGGCAGCTGCCATCGCGGTCCCCGCGGCGTGTGTCTTCTGGTTCGCGAAGGGCTCGTCGTGGGGACTGCCCCTCGATGACGCCTGGATCCACGCTGCCCATGCGCGCAGCCTGGTCGAGACGGGCGCGCTGGCCCTCCAGGACGGACGGCCCAGCGCCGCGGTGACCTCCCCCCTCTGGACGCTCCTGCTGGCCCTGCTCTACGCCACGCTTGCCGACCCGGTCCAGGCAGCGGCTCTGCTCGGGTTGGTCACTCACACGCTGCTTGGCGCCGGGGCCTTCGCCCTGGTGCGCGGCGCGGCAGGAACAGCGGCAGGCCTGGCAGCTTGCTTCGTAGCCAGCCTGACCGGCCCCCTCCTGTGGCACTCGCTTTCAGGAATGGAGACGTGCCTGTTCGTGGCGGGAACCCTGTGGGCGCTGTGGGCCTGGGCCGCAAGGCGCCACGTCCTGGCTGGCGTCCTGGCCGCAGCCGTGGTGCTCACGCGGATCGAGGGGCTCCTGCTCCTGGTCCCGCTCCTCTGGGACGCTGTGGTCGAGAAGCAGCGGCGAGCCTGGATGGGAGCGGCTGTCGTCGCCGCGGTCACCGCCGCGTTCTGCTGCTGGAACCTCGCTCGCGTCGGAGCGTTGCTCCCCTCCACCATGGAGGGCAAGCGCTGGGGCTACGGGATCTCTCCGGACCGCGGCCCAGCCCAGATCGTCCGGGACGCAGCGGACTTCCTCGTGGCATGGGCCGACTACCTCCCCTTTGGCCTGGGCGCCCACGGGTGGCGCTGGGCCGGCTGGCTCCTGGGAACCGGAGCAGTTGCAGGCCTGGCAGTCTGCCGCAAGTGCCGCGGCATCATCGGCCTGATCCTGGTGTCGGCCACACTCAACGCAGCGTACGCAGCGCTGCTTCCCGCGCAGGGAGCCGGCGGCCGCTACCAGGCCCTCAACTGGATTCTCTGCCCGGTGCTGGCCCCTCCCGCCCTGGCCGCGCTCGGACGTCTCCGCCTGTCGCGGCCCGCAGTCGTGCGCAGCCTGACAGGATCCGCCATGATGCGCACAGCCGCCCTGGCTGCTGCTGCCCTCCTCGTGGCCCATTCGGCCCTGAACGCCTCTGCCTGGGCAATGAGCTTCCGGTCGCACGTGGACCACATCCAGGCCGTCCACGTGGCGGCAGCCGCAACCACCGCACGGGCTAACGTCGACTGCAGGCCTCTGGTAGCGTACGACATCGGGGCCATCGCATGGTTCGCCCGGACCCCCGCATGCCACCCCCGCCTCTTCGACCTCGGCGGCCTCGAGGACGCTTCGCTGGTGCCCCTCGTGAGAGAAGGAACCGCGGTGCAGACCCTCACCAGGGAGCACGGCCCGGTGTTCCTCAGTTTGCCGCTGACGCTTTCCGACGACTTCCTTTCCCCGCGAGTGGGGCTGACCCTGATCGGCCCACCGGGCAGCAAGACGCTGACAGACCCTTCCGGGACCCTCGCATTCCGCCTTGTGGCCGAGTACTCGATCATCCCCGAGGACAGGAACCTCTGGGCCCTCGTGCAGAACAACGCACCGGAAGTCGCAGTCTGGAGAGTCACCACCTACTAGCCGAGTAGGGGTCAGACCCCCCCACTTGACACTTGTGCGAAGTGTCAAGTGGGGGGGTCTGACCCCACCTAGGGAGCTGCCTCACCGCCGAGCACACCTTCAGCCCTCGGGGATGTTGCCGTCCGCCTGGGTACGTGGTACAAGCAAGTCACTGGCAGTAGTTGAGGGGGCGCTCCACAAAGGAGGGACGAGATGAAAGTGACGACCAGAGTCGGACTCTTGGCCGTTGGAGCCGTTGTGTTGGGAGTGGCCGGATGCGCTGGCAGCGGCCCGAAGAAAAATGACACGGATGCAGGCAAGGACGCTGCCGAGCTTGCGGCTGAGGTGCCGGCTGCGGATGGGACAGATGTGGCGACTCCAGAGGACACCGGCCCGGATGTCCCGCGAGAGGAGGTGCCCCTGCAGCCTGATGGCGCCAAGGATGCCATGCTGGAGACTCCCGTGGGCCAGTGCTCGCCCGAGTGCGATACCCTGGCCGGCCAGTACTGCGATGAAGACGAATGGCAATGCAAGAAAATGCATTGCCAGATCTGCTACAAGGACAAGCAATGCGGCGAGGGCGGCTTCTGCCTCGACTACTCGTACTCGGATGACGACAAGGTCGGCCTCTGTTCCAAGACCTGCGCCACGGCCGCCGAGTGCCCCGACGGCTTCACCTGCGATCCAGCCCCCGGCCACTGCGTGCCGAAGGCCGTGTGCAAGGGAGACGCGTGCGGCCCGGGCGAGTTGGGCGCGCCGTGCCAGTCCGCTCCTGGCGTGCACTCCGGTTGCGGCTACTGCAAGGACGGGCTGCTGTGCGTCGGGAACTTCCAAGTGCCCGAGAACACCTGCGAGTACGACAAGGACTGCGTCACGGACCATGGGTTCCCGATGTCCTGGAACCCGGATTGCGTTGGTGGGATCTGCAATTCCGGCTACTGCACGCGATTCTGCGACGAGAACGGCGAGTGTCCCAGCGGCTTTGTAGCTGTTGCCATGGACGCTCCAGTCGACTGCGCCTGTGCCGCTGTCGACGTCGGCACCTCGAAGCCTGGCGACGGATGCCCCTGGGGCAACATCAACGTCGACAAGGACCCGTGCGAGGAGGGGCTGAGCTGCTGGGGGGTGCCCCCCGGCGACTTCTCCCTGGTTTGCTCGGAGGACTCCGACTGCCAGCACGGCTGGGGCCCTGGCGACGGGACGTGCATGGACGGCCTATGCGTCAGCTCGTTCTGTATTGCCAAGTGCGACGAGGACGGCGCTTGCGGCGATCTCTCCCATCCGATCGACGCGGGCGGTACATGCTACTGCCTCCCCCACCCGAAGTGGGACTTGACCGGCGACGGCAAGAAGGACGACCCCTGCCCTTTCGGCAATGTCAACGGCGATAGCCCCACTTGCGGCGAATTCCTTGGCTGCTTCGGCTTTCCCGCGTACGAGTTCAGCCCCCAATGCAACACTCCGGAGGACTGCCCGGCTACATTCTTCGGCGAGGTTGACTGCTTCCTCGGATACTGCGGATCGTCGACCTGCGTAGCCGAGTGCAATGCGGACGGCACCTGCCCCGCAGGCTATGCCGCATGGGTCCTTGATGATGCTTGCCTCTGCGTGCCAGGAAACAGCGCAGGTGCGGCAAAGGTCGGCGAAGCATGTCCCGCGTGGCACGTCAACTCGGCTGCAGACACCTGTGCGCCGGGCTTGGCTTGCTACTGCAACTCCGCGTCTCTCAACCCGAGCGAGAAGTGTGCGGTCCCGGCCGATTGCGACCCGGTCAAGCACCCCGGCGTCGTGGACTGCGTAGACGGGATGTGCGGCAGCTCTTACTGCTCCGCCATGTGCGACGCCGGTGGCAATTGCCCGGCCGGATTCAAGCCCGCAGGAGGCAAAGAAGAAGGCTCCATGTGCTACTGCGTGATCTAGCCGTCGACCGCACCCTTGCTCGGCGGATCCTGCGCGTTGCTCGAGTAGGGGTCTGACCCCACCTACCGCTAGCCGTCGAAATCGACCACGTAGCGGCCGTCCCGCATCAGCGCCACGACCCTCCCGTCCCCGCAGAGAAGATCGAGGGCGCCTACGTGGATGCGGGGCTGCATCTCCGGCACGTACACGTGGTCCGTGTGCTCCGCATTCTCGGGCCGGGAGAACGCGGCGGGGCCCACGCTGCCCCCGAGATGGTCGCTCCTGCCGAATGCGAGGTGGAGCCCCAGCTTCTCGTCCAACAGCACCCGCCCCACCGGTTTCACCCCGAGGTCCGACAGCACGCCCAGCCCAAGCTCGGAGAGGTTGCCGTACGCGGGCTCGCTGGAAAGATGCGACGCTTCCGCCCGGGAAGCAGGGCCCTCTGTCAGCACCTCGCAGGCACGGTTGCCTTCCACCCGGTAGACCACGACCTCGTCGCCATGCTGCACCGGGAAGGTCCCGGACGAACGGCTCGGGTCTCCGGCAATCTCACCCTCGTACGGGGCCACGTACGTCTCGCCCGATGGCAGGTTGCCCGCGGTCCCCGGCTCGGGAACGAGCCCGCCCGACGCGTGCGGTACCCGGTGCCGGATGTCCAGCACCAGCCGGTGCGTCCCGCCGGAAGGCCGGTCCACCGCGAAATCGATGCGCGCCAGCACCGCCCCGTGCAACAGCTCCCGCAGCCGCTCGCAGCGCCTCGCAACCCGCTCGTAGTCCACCCTGAGAGCCGGGATCATGGCCCGCGTGAAACCAGGCATCGTGGCCGCACGAAAACCCATCTGCCGGGCAGCGGTCTTGAGCGGCGCGGTCGCGGAAAACTCCGTCGGCGCCAGCACGATGCGGTGCCCCCGCAGGACCGCGTCGAACGTCGACCCGGCAGCAGGGTCCATCTCCTCCGCACGCAGCGGCAGCCCCCGGCCGCAGTCGTGACGCCAGGCCATGCCCGGGAGGGGCGCGTTGGCACGCCGCACGTTCCGGTAGAGGAAGAGAGCCACGTCCAGCCCCAGCTCGGCCGTGCGTCCCCCGAGGCTCTGCGTCCACGCCAGCGCCAGTTCTCGGCGCTGCCGCCACTCCTCGTGGTCCGGCACCTCGCGGTCCGGCAGATCCACGAGCACGGCCATGGCCCGGTCCTCGGCCATGGGGCGAAACACCTTGCGCACCAGGTCCACCAGCTCCTGCCCGTCCATGTCGACCATCTTCGTGCCCTCCGCGTCACGAGGTTCCGGCAGTCCCAAAGCCCGATCCCAACGGCCCGGTCCCACGCTCTTCCATCTGTCCTACCAGCTTCTTCTGCCTTTGTCTTGATCCTTTGCCCATTCCTGCACTATAAGTGACGGTGTGTGCTCGGGGGGGGTATGAAGCTGCGGCTCTTCGGGCCGGACGAAACGGTCCGCGAGACATTCCTGAGGTCAGAGCCGACGTGGCTTGGTCGTGACACCGACAACGACGTGGTGCTTCGCGACAGCACGGTTTCGCGCCATCACTGCAAGGTGTTCCTGGACGACCAGGGAAGCATCTGGATCGAAGATGCGGGCTCCCGCTACGGGACGTCGCTCAACGGGGAGCGCATCCAGGGCAGGACCCAGGTCGTTCCCGGCGACAGGCTGGAGATCGGAGACTGGCGGGCAGCGGTGTTCGACGAGCTCCTCGACGACGAGCCCGTGAGTCAGGAAGCACCGACCGAGCCCCAGCAGGCGGAAGCGCTGCCGAAATCCGAGGTCGTGCTCCGGCTGACGCCCACGCGCGAGATGCGCACCGTGGGACGGTCGGCAGCGGACCCGGGCAACACGTACTACTACCTGCTTCTTGCGGGCCTGGCCGTTGCGGCCGCCCTGACGATCCTCATCCTGGTCTTCAAGAGCTGACAGGTCCGGCGGTGGCCCGTCCAGTGCTCCAACCGGTCGCTGTCGTCGTTGCCGGCCGGCTGGCCCGGACGGCCCTCGTGCTGCTGGGCGCAGCGACCCTGGTGTTCCTGGTGGTCCGGCTCGTTCCCGGGGATCCCGCGGTCTCCATCCTCGGCGACCAGGCCAGCCCGGAGCAGTTGGCGGCCCTCAGGGAGCGCATGGGCCTCGACCTCCCCCTCGGCGAGCAGTACGGACGCTTCCTCTCCGAGATCGCAGACGGGTCCCTCGGCACCCCGTTGGGCAGCGCTTCGCCGGGAGTCACGGTCCGGTCACGCATTCTCGACGTCCTGCCATTCACCATCGAGCTGGCTCTCACCGCGGTCCTCGTCGCAAGCCTCATCGCCCTCCCGCTGGGTATTCTTGCGGCCCTGCGCAGGCGTTCGCTGGCCGACTCCCTGTCCCTGGCCGCCACCCTGGTGGGCCTGGCCATGCCCACGTTCTGGCTCGGCCCCCTGCTCATCTACCTGCTGTGCGTCCACTGGCCGCTGCTGCCCGACCCGGCCTCCGGCGTCACCGGCTGGACCAGCCTCGTGCTGCCCGCCTGCATCCTGGGCCTGGCCCTGTCGGCACGCCTCACCCGCATGGTGCGGTCGAGCGTGCTGGACGTCCTCCGGGAGCCGTACGTTGCAGCGGCCTACGCCCGCGGTCTGCCCCACCTGCGCGTCATCGTGCGCCACGTGCTGCGCAACGCACTCGTGCCCGTCGTGACGGTGCTCGGCCTCCAGTTCGCAGCGCTCCTCTCGGGAGCGCTCGTCACTGAGAAGGTCTTTGCCCGGCCTGGCATCGGGACGCTGCTCATCGACGCGGTGGCGCGCCGCGACTACGCTCTGGTGCAGGGCACCACGCTGTTCATCGGAGTCGTGTATGTGCTCGTGAACCTCTGCGTGGACGTGGCGTACCTGTTCGTGGACCCCCGCATCGCACGCGGCAGCCGCAGGGAGGGAGCGTAGCATGGGCTCGCCTTCCGGACAGAAAGCGCTCTCCCGACCGTCGTCCGTGCGTTTCCCGCGCTCCGTCGCTGCCCGACTCTCGCTCGCGTTCATCGGGCTCCTCGTCCTGTGCGCGGCGGGAGCCGACGTCATCGCGCCCTGCCCCGTGGAGCAGCGCACCGCAGACCGACTCCTCGACTCGCCCTCCGCGGAGCACCTGCTCGGCACGGATGCGCAGGGCCGCGACGTGTTGTCGCTCATCGTTCACGCCAGCCGCGTCGCGGTCATCGTCGGCGTCGGCACCACCCTCCTGTCCATGCTGGTGGGCATCCCGGTTGGCCTGCTCGCAGGCTTCTCCGGCGGGATTCTCGATGCGGTCCTCATGGGGACTTCCGAGGTCGTCTTCGCCTTCCCAGGCATCCTGCTCGCGCTCCTGCTCGTGTTCATCACCCAGAACCCCACGGTCTGGACCCTGGTCGTCGCTCTCGGCGCTACCGGATGGGCCGGATGGGCCCGACTGACACGGGGCCAGGTGCTGCAGGAACGCGGGAAGGACTACATCCTGCTGGCCCGCACCGCGGGAGCAGGGACCCCCCGCATCCTGGCCATCCACATCCTCCCGAACATCACCTCCGTGCTGCTGGTGCAGGTCAGCTTCTCCGTGGGCACAGCCATCCTGGCCGAGTCCAGCCTGTCCTTCATCGGCCTGGGCCCCCAGGACGCACCGTCCTGGGGCGCCATGCTGAGCGAGGGCGCCGCGCTCTTCCTCTGCTCCCCGTACATGGCCACCTTCTCCGGCCTGGCCGTCTTCCTCTCCGTCCTCGCATTCAACATCGTGGGCGACCGCCTGAGGGACCACGCGGCCCGGGACGCGGGCTAGAGCCCCCCGGCCCCCCGGCTGCCCCTGAAGGGGTGCGGTCCAGCGTGTGGCAGGAGCCCGCGTGGAGGGGAGCGGGGGAGACCGGCGTTCAGCCGCAGCTCCCCCGGCTGCCCCGGAAGCAGAGCGGCTCCTGCCAATCGGCCACGGCGGCGATCGCACCCTCCCGGGGTACCGCAGTGGTGCGGCGTGCCGACTTGTGCTAGGGTGGCGGCGGGGGGAGGTGACGCATGCTCAGCCGGGACGTCAAGCGCATGATCGGCCAGATGTTCGTCTTCGGCTTCGAGGGCAGGAACCCCACCCCGTACGTCCGGGACCTCGTCGACAAGCACAACATCGCAGGCCTCGTCTACTTCTCGCGCAACATCTCCGAGCCGGGCCAGCTCTGGGAGCTCATCCGGTCGCTCAAGGCGCCTGGCCTGCTGCACGCCATCGACCACGAGGGGGGACGCGTCGTCCGCATGGGCGAGCCCGTCACCCGGTTCCCGGCACCCCGGCGCGTCGGCGACGCAAACAATCCCGAGCTGGCGCGCAGGTCCGGCCGCTTCCAGGCCACGGAGCTGGCGGCCATCGGAATCAACCTCTGCTTCGCTCCGGTCCTGGACCTCGCAACCAACCCGCTCAACACCGTCATCCGCGACCGCGCACTCTCCGGCGACCCCGCAGTGGCTTCCCGCATCGGTGCCGAGATCGTCCGGGGCATCCAGGAGACCGGCGTGGCCGCGTGCGCCAAGCACTTCCCGGGCCACGGAGACACCCGGGAGGACAGCCACGAGACCCTCCCGTCGCTCCGGACTCCCGCGTCCACCCTGCGCACCCGGGAGTGGCTTCCCTTTGCCGCGGCCATCCGCGCCGGCGTCCGTACCGTCATGACCGCGCACGTCCGCTTCGATGAGCTGGACCCGCGCCACCCCGCGTCCCTGTCCGAGCGCATCGTCCGGGACATCCTCAGGAAGGAGCTGCGCTTCGACGGCGTGGTGGTCACCGACGACCTGGAGATGAAGGCCGTAACCGGAACGTACGACGTTGACGAAAGGACCCTGCTGGCCATCAAGGCAGGCGCGGACATCCTCCTCTTCTGCCACACGCCCGAGGTCCAGGTCGCCGCGCTCGAGACGGTCTACAGGGCCGTCGAAGGCCGCATCCTGTCCGTGGACCGCATCGAGCAGTCCTTCAAGCGGGTGCAGGAGCTCAAGAAGTCCATGGCATCGGTCAAGAGCGCGAACAACCGCGGCGAGCTGTACGCGGTCCTCGGCTGCCAGGCGCACAGGGCGCTGGCAGCAACACTGGCCTGACAAGGAGCACGGATGAGCACTGCAATCTACTGCCGATTGATTCGCCCGCGCGAGACCCGCTTCATCGAGGAAGCCACCGCGATCAACAACGAGGTCTGGGGCAAGGAGCTCACCTCCACCGTGGACGAGTTCCGCTCCCGGGCCGACTACGGCACCCTGGTGGGTGCGTTCGGCCCCGAAGGCCTCCTCGGCACCATCTCCGGCCTCGAGCTGCCGACCTCGGAGCTGGCCGCGGCCGCGGCCAACCGCAACGCGCTCTCCACGTGGGAGGGCGCCACTGCCAACGGCACGTTCCGCACCGCGGTCCCGGGTGCGGACGCGCTCTGCTGCGTCGCTGTCACCAGCCGCGAAGCCACGAAGCCTTCGGGCGGCAAGCCGGCTCCCCTACCGGAAATCCTCCCCGGCCCTGCCGCGGAGTGGGCGCGCTTCCTGCTCACCAGCAAGGATCCGGTGCTTCCACCGGACCTGGAGCGGCTTGCAGACCGCATCATTCCTGCGTACCTCGAGTCCAACTGCGACCCGGTCCTGCGCTTCCACGCTCGGAACAAGGGCCCTCTGCCCGGCGCCTCCCCGTGGATCCCGATCCCGAAGGGGCGGCCCGCGGACGCAGGCTCCCTCGGCTACAACGTGCTCATGCGGTACCCGGAGCTGACGCTCGATGCCCGCACCGCACTCCTGACTCCGTCCGACTACGCGCCCACCAGCATCGGCGAGGCCCTGGTGCTGGGTGCGGCCCGCGTCGCGGCCTCCATGCCCACGGTCAAGTGGGTCGTGCCGTACAGCCGCCCGGCAGCCTACCGCAAGGATCTGGGCCGATTCCTCGCCAGGCTTTCCGGCACCGTCATCCCCTTCTCACGTCCTGAAGAAGAGCGCTTCAACGCCCTGGCAAAGCCCATCTGGGAGCAGCAGCGCTGACGACCGCGGCACAGCAGAGGCCGGCAATCCGCTCGCCCGCATGCCCGTCCCCCAGCGGGTTGGGCCACTGCCGGCCCGGGGCCCTCATCGCCTCCAGGGCAGCGGCCACCGCTTCCCTGCCTGACGGCACGACGCGGTTTGCCCCCACCTCCACGGTCTCGGGCCGCTCCGTGTGCGGCCGAAGCGTCAGGCACGGAACCTGAAGCACGCACGCCTCTTCCTGCACCCCCCCGCTGTCCGTCAGCACCACGCAGGCTCCGGCCAGCGCCTCGAGGAACTCCCGGTAACCCATGGGCTCCTCCACCGTCACGCCGGTCCCATGCGCAAGCAGCGGCCGCAGACCGAACTCGTCCAGCCGCCGCCCCAGCCGCGGATGGACGGCCAGGCGCACGGAAAGCCCCTGCGAAGCGATGTCCCGGAATGCGGTCAGCCACTCCCTCAGCCGCTCTGCGTTGTCGGTGTTGGCCGCGCGGTGGAGCGTGGCGATGGCGTACGTGCGCGGCACCGGCAGCACGTCCCGGACCGCGGCAGACCCCGCACACTTCTCAATGGCATCCATGGCCGGCCCCATCACCTTTTCAACGGCGTCCACCACCGTGTTGCCCACCACGTGCACCCCCCCGCGGACCCCCTCGGAAGCCAGGTGGGACGCAGCCCTCAGCGTCGGCGCAAACAGGAGGTCGGACAGGTGGTCGACAGCCACCCGGTTCACCTCCTCGCGCATGCCCGGATCGAAACAGCGCAAGCCCGCCTCGACGTGCGCCAGCCGCACTCCGCACAACACCGCGGCCAGAGCCCCGGCCAGCGCGCTGTTGGTGTCGCCCTGCACCACCACGAGGTCGGGCCGGACCCGCTCCAGCGCTTCCGTCACCCGCCGCACCATGCCTCCGAGCCCCTCCGCAGCGGCGCGGAGGTGCACGTCCACCGGAGGCAGCCCCAGCTCCACCAGGAACCGTTGCGACATGCTTTCGTCGTAGTGCTGCCCGGTGTGCACGGTCACCACCGCGCTTCGTTCCCCTTGCCGCAACGCGTGGACCACGCTGGCCAGCTTGATGATTTCCGGACGGGTTCCGAACACCACCGCTACTCGCATGGGGACGCCGCTCCTACAGCCCGGTGCCCGTCATCGGCAACGACTCCTCCGCAATACGCATGAGAAGGCGACTCCTACAGCTTGGTCCCTGTCATCGGCCAGGACTGGTTCGTACAGCCCAGGCACATCCCCTGGTACTTCGCGGTCAGCGTCCCCGACCAGTTGGCCCCATTGAACGTGCCGGTGAGGGTGTAGGTCTCGTTGCACGTCCCCGCGTAGAGACACGTCACGTTGATGGTTCCAGACTTGGCCGAGGGACCGGTCATGTAGCAGCCGCCGTTCATCAACGGCTCGACCGTGAGCGTGGCTCCGTTGTCCTTGAACGTAAACATGCTCAGGCTGAGATTCACCATGCCCCAGGCGCACGTGAAGCTTACCGGCGGGGCAAGCGTGTACGTCCCGCTGGGGACGAACCCGCCCTGCTCGATGGTCACGGACGCGCTGCCCGCGGGGCCCTTGTTGACTCCGTCCGACGGCGTGACCGTGCAGGTCCACGCTTCCCCCGCCTCGGTGGATGCGTTGGGAAGCGTGGCCGCATTGCCCGTCTTGCCGGTGGTCGAAGTCCACTTGTACTCGTAGGTCACCGGCTTGCCCTCCGGGTCGACGCTGGCCTGCGTCACCTTGCACACGAGGTCGTCCGTGGGCACCGGCTTGGTGGGCGTGATCGCGACCACCGGCGCGGTGGGCGGCAGGTTCTGCGTCTGCAGGTTGCACATCCCCTGCTTCCAGACGCACGCGGTGCACGACCCCTTGTTGTTGGACGCGGAAGCGTCCGCCAGCAGGTTGCCGGCCCCCTCGTCGAGATGCAGGAGCAGCCGCGTGGAAGCGGATGCAGACAGCACCATTCCCGGGAAGAAGTTGGCGGCATACAGCGCTTCCTCGCTCACCCGCACCTCGTCCACCACCGCCTTGACCGCGGCCCCGGTGTCCGGTGCGATCCCCACGGTAAGGGGCACCGTGGAGTCGATGGGACCCGTCACAGACGCGGCGTCCTCCAGCACGCCGTTGACGAACAGCCGGGCGGAAGCGCCGTCGTACACGCCTGCCACGTGACTGAACTTCCCCACCGGCACAGGCGCCCCGCTCACGAGGAGCGTGCCGTCCGTGGCCCCGGTGTCCACCACGAAGGCCGCGGTCCCGTCCGGAAGCAGAGCGAGGGCAAACCCCCGGTCCGTTGCAGCCATTCCCAGCTTGCGCTTCGTCACCAGCGACCCTGCGTTTCCGGTGGGGCGCACCCACGCCTCCACCGTCAGCTTCTGCGCGGGCAGCTTCAGGGACGCGGCGTCAGGGACCACCGCCGCGGACGCCGCGGAGTCCACGAACAACCCCGGCGTGCCGTCCACCACCGCCTCGGCCAGCGCGGCCGCAGACTGGGCGGTGCCGTCGCTGCCGCGCACCTCGCACGCGACCAGCGAGCACTGCTTGGCAGCACTGCCCGCGAGCAGCGGGTCGACCTCGCCCGGCACCGGCGCACCGTCCACGAGCCAGGACCAGGTGTACGTGACGGGATCACCGTCCGCATCCTGTGACTCCTGGTCCAGCACGCACTCGAGGTCGTCCCCCTTCTTGGCCATCTCGGGCTCGATGTGCGTCACGGGCGCGGTGGGCACGCTGTTCACCACGACGACCGGAGCGGACGCCACCACGAACCCCTCCGAGGTCCCGTCGAACGGGATCACCTGGCAGACCACGGACTGCCCCTTCTTGGCCGTGCCCTTGGGAAGCACCGCGCCCTTCTGCGAAGGGAGCAACGCGGAGTTCACGGTCCACGCGTACTTGTATCCCTCGGGATCGCCGTCCGCATCCGAGTATCCCTGCGGCGTGCACGTCAGATCGTCCGCCACCGTGGGAGACGCGGGCGCCACCACGACGGACGCGAGGGATGGAGGCTGGTTGGCCACCTTGGCCGCGGTGCTCACCGCGGGCTGGCCGAAGTCCTGTCCGTCGTACGGCGTCACGGTGCACACGACCTCGTCTCCGGTCTTCAGCTTCGCATCGAACCCGGACAGCTCGGACAGCTCCTGGCCTGCCAGAGCCACCCCGTTGACGCTCCACGAGAACAGGAAGGACTGCGGGTCGCCCGCGTCCAGGTCCGTGTACGGGCCGGGCACGCACGTGAACTGCGACAGCTTCCCCCCCACGGGCGGCTGCACCGACGCACCGTCCACCCACGGCGCAGCGTTGAGCAGCATTACATCCAGGCTCGTTGCCGGCACCCCCTCCAGCTCTCCGTCGAAGGGCGTGGCCCGGCACGCGATCTTCTGCCCCTTCTTGGCCGTCAGCGGCTGCCACATCGCCCCACTGGCGCCCGCAGCATCCTGGCCGTCCACGGTCCATTGCACCAGCACGCCGGGCGGAGACACGTCCATCGGGTCCGGTGTCGGCCAGTTCTCCTGGAAGTCCGCGGTGTCCGGGTCGGCCCAGCCTGCGAACTGGCAGTCGTAGACATCCGCCTTGGAACCGGTGTCCGGCACCACGACAGCGGAAGCCAACGACGGCGCGGTGTCCACGATCAGCACCGCGTTCTTCGACGGCACACCGGCCCCGGGTCCACTCCCGTCGTCCGGGTACACGATGCACTCCACCACGTCCCCCTTTTCGAAGTGCTCCCCGGTCAGCGCGGAGTCGGTGGCACCCTCCACCTGCCCGCCGTTGACCACCCACCCGTACTGGTATCCTTCCGGGTCGCCGTCCGGGTCGCTCCAGCCTCCCGCGACACAGTCGAGCACGCTTCCCTCCACCGGCGGGGCTGTGTCCGGCACCACCACCGCGGAGGTCACCTGCCCCGGAGCGTTGGCCAGCGTGACGACGTTGGACGGCGTGGGGCTTCCTTCGCCCTCCGGGTCGGAAGCGACCGCCTTGCACTGGAGGGTGCTTCCCTTCTTGGCCCCGAAATCCTTCGCGTTGAGCGTCTGGCTGTTGGTGCCGGGAAGCTCCTGCCCGTCCACCACCCAGATGGTGCCCACGTCGAACGCGTCGCCGTCCGCGTCCACGCAGTCGAACGCGTCGCACTGGAACGTGGTGGTCACGTCTCCGGCTTCCGGCGTCAGCGTTGCTGACCCGCATGCGGCGGAGCTGTTGACCACCAGGGCCGGCGCGCTGGTGAGCTTCTCCCCCGAGTCCTGGCCGTCATAGGGGGTGGCCTCGCACACCACCTCGTCCCCCTTGGTCAGCCCGGTGATGGACGACCCCGCTTCGCCGGTCACGAGGTCCCCGTTCACGTACCATGCAAACTGGTAGCCTTCCTCGTCCCCGTCCGCGTCGGTCCACCCCGCGGGCACGCACTCGAAGACCGTGGTCGTGCCGCCCGAAGAGGGCAGGATCTGCACCGAGTCCGCGGCCGGGATGTCGTTTCCGATCACGACCGATGCGCTCCGGGTCTGCCCCGCAAGACTCCCGTCGGACGCGGTGACCTTCACGGTCCACTCCTCGCCCCGGGTCGTCAGCCCCTGCCCGACGGTGGAGCCGGAGATCCCGGCCTGGACCTCGCCGTCCTTGAGCCACACGTAGGTCATCGTGACCGGGTCGCCGTTGGGGTCCACGGGCTCCGTAAGCGTCACGGCCTTCAGGTTGTCCTGGGTGGTGGGCTGGGCGGGCTCGATGGCCACCTCGGGGGTTTCCGGAGCGCCGTTCACGATGACCAGCACGGTGTCCGCGGAATCCAGGCCACAAGCGTCCGTGGCCTTGAGCGTGACCTCGTGGTTGCCGGCCGAAAGCGACGCGGACTCGCAGTACGTCGCACCTCCCGCCTCGCCCTTGGCCGAGCACAGCACACCGGCCATGTCGGAGGACCACTCCACCACCATTGCCTCGTAGTTCCCGTCCGTAGGCACCGCCTTGCCCTTGAAGCCGACCAGGTCTCCCACGTCGAAGCGCTGCCCGTCCTTGGGCAGCTGGATCTCGACCGTGGGCGGTCCCACGCAGGCCACCGCGGCGTCCGCGTCCTGACTTCCGGTAGTCTCTCCGCCGCCCGCGGTGCCCACAGCGGCCCCGCCGCACCCGGGCATGAGCCACGTCAACGGGACGATCACCACAGCCAGCACGAGTATCGAGCGCATGCGCACCCCCGCGGGAGGAAGACAGCACGGATGATTCTACATGGTGCATACCCACAATGGAAGCAGATGGAATCCGGACGGCGTTGACTGCGCGACGCGGCTGGAGCACAATGCGCCGGAAGGAGGTTGCACATGCACAGCACCCCGAATCGAATCCCCCCGACATCGGTCGGAGGCACCAGGGGTCCGGCCGTTCGGAGACACTGCCGAGGCGCGGCTGCGGGCCGGCTGCCTGCCGCGGCGGTCTTCGGAATCGTAGCGCTGCTGGCCAGCCTCGGCGTCCGGGCGCGAGGCCCCGGGGATGCAACCCTGGTCATCAACTCCGAGCTCAAGCCCGTCATCGTCAAGGTCCCCAAGTTCCCCTTCGTAGACAAGGCAAAGGTAGCGAAGGTCAAGGTCACGCTGCGACTCAAGGAAGCCGACAGCAAGCCCAACCAGATCACCGATGACGAAGACTGGTTCGCCCGCAACGTGCTGCCCCACCCGCCGCTGGACCTGTCCGAGGAATCCCGCTTCGTCCCGGCTGACACGCGCTGGGGAATCCTCAGGCACTTCCGGTCCAACGGCAACGACCTGTTCGTGGGCGTGTACCAGGAAACCCAGCCGCGAAAGGACGGGGTCTACGACACGCACTTCCTCTACCGGGCCGTGGTGTTCGACAAGGACTACAACCCGCTTCGCATCTTCGTGCTCGACAACTTCTTCCCGGACATCCTCGAGATGTCCACGATGCAGCCCGTGGGCAACATCCTCTACTTCGACTGCAACTACAACGGCTATGCCTCGATCCTGGAGAAGAAGACCGGCTACCTCGTGGCCATGGACCTGACCACCGGCGACGTGCTGTGGGCCTCGAAGAACCTCACGGCCAGCGCATGGCATTTCCTCGTGCTCGACGACACCCTCGTGGCCGGCTACGGCTTCACCGACGAACCCGACTTCCTCTACCTGCTCAACCGCCACGACGGTTCCCTCCTCCAGACCGTGAAGCTCAAGTCCGCACACTCGTTCCTCATCGCGAAGGGAAACCGCCTGTACGTGCGCACCTATGACACCGACTACGTCTTCGATATCAAACGGTAGGTAAGCGAGGCAACCGCATGGCAGTCAGCCGAGTCCGCGCCATCCTGTTCGAAGCCGAAACCGCCTGCACCCTCGACTGCTCGTACTGCTACAACGCGTGGAAGGCCGTGGAAGGCTACCCGCGCAAAGGCCGGCTCTCGACGCGGCAGACCATCAAGGCGCTGCTGAAGATGGCCCGGGAGTCCGGCGCCACCCAGATCGCATGCACCGGCGGAGAGCCGCTGCTGCGCGACGACCTGCCCGACATCGCGGCCTCCCTCACCATGAAGGGCTACAACGTTTCGGTCCTCACCAACGGCACCCGCATGACGCCCGAGTGGGCCGCGGACCTGCGAACCACCGGCGTCAAGCTGGTGCAGCTCACGCTGCTGTCCATGGACGAGAAGACCCACGACCGCCACTGCGGGCAAGGCGCGTGGCGCTCCATCATCGACGCACACACGATCCTTCGCAAGGCCGGCATGCCCGTGTCGTTCACCATCGTCGTCACCTCGGACACCGTCGAAGATCTGCCGCGGCTCATGACCTTCATGAAGAAAGCGGGCCAGAAGACGTTCCTCCTCAACCGCTACAACCCGGGCGGCCGCAAGCTCAAGGACGGGACCTACCGCGACATCGTGCTCGACCGGAAGCAGACGGCCCGCATGCTCAAGCTGGCGCAGGAGGGCGCTGCCCGTCTCGGCCTCGTGCCGGTCGCAGCCGTCCCCATCCCGCCGTGCATCGTCGACCGGAAGGCGTACCCGCTGGTCCGCTTCGCAGGCTGTGCGGCCGCTACCGACAACGCGTACTTCACCATGGACCCCCTCGGCAACGTGCGCATGTGCAACCACTCGCCCGTCATCCTCGGCAACATCCTGGACAAGCCGTTCATGGAAATCGCCAACGGTCCCGCGTCCCAGGAATGGATCGACGTGCGGCCGGAGCTGTGCGTGCCCTGCCCGGGCTGGCTCCAGTGCAAGGGCGGATGCCGCGCGGTCGCCCAGCAGCTCGGGCTTCCCCTCTCCACCCTCGACCCCTACGTGGAAGCCACCACCACGATTCGACCGCCCAAGAAGAAGACGTGACCGACACCAGGGCCGCCCGGGACGAACCGGAGGCCACACCGGCCGGGACGAACCAGAGGCCACACCGCCCGGGACGAACCGGAGGCCACACCGGCCGGGACGAACCGGAGGCCACACCGGCCGGGACGAACCAGAGGCCACACCGCCCGGGGCGAACCGGAAGAGCCCGACCGCGGCAGGCCTCGGCAACGCGCCGCGCTCGGGAAAAAGGCGTTGCTGGGCCGCAGCGCGGCTCGAGGCTACCGCTCCCCCCCGTCGCGGGGACGCTCCGCAGCGTTTCCAGCAAGGACCTGGTCCACGTAGGGCTGCAGCTCGGCAAGCACCCGCTCCGCGCCCTGGCCGGTCAGGTGCATGGTGTCGAAGTAGTTCGCGGGATCCTCGGTGAACGCCCGGTACGCATCGTCGTTGAAGTTCACCGCCAGGTCCCCGGGCTCCAGCAACGCGGCGACCCGCTCACGCAGAACGCGGTGCGAGTCCCCCCAGTTCACGTAGCAGGCCCGCGGCACCGGATGGTAGTACACCAGCACTCGCGTCCCGCGCTCGTGCGCAGCCCGCACCATGCCCGCAAACTCACGGAAAGCCTCCTCGTCGACCGGGAGCGGACTGGGATTCACGCACGACTCCCGGATCACCTTCCCGACCTCGTCCGGCGTCCTCGGGGGAGCCATGAGCTGGAAGGCGTTGACCCCGTACGGAGTGCAGGGCCAGCGCTTCCATCCGAGGGCAACCGCAAGCTGCGACGCGAACATGCGCAGCGACTGCACCGAGCCCAGAGCGGACAGCCGCTCCCGGGGCTTCATCGAGTCGGTCAGGAACCCGCTTCGGCCCACGAGCTGCGGGCCGAACCCGACAACCAGGATCTTCATGGATCCGAGCCGCAGCGCGTTGGCGGCAACCAGCGCTATCTCGGTCACCGTCCCGCCGTTGATGGATGCGTTGTAGACCCGCACCCCGGTCAGCCGCGACGTGTCGATGTTGCCCGACAGCGACATTCCCACAAGCAGACCGTCGAAATTCTCCGGGATGTAGCGCAACGACATCAGGTACCTTGCCGCGCGCTCGTCGCCGTAGCTCGTCCGCGTGGGTCCGCCCGTGCTGCGGAAGAGGCCGAATGGATCTGCCACGACGTGCACCCCGGCCAGGGACGCAGTGGCGACCAGGTACAGCAGCAGACTCGTTCCCACGAACCTTCTAGAAGTCAAAGTACAAAAACTCCTTCGGCAAGCTCGAGTTCAGATACAGTGTGCCCAGGAACAGCATGACCGCGGTGGCCAACGCGGTCCTCCAGCCCGGGGAGAAGGCCCGTGACCATCCGCCGGAGTTGCGCGCGGCAAACGCAGCAATGGCGGCCGGAGCCATGATCGCGAGGCACAGCAACTGGGTCGGCCTGTCGATTGCCGCAAAACGGCCAAAGCCACTCAGCCCCCCGAACCCCACCATCCCCTCGAGCATCGCGGATGCCGTGGAGAAGTCGGGAGAACGGAAGAACACCCACGCGACGTGGACGAACAGAAACGTCAGCGACCAGCCCGCGTACCGCGGCATGCGCAACCCCAGCCGCTCCTTCCACAGACGGTGCCCCGCGGTTCCAAGCCCGTGCATCGCACCCCATGCGACAAACGTCCACCCCGCCCCGTGCCACAGCCCGCCCAGCAGAAACGTCAGGAACAGGTTCAGGTAGGTTCGGCCTTCACCGTGGCGATTGCCCCCCAGCGGAACGTAGAGGTACCGCTTCAGAAAGCGGGAGAGCGTCATGTGCCACCGCCGCCAGAAGTCCTGGATATCCGTCGCCTGGTACGGTGAGTCGAAGTTCTGGGGCAGCTCGATGTTGAACATCCGGGCCGCTCCCAGCGCCATGTCCGTGTAGCCGCTGAAGTCGAAGTAGAGCTGCATCGTGTATGCAAGGGTTGTGACCCAGGACTCGGCAAGGGTCGGCACGCCGCCGCCCGAGTACCCCGTGGTGGCCCACAGCGCGAACGTGTCCGCCACCACGCTCTTCTTGACCAGCCCCATGGCAAACAGGAACAGCCCCGACGCCACGTTGTCCCAGTCAATCGTCTTGCGCCGCTCGTCCGCAAACTGCGGCATCATCTCCGCATGGTGCACGATGGGCCCGGCAATCAGGTGCGGAAAGAACGTGACGAAGAGCCCGAAGTTGAGCCAGTCCCGCTCCTTCACCTCGAGGTAGTAGCAGTCCACGATGTACGCGATCTGCGTGAACGTGAAGAAGCTGACACCCAGCGGAAGCACGATGCGCATGGGCGTAAGCTGCGTGCCCGCAAGCCAGTTGATGTTGCTGACCCCGAAATCGACGTACTTGAAGAACCCGAGCACCGCGAGGTTCACCCCGACCCCGACGGCAAGCACGGCCCGGCTCCCGTGCCGCCGCACCTGGCCAGCCCCCGCTCCGTCTGCCGCGGCCCCGGTCCTTTCTCCACGGACGAGTAGCGCCCCCACCCCGAAGTTGAACGCCATGGAAGCCAGGATGAGCGGCAGGTAGACCGGGTTCCAGTACCCGTAGAACACGAGCGAGGCCAGGGTAAGCCATGCCGTCGCCACCCGGCCCGTGCCCACCCCGCGGCACGCGAAGTACGCCACCAGCGCAACCGGGAGGAACAGGTACATGAACTCAAAGGAGTTGAACAGCAAGCGGCTCTCCTGCCAACAGCGACCCCTCGCGGCAGTCACACCTAGTCCATACCCCAGTTCCTTGTCAAGCAGGCAGAGCCTGCCGCCATACCGGGGGCTCCGCCCCCTTCGCTCCCGCCTTCGCCAACCAGAGGGGCGGTCCCGTTGGTTCCAAGTAGGGCTACGGCGTGGCAGGCCCGCTGGTCGCTGCCCCCATGGTTGGGGCTACTGAGGAGCAGGCAGGGGACGCAGCTCGTCCGCCCCGTGCTCGGCCAGGTAGAGCTTCCCCACGGACGGGCAGCCTCGCGTAAACGCGGGGCATGCCCGGCACGCTTCGGGGGTCTCGGCCGGGACGTCCTGGTTGGTCCGCCGCGAGTGGCCCGCCAGGGCCAGAGCCCACCGGGGAAGCACACACCACGGCACGTAGTGAACCGACCGCACCAGCCCGGACAGGCGCGCCTCTCCCTCTGCCAGAGCCTGCCCCACGTCCGCATGTCGCGGGCAGCACTGCCGAAACGTCTTGAGCGTCGCGCCGGGGTCTGCCACGTAGCACAGCACCCGGCCGCCCCTCCATTCGCCGCTTCCCGCCAGCGACCGGGCAGCGCTCAACGTGTCCGCGAGATGCGCGAGATTGCGCTTCACGACCACCGTGTTCCACTCCACCTCGCCCTCGGCCGCAACAAACAGCCGGACGCCCGACACGAGATCGCTGAATGCGCCAGGCCTTCCTGCCACGGCATCGTGCAGCGGAGCGTCGGGCCCCAGCAGCGTCACCGTGACCCGGTCCACCCCGGCCCGGGACAGCTGCGCCACCATCCCGGGCAGCGCAAGCCGAGTCCCGGGCGTGACCAGGTTCATGAGGCCGATGCCCCGCACCCCGCGCACCCCGCGCAGCACTTGAACCAGCACCGGCGACCCGAGGCAGTCCTTGCCTCCCAGCGACACGTCCACGCGGCCAGCGTCCGCGGCGAACGCGGCCAGCCGGTCGAGCAAATCCTCTACCCGCCGGGAGAGCCCTTCCGGGTCGGGAAGCTCCGGCCCCGAGCCCTCACGGCGCTTCTCGCAGAACAGGCAGAACTGGTCGCATTGCGAGGGAAGCTCCAGGTTCACCAGCGCGTAGCCGCCTGCTGGCACGGGCCCTTCCATGCCGCTCCAGTCCACCGGGTCCGCGGCAAGGTCCACGTTGACCGACCTGTGCCTGCTGGCTTCAGCCCCTTCCGCGTCCGATGCGGCCCTCATCCGGACCGGAGCCTCTCCGAGCACGAACTGCGCGATGACCACGAGGAAGTACTGCCGGGCGTAGGCGGCCTCTTCGTACGTAAGCTCTCCGGCCTCCCCTGCCACGGAAGCGGAGTAGAACAGGGCTTGCACGGGCAGCTCTCCGGCCGGAGCCACGGTCACCACCGCGGTGCGGGACTGCGGAGGCACCGGCAGCGAGTACGACACCCGCTCGCCCGCCACCAGCCGGAAGGGCCCCGTCACCTTCGACCCGGGCCCCGGGATGGGTGCGCGGCGCTCGATCCGGGCACGCACCGCGGCAGCGTCCTTCAACAGGGCCTGCCCCGCGTTGCCCGCGCACCGAGCCAGGGCCGCAGAGCTGTCCGCTGCCACGATCTCCACGCCGATGCCGCCGCCCTCCGTCGGCCTTGCGACGAGCGCAGCGTCCCCCGCGGCACACCGGACAAATACGACCATGCGGCCCGACACCACGCACCTGCCCAGCTCGGTAGCCCTCGATCCGCGCACCTTCGTGTTCGCTCCAGGCGTCATGCGGCTGACGGGCACGCCTAGTAGTACGACAGGCAGGTCTTGACCTGCGCCATGTCCAGGAAGAACTCGGGCGGGCCGTAAGCCATCATCTGCTCCACCGTGAGCATCAGGTATCCCTTGGCTTCCAGCCCGGCAATGATCTGCGGAAGCGCCTCCACCGTCACGGCCGGCCCCACGTGCAGCGAAAGGATGTCCCCGGGCTGCACCTGGTCCAGCACACACTGGACCATGGGGTCCAGCGGCGGCTCCACCTCCATCCAGTCCCCGACGTCGAAGTTGGCCAGCACCAGGTCCGTGTAACCCGCGATCTTCATCGCCGGGTATACCCAGAGCGGCGGGTTCGTGACACTCGGGCTGGGAAGACGGAACAACGGACGGATCGACCCGAGCCCCGCATTCGCATACGCCTGCTCGGCCTTGGTCATCTCCCCGACGCAAGACGTGGTGTCCGTCCCCACCGAATGGCTGTACGTGTGATTGCCCAGGACGTGCCCCGCACTGCGGACCTTCGCAACCGAGTCCGCGGTCAGCACGCCGTCCTCGAGGTGGGTGCCCAGCAGGAAGAAGGACGCGTAGGCAGGCCCCGCGTGCAGCGCGTCCAGCAGCGCGAGCAGCGCGTCCTCGCTCCACCCGTCGTCAAAGGTCAGCGCCACCACCTTCTGAGTGGTCTTCACCCGCATCCAGATGCGCGGCTCCTGGCAAGCGTCCCCGATGCCGTCGTTGTTCGCATCCACCTGGCCGGCATTGGCCAGGTAGGGGCAGTTGTCCACACACCCCGCCAGCAAGCCGGGACCGTCGCACGCCGGCCCCTGCCCGTGGTTCACGATGCCGTCGCCGTCCGGGTCGAGGTCGCCGATGCAGACCGGGCCGACGCACGTGTCGTCCGTAGTGACAGCAAGCCCGTCGTCGCAAGTCGTGCCCCCGGCCGCGTGCACGCATCCCGACGCCGGGTCGCACGTGTCCACCGTGCACTGGCTGAAGTCCGAGCAGTCCAGCGGAGTGCCCGTGCACTTCGCGTTCACACACACGTCGTCGACCGTGCACTCGTTGTCGTCCCAGCAGTCCCCCTCCAGCGGAAGGTGGATCACCCCGGCCACCACATCGCACTTGTCCAGCGTGCAGTCCTCTCCGTCGTCGGTGGGAAGCCCGCTGTCCACCCAGTCGTCTCCCACCGGGTTGCAGTGCTGGCACCACCAGCCGTTGGCCTCGGTCACCCACTCGCCGGGCGGGCACACCTTGGGCTTGCCCTTGCACACCCCGTTGGAGCAGTAGTCCGCCACGGTCTCCGGGTTCCCGTCATCACACAACCCCTCGATGGGCTTGTGCGTCACCCCGCTGCCCGCACTGCACTTGTCCTGCGTGCACGCGTTCCCGTCGTCCAGCGCGGCGCCGTCCCCCTTGACGCCGTCCCCATCCCCGTTGCAGAGATGGCACAGCCCGTTCCACATGAAGTGCTCGCCAGGCGGGCACAGCACCGCGGAACCGACGCACACTCCGGACGCGCACGTGTCGTTGAAAGTGTCCGCCTTCCCGTCGTCGCAAGGCTCCTTGTTGAACGTATGCTGCGCACCGGTTGCCGGGTCGCACTTGTCCGTGGTGCACACGTTCGCATCGTCCACGGCCACGCCCGGACCTTCAGAACCTGTCCCGAGCCCGTTGCACAGGAGGCAGAGACCGCCGTCCAGGTAGTGCTTGCCCGCAGTGCAGGAGACGGGGGTCCCGACGCACTTGCTGCCGACGCAGGTGTCCGACACGGTCAGCGGATCCCCGTCGTCGCAGGGTCCTGCCACCTCCTCGTGAGCCACGCCGCCCCCGGGCAGGCACACGTCCTTGGTGCACGCGTTCCCGTCGTCCAGCAACGCGCCTTCGCCCACGTAGCCACTGCCCGCGTCGTCGCACTGGAAGCATTTCCCGTTGTCTTCCACCCACTGCTTGGCGACGCACACGATGGGCGTGCCCTTGCACGCTCCCGACTGGCACGTGTCGTTCCCGGTCGTGGCGTCGCCGTCATCGCATGGGCCCGCGTTGAAGCCGTGCGTCACCCCTGACGCCCCGTCGCACACGTCGTCGGTGCACACGTTGCCGTCGTCCACCGGCTCACCGGGACCCTCGGCTGCCGTCCCCTCCGCGTTGCACAACAGGCAGTCCGCGCCCTGCACGTAATATTCTCCGGCGTCGCACACCAGCGCTTCGCCCACACACTCCCCGTCCACACAGACGTCGGCAACCGTCAGCGGATCGCCGTCGTCGCAAGGCCCCTGAGCGTACGTGTGGAGCACGCCGATGTCCGGGTCACACGCGTCCAAAGTGCACTCCTGCCCGTCGTCCACCAGCCCCCCCTCTGACTGGTAGCCGGTCCCGGATTCGTCGCACAGCGGGCACTGGCCGTTGTCCGCGAGGAACTTGCCCGGGTCGCAGGCGATGGGCTGGCCGACGCACACGCCGCCCGTACAGATGTCGTTCCCGGTGCCAAGGTCCCCGTCTGTGCACCACGCGGTGTTGAACGTGTGCACCACCCCGTCTGCCGGGTCACACGCGTCGTCCGTGCACGGGTTCCCGTCGTCCGTGGGAACACCGCTGTCCACCCAATCGTCACCCACGTCGTTGCACTTCTGGCACCACCACCCGTTGGACTCGGTGACCCACTCCCCGGGCGGGCACACCAGCAGCGTCCCGGCACAGACGCCCCCGACGCACGTGTCCTCCACCGTGTCCGGATTCCCGTCGTCGCACGGGCCCTCGATGGCAGTGTGCGTCACTCCGGCCACAGGGTCGCAGCTGTCCGCAGTGCAGGCATTGCCGTCGTTGACCTGCTCCCCGTCTCCCACGTACTGGGATCCCGTCTCGTCGCACAGGTAGCACTTGCTGCCCACCTCCCCGTAGGCCCCGGGTGCGCACTCCTGGAGGGGCGTTCCCGCACACGCTCCGCCTTTGCAAACGTCCCCCGTGGTCGCAGGGTCGCCGTCGTCGCACTCCGCAGCGTTGTTCGCGTGGACCACGCCGACGTCCGGGTCGCACTGGTCATCCGTGCACGGGTTCCCGTCGTCCATCTCCGCGGGCAACCCGACGATGCCGGTGCCGTCCTGGTCGCACCGGGCGCAGAGCCCGACCTTGGGCTGGAAGTACTTCAGCGCGGTGCACGCGACCTGCCCCAGGTCAGGCGCCCCGCTACCATCCGCATCGCCCGCAGGCACGTCGAAGGTGGCGAGATCCCCCGCATCCTCCGTGTCGCCCGCATCGCCTCCGCCCGTGCCGGCTGACGTCCCGCAACCGGCCGGAGCAAGCACCAGCAACACCGCTGCAAGGACCGGTGCGGCACACGTTTGCTGCAAGGCTGCTCGTCGACACTTCAGCATGGCTCCTCCTTCGGCCGCGGGGTTGCCGGACGCTCCCGAGCGCTTCGGGACTGCGGACGGGCACGCGCTCGTGCGGCACATTCAGTAGACAAGAATACCCTGTCGGGGACAAGTCGACAAAAAACTGCGAGAGCCGGAGTCAGCGGACCCCGTGGCGCAACACCACGAGCCGTTGCACCGACCACACCACCATGCCCAGTCCCAGTCCGGCTACCAGCGACGCAGGATCCGACCACAGGACCAGCTTGAACCACGCAGATTGCAGCAACACGCCCACCCCGACCAGCAGCTTCCACTTCCGCCCCTCGCGGCGCTCCACCATCTCGTGCACCAGGTAGAACCCCAGCACGACACCGTGCCCGGACAGCGGGATGGGCACGAACCACTTCATCCCGTGCAACACACCCAGCGCTACCAGGCTGGCCGCCAGCAGCAGCCCCGGAAGCGACATCCCCCGCTCCCTGAAGTCGATGAGCCCCTCGGCCACCAGCACCCCGAACGGAAGCCCGATGGTCGCAAGGTAGTAGGGCGACGCGTAGAACGACGACAGCTCCAGCCCCACCCGCACCGGGATCGGCCCCCACAGCACGCACACGCCGTACGTCGCGAGCGACATCGCCATCGCGAGAAGCAGCGCGAACGCCTGCTTCCCAATCTTCGGCTTTTCTCCCACCCGGCCCCCTCCAACCGGCACAGCTCCGCATCACACCGCGTCACGACGGGCTACTGCCCGAAAGGCTCGTGCTCGCAGATGTAGTACTGCTTCGTCCCACAATCGTCGTCGTTCCACGCTCCCCAGGCAAGCAGCTCCGTGCAGTCCTCCACCGTCCAGAACCCGCCGTCGTCCGGCTGCCCCTCCCCCCAGGCTTCGAATGCTTTCGGTTCGTCCGTGACCCAGTGCCACTCGAACCACGACTCGTAGTAGCCGATCCATACGCTGTTCCCACCACAAAGCCCGACCAGGAACAGGTTCTCCTCCTGCGAGCCCACGGTCACAAGGTGCGCCTTGTTCCCGCTGCAGTACTTGTCCGCATCCCACCAGTTCTTGCTGGCCTTGCACATGTAGTACATGTGCCCGTTCCACGGCGTGGAGGGACACTGGCCCCCAAGGTCCGGACAGGTCGGACAGTACAGCTCACACGCCCCGGCGGAGCACTGGTGCAGAGCGGGGCACGCGCCGCACGACCCGCCGCACCCGTCGTCCCCGCAACTCTTGCCGGTGCAGTCCGGCACGCATACGCACGTGCCGTCCAGACACTCCCAGGGCGGAGCGCAAAGCCCGCACTGCCCGCCGCATCCGTCGTCCCCGCACGCCTTGTCCTGGCAAGCCGGGACGCAGGAGCATTTCCCCGTGGGCAGACACTCGGACCCCATGGAGCAGATCCCACACAGCCCGCCGCACCCGTCGTCCCCGCAGTCCTTGGCAAGGCACTTGGGCGCACACACGCACTCCCCACCTTTGCACACCTGCCCCAGGCCGCAGGGCGGGGAACAACAGTTGCCAGCCCCCCTCGTGAACACGCACATGCCGTTGAAGCAGCCATCCTCGGTGCAGGGGTCGTCGTCCACGCAGTCGTCCAGGAATGCATATGACGTCCCCGACGCCTCGCACACCACGAGGGAGCCGTCCTCGCACGCGACCACTCCCGGCATGCACGTCCCGGGAAGCACCTCTGGTTCGACGTCAGCGAGCACGTCGGCCGCCGCATCGCCGTCACCCGCAGCGTCCGCAACCTCCGCAGCCAGATCCCAACTCCACACGTCGGTCCATTCGATCTCGTCCGCCAGGTCCTCCCCCGCCTTGCCCGTGTCACCGCTCACGAGGTCGCCCCAGGGGGATTCCCAGTTCACGTCCGTCACATTGATGAACGGCTGAGACTGCTGCGCACTGCCGCCGCATCCCGCGGTCGCCACCACGGATATCACCAGGAGTCGCACTGCAACACGGGTCAACGGGGATGCCTCCATGTGCGGGCCGGTGCGAACTCCCCACCGGCCCGTCCACCTCGGAAATCGGAGAAGCGCCCGACCGGCGCCCTCCCCATGCCTCGGCGGATACCTTACTGGAGAGCAGATCCCCGGTCAAGACAAGCAGACGCTCGAAGAGCGGACCGGAACGCCCTACTTGCCCGAGAAGACCGCGGGTACCTGGCGACCGGCCGAGTCCACCACCGAACCCACGAAAACAACCGTGCTGCCGTCGGAAGCTCCCGACGCGATGCCCAGCACGTCCTGCGCTCCGGACGGGACCTCCGCGGTCACCAGCGGCTCCACCCCCCACGACAGGTCCGAGGAAGCGCCCGTGGACCGCACCACAAACAGCGTCTTGAGCACCTTGCCGGGCCCGGAGGGGACCGCTGCCTCGCCCGCGGCGATCACCTCCGAACCGTTGACAACCACCCCGACGAACTCCACGGCCCCGGCTTCCCACGGCAGAGCCACAGGCACCACCGAGACCTTCCCTCCCGCGATTCGAGCCACCAGCCCGCCGTCCCCCACTGCCCACAGATCATCCTTCTGACCGCCGGCCAGGGACGCCCATCCCGTCGCGCCGGAAGGCCCCTCGATCGAGGCCTGGCTCCACTGCAGCAGACCCACGCCCTGGCCGAAGTAGACGTCCAGGAACGGCGTGCCCCCACCCCCGTTTCCGCCGTCGGCCAGCAGCACCAGATCCGTCGCCCCCATCAGACATGCAAGGTCCGGCCCGCACCCGGAAGCGCTTCCCCAGAGAGCTTTCGGACGAGCCTCGGCTCCGTACAGGTCGAGAGCGACCCCGGAGCAGCTCCACTTGCCCTCCGCCGCACCGGCTCCTTGCCGAGCACAGGCGCGTACGAGACCGGACGCATCCCCGAACGACCTGCCGGCCAGCACGTAGACCCCCACGCCGGCCCCGGGACCGTCAACCGCGGCACCCCAGAGGGCTCCCAGCGCTCCCAGGTGCACCGGCAACCCGCTCAAAGCAGATTCCAGTCCAACTGCGGTCTGCCACTGCTGCCCGTCGAAGAACGACGCGACGACGTCGCCTCCCCAGCCGCTGCCCTCTCCAACGGCCACTCCCGCGGACAGCAACTCCAACGCACCGTCCTTCCGCTCGCTTCCGGGCCACGTGTCCATGGTCTTGCCGCCGGAGATCTCCGTGACCACCGATGATGAAGACCCGTCCGCCAGGTTCCGGGCCAACAGCGCCATGAACCGGTCAGCGTGGCGGTCGGCCGCTACGTACCTCCCGCCCAGGTCGCCCGCGGGCAGATACGTGCTCATGAGCCAGCCGGCAGACAGCGTTGGCAGAGGGTCGGAGCCGACGCCGGGCTCCGTCCCCGTTCCAGGCTCCGTCCCCGTTCCAGGCTCCGTCCCCGTGCCGGGCTCCGTCCCCGTGCCGGGCTCCGTCCCCGTGCCGGGCTCCGTCCCCGTGCCGGGCTCCGTCCCCGTGCCGGGCTCCGTCCCCGTGCCGGGCTCCGTCCCCGTGCCGG
>Ga0233425_10001751_pt1 | contig 46344 bp, 41 predicted proteins | sample Watercolumn_Towu_2_FD_181712 | JGI IMG/M metagenome (GOLD analysis project Ga0233425, IMG submission 181712) | Freshwater microbial communities from Lake Towuti, South Sulawesi, Indonesia - Watercolumn_Towuti2014_140_MG | ecosystem: Environmental > Aquatic > Freshwater > Lake | place...
GGCGAGAGCTACCGCATGCGCGAAGCACGCAACCAATCAGGAGGCCGCCCCACCAAGCGCTAACCCATCACGCGAGGTGGGGACTTTCACTGGCCACCAGCGGGGACATCGAGATGGCCATTGACAGGCCATCGAGCTCGGCGTCGGCTCGTGTCAATTGGCCCGTCGAATTCTCGCCGTCAAGGACGCGCTGCAGGCAGGCGGTCGGGATTCGGATGAGCTTGCCCATCCGGACAACTGGGGTCGGCCACCCGCCACTGCGTACAAGGTCGTAGGCGAGGGCTCGACCGATGCCGAGGACACGAGCTGCAGTGGGAACGTCGACCATCGCAGGCAGCTGACCGAGCTCCGAACGGTTCATGGCGTACTCCTGATCTCCAGTGAAGACGCACGCGCGCCCACTACAAGGTGCGCGACGCCAAGCACCGACAGGGAACGGCCACTCCTGGACACCACGGACGTCACGGGCTGTGGCTGCCTCGCCGCGCTTTCGCCGAACGCCCGCGCTGTGCCACTCCAAGAGCCCGTCTGGGCGGCCACAGCCCGTGACGTCGCTCGGCGATGGTTCGTGCACATCTGAAGGAGTTGGCGCGTCGTCCCCAACCTTCGTCGGCAGCCGCTGGGTGCGCACTCGACCTAGGGCGACGCTCCTCCCTGGCCTGAAGGAGGCACCGCGTGACCGAATTCGATTCGTCCGCCCAAGCTCGGCTCTGGGGGGCTCTGGAGTCCAGCCTGTCGGGGCTTCACCGCGCCGCATTGGCCGCGTCGATCGCGTGCGACGACACCGAGGCCATCGTGGCGGCGGTCGGGTTGCGGGAGGCGCTTGAGCGCATCGCCGACCTGGCGGCGCCCGCCAAGGGTTCGCTGCCGCCTGCATCGGCCTCCGGCGAGTCGAGCGTCGAGGCGGCGATATTGGTGCGAAGTGGTCGAGCCGCGATCACTGAGCTCCTCGCCGTCCCCGTCGTGCATGACGTCGCGCCGGCGGATCTGCTGCTGCTGGCCCGGGTGGCGCATCTGCTGGCGCGGGCGGAGGACCTCTCGGCCGAGGCCGCGGCGTGATCGCCCCGGTTTCAGCGGGCGCCACCTACGGGGAGCTCATGCACACCGCGACTAGGCATGTGGCCTGGGCGGCGATGATGGTGACTACCGAACGCTTCGCCGACCGTGCAGCAGCGTTCAGCGCCATCGATGCTCATCGTGCGTTGCTGGTGGCCGCAGGCGGGCATCTGCTGTTCCTGGCTGGCGGTCCCCACCGTGGCGAGGGACTGGTGTCAGCGCCGGACCCGTCGGACCGGCCTGCGCTGGCGCTGGCCCGGGCACTGCAATCGCTGCAGGCCCGCGACGTGCACGAAGGAGGTCAGGGCCGTGGCGGGCCGGCGCAGTCCTGGGCTGCGGCCGTGAAGGCGTTGGGCGCGGCCCGGGACCTGGTCGCCACACACCGGGATGCACGCGGCGGTGACCGCACCCCGGACGCTGGCGTCCTGGACGACGCCGCCGAACGCGCCGCCGGGTACCTGCTGGTCGCAGACCTCGTCGACACGGTCGCCGCGGCAGACCGCGACCTGGCGCTGCGCGCCGCCCAAGCCGGCATCGCATGGTCGAAGGTCGAACGCGCGATGCCCGACCTGACCCGAGTGAGTGAGGCGGTGCGGGTGCTGCGCTCGTCGGCCGCGTACCCCGCCTCGGGCGCGGCACGCCTCGTCGCTCTCCCCTTGGCCCGGCCGGGCGTCACCTCGCTCACGCCCTCCGGTGCGCTGCTGCAACGCACCGACCGGCTGCGTCTCGGGGCCTGGACGCTGGCGCGGCATCCACGGCGCGCCAACGCTGCGGACCTAGTCGAGTACGCCGCAGCAGCAGCCATCCTGCACACCCACCTCGCCGCGCACGCGTCCGCCCTGGGCGACCCCGCCCTGGCCGGGGTGTGGTCGCAGCAGCGCACCGGGTGGGTCAACCAGCACCGACTGCTTGTCAGGTTCACCAGCGGCACCCCCGCGACCCCGGGCCTGCGGGCCGACGTCGCAGCGCTGCCCGCCGCCGCAGCGATCGCCCTCCCCCTGACACGTGACGCAGCCGGGATCCGCGCCTACGGCCCGGCCCAGCTCAGCCCCGCGCAGATGCTGGAGCTGTCCGCAGCGTGCACCGAACTCGCGGCAACGAACCAGACGACGCTGCGCGCCTTGGTCGACCGAGACGCCCTGTTCATCGATGCCCGCTATCTGACCGGCGACCAGGTCACCGACCACCCTGACCTGATCGAGGCCAAGATGGCCGGGCGGTACGTCCCCGCCGCAGCCAGCGACCTGACGCCCGCCCTCGCCGGCTACACAACCCTCGCCGCCGCCGAGCCCACCGCATCGAGTGTCTCGCCGGACACGGCTCCCGCCGATCGCCTGGCAGCGACCAGACGCGTCGACCGACCCACCCTTGAGCGCACGTGACCGGCTCGCCGACTTCGCGCGAGCCCGTCACCGACTCCGTCACGAGCACGAACCGACTCCGTCGCGAGCGGCCGCGGACTCCGTCACCGACTCCGTCACCGGCGAGGAGGGCCGCTATCGCCGCAGGTCAGGGTGCTGCCGAAGTTCGCGACGGAGTCCATGACGGAGTCGGCCACCACGCTTGCCCCGCATCGGATCCATCGAGAGGAGGGCGCCGTGGCGACCAAGCACATGCCCGATGTTGAGCCCCGCTCCGGCGTGCGCTGGCTCCGACGTGGACTCCGTCATCAAGTCCGTCACGAAGCCAATCGGTCGGTCGAGAGGCGGTTCCTTCCTCGCAAGTCACCCGCGACGGAGTCCATGACGGACTGCCTCACAACGCTGGCCCTGCCATCGACCAACCCGATGCAGGAGGACCACATGACCCCCATCACGACCCTGGATCCCGCCCACCCCGCGAGTGAGCCCACGGCGGTCCTGGACCGCACCCGCATGAGCCTGCTGGCGCACCTGGATCTCGTCGACGTCCACGGCTGGGACAGCCCTGCCGGCTGCGCACTGCTCGCGTACGTCCGCGACACCGTCGTGCGCCCCCAGGTGTCCTACCGTGGTCTGACGGGCCCGGTCGCAGCGCAAGCGGAGGCCACGGCGTGGACGATGACGTGGCGAACGCTGACCTCGCCCCGGATCCGCGAGGCCGAGTCGCCCTGGGGGATCCTGTGGTCCGCCGCGCGCCGGGCGATCGAGGACGAGTCGATTGCCGCCGCGTACGGCACCCAGCCCCGTAAGGCCTGGCAGCAGCGCGCACGTCAGCGTCTCGCGGCCCGCAGCTCCGACCCCTACCCGGTCAGCGTGTCGCTGCCGCCGCTGAGCTGGGAGCTCCTCAGCGAACACGGCCTGGAGCCCGCAACTAGCGTCAGCGAAGGCACTTGGTCGGTCAGCAACGCACCGATCCTGACCGCGGTGGTCGCGATCCTGCTCGAGACCGGCTGGCAGCTGGAGCCGGCCTCACGGGCGCTGCTGTCCGTCGCCGCCCGAAGTCGCCACCGCGACGGCCGTCCGCATGTCGAGGGCGGGTACCGAGGCGTCGCGGCCGACGCGACGATCCCCGGCTGGCAGGCGCGCCGACTGGTGCACGTGCTCCTGGGCACCCAGCAGTGGCCCGGCCTGATTGAACGTCTGGCGGCGCGGCCCGAGCGAGGCGCGCTCGACGTCGTCATGCACGCGGCCCTGCAAGCCACGCTCGACAAGACACTGACGAGCCCCGACCTGCTCATCCGCAACGCCACCCTCCAGGCCGCGTCGTGACCCGGCCCACGAGCCGCGCCGCGAGTTGTCGTCCCAGGTCACTCGATCGAGTACATCCGGAGCGCGCGTCGTCCACAGGTTCCGGCGAACCGGGTGCCGCGTGTCGCCTGTGCGCGGTACAAAGAACGGATCGACGGGGGAACGTCCCGCCACACCGACGCAGCAAGGCGGTGGTGACGATGATCAGCGGCCATGCCTGGCGTCCGGTGCTCGCAGCACTAATCGGAGCCATCGTCCTCGTCGGCTGCACCGAAGGCCCGCAGGACCCGCTACCCACGTCGACTTCGCCCGGTACCCGACCCTCGGCGTCCTCGGCCGCACCGACGGGGTCGACCACGCCCACTGAGACCGCTGCGGCACTCGCCGCCTATGAGGGGTACTGGGCCGCACAGATCGCTTCGCAGGCTGACCCCACCCGCCGACAGGACGCCAACCTTGCCCGTTACGCGGCAGGCGAGGCGCTGGCAGGCGCTCAGTCAACGCTTCTGCTCTTCCGCCAGAACGGCGTGGCCATGAGGGGCGAGCCCGTCTTGAGCCCGAGCGTGAGTGGAGCCTCCCCAGGCGGCACCGAAGTCGAGGTTGTTGACTGCGTCGACTCGACTAACTGGAAGCCCGTCTACGTCGCCACCGGGAAGTCCGCCCTGGCACCGGGTCAGGCGCTACGCCTTCTCGTCGTCTCCCGCGTGGAGCTGTCCGACGGCCGCTGGGTCGTGACGAGCTCGGTCACGCAGCGGGACCGCACGTGCTGAGCACTCGGATGCCTCGCAGCATCCTCGTCTCAGCTGGTGTGGTCACGGCGCTGGTGCTGCTCCCGGCGACTGCTGCGTTGGCGGACGGCGAGGTCAGCTGTCCGCCGACACAACCCATCTGCATCATCGTCGTCGAAGGACCTGGAAGCACTCCCTCGCCGTCGCCCAGCAACTCCTCGGGTGGCACTGGAACGGCCGAGTGCAGGGCACCGGTCACGGGGCAGCCGCTTCCCTGCTACGACCCTGAATGGGGGTGGTGGAGCAACTCACACGGCTGCTACTTCCGACGGCTCGACCCGCAGCCCGACGCGGGCGACCCCATCTGGTCCGGACGCCCAGATGGCGGAGCCATCTACCTGGCGACGTGTCTCGCCACCGGTGGGTCGGGGGGCGGGCTCGTGTGGCTGCCGGGACCTCCTGACGGCTACGGCGGCACGGCGACGCCGGCGACCCTGGCGCAGCGGGCGCTGGACTCGATGCGCCTGGACGGTCCGGACATCGGCATGGTGCCTGACCCGTCGGGCAAGGGCCTGGTCGGTCTGCCGGTGTGGATGTGGACCGAGGTGCGTGCCTCGACGTGGGGTCCGACCTCGGCGACGGCGTCTATCCCGGGGACGTCGGTGACGGCGACGGCGCGGGCGTCAAAGGTGGTGTGGGACATGGGTGATGGCCACACGGTGACGTGCACGTCGCCGGGCACCCCGTACACGAGGTCGGCGGGCGATTCGCGGTCCCCGACGTGCGGGCACGTCTACACCCGGTCCTCGGCCTCGCAGCCCGGTCACGCGTACGCGGTCATGGCTACCACGACGTGGGTGGTGTCGTGGGCCGGGGGCGGGGAGTCCGGCGTGCTGACGGTGACGCGGACGTCGTCGACGAGCGTGCGCATCGGCGAGCTTCAGGTGCTGGTCACATGAGCGCCGGTGCGCGGCGTGCCATGCGACGGGAGGCGGAGCGGTGACGACCACGAGCTCAGGTACGGCGCGGGCAGACCGGCCGGCGCGGGCGATGCCGGTCGCGGCGCCGATGCGCGCCCCGCGCCCGCGCCGCCGTCCGGGGCTGCTGGCCCTGGGAGTGGCCCTGGTCGCGGTGGGGGCGCTCGTGGCGGCGTGGCTGGTGTCGACGAGCAGCGCCCGCGTCGCGGTGCTGGTCGCGGCGCGCGACGTCCCCTACGGGACGGTCCTGACCGACGCGGACCTGGCGACCGTCGAGGTCGCCGGCGCGAGCGGGGTCGCCGTCATCCCGGCGGGCGAGCGTGACCGCGTCGTGGGCCAGGTCGCTGCGACGACGATCGTGGCCGGGTCGCTGCTGGCGCCCGCGCAGCTCACCGCCGCGGCACCCCCGAAGGCGGGGGAGGTCCTGGTCGGTGTTCCGCTCAAGGCCGAGCGGCTGCCCGCGGGTGGCCTGACGCCCGGGGACGGGATCCTCATCGTCGAGACCCCTGGCGTGGACGGCGACCCGCCGACCGGGCCGCCCGCAACTCTGGCGGCGACCGTCGTGCGCGTCGGCCCGGCCGACCTCAACGGGGTGTCGGTGCTCGACGTCACCGTCGCGGCCGGGGACGGCCCGGCGCTGGCGGCGCGGGCCGCGACCGGGCGCATCGCGCTGGTGCTTCTGCCGCGGGCGGCCGGGTCATGACCGTGATCGCGGTGTGCTCGGCCAAGGGCGCACCGGGGGCCACCACCACCGCGCTGGCGCTGGCCCTGACCTGGCCGCTGAACGGCGATTCGGTGCTGCTGGTCGACGCCGACCCGGCCGGCGCAGATATTGCCTCGGGATACCTGCAGGGCGCGACCGGGCCGGGCGCCGGAGCCGGCGCCGTCGCGACGGCACGCGGCGACTTGCTCGACGCGGTCCACGGTTCCGCGGTCGCGCTCGACGCGACCGGGTCCCGGCTCCTGCTCGCCGGGCCCGCACCGTTCCCGCCGACCAGGCCCGGGGCGGCTCCCGCCTGGTCGCGGCTGCGCGAGCTCGACAGCAGCGGCGAGGAGAGCTGGACCGTCCTCGTCGACGTCGGACGACTGCCCGCGGGCCCGGACGCATCGCGGCTGGCGGCCGCGGACCTCGTGGTGCTCGTGACCGGGTCGTCGTTGCGCGCGGTCGCGGCAGCACGCCCCTCCGCGACCATGCTCCGTGTAGCCGAGCCGGCGGGATCAGCGTCCCCGCGGCGCTGGCTGCTGGTCGTCGGGGAGCGGCGCCCCTACCCGGCTGACGAGGTCTTCTCCTCCCTCGCGCTCCCGCTGCTCGGATCGTTGGCCTGGGATCCTCGGGCGGCCGCGGTGCTCAGCGACGGCGCGCCCGCTGGGCGCTGGTTCGCGCGCACCGCGCTGATGCGCTCAGCCGCCGCGGTGGCGGGCCGGCTCCGCGACAGCGCCGAATCGCTGCTGTCGCCGTTGTCGCCTCCGAACGCAGACACGACTCCGCTGCGCTCCGCTTCGGCCGCCGACCAGGCGAGGGTGGTGGGGTCGTGACCGAGCAGCTGCGCGCCTGGCAGGTCGACGACCTCGACGCGCTCGCGCTGCGGGCGTGGCCGGAGCCCGAACTGCCCAGGGGCGACCCGGGCGCCGGGTCTGTTGATCATGGGCTGGTCCGGGAGCTGCGCCGCGAGGTCGCCGAACGCCTCGCCGCCCGCCTGCAGACCGACCCGCTGACCGACACCACGGCCCGCCAAGAGCTGTGCCGCTCCCTGCTCGCCGATGTCCTAACCGCCCGGTCTCGCGACGCCGCGCGAGCCGGCGCCCCGGGGTGGAGCGTGGAGGAGGAGTTCGCGCTCGCCGACGCCGTCATGTCGGCGCTGTTCGGCCTGGGACGCCTGCAGCCACTCGTCGATGACCCGATGGTGGAGAACGTCGAGGTCAACGGCCACGACCAGGTCTGGGTGTCCTACGCCGACGGCCGCGAGGAGCGCGGTCCCGCCGTCGCGGACTCCGACGCCGAGCTCCTCGAGCAGCTCCAGCACCTGGCCGCTCGGGTGGCGGGCAACGAACGCACCTTCACCACCGCGAACCCGCGGCTGCACCTGCGCCTGGAGGACGGGTCGCGGCTGGCGGCGATGGCGTGGACGACACCGCGCCCTCAGGTGGTGGTGCGCCGCCACCGGGTCCGCGACGTCGACCTCGACGACCTGATCGCCCTCGGGATGCTCGACACCGCGCTGGTCGCGTTCCTGCGCGCAGCGCTGCGGTCGGGGAAGAACATCATCGTCACCGGCCTGCAGAACGCCGGCAAGACCACCCTGATCCGGGCGCTGGCCAACGAGTTCGACCCGATGGAGCGGTTCGCGACCATCGAGCGGGAGTACGAGCTGCACCTGCACGAGCTCCCCGACCGGCACCCCCGGGTGGTGGCGATGGAGGCCCGCGACGGATCCAGCGAGCGCGACCCGTCGGGCCGCCGCGCGGGGGAGGTGACGCTGTCCGAGCTGGTGGTGGATGCGCTGCGGATGAACCTGCGGCGCATCATCGTCGGCGAGGTCCGCGGCAGCGAGGCCGTCCCGATGCTGGAGGCGATGTCCACCGGCGACGGGTCGCTGTGCACGATCCACTCCCGCACCGCCGCGCACGCCCTGGACCGCCTGGTCACGTTGTGCCTGTCCGCGGACATCGGGATGACCGACACGTTCGCCTACCGCCTGGTCGCAGGCTCCGTGGACCTCATCGTCCACGCCCGCCTGCTCGACGAGACCCACATCGGCGGGCGGCGGCACCGGTTCGTGTCCGACATCGTGGAGATCAACGGGATGGGCGAGTTCGGCCGCCCCACCACCACCACCGTGTTCGCCCCCGGACCCGACGGGCGCGCCGTCCCCACCCACGCACCGGCGTGCCTGCCCGACCTCATCCGCGCCGGGTTCGACCCCGGCTTCCTCGACCACCGCACCGGCACCTGGACCACGCCCCTCGACCTGGTCGGGACGTCTTCATGACCGCCGTCCTGGCCGCACTCGCCGGAGCCGTCCTGGTCGCCGGCGCGCTGCTGGTCCTCGCGGGGCTGTTCCCCGCGCTGGCACCCCCGGCGAGGCCGCGACGCACCGCGACGACCCACCCGCGGCGCCTACCGGCCGGGTCGGCCGCGCGCGCCATCGTCGCAGTCCTGGGCGCTGCCGCGGCGTGGTTGGTCACCGGGTGGCCGGTCGCCGCACTCATCGTCGCCGCAACCGTGTGGGGCCTGCCCATACTGCTCGGCACCTCGACCGTCGCGGCCGCGGGCATCGACCGGATCGAGGCGCTGGAGGAATGGACCCGGCGCCTGTCCGACGTCCTGGTCGTCGGCGTCGGTCTCGAGCAGGGCATCGCCGCGACCGTGCGCACCTGCCCGCAACGCCTGCAGGGCGAGGTGTCCGCGCTGGCGGCGCGGCTGGACGCCCGCTGGGCGACCGAGGCCGCGCTGCGCGCATTCGCCGACGACCTCGACGACGCCACCGGCGACCTCGTCGTCGCCACCCTCATCCTCGGAGCGCGGCGCCGCGGCCCTGGCCTGGCACGGGTGCTGGCCGCGGTCGCGGACTCGGTCGCCGAGGAGGTCGCCATGCGCCGCCGGGTGGAGGCCGAGCGCGCCAAGCCCCGCACCACCGCCCGCGCGGTCACCCTCATCACCCTCGGCGTGGTCGCCGTCGGCGCGCTCAACGGCACGTACCTCGCCCCCTACGGCACTCTGCTCGGCCAGTTGGTGCTCGCGGTGATCGCGTGCGGGTTCATCGCTTCGCTGGCGTGGATGCGGGCGCTGACCCTGACCAGCCCGCAACCGCGACTGTTCCTGACCACCGGCCCGACGCGACTCGGCGACGCCGCGGACCTCGCCCGGACGCCCGCCGCTGCGGGGAGGACAGGCTCATGATCGACCCGTGGATGATCGCCGCCGGCGCGACCGTCGGCGCAGGTGTCGCGGTGCTGATCCGTGCACTGGTCCCTGACGTCCCCGACCTCGCCGCAGCCCTGACCCGCCTGGACTCCGCCGACCCCGAACCCGTCGCCGTCGTCGGGACGTCGCGGTGGCAGCGCACCAGCGACGGCGCCTTCACCGACCTCGCGGCCCGCCTGCACCTGGACCGCTACGCCCGCGACCTCGCCCTGCTCGGCGAGACCCCGGCGGCGCTGGCCGCCCGCAAGACCGGCTACGCGCTGATCGGGCTCGCGTTCCCGCCGGTCCTGCTCGCCGCGGTCGCACTGCTGGGCATCGTGCCCCCGCTCGTCGTGCCCGCTGCGGTGTCGCTGCTGCTGGCTGCCGTGCTGTTCTGGGTGCCAGACGCGGACCTTCGCCGCCGCGCGCAGACCGAGCGGGACGCGATGCGCCTGGCGGTGTGCGCCTACCTCGAGCTCGTCGCCCTCGAACGCGCCGGCGACGCCGGCACCGTGCAGGCCCTCGAGCGCGCAGCCTGGGTCGCCGACGCCCCCGGGTTTGTGCGGATCCGCGACTCCCTGACCCGCGCCGAGCTCGCCGGGCGCCCGCCCTGGGACGCCCTGAGCGAGCTCGCCGAGCAGGTCGGTGTCCCCGAGCTCGGGGACCTCGCCGACGTCATGCGACTGTCCGGCACCGACGGCGCCGCCGTCTACGCCACCCTGCGCGCCCGCGCTGCCTCGTTGCGTCACCAGCTCCTGGCCGCGTCCGCGGCGGAGGCGAACGCCGCCAGTGAGCACATGATCATCCCCGTCGCCCTGCTCGGCATCGCCTTCATGGCCCTGATCGGCTACCCCGCCTTCGCCCGGATCCTGTTCTCCTAGATGCACTTCCAATCCCACCCTGCAAAGCCCACGCACGCCGCACCGGACAGGAGCACCACCAGATGACCAGCACCTTGCTCGCCGCCCGCGTCCTGCTCGCCGGCCACCTCGCCCGCACCAGCCGCACTCTGCGCAATCGGGGTGAGGACGGTGTCTCCACCCTGGAGCTGGTGATCATCGTGCTCGGGCTCATCGCGGTCGCGACGCTGCTGGTCACCGCGATCACCCTGGCCGTCACCCGCCGCACCGACCAGATCAACTGACCCGGCCCGCCGCAGCCATGCCCGCCCTCACACCGGCAGGAACCGTCGGCACCGCCCGGTGCCGTCAGTGGCATGCCCGGGGGCAGGACGGGTCGGTGAGCCTGGAGATAGCGATCCTCGCGCCCGCACTGCTGCTGCTGGTGTTCTCGATCGTCCAGGGCGGTCTATGGTTCCACGCCCGCAACCTCGCCCAGGCCGCAGCGCAGGAAGGCGCCGCCGCCGGCGCTGCCTACAACGCGACCACCGGCGCCGCGGTGGCGCGGGCCCGGTCCTTCCTCACCGACCACGCCGGGGACTCCCTGACCAGCACGACCGTCACCGCTGCTGGCACCACAACCACGTTCGTCCGGATCCAGGTCACCGGTCGAGCCCTGTCGGTGCTGCCCGGCGTCCCCGGCCTGACCGTCACCCAGGACGCCCTCGTCCCGGTCGAGCGCTTCACCACGGACACCCCATGACCGGCACACCCCCGCGACTACGGCCCGTGGACCACGCCCGGGGCGCGGCCCGCCGCGCCGACGCGGGGTCGGTGACCCTCGAGCTGTCGATCCTCGCCCCCGCCGTGCTGGTCCTGCTCGCCCTCGTCGTCGTCGCCGGCCGGCTGTCCATCGCGCACCAGGAGGTCGACCACGCCGCCCAGACCGCCGCACGCGCCGCGACCCTCGCCCGCGACCCGGCCACCGCCACCAGCACCGCCACCAGCGCCGCGCGCCGCGAGCTCGACACCGGCGACCTGCACTGCGCCACCCTGCGCGTCACCGTGGACACCAGCGGGTTCGCCGTCCCCGTCGGACGCCCGGCATCGATCACCGCGACCGTCACCTGCACCGTGTCGCTGTCCGGTCTCGCAGTGCCCGGCATCCCCGGATCACGTCAGGTCACCGCGACGGCGACCAGCCCGCTAGACACCTACCGGGGCCGGTCATGACCCCCCGATGCCCCACGCGGCACCGACACGGCGGGCGCTTAGATGAGGGGTCGGCGACGGTGTTCCTGTCCATCACCGTCCTCGGGCTCCTCGTCCTCATCGGCCTCGTCGTCGACGGCGGCGCCAAGATCCGCGGCATCCAACGCGCCGACGCGCTAGCCGCCGACGCCGCCCGCGTCGCCGGGCAGCGCATCGACGTCCCCGACGCCATCACCGGCCAGGACCTCACCCTGGACACCCGCGCCGCGACTGCAGCGGCCCGCGCCTACCTCACCGCACGCGGCGTCACCGGAACCGTCACCACCACCGGCACCACCGTCACCGTGACCGTCACCGATACGACCCCGACCGTGTTCCTCGGCCTCATCGGCATCCACACCCTCGAGGTGACCGGGCGTGCCAGCGCCACCCTCGTCCCCGGCATCACCGGAGCCGCACCATGACCAGAACCACCCAGACGACCAGCCGAGGGGCAGAGTCCTGGACCCACGCCGGGCGCCACCGGCGCGGCACCGAGATCGCGCGCGCCGTAGCCGCCCTGCTCGTGCTCGCAACGCTCATGGTCGGCATCCCCGCACTGCTGCTCGTCATCGCCCCGGCGCTGGACTGGCCGACCCTGTCCTGGCAGGCGCTCACCTCCGCGCTGACCCGCCCCGATGACGGGCACCTCCTGCTGACCGCGCTGACGCTGTTGGCATGGGCTGCGTGGGCGGTGTTCGCCGTCTCAGCGGTCGTGGAAACGGTCGCGATGCTGCGCGGCCTGCCAACGCCACGACTCCCGCTGGCGGGTGCGCCACAGAAGCTCGCCGCGTCCCTGGTCGCCTCGGCCGCGATGCTCCTGGCCGCACCCACCGGCACCGCACCCGGACACGCGCCTGCCGTCCAGGCCGCCGCCGCAGACCCGGCGCCTACAGGGTCGATGGGGTCGACCCCGATCCCGACCTCGGCCCCGGCCTCGGGGCGCCCTGCGGCGCAGCCGACGGCCGCCCCGACCTCGCCTCAGCCGCAGGCCGACCACGGCGCAGCCCGCCCGTCCGCATCCTCGACCGCGGTGCACGCGCATGCGCATGGTCAGGTCCATCAGGCGGGCAGGGCTGCTCGCGACGGCACGATCACCGTCGTTCGTGGCGACACCCTCTGGGACCTCGCAGCCACCCACCTCGGCGACGGCGCACGCTTCCGCGAGATCGCCCGCCTCAACTACGGGCGCCCCCAGCACGACGGCCGCACCCTCACCGACACACACTGGATCCACCCCGGCTGGGTACTGCTCCTGCCCCAGCAGCACGCCGCCGCACCCGACACCGCCCACGCGCCGAAGCCGTCGCAACCGGCGACGCGGAACGGCGGCGCGGAGCACCGCACTTATGTGGTGCAGAGCGGCGACACGCTCTGGGACATCGCCGACAAGCACCTCGGCGACCCCCTGCGCTACCGGGAGATCCACCGCCTCAACCGCGACCGCACCCAACCCGACGGCCAGCACCTCGACGACCCGAGGCTCATCCAGCCCGGCTGGATCCTGCTGCTGCCCATCCGTCACGACGCCGACCCGGCTCCCGGGACCGCGCCGACGACACCACCCCTGACGCCCCAAGCGCCTCCCGTCGACGAGCCAGACGGTCGAGCACCGGTGATAGCAGCCCCGACCACGCCGAGACCTGTCACGGCCCCGCCCCACCGCACCCCCGCACCAGAGCCCGAGCGCACAACCGCAGCGACACATGCCCCGACAGGGCGAGGTGAGCAGCAGACCGCCGCCCCAGCAGCGGAGGCGGAAGCCGGAGACGTGATCGGCAGGAGCTGGTCGCAGCTGGTCCTCGGACTCACCGCCCTGACCGCCACCGGGTTCCTCGCCGAACTCGCCCGACGACGACGCCGCCAGCAGCAGCAACGCCGCCCCGGGCAGCGCCTCCCCCTGCCCACCGGGGAGCCCGCCGCCGCGGAACGCATCCTGCGCAGCGCCCGGACTCCCATCACCCTCGACACCGTCGCGTCGGCACTGCAGCAGATGGCCGACGGCTGCCGCATCACTGGACGAACCATGCCACGGCTTCTGGCCGTCCTCGTCGGCCAGCACCAGCTCGACATCATCGTGGACGGCTCGATGGGGGACGCCACCACTGGCCACGAGGTGCCCCCCGCCGCACCGTTCACCAACGCGACAGCCGGAGAATCGCCCGTTGGCGACAACCTCGTTCTGTGGCGGCTCGACCCGACGGCGCTGGCAAGCGCACCCGGCGAGCATCCGGCGCCGCCGACGTCCGGGATCGCCGCCTACCCCGCCCTGGTTACCCTCGGCACGGTCGAGGACCGCATGCTCCTGATCAACCTCGAAGCGGCCGGCACCCTCGAACTGGTCGGCGACCAGCCCGAGGCGGCGGCAGTCCTTCGGACGCTCGGGGTGGAGCTGGCCACCAGCCCCCTGTCCGCGGCGTCCACGCTCATCGTCACCGACCACCTGCGCGACCTCGCCGACGTCGCCGACCCCGACCGCGTCGCCGCCGTCGACGACACCGCCGCCGCGCGGCGCGCGGACGTCCGGCTCGCCACCGTGAGCCAAGCGCTCGACGCCGACGACCTGCCCGACCTCCACGACGCGCGCTCCACCGGCCGCGCACCGGACCACTGGGCACCCGAGGTGCACCTCGGACAGCACAACGGCATCGCGCCGGCCCCGTGGTCGGGTGTCGCCGCCGTCACGACCGCCAGCGCCTCCAGGGACACCACCATCGGCTGGACGCTGGACGTACACGCCGACGGCGACGCCGTCCTCGAACCCCTCGGCATGCACATCGTCGCGTCCCGGCTCTCTGACACCGACTACGAATCCCTGCTCGCGCTGTTGGACGCCGCCAACCAGCCACCTGGGTACGTCACAGAGAACGCACCCGGCTCGGAACGGCACGCGGCCGGCTCGACCGCGCAGATCGGCGAGTTGGACGAACCCGAGGAGGTCGACGAGGTCGAGGCGCTCCTCGAGCAGCTCATCTCGACCGGCCCGCTCGCCCTGCGATCACCGCGAGCGGCCGTCATCGCGGCTCTGCCGGACACCCCCGACGGCGACGACGCGCGGGACCTCGAGCCCGACCCGGATGCCCCCCGGATCCTGCTGCTCGGCCGGGTCGACGTCACCGGCGCCGCCGCACCCGCGACCGCGCGTCGAGGCCGCTCGTTGGAGCTGCTCGCCTACCTCGCCCTGCACCCCGGCGCGACCGCAAGCGAGCTTGACGACGCACTCTGGCCCGGCCAGCGCGTCACCTACGACATGCGGAACTCCCTGATGTCCCGCACTCGCACCTGGCTCGGCACCGATCACGACGGGCGGCCCTACCTCGAGCACAGCAACAACTCCGGGCGCGGGTACCGGCTGCACCCCGCCGTTCGCACCGACTGGCACGACCTGCTCCGCCTAGCCCGGCACGGCCTCGTCGACGACGACGGCGACCAGCTGGACGCGGCCCTCGGGCTCGTCCGCGGGCGCCCCTTCCTCGGAGTCGACCCAGCTGGCTACGCCTGGGCGGAGGCAGACGCCCAGACGATGATCAGCACCATCGTCGACATCGCCCACGACACCGCAACGCACCTCGTCGACACCGGCAGAACAACCGCCGCACGCAGAGCGCTCGCCACAGGCCTCACCGTCGAGCCCTCCAACGAGGCCCTCGCCTACCAGGCCATGCTCCTGGCCGCACGAACCGGCGATCGCAACGAACTGGAACGGCTCGCCCACCGACTCCGCGAGCAACTCAACGCGATCGACCCCGAAGCCACGCTCGACGTGAGCATGAGTGCGCTATTGACGACGAGCGAATGATCCGTGGAGGCGCGTGAGGAGTTTGCGAGGCGCCGCCGGGCCGCACTTCCGCAGACCAGGACTTGCATGGAAGCTCGTGAACCACGAATAGCTGACGCCCTGGCCGACAAACGATCTTGTCCTACCCTGCCCACGGTCCGGTCGGCGCGATGATCCCCGACCGGAAGGCAACAAGTCAGTACTTGCGCGGCCGGCAGGTCCCCTCGCATGTTCCGTTGGGCTGACTTCTGCGCGCACTCGCCTGCGTAGATGCTGTCTCGATAGGCTCAGCCCGGCTGGGCGTGCGCAGCGAGGAGCGTGCCTTGGCCATGACGCAGGTCAGGTCGATTCACATCGGGGGTCTAGACATGCCCGTCCCATTGCTTGTACTCGCGCTGGCCATCGCTGGGATCGCTGTGCCGGCCGTCAGCGGCAGCTTCTGGTTCACCGTCGCCGCCATCGTCGCAGTGCTCATCGCGAACCCAATCGTTCGCACGATTCGTAAGAACCGCTACTTCGCCTCGGAGCACTTCCAGGCGATGAAGTCGGAGGTCGCGTCCGTTGTCGCGGAGCACAACGACGTCGTCTCCTACGTCGCGGAGATCCGCTCTCAAGGGGCGTTCGACCTTGGAACATCGGCCACGGGCCAGTACGCGCACCTGGCCTCGTTCGAGAACACCTCTGCTTGGAACAACCGACGTGATCGCAATGTCGCGGAATACGCCCCGCATGTTCACAACGCGTCTCTGCAAGTCGTCCGTAACGCCAGTGCGGAGCCCATCAAGTACCTGATGAAGTACTTCGCGATCGCGGCGAATCAGGAGACGCTGGCAGACGTCCAACGAGTGGCAAGCGACATCTCAAGGCTCGAAGAGGCCGTCGCGAACGTGGTGGAGCGCGAGGCTGACATCTCGTCCAAGATCGAGCCTCCTAGGTTCGTCCTGAAACACTATCGCGAGGAGTTCTGGAGGCAGGTCGGGGCCCAGTTGAGCCCGATCGAGGTGCCCTATCCTGTGTACAAGTTCTCTTACACCTCGGCCGGCGGGAACAGCAGCCAGGACACGACGATCCGGCTCGACACGCCGACACTGGAGGCACTGGCGTTCACATTGGCCTAGAAGATCCGTTGGGGAAAGTCGGTCGCCGGCCAGCGCGCCCTCATGACCGCCCGGTTGAGAGGCGAGGTCAAGGCGCGGGACAACTTCACCTGCATGAACTGCGGAGTCTCGCTGTCCGCTGAGCCTCACCTGCTTCTGGAAGTCGATCACATCATCCCCGTGTCGAGGGGAGGCACGAGCGTTCCGGAGAACCTCCAAACCCTCTGTTGGAAGTGCAACCGGACAAAGGGCGCCAAGCTCCTCTCATGAACGTCGGACGACGTACACGCGTCGCGGCAGGAGGCGCAGCACTCGAGCGACGTCGCCAGATCGCCGTCTCCTGCCGCCTCCTTCGGCAGTCGAAGCCCGACGGAGCGTCTGGTGGAGGCGGCGCTGCGCGCAGATCCGGGGTCGTCGATGCCGACGTCGCCGCAGTCCAGGGTCGTTGCCAGCATGAGGCGAGCAAGGCGCCAATGTCGGGCAGCCCGTGCATCGGGTAGCCCGCGTTTGGGAGGTTACCGAAGTTTAGTAGATCTGGCTAAAGCGACCTAACATCGATAACATTGCCTGCGTGGACCCCCTGCGTAACCCCTACACACCCAACGCTGGCGCGCGACCGCCGGTTATCCTAGGTCGCGACGACCAGTTGCAGACCTTCGCGCTGCTGCTGGCCCGGATGGCGGCCGGTCGCACCGAGCAGTCGATGATCATCACCGGTCTTCGCGGGGTCGGGAAGACGGTCCTGCTGGGGAGCTTCCGCACGGAGGCGCTCGGGCAGAGCTGGGTCGTGATCGACAGCGAGGTCAGCAAGCACTCCGACGACGCGTTCCGCCGCGACCTTGTGTCGGACTTCCGGACCGCGCTGTTCGAGCTGTCCCCGAAGGCGCGGTGGAGCGATCGGCTCAAGCGCGCCGCCTCGGTACTGCGTTCCTTCTCGATCTCCGTCGACCCGTCCGGGTCGCTGACGGCTGGCGTCGACGTGGCTGCGCTGGAGGGGCAGGCGGACAGCGGCAACCTGCACCGCGACCTGAGCGATCTGTTCGTCGCGATCGGCGAAGCTGCGCAGGAGCAGGGCCGCGGGGTGGTCCTGCTCTACGACGAAGTGCAGTTCCTCACCCAGCCCCAGCTCGAGGCGCTGATCGCGGCTCTGCACAAGACAGTGCAGCGCGGCCTCCCGGTCACCATGGTTGGTGCGGGCCTTCCCCAGATCGCTGAGTTGGCGGGGGACGCGAAGTCGTACGCCGAGCGCCTGTTCAAGTTCCCGCGGATCGGCAGCCTGAGCGACGCGGACGCGAGCCGCGCGCTGGCCGACCCGGCCGAGAGCGAGGGCGCGACCTTCAGCCCTGGTGCGCTGGACCTCGCCGTCGAGCTGACCGAGGGCTACCCGTACTTCATCCAGGAGTTGGGCTACGCCGTGTGGGGTGTCGCGGACGGGCCAACGATCACCCCCGATGACGTCGAGGCGGCTCTGCCCCTGTACGAGTCGAAGCTGGACTCCTCGTTCTTCCGCGTCCGCCTGGACCGCGCGACAGAGATGCAGCGGGTCTACCTGCGCGCCATGGCCGAGCTCGGCGCAGCACCGCAGAAGGCGGCCGACGTTGCAGCCCTGCTGGACCGCACATCGCCGCAGGTGGCACCGACACGCGCCGAGCTCATCGCGATGGGCCTGCTCTACACGCCCGAGCACGGGTACGCCGCCTTCACCGTGCCGCACTTCGACAAGTTCATGAAGCGCGCGATTCCCGACCTGGAAGTCCCGCCGGTTCGACGCCGCTGAGCCCCCAGGCACGGGGCGCGTCAGCCGAGCCGGCCGAGATCGACTTATGACCCGCCTCTTTCGGCTGGCCAGCCGTAGTTCTCTCGTCCAGGCGCTCTGTCGCCTGTCGGGCGCTGAATCCGCGCACCTTGTGTCGGACCGGGTAGTCGCCCCGGTCGGATGCCGACACAGGGAGCCTCCGATGTTCGTCTCACGCGTTGTCGTCCTGGCAGCCGATCCCGGGATCAGCCCGAACAACGCAGGCCTGCCGGGCCTGTTGGTGCTCAAGCAGATCGTGGGCGCCCTGCTGACATGGGGCCTGGTGGCGTGCGTCGCAGGACTGGTGGTCTCCGTCATCGTCTGGGCGCTCGGGCACCACGGCGGCAACTACTCCCACACCAGCAACGGCAAGACCGGCGTGCTGGTCTCGGCGGGCGGGGCGCTACTGATCGGTGGCGCGAACGCGATCGTGGCGTTCTTCTCCGGCTTGGGCGCCGGGATCGGCTGATGGCCGCGCTCCCGGACTTGTGCGCGGGTCCGCTGGACCCGGTGTGCACGGCCGCGACAGGCGTCGTCGACGCGGCGGGGTCGGCGGTGTCGGAGTCGATCCTGGGTGGGCTCGGGGTGGCGTTCGTGACCGCCGCGGAGCAGGTGTCCACCGCGGCGCTCACCGTGCTGGACGCCACGACCGCGGTCGACACCTCCGCGTCGTGGCTGCGCGCCAACGTCGGCGTCCTGGCTGCGGTCACCCTGCCGGCGGTGGTGGGCCTGTTCGTGCTTCAGGTCCTGACCTCGGTCCTGCGCCGTGAGCCCGGCGGCCTCGCCCGAGCGGTCATCGGTGTCGGGAAGGCGGTGCTGGGGGCGGGGTTCGCGGTGATGGTGACGCAGTCCGCGCTGCTGGCCACCGATCAGGTGTGCCAGGCGATCGCGGCGGCGTCCGGGCTGACCGTGCGCGACGCGGCAGCACGGTTCGTCGACCTGACGTGGCTGGCCGGGCCGTCCTCGGGCCCGGTGCTCCAGCTGGTCCTGGGCGGCGCGCTGATCGTGGGGTTCCTGCTGCTGTGGGGGGTGCTGCTGTTCCGCAAGGCGGCGCTGATCCTGGTCATCGTGTTCGCGCCGGTCGCGTTCGCGGGGCTTGCGTGGGACCAGACCCGGGTGTGGGCGCGGCGCTGGATCGAGATCGTGGCGGCGCTGGTGCTGTCCAAGGTCGTCATCGTCGTGGTGTTCGTGGTCGGGGCGAGCGCGTTCTCCGGCACCGGCCCCGACACCGGGACGGGCAGCGCTCCTGCGTCGGAGACGACGGGGTCGCTGTCGGACCTGCTAGCCGGGTTGCTCCTGCTGTCGATCGCGGTGCTCGCGCCGTGGCTGACGTGGCGGTTCGTGCACTGGACCGGGATGGAAGCAGCGACGGTGATGCACGGGGCGGTCGCGGCCGGCCCGATCCCGCGCACCGCACGGGCGGCGGGGAACCAGGCCAGGCACGCGGCCCAGTCCGCCGCCACCGGCATGGTCCTGGGCCCCGGTGGGGCAGCCGCGGGGGCCGGCACCCGCGCCGCGACGGGCGCAGCCGCGGGGGCGACGTCGCCGTCGAGCGGCCCGGTCGCTCCCCGCCGCCCCGCCTCCAGCGCTGCGGGAGCGGGTGAGGGGTCGTGAGCGCGCCCGCAGCGACGGTGCGGTTCGGCCGCCTGGAGCGTCGCGGTCTGCTGCTCGGCCTGTCCGGGCCAGAGCTCGCCGCGGTGGGCGCAGCGGCGGTGATCGCGGTGACGGCCGAGTACACCGCGGGCCTGCCCGGGCTCCTTGCCGCTGCTCTCCTGTGGGGCCCGCTGGTCTTGGCGGGCACGGCATCGGTCCGGGGCCGCAGCGTGACGGGGTGGATCCCCATCGTTGGAGACTGGTGGCTGCGGCGGACCATCGGCACCACCCGACAGCTCCACAGCCTCCGCGATCACCGCGCAGCGACGGGCGGGCTCCGCCTCGAGTTGCCGGGGATCCGCACGCCGCTTCCCGTCACGACCGGCTCGAGCGGTGCGGCGCTGGTGAGCGACCGCACGACGGGGACGGTGACCGCTGTCCTCGCGGTCCGCGGCCGCGGCGTCCTGCTCACCGAGGATGCCGCGCACGCGACGGCCGCCTGGGCGCGTGTGCTGGCCGGGCTCACCCAGTCCCGGGAGATCGCCCGCGTCCAGGTCATGCACGCCACCGCCCCGGCGGGCGAGTGCCATGTGCGCCGCTGGTGGTCCGACCATGCCACCGGTGCGGACGCACCGCTACCGGCGCGTCTGGTGGCCGACCTGCTCGCCGACGCCGACACGTCGACGACACGGATCACCACCGTGCTCGCGGTCGCGTTCCGCCGCGGCGGAGCCCACAACGACGTCCAGCCGAAACTGGACACGTTCGCGGACACGGTCGCCGCCGCCGGCCTCAAGGTCGAGGGCTGGGTCGGTCCTCGCCGGCTGTGCGAGCTGATGCGCCGCGCCTACGACCCCGTGACCCTGATGGCCGCCGGCCACGACCCAGCCGCGCCGCAGCCGGACCGGGCCGGGGTGTGGGGTCCGATGGCCGTTGCGGAGTCGTGGGCGACCCTGCACACCGACACCGCAGTGCACGCCACGTACTGGATCGCGGAGTGGCCCCGCGCCGAGGTCGGCATCGAGTTCCTGCAGCCGCTGCTGCTGGCACCCGGCGCGCACCGGACCGTCACGCTGATCGCGGAGCCGCAGCCGTTGCGCGTCGCGGCGCGGGACATCCGCCGCGCGCGGGTCGACCTCGTCGCGGACTCCGCGCACCGCGCCCGCACCGGCCGCATCGAGGACGAGGCCGCCCGCGCGGAGGCCGACGACGTCGCCACCCGCGAGCGCGACCTGGTCGCCGGCCACGGCGACCTGCGGTTCACCGGCCTGGTCACCGTCACAGCCGCCGACGAGCCGGCCCTGGTCGAGGCGTGCCGCGCGACCGAGGCCGCCGCGGCGCGGGCGATGTGCGAGTTGCGCCCCTTGGCCGGGCAGCAGGCCGCGGCGCACACCGCGGCCGCGCTCCCGCTCGCGCGGGGGATCCTGTGAACCCCCGCGCCCACCGCACCTCCGGCATCCGGGGGTCGGGGCGAAGGGCGGGGCTGTGGCCGCTGAGGGTCCCTCCCCACCGGGCCAGCAGCGCCGTCCTGGCCGGCGCGTACCCGTTCCTGGCCCCTGCCCCGCCGCAGGCTGGGGTCTACATCGGGCCGGACGCGCTCACCGGGGAGGCGTTCGCGTTCGATCCCTGGGCCCTCTACGCGGCCGGTGAGCTGACCAACCCGAACATGCTCCTGGCCGGGGTGATCGGTCAGGGCAAGTCCGCGCTGGCCAAGTCCCTCGCGCTGCGCTCCCTGGCCGCCGGGCGGCGCGTCTACGTCCCCGGCGACCCCAAGGGGGAGTGGGCGCCGCTGGCGGACGCGGTCGGCGGCACCGTCATCCGGATCGGCCCGGGCCTGCCGACCCGCCTCAACCCCCTCGACGCACCGCCCGCCTCGCGAGGTTCCATGAACTCGAGCGCGACGGTCCTCGCGGCGGTCGCTGCGACCCTCCTGGGCCGGGATCTCGCCCCGGCCGAGCACACCGCCCTGCACTCCGCGCTCAACGCCGTCCGTGCGGACGCCGCGCCGACGCTGCCGCGGCTCGTCGAGGCCCTGGCCGACCCGGACCCTGCAGCAGCGGCTGCGGACCGCACCACCGTCGCCGCACGGGCCCGCGACGGCGCCGACCTCGTGCATGCGCTTCGCCGCCTGACCCGCGGCGACCTCGCCGGCATGTTCGACGGCCCCTCCACCACCGCCTCGACCCGGGCGCGCCGATGGTGGTGCTGGATCTGTCCGCGCTGGGATCCGACGACACCGCCCTGGCCATCGCGATGACCTGCGCATCGGCGTGGCTGGAGCATTCCCTCACCACCTCTGGCGACCAACCCTGCCCGCGGTGGGTGGTGTATGACGAGGCATGGCGGCTGCTGCGCTCCCCGGCGCTGCTGGGACGGATGCAGGCGCAATGGAAGCTCTCGCGCGCCTACGGCATCGCGAACCTGTTGATCCTGCACCGCCTGTCCGACCTCGAGGCCGTCGCCGCAACCGGCACCGCCGGGCGCGCGATCGCCGACGGGCTGCTCGCGGACTGCTCGACCCGCGTGATCTACCGGCAGGAAGCCGACCAGCTCGCCACCACCGCCCGAGCCCTGGGCCTGTCCAGCGCGGAGCGGGAGGTGATCGCGGTGCTCCGGCGCGGCACCGGGCTGTGGAAGCTGCCCGCCCGGTCCCACCTGGTGCATCACCGTCTCCACGTCGACGAGCTCCCGTTGGTGGACACCGACACCGCGATGACCGGCACGGCACCGAACCACGCGGGACGGGGCACCGCGACGGGAAGCCTGCGATGACACCCGACCCGATCCGCCGCACCCCGGCCCCCGGTGACGACCGCCGCGACACCGGCATCGGAGTGCCGGCCGCGGTGCGCCTGGCGGAGCAGGCCACCCTCGGCGCGCTCCTGCTGGCCCCGGACGCGGTCGTCACCGTGAGCGGATGGCTGCGCGCGGAGGACTTCGCCGACCCCTGGCACCACACCCTCTACGCCACGATCCGCGAGCTCGACGCCGCCCACCAGCGACCCTCCCCGGACGTCGTCGCGCAGGCGATGATCGACCGGCACGGCTATCGGATCGCGGCCGCCCCGCGCATCCTGGACCTGCTCGCCGCCGTCCCGACCCGGCCCCGACCCGCCGAGTACGCCGCGGTCGTGCTGGAGGCGTCGCTGCGCCGCCAGGTCGCCTGCCACGGCGTCCTGCTGCAGGCCGCAGCCCTCGCCGCAGCCCTGGACCGCAGCCCCCGGGTGGTGGACACGGTCACGGCGCAGATCGACGCCGTCACCGAGGCGGCGCACACCCGGTGGGCGATCGCCACCCGCGCCACCACCGGCACCGCCCTGCCCGCGCCCGTGCCGTCTCCCTCACCTGTGGGGATGCTGCCCTCCCTGGTCGGCGCGGACCGGCTCCTGTCCCGACATCCCCTGCCCGACCCGGACGCCGTCGCGGACCGCGAGGCGGACCTGACCGCCTGCCTGGTCACCCACCCCGACCACCTCGATGCGGTCACCGGATGGCTGCGGCCTGACGCTCTCACCAGCGACACGTGGCGCCCGGTGTACGCGGCACTGGTGGACCTGCACGACACCGGCGCCCCGATCGACCCCGTCACCGTGGCCTGGCGCATCGCCCGCACCGCCCCCACCGCCGGACCCGGGCCGGAGCCCCGCGACCTGGCCGCCCTCATCGAGCACGCCACCATCCTCGACCCCGCCCACGCCGCCACCGCAGTCGCCGCCGACCAGCTCCGCCTGGCCGCGCACCGCACCGCCACAGCGCTGCGCGCCGACGCAGGCAATCTCGGCCTGGACCTGCGCGACCTCCTCGACACCACCCTCCTGCACACCCGCGCCCTGCGCCGCGCCGCCGCACCCCTGCACCCCGGACCGCCCGGCAGCGACGCCGACGACGACCACGCCCCCATCCCGCCGCCCGCCATGCGGCGGCAGCGGACGGGCACGGCCGGTCGACACCTCGCAGTGGTGCCCCGATGACCCGCCCCCGCCTCCGGGCAACGAGAGCGGCGGCACGTCTGGGCGGGTGGGACACCACCGACCTCGGCCTGCTCGCCCTCGGCGCGACCCTCGCCGCCGGTGCCCTGCTGTACGCGGGTGCGGCCGCCGCCTGCCTGCTCACCGGACGACCAACCCCCGAGGGCGGGATCCTGCCAGCGTTCGCCGCCGTAGGACGGCCCGGTGAGCCAGCCGGCGCATGGCCGCACCCCGAGCAGCTGCCCGGCCCGGTCCCGTACTGGGCTGCCACCCTCGCCGTCCTCGCCCTCGCCGCAGCGGTGGGGTTCGTCGCCGCTCGGTCGGCACGGCACCTCCTGGACCGGCACGACGCGTCCGCCGACCGCACGCGCTTGGGAAGCCTGCCCGGGCTCGCCTCACGTCGCGAACTCACCACCGTCGCCGGCGAACGCGCCCTTCGCACCCGCGCCCGGCACGCCCGCCCCAGCCAACCCGCCACCGCACCCCCCACCGAGCTCGGCTACCTCCTCGGCGCGGCGCACGGCCGCGACCTGTGGTGCTCGGTCGAGGACTCCGCGCTGCTCCTCGGACCGCCCCGAATGGGCAAGGGCCTGCACGTGGTCATCCCCTGGATCCTCGACGCCCCCGGCGCCGTCGTCGCCACCTCCACCCGCCCCGACACCCTCGCCGTCACCCACGCCCACCGCGCCACGCGCGGCCCGGTCGCGGTGTTCGACCCCCAGCGCCTCGCCGGCCTCCCCGACGGGCTGCGCTGGTCCCCGGTCCGCGGCTGCCAGCACCCCCGCTTCGCCCTGGTCCGCGCCCGCGGCCTCGCCTCGGGCACCGGCATGCACGGATCGGTGTCGGACGCGGACTTCTGGACCGGCCAGACCGAGACCGCACTGCGCTGCCTGCTGCACGCCGCCGCCCTCGACGACCGGCGCGCCCTGGACCTCTACCGGTGGTCGCTCAACCCCGTCCTGGCCGAGGACGCCGTCACCGTCCTGACCCGCCACCGCGACGCAGCAGACGGCTGGGCCGACGCCCTCGACGCGATCGTCCACGCCGACCCCCGCACCCGCGACAGCGTCTGGCTCGGCGTCCGCCAAGCCCTCGCGGCGCTGGCCGACCCCCATGTCCTGCACGCCCTCGACCCCGGACCCGACGACCGGTTCGACCCCGAGACGTTCCTCACCGACCGCGGCACCCTCTACCTGCTCGCGTCCGCGGTGTCCTCGGGCACCAGCGCACCCCTGGTCGCCGCATTAGTCGAAGACATCACTGAGACCGCCCGCACCCTGGCCGCCCGCTCGCCCGGCGCGCGCCTCGACCCGCCGCTGCTGCTCGCCCTCGACGAGATCGCCAACCTCACACCGCTCCCCTCCCTGCCCTCCCTCATGGCCGAAGGCGGCGGGTCGGGCATCACCACCCTCGCCGTCCTGCAGTCCCTCGCCCAGGCCCGCCACCGCTGGGGCGAGCACGCCGCCGACACCATCTGGGACGCAGCCACCGTCAAGCTCGTCCTGGGCGGACTGGCCAAGATGCGCGACCTCGACGACGTCTCACGCCTCCTCGGCGACATCGACGAGACCACCCGCTCCCAGTCCCGCGGCCACGGCGGCGAACGCTCCACCACCACCAGCCTGCGCACCGTTCCCGTCCTGCCGCCCGCGGTCCTGCGGACCCTGCCCTTCGGTTCCGCCGTGCTCCTGCTCCGGCACGCCCGGCCCGCGATCATCGACCTCGCCCCCTGGCCCAGCCGCCCGGACGCCGCCGCGCTCACCGCGGGACAGCGGCGCATCGAAGCCGCTACCGCCACCGCCGCTGCAGTCGGTCGTGGGAACAGCGGTCAGCTCGCCGCGCGCGATGGAGCGGCCCGGTGAAGGCCGGCCTCGCCGCCGCAGCGGCCACCGCCCTCGCCGCGCCAGCCCTCGCGGTCATCGCCGTCCTCGGCGCCGCCGGCACCGCGCTGGCCTGCCTCACCGCCCCCGGACCCGCTCTGGCCGACACGGCACCGGTCCCGGCCCCGGCGCGGGTGTGGATCGCGGCCGTGCAGAACGCCTGTCCCCAGCTGCCGCAGCCGTGGATCGCGGCCGTCATGGGCGCCGACTCCGGCTTCGACCCGGCCCATGCCGACCTACGCGGCCGCGGCCTCATCACCGTGACCGAGATGGACTGGACAGCAGTCCACAGCGCCGGCTGGGATGACGACCTCGACGGCGACGGCCTCCCCGACAGCGCCGATCCGTTGGCGGCCGCCGACGTCGCCGGGCGAACCTTGTGTCGGATCCTCGGCGACCTCGATCAACCCGCAGGCCCCTCGTCGTCCGACCCCCGGCTCCTGGCTCCGCTGGACGCGCTCGCGCTCGCGCATCGCTCCGGCCCGGCTGCGGTCAGGGCGTACCCGATGATCGAAGGGACGGCCCGGACCTATCTCGAGCGCGTCCACGCCGACGCGGTCGCCTGGACCAGCACGACACCCACTGCAAGCACCGACAGCGCCACCGGTGCCCCATCGCAGGTGGCGCACCCGGCCAACGTGGACGCCGCCTGCGCGTCCAGCCTCGCCGGCACCGGGACCGTCGTCGTCCCACCCGGCACCCCCACCGACGTGGCAGGCGCCGTCTCCACTGCGCTCGACCTCGTCGGTGCCCGCTCCGGCTGGTACAACCGCTGCGACCGGCTCGCCTGCCGCGCCTACGGCTACGCCAACTCCGGCTACGAGTCCGCCACGGTGCACTGGACCCGCATGCTCGCCACCGGGCATGCCCGCCCCGGCGACCGCTGCCCCCCGCTCGGCGCGTTCGTGTACTGGGCCACCGGCAGCCCCGCAGGGCATATCGCCCTCGTCGTGCAGGCCGATGCCGGCTGTGACCCCGCGCGGATCAAGGTCGTCACCAACGACGCCCTCGACCACGTCACCGGATTCACCGGCGGGGTCTACCTCGTCACGCTCGCCCAGATCGAGACCGGGTTCATGTCCCGCGCCGGGTACCGCGGGTGGTCCGACCCCGTCTGCGCCGGCGCCTTGCAGGCAGGCGCGGCATGACCGGCACCAGCGACGACGCCGACGCCCGCGAGCGGAGACGCCGCGACCAGCTCGCCGGCATCCACGACCGGCTCACCACCGCAGTCGCCGACCTCGCCGGCAGCGACGCCTGGCAGCACATGCTCCTCATCGCAGCACATATGCCCACGTACAGCCTGAACAACATCCTGCTCGTCGCCGTCCAGCGGCCCGACGCCACCGGCGTCGCCGGGTACCGGGCCTGGCGCGCCGCCGGACGTCAGGTCCGCAAGGGGGAGAAGGGCATCGCGATACTCGCGCCCTGCCTCTACAAACCCCACCAGGAGCAGGCCGAGCCGGCCTACCGCGGCCAGGAGGACGGGCCATCGGGTGCAGGTGCGGCGCGCATCCTGCGCGGGTTCCGCGTCGTCCACGTCTTCGACCTCAGCCAGACCGACGGCCCCGACCTCCCCGCCGACCCGCACCTCCTCACCGGACCAGCACCCGAGCACCTTTGGGACCGCCTCGCCCAACTCGTGCACGACGACGGGTTCACCCTCGAACGCGGTGACTGCCACGGCGCCAACGGCTACACCGACTACCGCCACCGGGTCGTCCGCGTCCGCGACGACGTGGACCCGGCCCAGGCGGTCAAGACGCTCGCCCATGAGCTGGGGCACATCCGCGCCGACCACGAGACCCGCTTCGCCGACCAGTACCGCACCTCGCCCCGCTGCCGAGGTCAGGCCGAGGTCGAAGCCGAGTCCATCGCCCACCTCGTCACCAACGTCGCCGGCCTCGACGCCGGCGCCTACTCCGTCCCCTACCTCGCCGGATGGTCCGGCAACGATCCGACCGCGCTCAGGGACGCCGCCGTGCGGGTGCTCGACGCAGCGGACACGATCACTTCGATGTCGGCAGCCAGCGGCACGACGAAGCCTCCGATCGAAAGACGGCTTCTGGGCGAGGTCGCGCCGCTGGCCAACGAGCACACCTAGCGGCGCGCTGACGAGCCAGCAGCGGCGTTGCTTCTCGGCTCGCCGCCCGCCTGGGCCGCGAGCTGGCGGGCCCATTCCCAAGCTGGCGAGTCCGTTCGAGCGAGGAAGCGGCTTCTGTTGTCGGTCTTCGGCATCGGCGTGAGCAGTCCGCAGTCGATCAGGCTTCGGACGGGAGCCTGCACGTTTGAGGCCGAAGGCAGGCCGAGGGCCTGTGCGATCTCGGTCTGCGTGACGAATCCATCGGACTCAGCGATGTGGAGCATCACCTCGAGGCGGTAGGTCTGGCCGAACACAGCCCGTGACAGGCGGCGGAGTTCCTCTAGGTCGACAGCCACACCTGCTACGTTACCTGAAACACGTTATGGGAATCGCATATTGCCGTGGAAGAGGTGCCCAATGCGTCGGAAGTCCGGGATCGAGTGGACCGAGGTGACCTGGAACCCCACGACAGGTTGCGATCGCATCAGTGAGGGCTGCGACAACTGTTACGCGCTTGCGATGGCGAAGCGACTCAAGGCGATGGGGTCGGTCCGATACCAATCCGATGGTGACCCGCGCACGTCGGGGCCAGGCTTCGCTCTCACGGTTCATGCGGACGCCCTAGCTCAGCCTTACCGTTGGTCGGGTCAGCGGGTGGTCTTCGTCAATTCGATGTCCGATCTCTTTCACGCCAAGGTCCCGCTGGACTTCATCCGGGACGTCTTCGGTGTCATTGCGGACACTCCTCAGCACACGTATCAGGTGCTGACCAAGCGCGCCTCTCGACTTCTTAAGGTCGCGGACAGGCTTGATTGGCCGAACAACCTCTGGATGGGTGTCAGCGTGGAGAACTCGCGGCACCTTCGCCGAGTCGACCTTCTTCGCGGGGTTCCCGCGGCGGTGCGGTTCCTGTCCTGTGAACCCCTATTGGGGCCGCTCAGCAACCTCGACCTGGCGGGCATCGATTGGGTGATCACGGGCGGGGAGTCGGGGCCAAGAGCACGACCGCTCGAGGTTGACTGGGTCAGGGAGATCCGCGACAACTGTCTGGAGAACGAGGTTGCGTTCTTCCACAAGCAGTGGGGAGGGCGAACGCCCAAGGCGCTGGGTCGCGATCTGGACGGCGCCGTCTGGTCCGAGATGCCTCCGCGGGTGGTCAACGCTTGACGATCGGCACTCGCCACATGTTCCGAACCTCGGACTTGTCGCGCTCCCGAACCACGTTGACGCGGGCGAGGCTGTCCCACGCGCGGATGATTTCCGGTTGGCCGGCGAGGGACAAGTAGTCGCCGAGGAGTGCCTCGATGTTCTCTGCGACCTGTACGCCGGACCCAGGGTTGAGGGGCGTAACGAGGGTGCGGATGTTCCCCTCGATATGCGCGACGGCGTTCGCTCGGAGACGGGTCTCGCGCGCGCGGGCCTCCTGTTGGTGGTGCTCGACGATGTCGTCGCTGCCAAACAGTGACGGCTGGCGCTCGTCGCGCCTGAGCTCGTCCTCAAGGTCCTTCTGGCGGAACACGTCGCGCCAGAGCGCGGTGCCCTTGGCTGCGGCGTCTGCGAACTTGTACGCCGCGGCAGGGTGCCGGTAGAAGAGCGTGAAGTGAAAGAGTATGGGTCCGGTTGGCGAGCGCCGGATGGGTACGACCAGCGACGACGCTCCCGTTTCGCGATGAATCCGGCTGCGATGCTCGTTGACGACGGTCAAGGCAGCCCGATTGGCGTCGCCGGTTCGATCGCGTGCCGCCAGGAAGCTTGCCCGCCACCACTGGCCGCCGAAGAACATGTCGGAGAGTTCGATGCCCTCGTCGTGCTTGACGGACGGCTTGACTTCGGGGGCTCCGGACTTGTCCCACTGAAGGCAACCACCGTGGCGCGAGATCGCCTCGATGTTGATGTTCACCAGAACCTCCGACGGTGAGCGCCTGCCTTTGGCCAACAGGGCTCCGGTCATCTGGTCGTTCGCCACGGCTGAGACGCCGAAAGGGTCGATGAACGTCAGCACTGGACTGTCGCCCACCGCCGCCCACACGGTGGGCAGGTGGTCGGCGACGCTGCCATGGAAGAGTTCCACGTGGAGTCCCGTGTCGACGTATGGCTGAACATTCCTGGCCAGCTGGTCGAAGTAGACCCGTCGCGCTTCGATGAACGCGCATCGCACGTCTCGCGGCGTCGAGAAGCGGCGTTGCTTCAGGGCAAGTTCGAGGGCCACGATCGGCGAGCCGTCGACTTGCGCCCCCGCGCCATCGGCGGCGTACCTGCCTGGGCCGGCGTACCCATCGATCAGCCACATCGGGCCGGGGTGACCGCTCCCGACCATGGAGAAGAAGGGGTTGGCATAGGACGAGAAGACCGCATGCTTCAGCACGGCGGCGGGCTTCCGGCCCTGAAAGAACGTGTCGTTGCTGGTCATCTCGCTTCCCCCGACCTGACCGTTTGATGCGATGGCGTCCCCTGATCCTTGCATCGGCCGTTAGGTGGGTCGGAGCAACCGATGTGGGCGTGTCGGATCGCCTGAACCGCTCGCGCGATGCCGGAGTCGGATGCCCTTTCGCTGCATTCGCTGCATTCGCTGCATCGTCCGGGCTCAACCGACGAGGGACTCGTCCTTGCCCTATGGGGCCGGCGCATGGCCTGGCGAATGTCAACGACGCCGCCGCACTCGGCAGGCGAAACCGCCGTAGCGGGTTAAGCGCCCCCCTCTGGGCGGGTGGCTGTGGGCGACACTTTCGACGGCCCCCCGCCACGGTGGCTGTCGGGCCTGCAGCCTGTGCGTGCGACCCAGTCGAGCTGCCGCTGCCGTGAGAGGTCGAAGGCTTCGTGCCAGCGCAGGGGGGCGCTGCCGTCGGAGTCGGCCGCGTACGCGTGCTGCCATGCGGTGTGGAGCGCGGAGAGCTCCTCGACGAGTTCGCCGTGCTTGGCCCAGCAGTCGGGCAGGTGGCGGTGGTCGAGGTGGTACCGCTCGCGGAGCCAGTCGATCCAGTCGTCGAGCTCGGCGAGGGCATCCTCGGTCTCGTCCGGGCTGAGCGTGGGCCAGGCGAGGGCGTACGCGGCGAACGGGTCCACACGGCGGCTCATCGCGTCGGCACGGTGGGGCTGGGTGCTGGTCATCGCTGCTGTCCTCTGATCGAGCTGTTGGGGATGCGACGCAGGCGCACCGCCAGGTCGTCCAGGTCCGGGGCGGGGTAGGGCGGTGGGGTGTCGGCGAGGGTGGCGCGCACGGCGTCGCGCTCTCGCTGGCTCGGTCCGCTCGCCAGCTCGCGCAGGTGTTCGGTGGCGGACCGTTCGCGGCCGGTGGTGGCCAGGATCGTGCGCAGCTGCTCGTGAGCGTCCGGGGTGTGGCGTCCGGGGTCGGGCAGGTGCTCGCAGCCGTCGTCGAGCGGGTCGACGGGCACGTAGACGTGGTTGGAGTGCCGGCCGCGGGTCAGCCCGACGTACAGCGACTCGCGGGTCATCCCCTGGGTGGCCAGCAGGTGGGCGTCGTCGACGGTGAGTCCTTGGGCGCGGTGGATGGTGGTGGCGTAGCCCAGCTCGAGGTGGCGGCGCACGTACTGGGCAGGGACGCGAACACGGTCCTGGCCAGCGCCTTCTGGGCCGGTGCCGGACTGCCCCGCGAGGTCGGCGCTGCCATCGGCGTGGATGGCCGTGAGAGTCCAGCGGGTGCCGTTGCGGACATGGCCGCCCGCGGCGGTGGCCAAGCGACGGTCGTTGCGGCGGGTCACGACGACATCCCCGGCGCCGGCGTCCAGTCCATCGGCCAGCCGGACGGTAGTGGTGTCGTCGACGAGGCCGGCGGCGACGCGGTCGGTGCGGGCACGGTGGTTGAGCGCGGCGACGGTCGCACCGTCCGTGGCGAGCAGCAGCGCCGACGCCCCGTCTCGGGTGTCGTCTGCCCAGGCGGAGTAGGCGGCGTCGAGGACCTTCAATGGGCCGCCCTCGTGGATGCGGCCGTGGCGACCGTAGGTGGCGATGGCCCCGGCGTACCCGTCGCGCAGGGCACGGGTGGCGTGCGCCTCCCACCGGTGGGCGAAACGCCACAGCGACCGCAGCCGGTGCGCGCTGCTGGTTGCTGCGAGCAGCCCGAACGCGCCGCCGGCGTCGACGGCGCCGAGCTGGTGGTGGTCACCGACGAGCAGGAGCTTCGCTCCCGCGACGCCGGCCTGGGTGGCGAGGTCGTCGAGGGCGAGGGTGCCGGCCAGGGACGCCTCGTCGACGACGAGCAGCATCCCGGGCCGCAGCCACCACCGGTCCTGCTGAGCGTCGAGCCGGGCAAGGGCGGCGTCGACGCGTCCTACTCCACGTGCGTCGCCGGCCGCGGCGGCGGCGGTGCGCCGCTCGAGCAGGCCGACGCGCAACGCGGCGCGTTGCTGGGCGGCGGGGCCGGTGGATTCGTGGAGCCACTTCGCCGTGTTCTCGCACGGCACACCGAGGGCGTCGGCGAGCTCGTGCGCCGCAGCCGCCGATGGTGCCAGACCGAGTACGGTGCCGGGGCCGTGCGCGGTCTCCCAGGCGGTGCGCAACGCGCGCAGGGTCGTGGTCTTCCCGGTCCCCGCGGGCCCGACCAGGACGTCGAGGGTCCGCCGCGAGGCGGCTATGCCGATGACGGCGTCGACCTGGTCGCCGGCGAGGCGCACATGGCGGCCCCCGGGGTGGCGCGGCGGCTGGACTGCGACTGCTGCGCTGCGCGCGACGGTGTCCTCCACGCCGGGGGCGTGCTGGTTGGCGGCGGCCGCCAGCAGGCGGGTCTCGGCGTCCAGGATGACCCGGTGGCTGAACCGGTCCTCGTCCGGTCGGTCGAAGACCGTGGTGCCGTCTGGGCGCCGCCACCCCTCCGGCACGGTCCACCAGTCCGGCGCGGTCAAGGGCACGCAACCGGCCAGGGCGGTCGCGACGACGCGGTCGTGTAAGGCGATCCGCTCGGCCGCACTCGGTAGCCGTAGACCGCGGCTGGCGCGTGCGGCCTCGGCGAGCAGGTTCCAGCGGGTCCAGCTCGAGCGCCGCTCCAGCACCGCGTCGAGGGCTACTGCGGCGAGGTGCTCGACGACGTCGTCGGTGACGCCCGGACGCACTCTCTTGGGAGAGCGTTGGTGCAGCCGGCTGCGGAGCGTGGCGCCGACCCGTGCGGTGCCCCGCCGGCCTTGGCTGCCGATGGCTGAGGTGTCGGCGCTGGTAAGGGCGCCGTGACGGAGTCCGTGACGGAGTTCCCCGGTGACTCCGTCGGTGTCGTGACGGACTCCGGCACGACCGCGGCCCGTGGCGGCGATCAACGCCGGTGCTGTCGCCTGCTGGCATGTCCAGGCGGGGGCGAGGAGCGGGTGCGGGGCGCGGCGCAGCAGGCGGCGGGCCCGCTCGCGCCACGATGCCATCAGCTCGGGCAGCGGTCGCATCGTCTTGGCCGGGCGGGTCGCGGTGGTCAGTTGCTGGCGCAGACGGGTCGTCTCCACCCGGTTGGGTCCGCGTCCGTGCGCGGCGTGGAAGTCGACCAGGGCGTCGGTCATCGCGGCTGCGATGGCAGTCGATCGGGTCGAGAACTCCGTCAGCAGGTCGTCGGGGACCGCTTCGAGCTCGAATGCCGGGGTGCGTCGTGGTCCGCGGTCCCGCCATGCCCACGAGGACCCAGCCTTGTGGCCGGTGTTCTGGTCGAGCGCGGTCGTGAGGTGGTCGGCGAGCAGGTTGTCGTAGAGCTCGGAGACCGCGACCGCGGCGTGGTGCAGGGCCCGGGAGTCCAGCGACCGCCACAGCCCGTCGAGGCCCTGGACCTTGTTCGCGATCACGACATGGGTGTGCAGGTTCGGGTCGCCGGTGCGGGTGTCCCAGTGGTCGAACAGCGCGGCGACCATCCCGCGGGTCGGGACCTGGGCGATCGAGTTGTGCCCGATCCTGGTGAACAGCGCCCGGTCCTCCAGGAACGCGAGTGCATCACGGACGGCAGCGCAGTGCGCTGCGGTCACGAGGGCCTGGACGTCCGGGTCGGCGAGCGCCCACAGCACGCTGGCCGATTTGGGCGCGGTGAACGTGAGGTCGAACCCGGCGACCGCGGCCCGCGGTCTTCGCGCGACCTCCAGGCGGGTGATCCTCTCGACCGCGGCAGCGCGGGCGGAGTCCGTCATCGACTCCGGCAGCGCCGCGACGGAGTCGGCGATGCGCTGCGCCTGGCTGCGGAACGCCAGGTAAGCGCGGCCCAGCGGATCGCCGGTGGACGGGTGCTGGCCGTGGCCGTAGAGGCGCGCCATGCCGTCCTCGGTCACGTTCGCACCGGGCGTGACGGCAAGGCCGGCAAGCCCGGCGCCGAACCACGTGCCGGGCGGATAGCCCGACGCGGTGTAGTACGCAGTCAACGGCGTCGATGCGTCCCGCAGGACATCGCCGCATGCGGTGTGGCGCAACAGGTACTGGTACCCCGCACCCGCGGACATGCGAGCCATGGACATCACGACGCAGCACCACCACAAGCGCTGTACGCGACCTCATCCACTCCTCAAGGTGCGCGGAAAGAGAACCCGACAGCGCGCCGTCCGCGGCTTGCTGCTCCTTGGAGCCAGAGGAGTCCGCGCTGACGATCTTGATCGTCGGGTTGTGAGGATGAGAATGGTGGGGCCGCTCGGCGACGCCGTTTCACTCTGGTGCCGGAGAGCCCGAAGAAGAGTCCGGTGCGGGGACCTCGGGTGTGTCTGATTGTTGCTGCGAGCACGTGGGTCTGTATCCATGGCAGAGGTCCCTCCGGGCGGCGCTTCATCGATGAGCGTGGAGGTGGTCGTGATGTATGTGCTGTTCGACCGGGTTGCCGGGATCGATGTCGGCAAGGCGACGGTGACGGTGTGCGTGCGGACGCCGGGCACGGGTCGCAAGCGGGCGTCGGAGACGCGGACGTTCCGGACGATGACCAGGTCGCTGGTGGTGATGGCGGACTGGCTCGAGGAGTGCGGTGTGACGCTGGCGGCGATGGAGTCCACGGCCACGTACTGGAAGCCGATCTTCTACTGCCTGGAGGAGCGGATGGAGTGCTGGCTGCTCAACGCCGCGCATATGAAGGCGGTCCCGGGTCGCAAGACCGACGTGCGGGATGCGGAGTGGATCGCTCAGCTCCTCGAGCATGGGCTGGTGAGTCCGTCGTTCGTGCCGCCGCCGGAGGTTCGGACGTTGCGGAACCTGACCCGCTACCGGCTCAAGCTGATGGGGGACCGGACCCGGGACGCTGGCTGGTTGGAGAAGCTGCTCGAGGACGCCTCGATCAAGCTGTCGGTGGTCGCGTCCAACATCACCGGGACGTCGTCGCGGGAGATGCTCGCTGCGCTGGTCGCCGGTGAGCGGGACGCGGCGGTGATGGCCGACATGGCGCACTCGACGCTGCGGCGCAAGATCCCGGATCTGACCGAGGCGTTGACCGGGCGCTTCGACGATCACCACGCGGCGATCGTGGGGCAGCTGCTCACCAAGCTGGAGCAGACCGAGGCCGGGCTTGGGCGCATCGACGCCGAGCTCGAGATCCGGATGGTGCCGTTCGCGCGGCAGCTCGAGCTGCTGCGCACCATCCCGGGTGTGGGATTGGTGACTGCGCAGGTCTTCATCGCCGAGACCGGTGCAGACATGTCGAAGTTCGGGTCCCCTGAGCGCCTCGCTGCCTGGGTCGGTCTTGCCCCTGCGATCCACGAGTCGGCCGGGAAGCGAACGCCGGCGGGATCCCGTCGCGGCAACAAGTTCCTGACCTCGATGCTCGTCGAGGCCGCGAACTCGGCGTCGCGCACGAAGAACACCTACCTGGCCTCGCAGTTCAAGCGGATCGCCTCCCGGCGAGGACACGGTCGAGCCGCGGTCGCCGTCGCGCACTCCATGCTCGTGTCCGCCTACTGGATGCTCGTGCGCGACGAGCCCTACCAGGACCTCGGCCCTGACTGGCTGTCCAAGCGCAACGACGAGGCGCACGCACGGCGCCTGGTCGCGCAGCTCGAACGCCTCGGTCACACCGTCGTGCTCGACCCCGTCGCCTGAGCAAGGGACCGCGGAATCCGTTACGGGCCAGTTCATCCGGGCTGCGCCCGGATGCTGTCGCGCCCTCCTGCACGTCATTCTCGGGTCAGTCATCGTCGGGATCTTGATCGTTTGGCGGTGGCGTCGTACGGGTGCGGCCGGTGCGCGACCGCGACCCCCGGCTCCCGCTCGGCTCGTCATCCGAGGTCTAGCCAGCTGCGTCGGGGCTGCCGTTCCAGCGCCTCGGCTCGTTTCCAGCGCCGGCGACGTACTCGCACGACCTCAGCGTCGCTGCTCCTGATCGTCATCGTCACGATGAACGTCGCTTTGGCACCAGGCAACTCAAAGAACGATCACGCGTCAGGGGCCGGTACGAGTTGGGAAACCGTTGCACCGCAGTCGATCTCGTCTGGCGGGGCACCGGCCTGGCAATGCACATGTCTGCTCAGGTTGGGCCTAACGTTGTCGCCTAGCGAGGCGCTTAGCCAGGCGATGTAGTACGAATCCTTCTCTTTCGAAGACCGCCACTCGCTCGTCCTCTCCACATCGGACGGTTAAGCAAGCGGCCTCGCCACTTGGCGCCGACGGAGTGGCTGGCGGCGATTGCGGCTGCAGGCTGCTAACAAGTGGGCCTTGTCGTGGAATCCCCTTCGCCCGAGAACTCGAGATGTAATCATTGTCGCTATGGTGCGAAGTGACCTAAAGCCCCGCAGCAGAGTCCTTGCACTAATTGCTGGTATCGCCGTCGGTGTCGGGGTGCTGTATCTACTGCTCCCTGTTCGGGGGGTGGACACCAATCCCCCGAGGTGCTACGCAGCGCTGGGTTACTCCGTCCCTTGTGGTCCCGGGTGGGCCTTTGGCGCGGCAGTCATCGCGGGTCTGCTGGCCGCTTGGGCAACTTCTCTCATCGGCCGACGAGATCGCGACAAGTAGGCGGCAAGGCCGGTGCAGCATCCGCAATCGGGCGAGGCGGGTTGGTGCATCACGTTGGATACGAGGAGCGCTCGCTCCGTTAGACCGTCAGCCAACTGTCCCAGCTGGCACCGTGAACAGGCATCCCTCTAGTTCTGTCTGCACTTTCGAGCAGGCGGATATCCGGCTCGTCCGCCTCTCGATACTGGGCGAACTACTTGCCATTCACTTGTGGGGCGCTCATCCTCTCTAGCAACGGTTGATCAACCAGGGGGCGGCCATGATGCGTTCGGGACTAGCGATCAGGGTGACGATTGGATCAGCGCTGGTGCTGACGGCTTTGATCGCCGGCCCCGCATCCGCCATCCCAGCTGGCAACGAGTCCAGGTCAGGCGTGCCGGACGTGGCGCCACTGTCGGCCACGGACGGCGTCAGCGAAGCCGAGATGGCCGACCTCACGACCCTTGCGACGCAGAGCGATCAGACTCTGGAGTCCGTGATTCGTCGTTACGCGTGGAACGACAACTTCGCACACATCGTCGGTGTCATCCGCGCTGCTTGGCCGGACGACTTCGCCGGCGCGGAGATCTCCGGGGAAACCAGCGCGTGGGTCGCGTTCCGGGCTGCCGCGCCTCAGGGAGTGTCGGAAGAACTGGGCGCGCTGAAGGCGATAGCACCCGATGTGCAGGTCGTGCTTCGTGAGGGTCTAGGCCTGTCCGAGATCGAACTGCTCCGAGTCATCGAGGACGTACATGGCCTTGCCTTGAACGCCGGCGGGGTTGAGTCCGCGACGACGACCTTCGATTACGCAACGCGCACGATCACCACGCGAGTGCTCGGCGAGAAGGCCGCCCCAGAGGAGCTGAGCGCAAGGATCCGGAGCGTGGTCGGTCTCGCGAACCATCATCTCGAGCTCGTCGTGGCGCCGATGGGGTCTGCGCCAGGCGTCGACAGTTTGAACTATCACTTCGGTGGAGAGGCGTTGAGCGGAGCCTGCACGACCGGTTTCGGCACGATCGGATCGGGAGTGCGGGGCATTTCCACGGCCGGACACTGCGGGAACGCTCAGTCTGATGACGGTTCGGCCTTGACCTACAAGGCGGGGCACGAAGGCACTCACGGCGACTTCCAGTGGCACACCGGTCCCAAGACAGAAGCCGACGACTTCTACGCTGGCAACGACACCGGACTCGAGTTCGACCTGCGAGACGTCTCCGGAATTGCTGCGCCGGTGGTCGGCATGAGCCTCTGCAAGAACGGCGCCACCAACTACAAGGACTGCCAGGAGGTCCGGTCGCTGAACGTCTGTACGGACAGTCTGTGCAACCTCGTCCAGATGGGTGCTCGTTTGGCAGCTGGGGGAGACAGCGGAGGGCCGGTCTACTGGGGCAACACGGCATACGGACTGCATCAGGGTTGGATGTATGACCCGGCATTCCCCTTCGACAGGGACGTGTTCTCCCGTGCGGATCGCATAGACAACGCGCTAGGCATCTACATCGCGACTAGCTGACGAACCGGTATCGCCGGGGTTGGTCCGTTGGTCACGCGATTCGTCATTAGCATCCAACGTCGTCCCGACCGCAAGTGAAAAACCTTGAGCGGGCTGACTGCACGACCTACGGCCAAGGCATTCGGTGGCACCAAAGACGGGTGACTGATACGGCGGCAGCCGGAATGGAAGTCCTTAGCGCTCAAATGGCGACGGAGGGGCGATGAGGTCAACGGCGCGTTCCTCGTGCTGAGGGTCCAGCGGCCGGTCAGCCGGTGACGCTTCGGGCGTTCAGCGCGATGACCTTGCCTTCTGCGAATCCGGACAGGGCAGCCGCGATCTGCTGATCGCGTCCCTGGACCGCGTGTTGATAGCGCAAGGCCATGGTCGGGGTGGAGTGCCCGATGCGGGCCATGAGGTCCGCGAGGGTGGCGCCGGTGGCGGCGGCGAGGGTGGCTCCGGTGTGGCGTAGGTCGTGGAAGTGCAGGTCGGGGCGCCCGGCTGCCTCGCGGGCCGGCCAGAACGCCTTGTGGAGGCTGTAGAGGGGGATGTAGCCGCCGTAGCCGGCGTCGTAGCGGCTGAACACCGGTGAGTCGTCGTCGGCGAGGACGTGGTGGTCCAGGTGCCAGTCCAGCTCGTCGAGCAGGTGCGGTGGGATGGCCACGGTGCGCTTGCCGGCGGCGGATTTCGGGTCCCCGGCGATGAACTCCCCCGGCAGGCGCACCACGGCGCGGCGCACCGTGACGGTAGCGGCCTGCAGGTCGAGGTCGGCGCGGGTGAGCCCGGCGAGCTCACCGAAGCGCAGACCGCACCAGGCGGCGAGCAGCACCATCGGGCGGAGCCGTTCGGGCATGGCGGTCACGATGGCTTCGAGCTCGGGCAGGGTGGCGATGGTGACCTCGCGCACGGCGCGGGTGTTGCCGGCGCCGCGGATCCGGCACGGGTTGGTGCTGATCAGGTCGTCGGCGATCGCGGCGTTGCAAATGGTGCGGAGCAGGCTGTAGGCGTGCGCCCGCCGGGTCGGGTGGGCCGGGTCCAGGGTCGCGTACCAGGCACGCACCGACGCCGGGGTCAGCCGGTGCAGCCCGACCTCACCCAACGTGGGGACGATCTTGGTGTCGAACACGCGCCGGTACTCCAGCCGGGTCCTGGGCTTGAGCGGGCGGGTGCGCAGGAACTCCTCGCCGTACTGAGCCACGGTGAACCGTTCCGGCTCGGCCGGGAGTTCCCCGGACGCGTGCGCCTGTAGCCACGAGGTCGCATCGAGCTTCGTGTCGAAGGTCCGCGGCGCCGAGATCAGGCGGCCCTGGTCGTCGCGGTAGCGGGCCTGCCACCGCCCCGACGCTAGCTGGCGGGGTGCTCCCGCGCCGTTCGGCCGTCGTCCTGCGCGTCCCGGTGAACGCCCCATGACCACCCCTGACCCGTGCCACTTTGTGCCACAACAACACCCCTAGGATAGGGGACGCCGAGCGCGACGTCTCTAGGTCGATCACGAAACAGCAAGCGGCACAAGGACTATCGGACATCAGAACCAACGAGGTGGCACGAGCCGAGATGGCGAAGCGCACATTCGAATCCTGCCGGGGGCACGCACCCGTCCGGCCCGCAGGGCCGTCCTCGTGCGTGGCCCCCCGACGTATTCGGGAGGAGCCCGCACCGCCCATCGCTCCCCTCGGCGCGCAGCGCCGCCCCCGGGGATGGGCGTCCCACTACGACGGCTCCTGCCGGGGGCACCCCCCCCCCCCCCCCCCGATGCCGCGAGTAACAGTGCGAATGTGCGGTTTGGCGCGTTCGAAACCGAACATTCGCACTGTTACTCGCGACAACCCTCAGGTCAGGCGGTAGATGCGGGACTCCCAGGGGGCGAGGTGCTCGCCCGGGTCGTCGTGGGTGCCGAGGAGCAGCGTGGCGCCGTCGCGGGAGGGCAGCGAGTCCGGCAGCGGGCAGGGCTGGGCCGACCAGTTGGCGACGACGAGGAGCACCTCGTCGCCGAGGCTGCGGGTGTAGGCGAACAACTGCTCGTCGTCGGGCAGGAGCAGCTCGAACCGGCCCTGGCGGACCGCCTCGAGGTCGTGGCGCAGCCCGATCAGCCGGCGGTAGTGGTGGAACACCGACGCCGGGTCCGCGATCGCGGCCTCGGCGTTGATCTCGACGTGGTTGGCGTTGACGGGCAGCCACGGCGTGCCGGTGGTGAAGCCGGCGTTCGGCGAGGCGTCCCACTGCATCGGGGTGCGCGCGTTGTCGCGGCTCTTGAAGGCGATGACGCCGAGCAGCCCCTCGGGGTCGGCGCCGCCGGCGACGGCCTCGGCGTAGAAGCGGGTCGACTCGAGGTCGTTGTACTGGTCGATCGAGGTGAAGCCGGCGTTGGTCATGCCGAGCTCCTGCCCCTGGTAGACGTACGGCGTCCCCTTGAGCAGGTGCAGCGTCGTCGCGAGCGTCTTGGCCGACGCGACGCGGTGCTCGGGGCGGTCGTCGCCGAAGCGCGACACGGAGCGCGGCTGGTCGTGATTCTCGAAGTAGAGGGAGTTCCACCCGACGTCGGCGAGGCCGTACTGCCACTGGGCGAGGTTCGCCTTGAGCGCCGGGAGGCTGAGCGGAACGACGTCCCACTTGAGCCGGCTCGGCCCTGAGTCGAGGTTCATGTGCTCGAAGGTGAACACCATGCCGAGCTCGCCCGCCGCCGCGTCGGTGTGCGACCGGGCGGCGTCGACGTCGACGAGCACCATCTCGCCGACCGTGAACAGGTCGTGCTCGGAGATGCCGACCTCGCGGTTCATCTCGCGCAGGAACTCGTGCAGCCGCGGGCCCTCGACGACCATCGTGGGGTCGTAGCAGAGGCCTCCGGGGCCGTTGGCCGGCCCGTCGACGAGCGGGTAGGTCTTGCTGATGAGGTTGATGACGTCCATGCGGAAGCCGTCGACTCCGCGCGCGAGCCAGCCGCGCATCATCGCGTAGACCGCCTCCCGCACCTCGGGGTTCTCCCAGTTGAGGTCGGGCTGCTTGGCGCTGAACAGGTGCAGGTAGTACTCGCCGGACTTCGGGTCGTACTGCCAGCCGGACCCGGAGAAGAACGAGCCCCAGTTCGTCGGCTCGGCGCCGGGCGTGCCGGGCTCGTGGCCCTCGCGGGCCGGGCGCCAGATGTACCAGTCGCGCTTGGGCGACGCCGGGTCGCGCGACTCCTGGAACCACGGGTGCTCGTCGGAGGTGTGGTTCACGACGAGGTCCATCACCAGCTTGATGCCGCGCTCGTGCAGACCCTCGATGACGGCGTCGAGGTCGGCGAGGGTGCCGAACAACGGATCGACGTCGGAGTAGTCGGAGATGTCGTAGCCGTTGTCGTCCATCGGCGAGCGGTACACCGGCGAGAGCCAGACGACGTCGACGCCGAGGGCGCTGAGATGGTCGAGCCGCGACAGGATGCCCGGCAGGTCGCCGATGCCGTCGCCGTCGCTGTCGGCGAACGACCTCGGGTAGATCTGGTAGACGACGGAGCTCTGCCACCACGGCGCGTCGGACATGCACCCATCGAAGCGCATGACGACGGCGCGCGGGGGCGCCCGGCTCAGGCGGCCATCACCGTCGCGAGGTAGGCGACGTCGGGGTCGTGGTGGGGCGAGGCGTGGCTGGTGTAGGTGAGGCGCGAGACGAGCCCGTCCTCGCGGACCGCCGCCCAGGCGGCCCGGTGGTCGAGGCCCACCTCGGGGATCCCGGGCAGCAGCAGGCAGCCGGCCGCGGACCCGGGCACGTCGTCGCGGTCCTCCTCGTCGTCGACGCGGGTGGCGCCGAGCGGGTGGATCACGGCGGCGCCGAGCGGGTGCACGATGCGCAGCGGCTCCTCCGCGGCCGGGTCGGCCACCGGCCCGAGGGCGGCGATGCGGATGAACGGCGGGCTGGCCTCGCCGGCCTCCTCCTCGACGAGCCCCGCGCGGACGTCGTCCGTACGGGTCTCGCGGTAGGAGCCGACGGCGTCGGTGTCGGACAGGTCGAGCACCGCGAACAGCAGCGGGCGCGTCACCGACACCGGGTGCAGGGCCGCGTGCGTCACGACGACGGCGAGCAGGTTGACCCACTCGGTCGTGTCGCGCGGGTAGCGGTCGTGGATCGTGAAGCCCTCCAGCGCACCCGTGACGGGGTGCAGCGAGGGCCGCATGCGGAAGCCGGGCATCTGCCCCTCCTCCCTCGCCGCGTCGCGCGCGGCGGTCGTGCTGCCCGGCACCGGCGTCCGACCTCGTCGTCGCCGCCCGCCCGGGCCTCCCCTTCCTCATCGGCCGCTCCCACCGAGAACAGGAGCGGATCCTCCGACGGTAGCCGCAGGCCCCCGGCGGATGAGGGAGGTCGAGACGGATCCGTGACCGTGGCGCGCGTAGGGTCGCGGACCGTGCAGCCCGACGAGTCCGGACCCGGCGCGCTGTCCGACGTCGACCGGTCGGTGCGCACGTACCACCCGCGCCGCGGCCGGATGACCGAGGAGCGCAAGGCGCAGACGGCCGCCCTGCTCCCCCGCTACGGGCTGCCCCCGGGCCCCGTCGACATCGCGGCCCTCGGAGGCGGCGGCCCGGTCGTGCTCGAGATCGGCTTCGGCCTCGGCCACGCGACGATCGAGATGGCGCAGGCGGATCCGTCGACGACGATCCTCGCCGTCGACGTGCACACGCCCGGAGTGCACCGGCTGCTCGTGCGCCTCGACCGGCTCGGGATCGCGAACGTGCGGGTGCACGAGGGCGACGCCGTCGAGCTGCTCGAGGAGCGCGTCGCTCCCGAGTCGTTCGCAGCGATCCGGATCTTCTTCCCGGACCCGTGGCCCAAGGCCCGTCACCACAAGCGGCGCATCATCCGCCCGGACCTCGTGCGGCTCATGGCGTCGCGGCTGCAGCCCGGCGGCACGATCCACTGCGCCACCGACTGGGTGCCCTACGCCGAGGCGATGGTGGAGGTGCTCGACGCCGAGCCGCTGCTGCGCAACGCCTACGACGGCTGGGCGCCGCGCCTCGAGCGGCCGCTCACCAAGTTCGAGGTGCAGGGCGTGGAGAAGGGCCACGAGGTGCGCGACCTCGTGTACGTCAGGACGACGTAGACGCGACGAGGCCCGCCGCGCCCGAAGGCGTCGACGGGCCTCGTCCACGAGAGGTCAGGCGGTCAGCCGCCCCACGGGCCCCACCACGAGGCGAGCCAGCCGCGGTAGGCGACCTGGTCCTGCTCGGCGCACGAGGCGCGGTCCGGCGTCGACGCGTACTGCAGGCCGCCGTACGCCCGCCAGAACGGTGCGCCCATCTGCCACTTGCCGCGGTAGGCGCCCGACGGCGACACCGCTGTGCACGAGCCGCCCGACTCCCGGCGCACGATCATCCGCGCGTGCGCGGAGTTGACCCACGCCGAGAAGCCGACGGCCTCGCGGGCGCTGCGCGAGCTCCGCGCGGCCGACGTCATCGTGGGGTCGCCGCCGCCGCTCGGCGCCGGGGCCGGCGACGTGGTGGACGGGCGGGTGGTCGAACGCGAGGCCTTGGCAGCAGCCGCGGCGCGGGCGGCCGCGGCCTTGCGCGCTGCGGCGGCCTTGGCGGCGGCGCGAGCCTGGGCGACGGCGGCCTTGCGCTGCTTCCAGTACTGCACCTTCGCGTCGTAGGCCTTGAGCTGCGCGAGGGTCAGCGGGCCGACGATGCCGGTGCCTGCCGAAGCGCCCATGCGCTCCTGGAACTTCGCGACCTCCTCGGCCGTGCGCGGGCCGAAGCGCCCGGTCGGCTCGAGGCCGAGGATCCGCTGCACGGTCTTGACCGTGCGACCGGTGTCGCCGAGGGTCAGCACGCCAGCAGGCACGACGGCGCCGGTGACCGGCAGCGCGTCGGGCACGGCGGCGTCGTTGACGGCGAACGCCGCGGACTGGGCGTCGACGAGCCGGTCGGGTGTGAGGGTGGCGGCGTCCGAGGCCATCGGCTGCAGCAGCGCGAGGCCCAGGGTCGCCGAGAGCGCGCCGACGGCGAGGCCCGCCCGGGTGCGCGAACCGCGGCCCGAGGTGGGCCGCGCTGCGGACGCAGCGGGCAGAACGGTGTCCATGCGGGACATGGGTGTGTCCTCCGCCGCCTGCGAGGTGAGCTGTCGGGTTCGGCCCGAGGAAGGCCGGCCGCTGCCTGGCTGTCGTGCTGCCAGACCGCGGCTTCACCCCGAGGCCGACCCAGTGGTGCAGGCCGGCCGAAGTCGGGTCCCCCGCTCCCGCCCAAGCGTTCGGACCACGGCCGTGGGCGGGACTCGGCGGTCCGGCCGTGGTGCCCTGCTTCCCCACAGGGCCCCTCGACGCTAGCGCCACGAGCGGACGCTGTCGATCAGGTCGTCCCATCGAGCGGACACCGGATTCGCCCAGTCCCCAGGCGATCCGTGCGGGGCGCCCGCGGGTATTCCGGCGCGCCACGCGGGCGTCCGTGTGACGAGGGTCTCGCGATCTTGAACCTCGCCCCGTACCCTTCGAGGGCCCCGACGAGGCCGATGGCACCCCAGTCATCCCGGCCAGCGCACGACCCTCGACCCAGGGTCGAGCCTCGACCTCGGGTGGAGGGTTCATGGCCAACCCGTGGGTGGCGCTGCCCAGCGGCAGCGACGCTCGCGATGCCGCGCGCTCGCTCGCCCGGGCGCACTCCGGGTTCCTCATCGGCGATGTGCCCGGCGGCGTGCGCGACGTGGTGCTGGACTCCTGGCGCCGCTCCCGTGCGGTCGGCCTCGACCCCGACTCCACCCTTGCGCCCGTCGACCTCCTCGACGACGAGCTCGCCACCTATCGCGACGCCCATCCCCTGTCGGCGGTGATGCCGGTCGTACGCCGTCTGCTCGTCGAGGACGCCGTCGACACCGATCTCCTGGTCGCGGTCAGCGACGAGCACGGCCGGCTCCTCTGGGTCGAGGGCGCCCCGGGCCTGCGCAGCCGCGCCGAGTCGATGAACTTCGTCGAAGGCGCCCGCTGGGACGAGGCCAACGCCGGCACCAACGCCCCCGGCACCGCGCTGGCCACCGACCACGCGGTGCAGATCTTCGGCCACGAGCACTGGACCCGGATCGTGCAGCCGTGGAGCTGCGCGGCCGCCCCGATCCACGATCCGGCCACCGGCCGCATCCTCGGCGTCCTCGACGTCACCGGGGGCGACGTCGTCGCGGCCCCCCACTCCCTCGCCCTGGTGCAGGCCGCGGTGCACGCCATCGAGACCGAGCTGCGGCTGCAGGCCGTGGCGCCGCCGCCGAAGGCCCGCCGCATCGCAGCCCCGCGCGGCTCGGCCCGCCGGCTCGAGGTGCTCGGCGTCGACCACGGCGTGCTCGACCTCGCGGGCTCGCGACGCACGCTCAGCCAGCGCCACTCCGAGATCATCACGCTGCTGGCTCTGCACCCGCAGGGCCTCACCACCGAGCAGCTCGCCGTCGAGCTGAGCGAGGACGACCTCCCGCTCGTGACGGTGCGCGCGGAGATGTCGCGGCTTCGCTCGACCCTGGGCGATCTGGCCCCGACGTCGCGCCCGTACCGGCTGCCGCTCCCGCTGGAGACCGACGCCGGCACCGTCGCCGCGCACCTCAAGGCCGGTCAGCTGCAGCGCGCGCTGCGCGCCTACCGCGGCCCGCTCCTTCCCCACTCCGACGCGCCCGGCATCGCGCGGGCCCGCCGTCGCCTGCACGACCAGGTGCGCGCCGCTGTCCTCGGCAGCGACGACGCCCACCTCATGCTCGCGTGGGGCGAGACCCGCTGGGGCGGCGACGACGCCGACGTCTGGGCCGCCGCCCTCCACCACCTCCCCCCGGGCAGCAGCGAGCACACCCTCGCCCGCCTCCGCCTCGCCGCCCTCGACGACGAGTTCGCGTAACGGCAGCCGCCGGGGGTCGAATCACGTCGTAGAGAGCGCGTATCGACCCCCACCTCCACGCCCAGCGACGTTGGGGGTCCGATCGCGTCGCAGAGAGCGCGATCCGACCCCCAACGACGAGGGACGTCGTCAGGCCAGAGCGACAGCCCGACCGGTCAGTTCCAGCGCGGCCGAAGCCGGGGCCGACGCAGGAGGCCCCGCGCGCACGGCCGACCCGCGAGCGGAGCGAGCGCGGATGCCGCCGCGCAGCGGCCAGAGACACAGCGCTGCCGCGCAGCGGCCAGAGACACCGCAACGTCGGTGCAACGTTGCGGCACCTACCGTCCTGCCACCCAGTTCGCCGCGGGTCCGCGGCCAGGCCATGGAGGCAGTGCATGACCGTCTACGCAGCCCCGGGTACCGAGGGCAGCCTCGTCACCTTCCGCTCGCGCTACGACCACTGGATCGGCGGCGAGTTCGTCCCGCCGGCGTCCGGCCAGTACTTCGAGAACGTCAGCCCGGTCAACGGCAAGGTCTTCTGCGAGG
>Ga0233425_10001752_pt1 | contig 46330 bp, 44 predicted proteins | sample Watercolumn_Towu_2_FD_181712 | JGI IMG/M metagenome (GOLD analysis project Ga0233425, IMG submission 181712) | Freshwater microbial communities from Lake Towuti, South Sulawesi, Indonesia - Watercolumn_Towuti2014_140_MG | ecosystem: Environmental > Aquatic > Freshwater > Lake | place...
GGACCGAAACCGGGGTGATTCGCGATCTGAAAGACCTGGCATACCGACAGCACGGGACTTCCGGCGGAGGCAATCATTTTGTCGAATGGGGGATTCTTAATGTAACACATCACGAAGAACTGGTCGGTATTCCTGCAGGAGAATATCTTGCGCTGCTTACACATTCGGGTTCAAGAGGATTTGGTGCGCAGATAGCCGAAACCTATTCGAAGATTGCACGGGAGAAGAACATTCTTCCAGATAGCGCCCGTCATCTCGCCTGGCTCGAACTTGACTCGGAGGAAGGCATGGAATACTGGATTGCCATGAACCTCGCGGGTGAATATGCTTCAGACAACCATCATGTTATTCACCGCAAAATTTCCATGGCTTTAAAACTGGAACCTGTAAAAATGATCGAGAACCATCACAACTTTGCCTGGAAAGAAACACTCGGTGATGGAACTTCAGTTGTGGTACACCGGAAAGGAGCCACACCTGCCGGAAAAGAAAACATAGGGATCATACCAGGTTCCATGACGCAGCCTGGTTATGTTGTCAGGGGTAAAGAAAATCATACAAGCCTGAATTCTGCTTCGCATGGTGCAGGCAGGTTATTGTCGAGAAACAAGGCGTTAAAAACGATTTCCCGATCCGATTTGAAATTCCTGACCGAACAAGCCGGTGTTGACCTCATTGGAGGGGATGTAGATGAAGCGCCCCCTGTTTATAAAAACATCGAACAGGTTTTGTCGTATCAGAAATCGCTCGTGGAAGTCCTTGCGAAATTTGAACCCCGCATTGTAAGGATGGCTGAAAGAGAGCGTTGGCAGCACAGGGGAAATATCTGATGGATATTCACCTTATCTGTTGATGACCCGCTCACCATTCTTGTAAGTAACCATGAATGCACCGGCTACTCCCCTTGATTTTACCTTTTCGAGCAAATGAGTTGTTTCAGATATTGGTGAGCATGGTCCTACCGTATATTTATGCCAGTTGTTGTAAATCTCCTCGTTCACATCTTCTTCCAGCTTGTATTTTTGCTTAAGCGACATCGGATCAACCCTGCCGCCCGACACAGCCATAATCTGAACCCGGTAACAAATAACATCCTTTTTAACAACCGGCTTTCCGGCAATTTCTTTTGGAAGGTATTGGTTTAAATCCCCCAGGCTTTTCAGTTTCTTTCCCTCGTAAAAAACCACAACATAGCCTTCCTTCAATCCGTGTTGAGTAGTCCTGGTATTGATATAATCCTTAGCATCCTTATAGGTTTCGAATGAACCCAGTGTATATGTGTACCAGTTGTTCTGAAAATCCTCTCTGATTTCCTCCTGGGGTGTAATTTTCTTTTCGAGTTCACGCAGCGGAATCCTTGCCTTATAAGAGGCTGCTATTTGCAATCGATACTCAATGGTAGCAACTGAGGGGATTGTATCTTCCTTTCTAGGTTCGGGTGCAGGCTCAGGTTTGGGTTCGACGATTACGACGGGTTCCTCCTTCGGCAGGATATTGACATTGGTTCTAAAACGGTACTCCTTATCTGTTTTTTTAAGATACAGGATGCTGGCTAATGGCAGTGTTCCGGATATTTTATCAATTTTAACCCGATAACTCACCTTGAAAACCGAGTCAGCCGGCAATTGGTCCCAGACCAAACGCAGTGTGTACATGTTAAATTCCGCCTTTGCGCCGGAAATTGCGGTATCAAGCACATTGAATCCAACCGGCAGAACCTGTGTCAGAGAACCTGCTCCATCGATTTTTCCTTTATGAACCTCCGTCACCAAAACAAATTCATCCAGCGATTTTATCCCGGTTGGAAACTGATGAGTTACATTAACATACTCATTGGCATAAGTTTCCGCTGCAATTTCCGGTTTTTTCTCGAGTGGTCGCGACTGTGGTATTCTGCCCTTGTTCCTCTCATGGAAATAATAGGTCAAGCCCAACGAAGTGAAGTTATAAGCATCTTCAAAGGTTCCTTTTTTTGTGGCATCCATCAGGTCTGTCATAAAAATACCGGCAATCGATTCCAGGTTCAGATACCACTGGGGCGACATCCTGATATCGAAACCACCTCCCACAGGAATGTAGTAAGTCATTTCCCGGTTTACCTTTTCCCTGTTTATGGTTCCTATGTATCCATAATCATGAAGTATTATTCCTGTGGAAATCTGGGAAACCTGGCTCCTGAAAAATACGATTCCGGCTCCTGCAGTTCCATAAAAATTGATGGTTCTCTCTTTTTTCCTGAAGAATAAATTGGTCAAATTCAGGGTCAATGCCAACCGGGCTTCGCGCAGGTCAGACTTAAATTCAGTGTCCCTTTTCCTACCCTTCATTCCTGCGCCTTCTACCTGTAAGTAAGCTGAGAACAGTGAATTAATGTATTTACCGACTTTAATGCCACCGCCAAAACCGGTTTCATGTTTCAGTTTTTTGAAGGGATTGTCATAAGTCTGTATATCACCATGAAGCTGTGAAATGCCGCCGTGAATACCCAGGTACCAGCTATAGGTTAAAGACGATTGGGCTCTGACATAACTTACGGTAGCAACAGAAATAGCAGCTATGAAACAAGTAATAATAGAAGTACGAGCGAGACTATGCATAGCCACGATTTTAAGCGCTTATCGACAGACAAATTTAAGCACATAAGTTCCTGTTGGAATAACGCTTATGATAAATGTTTTAACAATGCTTTGTTTATAAAACGCCGTTTCGGAATAACTGTGCATAACTGAATCAACCCTTCACCGGGTAATAAAATGAATATCTTTGTAGAAACAATGCCGGTATGACAAAGTTGAGTGTAAACATCAATAAAATTGCGACCATCCGGAATGCGCGAGGCGGAAATGTGCCGGATGTTCTGAAAGCTGCTATGGACTGCGAACGGTTCGGTGCCGATGGTATAACCGTTCATCCGCGACCTGATGAACGACATATCCGCTTTCAGGATGTCCGTGATATCCGACCTGTCATCAAAACCGAATTCAATATCGAAGGTTATCCGTCGGATAGTTTTATTCAGCTTGTTTCCGAAGTAAGACCTCACCAGGTAACGCTTGTTCCTGATCCGCCCGGAGTTCTGACCTCGAATGCAGGATGGGATACGATCAAAAACAAATCATTCTTAAGGCAGGTGACAGACGAATTCAGGAAACAGGGTATCAGAACATCCATCTTTATCGAAGCAAATCCCGAGATGATCCGGCATGCTTCCGATACAGGCACCGACAGGGTGGAGCTTTATACCGAAAGCTATGCAAAAGAATATCCGGTAAATAAAGAGAAAGCAGTCCGTCCGTTTATTGAAGCAGCAAGGGTAGCAGGTGAAACCGGGCTGGGATTGAATGCCGGGCACGATCTGGATTTGAGTAATCTCAATTATTTTGCGAGGCAAATTCCCGGTTTGCTTGAGGTTTCGATTGGTCATGCTCTCATCTCCGACGCCCTGTACTTCGGGCTGGAAAACACAATTCAGTTATACCTCAGGCAACTGAAGGTGTGAACGGTTCCTTTGCTGAACCAGGTTCGCAAAGAGAAGGGAATTGAAAAAAGCATAGAAAACGACTCCCGCCTGGCGTTCGAGCATAGATTCGACCAGGATATGAAAACCGAACAGGACAATGAAAACCATTAAACCCAGGTTTCGCTTTTTCACAGAAATCCAAAGCGGAATAATCAGACCTGCGCATAAAGCTAAAAAGCCTAAAATCCCAACAGCTATGTACGTCTGCAGATACTGACTGTGAGCATTCAGGTTTGAATCAATTGCATGCTGATACCCGTGCTTTCTGTACTTTTTGATTAACGCCGGCTTGACATCACCTGTTCCCACACCCAAGACCGGGTGTTCCTTAATAATCTCAAATGCCGCTTTCCAAATCAGTATCCTGATCTCGGAACTGGCTTCTGCGTTCTTATCGGGATGAGCATTAGTCGCGATCGCTTTACCCGCATCAAAAAATCTTCTGTAGGTCGGGGGCGAAAGCAGGTTCAGTATGATAAAAATCCCGCCGAAAACCAGGATATAAGTTATTTTCCCCGAACCCTTATGCTGGTTTTGTCCTGCATAAAACACCAGAACCACGGCAAGCGCCAAACCAAAACCAATGATTCCGGCTTTTGAACTCAGCAACACGATCATTATTTCGAGTAATATTACTGCAACCATCATTATTACCCGAATAGTTTGCCTGATGTGACTGTCTGTTATTATTTTCCGGATCAATAAAACTGCTGCAAAACTGAAATAAAGCGATAAATAGCCTGGATGGTGAATCCAGGATAATCCTGAATAAAAAAATACTTCAGAATTTCCATCCTGGAAAAATCGAAAGGCAGAAACGGATAATAACAACAACGCTGACAGCAAACAACCGCAAATAAATACGTTGAAAATCCATCCTAAAGTTCGAGAATCAAAAAATTCTTCATGTATAGTCGAGACCATCAGCGGGAAAATCAGGAGCGACAATTTAATCTCGAGGTCAAACCAGGCTCCCTCATTGCCATAAAGGTTCTCTGAGTAACTGGCTCCGACAAGATAAATGATGTACAGGAACGCGAATGATAAGATAAGCCTGGAACCGGAGGAGGCACTAAGCTGCTTTAACTTCTCTCTGAAGTTGAATTCGGCAATCCAGTTAAGCCCGATCAGGACAATGACCAGAGCAGCGGCTTTTTCATATATAGGAATACTGAAAGCAAGAGCAGGCAAGAGAATGCGGTATACCTTATATGCGGTGTTTTTACTATTCAGTGTCATGGTAGGTTGTGTCGTTTATGCGGTAATTCTTAACCGACAAAAATAGTGAAAGCATCTTTGGGGCAAGCAGCTTGTAATCATGATACCTTTTCACGTAGCTCATTCCTTTTTCGCCCATTTTTTTCTTCTCTTCAACTGGTAAGGTCACGATTTTTTTTATAGCCTCTGCGAGGATTGCCGGGTTCTCAGGTTCAATGCTGATACCACATCCGGCATCGCTGACTATGTCGTTTCCGGCATTGATTGCCTGAATGATTGGTTTACCCGCCATCATATAATCGAGAAGCTTGTTAGGACTAATTCCGAAACGAAACAAAGACTGGTTCTGAAGCCCGATATATAAAATGTCGCATTGTTCGAGGAATGCAGGGATTTGATTTCTGGGAACCGGATCCAAAAAATTAACATTAGTTATATGAGAAGAGGCGCTCCGTTCAGCAAGCCTTTTTTTTTCAGGTCCATCACCAATGACCAGGATTTGTACCGGATCTTTTCCGAGCAAAGCAGCAGCGCCGATTAGATTATCCAGGGCATTCCCAATACCTATGCTTCCTGCATAACTAACAATAAAATTTCCCTGCAGTTTTATTTTGTTGATAATGCTTAAATGTTTTTCTGGTAATGCTTTTTTTTCACTCCACTCTGCCGGATCGATCCCATTTGGAACATAGTGCCATTTCTCAGGTTTAAGACCGTGGCTTTTCATATAGTCAAGTGTTTTCGGGAGCATAGATATCACAATGTCGGCATTTTTAAATGCGTAATTTTCAGCAGCCTGCATTATCCTGATGAAAGGATGGTTCTTTGAATAACCCCCAAGTTCAATCGGTGACAACGGCCAAAGGTCGTGCACTTCGTACCCATATAAGGCTCTGCTTTTTTTTGCAATCCTGTGCGCAGGGTAATTATCGAGGGGATAAGTGCTGGATGCAACAACAACATCGGGCATGTATTTCCTGGCAATCGTCGCGGAATACAACCATAATTTAGAAACAAAAACCATCATGTTCACTATCCTTCGCAGGCTGTTACCCCTGTATTCCGGTGTTTTAAGCCAGACATACCTTACCCCATCGAGTATTTCTTCGGTAAAATCACTGGAAACTATGGGCTGCCTGCTTCGGACATGAGCAAATGAGGCTGCGATTATGGTCACTTCATGTCCGTGTCTGACCCATTCCCTGCCGAAATAAAAAGGACGGAATTCCATCCCGAGCCCGGGCGAACCGGCGTAATGATTGATCAGCAGGATTTTCATGGATTCGATTTAAAATATTCGATAATTACCGGTTTTCATTTTTCTTCATGATTCATTTTTCAAATAATGAACAAAAATAGGCTGATAATTGGTTATACCGGTTTATAAATCCTGTTAATAAACAATTTCACGGAATCGGGAAAAATAGCTTTTGATTTTACTATTTCCCGGTTTATACTGAGAATCGCCTCCCTCTTATTTAGCGCTTTAAAAATCGACTCCGCATCTTTATCCAATCCATGGCAGATAATGCCATTTAGTCCGTCGGTGATCCATTCGCGATTAGCGGGAATGTCCGATAAAACCGGAATGCAACCATAAGCCATTGCCTCTATTAAGGAAACGGAAGTCGAATCTGAAACCGGAAGTGAAATATAATACTGTGCCCGTTGGTAAATCGACATTTGAGCCTCGGCTGAAACAAAGCCAATGAATTCAACTTTATTCTGCAAGCCTAATTCCATTGTTAAATTCTCCAGGGATTTTCTTTGGTCCCCATCGTTCGAAACAATCAGACTGGCTGACGGATTAAGTTTGCTAATTTGCCTGAACAGCAGGATGACATCCTCTATTTTATAATTCCCGGTGAGTATTCTGTTTGAATAAAACAGGTTTGGATTTTTCATTGAAACATCGACCTCCGGAAGGGAATCCAAACCAAAAATAAAAGTCATAATGTCCCGGTCAGAAAGTTTCCTGATAATTCCTGTCATGTATTCCGAATCGGATGTTATCAGATTTGACTGATTTAGAGAGAATCGGGTTATCAGGTAATATAATTTGTTTTTGAATGACGTTACAAGAATATCCGATCCCCAGGCTGACTGAATCAGATAATAATGGGAGTTCATCCATTTTTTTATCAAGGCGGCAACAAATCCGTGACTTGTAATATAATGCGCGTTAACATAATCAGGATTAATCCCCCTTATAATCTTTTTTATCGTGAAAAGCTTAAACAAGAGTTTATAATTACCCCCTTTTTCAGAGATTTTCAGATCCAGTGTGAAAATATTTTGTTCAGGTAAAAGATCAATAATTTCGGAACGCACCCCTTTAGATGAAAGAACAAATACTTCAAAATATTTGAGCAGTTCTTTTATCCATTTAACCAGATGAACACTTTCAGCATTGCCAATAACAAGATATTTTTTCATCCTCTCACTTTAATATTTTTTCCTTAGCATGCAGAAAACTTAACTTGCATTATTCATAAAATTTATACTTCAGGCTACTAATGCAGGTTAACCCCTGCCTGCGTGCGGAAGAATATACTCCGGCGGGCAGTCCGACTTAGAAAAGTATATTTTAAAAAGAATTGCATTAAAATATCAATTTTTCTCATTCGCATAATGATTACGGATAATTTGTATATAGTTTACAAATTATCCGGGTTAGAAAGCATTATCACTAATTTTTATTGTTATAAGCAATTTTATAAGCAGACATTATCTTTACATACATAAAAACCTGAAATACAGCCTGTGTTGCGGATAAAATCAGTAATGTGGCAAAAATACCGGTCATCAGCATGCCGGATAGAGCCAAAGTGAAAACCATAAGCAGATTTCCAATTAGATTTAAGACAAAATACTGCCGCTGTTTATTTACTATCAATGGGATGATTGCGACCGGGCTGATTATGAATTTAAAGAAAATCCAGAACGAAAGAATCCTTGCATATTCCCCGGCAACACTCCATTCTTCCCCGAGAAAAACGCCAAACAGCCATGGGCTGATGAATATGAAAAGGATAAATCCCGGCAGGGTCCAAAGCAATAATGATTTAACAATTTTTTTCAAGTTCACCGATATATCAATTCCTTTGGAATAATCTTTTGTGGCTTTCTGATAGAAAACCTGTGAAATTGATGTCCCCAGTAAATTTAACGGGATGAGCAGAATGCGCAGTGCCTTCGAAAATTCTCCGACTATTGTATTATCAAAAAAGAAAGAAATAATAAAAACAATCCCGCTTATCTGAAGCATTTCGGTGAGTGCAATGGGAATGTTGATTTTTGGAAATTCCGAATAGATTTTAGCTTGTTTTAAAATATTTTTCCTTGAGAAAAAAATATATTTATTCCTGTCTGATAAAATAAATTTGAGAATCAGAACTGAAGTTGACATTACCTGTCCGACAATCTGACCCAGAACTAATCCAAACGAGGGCATTTTGAGAATACCAAAAAGAAATGAGAAACCTGCCCTGCCGGAACTTTCCGAAATTCTGGACAGGCTGATATTTTTCAAATATTTGCTTCTCAGCGACCAGTGCAGGAATCCTCTGTTAATTCCAATTAAAAAAACACCCAGGGGGATAAATAAAAGGAATTGTGCCAGTTCAGGGTTGTGAATCAGGTTGACTATTTGCGGTCTTGCAATTAAAATCCCAAAGAGTATCGCGCACGAAAAAGTGATAACGATCAGCAAGGATATTCCCAATACATTAATTGCTTTGTTTTCAAGTTTGGGGAGCAGGATTGCCAATTCGTATCTTGCGGAAGCAATCGAACCAAGTATTATGACAATAGCTGCATAGATTTCGAACACACCAAATTCAGCAGGTGTAAACATTCGTGAAAGTACCGGCTCAGCTGCAAAAGGAATCAGTTGGGCTACAGAACTGCCCGTAGTGAGGATAAAGACATTTTTAGTGAATTCGGATTTTTTAATTATTTCCAGCAAAGCCTGATATAATTCATACCCGGTAAAAGTACGAACATTTTCAACGATTAAATCTATGGTTCACGGCAGGTAGCGATGCTTACTGCCGATCATCAATTTTGATCCGGTGCATTAAACATGGAAGTAATTCCTTCCGGGTTTTCTCCTGCCCATTCCTGATAATATGTTTTCAGTATTTCATTTTTTTCCAGGTACGATGAATCTAATTTTCTGGTATCGCCTACTACTTTGGCAGGATTACCCTTGATAATTGAAAAATCTGGATATATCCCTTTTACGTAACTATAAGCAGCCACGATTGATCCTTTTCCGATAATAGTTCCTGGCATTATAACGCAATGTGGACCAATAAATGAATAATTCCCGATACGAACGCTTCCCTTCATGTACCCTTCGTGATCAGAAAAGGATGTGAATTTCTTTCCGTACAACCGAATCGCAGTATGACTTGAATGAGTTATAATACTAATGAAATTGGTAATTTGACAGCCTTCACCTATATTCACTCCATTACTTGCTTCAAGATAGTTATGGTGACCGATAAAGACATAATCGCCGAGGATAAGATTTTTACCATTGTCAATAAAGGTGGTACTGCCAATCCGGGTGTTTTTTAAAAATTTACCACCGGGGCTTTTATATCCCCAAACCATCCGGTTCTTTAATACCGGGGAAAACAACTTATAGATGAAATATTTTATTGTCATTTAGTATCCGCTATGACATCTGATTATATGTCTGATTATAAAACCAAAATTACAAACAAAATGAATTTTTTAAAATTTTAAACTGACATAACCCTCGAAAGCTTTTGTAATTTCCTTTTCATCAGCCAGGTGCCTGATAAAGTTAAAAAATCACGACCTTGTCAAGTTAATAGCTTAAATTTGCTAAATGCAAAATTTAAAATTCATCCTCAGCTTTATCAAGTATTACCTTGCGGCTAAAACAAGGTTCGACATCCACCCGCCCTTTCTGTTCGAACTGGTAACCGAAGTCTTCAATAATGAAGGCGACAACCTTGATTACGCCAAGGTTGAAATGATGAAAAGCGGGTTGCTGAAAGATGAACGTTTGATCAATGTGCTGGACCTCGGCGCCGGATCCGTGAATAATAAAAGCGACCAAAGGTCGGTCAGGCAGATCGCCCGTAGTTCTTCACGCCCCGTCAAATATGGAAGACTTTTGTACCGGATGGCTGCATATATCAAGCCCAAAACGATTCTGGAACTTGGCACATCGCTGGGCATCAGCTCTGCTTACATGGCATTCGGAAGCCCGGCATCCAGAATTATCACCATTGAAGGAAGCCCGGAAATTGCAAACCTGGCAAGGGAGAATTTTTTAAAGCTTGAACTAGCCAATGTAGAAGTGATCAACGGGAATTTCGATGACGTACTTCCGGGAGTCCTTGAATCGGTTACGCAGCCTGAACTTATTTTTATCGATGGTAATCACCGCAACGATGCCACAATAAAATACTTTAATCAGTGTTTGTCAAAAGTGGTAAACGAAACAGTAATCATTTTCGACGACATCAACTGGTCAAAGGGAATGCAGGATGCATGGTCGGGAATTTACCACCATCCGTCGGTAACGCTGTCGCTCGATATTTTTTTCATGGGATTTGTTTTTTTCAGGCGGGAATTATCAAAACAACATTTTACAATCAGGTTTTGAAATTCGCCTATTTTTGTTAATACAATTTGTCAGGAATGAATCAGGAAGTCATAAAACTAATCGATATTAAAAGAAACTTCAAGGTTGGAACCGAAATCGTGAAAGCCTTGCAGGGTTTGTCGCTTTCCATCAACAAAAATGAATTCGTAGCTCTGATGGGACCATCGGGATCGGGCAAATCAACCCTGATGAACCTGTTGGGATGCCTTGATACGCCGACCAGCGGTCAATACATATTAAATGGTAAGGATGTCAGCAAACTCAACGACAACAGTCTGGCTGAGATCAGGAATAAAGAAATCGGGTTCGTTTTCCAAACGTTTAATCTGCTTCCCCGTTCTACAGCCCTTGAAAATGTGATGCTTCCACTGATATATGCAGGATTCAACAAGACCAACAGGATGCAGAGAGCCGGCGAAGTGCTCGAACAGGTACATCTAAGCGACAGGATTCAGCACAAACCCAATGAACTTTCGGGTGGGCAAAGGCAACGCGTAGCCATTGCCAGAGCGCTGGTCAATCACCCGTCAATTATACTGGCTGATGAGCCGACCGGAAACTTAGATTCGAAAACCTCAATTGAAATCATGGGTCTGCTGGAAGAAATTCATAATGCCGGCAATACAATCATTGTTGTAACCCATGAAGAGGATATAGCACGGCATGCACATCGCATAATCAGGCTAATCGACGGCAGGGTGGAATCGGACGAATTGAATAAGAACATCCGGACAATGGCTCACTATCAACTTGAGGTCAATAAATAGATAAATTATACCATGAGATTAAACCAATTGGTTTTATCAGGGTTATTTGGATTATGACCAGAGAAGCAAAAATCTATACCAAAGGAGGTGACCAGGGTGAAACTTCACTGCTTGGCGGAACCAGGGTTCCGAAATTTCATGAGAGGATTGAGGCTTATGGAACCCTGGATGAATTGAATTCCTTCATAGGACTCCTGCGCGATCAGCCGATTGATAATTTCACCAGGGAAATACTGCTAAGGATACAGCAGAATTTATTTATCGCCGAATCGCATCTTGCGGCTGATAAAGATCAAGATGTTAAAAGATTACCGCAGATTTCAGAGGAGGAGATTGTATTTTTAGAGGATGAAATCGACAGGATGAGCCGGGGATTGCCGGAGTTGCGATCATTCATTTTGCCCGGTGGTCATCAGGTTGTATCTCTCTGCCATATCGTGCGAACCGTTTGCAGAAGAGCAGAGCGCTTGACGGTAAAGTTGCGGGAAACAAGCCCGGTTGACGAGATAATTATCAAATACCTCAACCGTCTTTCGGATTATTTCTTTGTGCTTGGCAGGAAGATTGCGAAGGATTTTAACATCGGCGAAGTTCTCTGGGAACCTTACAAATAATCAAAAACAGAACAATTTACAATTTTGATTCGGTTGTATTGTTAATTCAAAAAAAAATTACTTTTGCAAAATTTTATACCCTAAATCATCAGGAAATGTACTGGACACTTGAATTAGCTTCGAAATTAGAAGATGCGCCCTGGCCGGCTACTAAGGATGAGCTGATTGATTATGCTGTCAGGTCAGGTGCTCCGATGGAAGTTATTGAAAACCTCAAGGAAATAGAGGATGAGGGCGAAATTTATGACAGTATCGAGGATATCTGGCCCGAGTACCCGACTAAAGAGGATTTCTTTTTCCATGAGGATGAGTATTAAAGAAAGTTGATCACTTAACATGAAAAAAGAAAAGGCGGCTCAATTGAGCCGCCTTTATAGTTTTTACCCGATATTATTAATCATTAATAATTACCAGGTACTTTGAAGTCTTCCAGAATTCATCTTTATTCAATATTTCGAGAACCCGGTTACCATTCTCTCCGCTTATTTTGAAGGAATTAGAATTATGAGTTGTTACTATTTGCGATTTCTTTCCAGATAGGGGTATTTGAACTACCTGTCTGATGTCTATTTTTGTGAAAAGCTGTTCACTGAAATCACCTTTCAGTTTTTTATTCTTACCTATCCCTATAAAACCGCCCTCAGATGTTATGATGTTGTTATCCTTCAATTCCTTCCTTGTTCCGATCACATAATAAGCCGTGTTGGCTTCGATTGTTTTCTGGTCGATCATCTGTTTTTGGTCGGCAATGACGGCTTCTTTTTCAACATTCATCTGCTCCAGGTCGCCGACATTTTTAGTCAGTGAAGTTATCTGGATATTCATGTCCTCAAGCTGGGTTCGTAAAACTGCTATTTCGCCATCTTTCTGTTCCAGCTGGGCAGTAAAATTTTCAACCATCTTTTCCAGTTCTTTTACCTGGAAATTAGATTTGCCCAGTTTCTTTTTCACATCGTCGAGCTTGTTTCTTGTATCCAGCATTAAGCTGTAAATGGAATTAATATCTTCATTGATCTGGTCTTTTGCCTTTTTCTGTAATTCGGTTTTCGATTCAGTTTTTTCGGTAATAATCATTTCCTTTGATTTGATGGAATCAAGGTTTTCCTGAATATCATTAAATGCAGCCAGAAATTCATTGATTGATTCGTCCTTTAAATTGGTTTGTTGCATCAGGCTGTCGTTTCGGGCTTCAAGTTGCTGAATTTTTTGTTTGTTACATCCAACAAACAAAGGAATCAACATTGCAATAACAAAAATCTTTTTCATTTCTCTATAAATTAAAAGGTTAATACATGAATTATTAAGGAACAAAAATAATTTATAAATAGTAAACGGGAAGCAATTAATAATATTTTGTGCTGTTTTTAAAACTTCGACCGCTTGAGTCTTTCTATCGATCGTCTTTCTTTCTTGGTTGGTCTGCCAATTCCGCGAGGTCGTGCTTCGAAATTAATCTCCTTTTTCATTTTCATTTTTAATGTCTCTTCAGGAGGTGTCATATCTTCAAGGAAGTTTTCGATAAGCTTTGCCGAAATCCTGTTTCCAGGAGTTGCCTTGACCCTTACTATCCTTACTAAAAATGGAGAAGATATTTCGATGATGTCGCCTTCCTTTACTTCACGCGACGGTTTAACCCTGATATGATCGATGCTGATCTTGCCCGAACGGCAAGCCTCTGATGCCAGGCTTCGGGATTTGAAAATCCTTACCGCCCACAACCATTTGTCTATTCTTACCCCTTCCTGCATGTTATTTTTTCCTGAAATAAATTTGAACCGGAACACCCTGAAACCCGAACTGTTGGCGCAACTGATTCTCAACGAAACGCTTGTAGGGATCCCTTATGTACTGCGGAAGGTTACAGAAAAAAACAAAAGCAGGAAAATCTGTCTTTAGCTGGGTTATGTATTTAATTTTAATGTACTTTCCTTTTACTGCCGGTGGAGGTGTGGCTGTTAAAACAGGCAGCATGGTGTTGTTAAGCTTTGAGGTAGAAATTTGCTTAAGCCGGTTATTGTAAACCTTGTATCCCAGTTCAAGTACCTTAAAAATCCTTTGTTTTTTGGGAATAGAGGTGAAAACAATCGGAACATCCGAAAAGGGTGCTGTTTTCGAACGAATCAGCTCTTCAAAATCAAGGTGTGTTTTGGATTCTTTTTCCACCAGGTCCCACTTATTGACCACAATGACGATTCCTTTCTTATTCTTATCAGCAAGGTGAAAAATATTCAGGTCCTGCGATTCGAAACCTTCCGTGGCATCGATCAATAAAAAACAAACATCGCTGTTTTCAATGGCTCTTATAGACCGCATTACGGAATAAAACTCTATATTTTCCTTAACTTTTTCTTTCTTTCTCAGTCCGGCGGTATCGATCAGCAGGAAATCGAATCCGAAACTTTTATATCTGCTGTATATCGAATCGCGAGTAGTTCCAGGTATCGAAGTAACAATATTTCGCTCATCCCCCAGAAAAGCATTCACCAGGGACGATTTTCCCACATTTGGTCTTCCGATTATCGCAAACTTCGGTAAATCGGGAACTTCTTCCTGGGGTTTTATTTCAAACACTTTTACAACTTCATCCAACAATTCGCCTGTTCCGCTTCCATTTACTGCTGACACCGCGTATACAAACTCCAGCCCAAGCGAATAAAATTCCGAAACCTCAGCGTGCATATTCGGATTATCCGCTTTGTTTGCTACAAGGAATACCTTTTTCCCGGATTTCCTCAATACTTCTGCAACGTCTTCATCCATTCCGGTCAGCCCTGCTCTTACATCCACCATGAAGATTATTGCATCGGCTTCTTCAATCGCCAGATTTACCTGCTTCCTAATCTCTTCCTCGAATACATCGTCTGAACCGACAACGTAACCACCAGTATCGATTACCGAAAATTCAATTCCGTTCCAGGTGGCTTTGCCATAATGCCTGTCACGTGTCACACCGCTTGTTTCTTCAACAATAGCATGCCTCGATTCCGTCAGCCTGTTAAACAAGGTCGATTTGCCTACATTTGGTCTTCCGACGATTGCCAGTATATTTACCATCCGTTTTTTTATTCGTAGCCAAACTTTTTCAGTTGTTTTTCGTTATCCCGCCAGTCTTTGCTGATTTTAACCGTAATCTCAAGATAGACTTTTTTCCCGACAAATTTCTCAATGTCCTTTCGTGCTAATGTACCCATCTTTTTAATTGAACTGCCTTTGGATCCCAGGATAATCATTTTCTGGGTTTCGCGGGCAACGAAGATACTTACATCTATCCTGATCAGTTTTTCCTCCTCTATAAACGAATTCACCACAACTTCCACCGAATACGGAATTTCCTGGCGGTAATTGGTCATTATCTTTTCACGTATGATCTCGGAAACAAAGAACCGCACCGATCTGTCGGTAAGATCATCTTTAGGATAATACGGTTCGTGTTCAGGAATCAATTCGATAATCTGTTCCTTCAGCTCTTTAACATTAAAATTATTCAAAGCTGACAACGGGATTACGCGGTCGGAATTAAAAATTTGCGACCAATACCCGATATCCCTGATTACTTTTTCCTGTGTCGACAGATCGATTTTATTGATAAGAATGAAAACCGGCATACCGCTGTCTTTAATGATTTTAACAATACCTTCATCATATCTCGCTTCGCCGGCTTCGACCATGTACAGGAAAATATCAGCATCAGTAATCGCTGTACCTATGAACTTCATCATTTTTTCCTGGAGCTTATAAGCGGGTTTTAAAATCCCCGGCAAATCGGAAAAAACGATCTGGTAATTATCTCCATTCAGAATGCCCAAAATACGGTGACGGGTCGTTTGAGCTTTTGGTGTGATAATCGAAAGCTTTTCCCCGACAAGAGCATTCATCAGGGTGGATTTACCAACATTTGGATTTCCGATTATATTTACGAAACCAGCTTTGAACATAAAATGAAGAAATATTTTTGGGATACAAAGAAACAAAGCCTATCTTTGCGCCGCAATTACACAGCGCAAAAATAGTTCAAAATATATTGCGGGGTGGAGCAGTGGTAGCTCGTTGGGCTCATAACCCAAAGGTCGTAGGTTCGAATCCTGCCCCCGCTACTAAAAAGTCCCGATCATCAGATCGGGGTTTTTTATTTTTTCCTGAAATGTAAGATAGCTTACAATCCGAAAAAAAAGCAGAGAATGGATTTCGCCGGAAATTCTTAAGTGTCTTCCATTTGGATTCAATCCATGAGTTTATTGCAATCGAAAACTTAAGTAATTTACGATTTATCATACCTGGATAATAAATTAATCAGAGTACTCAGAGTTCACTTTTCTTATCTTTATACCAAAAGTCCCTTCAATCATTTTATCGGAAATCAAAATAAGATAGCCTCCCCCACCTGCGCCCGATAGCTTCCAGCCAAAAGCCTGCTGCCTGTATTTTTCAATCGTTTCAAGCACCTGGTGGTTGACCATATTGGGAAACATGGCAACCTGGGCTTCAAAAGATTCTCTGAAGAATTTGCCAAAGGAAATCTGGTCTTTTCGTAAAATCGCATTCCACACTTTGTCGGATGAAACCGCAAGTCTCCGGGTATTGTCCTGGTTTATTATTGTATTACCAAGCACGTTAAAACCATACTTGCGTGGAGATAGTGGAAGAAAATGCAGCCTTTTTTCAAGCCAGTCGAGAACATTATTATCCCGGCATGTGCTGATTCTGTCCGGCCAATAATTGCCCGAGTAGTACAGGTAATTCAAAGCGGGATAAACTATTCCGATTGAATCCTGCGAGCCGCTGATCTCTTCCTTTCCCGGAGGATTTTCGAAACTGAACAGGATCTTTGCAAGCTTTTCCGGATTATCGTCCGGAAGCCGGTAACCCCAGATTTCAATCGCTTTATTACGGGTACTGGACGACATCCCGCTTCGATCGTTAAAATCAACAGTCGGTTCAATCGAGATCGTAATTACAGGACCGGGATGATGTTTTGAAACAAATGGCTGATCGAGCCATCCTCCAGCCAGGTCAAGCCTATAGGGGATCGTGCTTTTTGACCTGATGCCGGTGGTTGACCTTTCGGGCAGATCATCTTTAGGAAGTCTCTTGCTGATCCTGTATTGAATACCCAGCTGGTCACACAGGGTTTTTTTTGCTTCATGATCGCCGTCTTCATTTACAAACAGGATATCCGGCTTCAGTGATTTGATTTCCTCGATGAAATCAAGATTTCCACTTCCGCTGTTAATCCAGGCATCATGCACAAACCGGATGGATTTGATCAAATAGAGTCTTTCCATTTCTGTATAAACTGTCGTTCTGTTCTTCAGCGCCTGAATGGTTTTATCCGAACCAATGCCTACAAACAGATCACCCTGGTGTGAGGCTTCTTCAAAAAATGCGATGTGTCCGCTGTGCAAAAGATCGAAACATCCGCTTACAAAGACTTTCTTTTTTTTCATAGGAATATATGAGCAAAGCAAATGTAGAAAAATTCGGTAATGACCATAAGGTCTTTAACCTGGTGAAATTTCCTTGGCTCTTAAATACCGCATTGATGAATTTCATTTACCTTCGCCATAATAAGTCTTAAAAAGAATGAATGAGAGTTCCCGAAAGTATCTTATTCCAATTATCCTGATCACGAGCCTTTTTTTTCTTTGGGCGCTGGCTCATAATCTGAATGATATTTTGATCCGTCAGTTCCAGAAAGCTCTCGATCTGAATCGCGGGCAGGCAGGATTTATCCAGTTTGCATTTTATCTGGGCTATTTTGTAATGGCTATTCCGGCTGGCTTGATCATGAAAAAATTCGGTTATAAAAAAGGAATCATCACCGGGCTGGTTCTCTATTCCTGCGGGGCATTGTTGTTTTTACCGGCAGCTGAAATCAGGGTGTACGGATTTTTTCTGTTCGCTTTGTTTGTCATTGCAAGTGGTCTGACTTTTCTCGAAACAGCAGCAAATCCTTACATAACCAAGCTTGGAAATCCCGAATTCGCCGAACGCCGGTTAAATTTCGCCCAGGCATTCAACGGTTTGGGTTCTGTAGTCGCGCCGGCAATAGGGGGAGCTTTTATTTTTTCGGGAACAGAATATTCCAAAGCCGAGCTTACTGCTATGAGACCTGAGCAAATTGAAGCATACCGGATAATGGAAGCCAGGTCGGTACAGCTGCCTTACCTGGGAATTGCACTTATCGTAGCAATGGTAGCTTTTTTGATCTTTATGACGCGGTTGCCTTCACCCGAGGATGAACATCAAGACAGTAATATCAGGATCTCAAAAAAATTGTTCAGGCATTCACACCTGCTGTCGGGAATAATTGCTCAGCTGTTTTACGTAGGAGCACAGGTTGGGATCTGGAGTTATTTTATTGACTTTATGAAGGATCTGGTACCTCAGACACCAGAAAAAACAGCGGCATATTTTCTCTCCCTCAATCTCGTTTTTTTCATGGCTGGGAGATTTACCGGAAGTTTTCTGATGACCTGGATTAAACCGAACAGGCTTCTTGCACTCTACAGCTTGATCAACCTGGCTCTCATCCTTATCGGGTCGCTCGGAAGTGGTATGACTGCAGTGATAGCTGTAATGCTGGTCAGTTTTTTTATGTCCATCATGTTCCCGACTATCTTTGCATTAAGTATCAAGAACCTTGGCAATGACACAAAAATAGGCTCTTCGCTTGTGATTATGGCAATCATCGGTGGAGCATTATTTCCTTTGATAATGGGATACCTTGCCGTCAGAGATATACAGATCGCATTTTTAGTGCCATTTGTTTGTTTCGTCGTTGTGCTGTTGTTTGCCGTTTGGGGTTATAAAATAAAAAAAACAAAAAACGAGGATGCATGAAAACCAAAAGATATTGCCTGACATTGGATTTGAAAAATGATCCTGAACTTATCGTGGAGTACACGAAATACCATGAAAGAATCTGGCAGGAAGTTTTTCAAAGCATCAGGGATTCCGGGATCATTGACATGGAAATTTATCTTTTTGGAAACCGTTTGTTTATGATCATGGAAACCAAAATGGATTTTTCATTCGAAAAAAAAGCACAGGCTGACTCGATGAATCCAAAAGTCGTTGAATGGGAAGAGTTGATGTGGAAATATCAGCTGGCGTTGCCGGGATCAAAGCCGGGTGAAAAATGGAAAATCATGTCCAGGATTTTTAAACTTGACAAATCCTGACTTGAATAAGAAAAAAGCAGCGGGTGGACTTTAACCACCTCCTTTTTCGAAAGGGGAACTGCCTGTCGCTGCTTTGTTTCTTCCTTTTGTAATGGATCAGATTTTAAAAGAACCGTTACTTAAATTGTATAATCCAAAAATAAATTGAATTACGGGCTTAAAATCCACTGTTTCCGAAAATTTTCAACACCTGCCTGTGAATTAATCCACAGTTCATTTTTAACCTATCCGTTTATCAATTGTTTCGGCAAATGGTTAAAAATCTTATTCCGAACATGGAATTGAGAATTTCATTAAAGGGAAATTATCCGGCATCCGTTTTCACCAAATGTTGTTTGGGAATTCAGTTGTTGATGGCAGAAGGATCAAATTTGGAAGGAATTCAAACTATTACTTTTACCGATTCTCCTGCGATTTCAGGATGATCTCCCCTTTCAACCAGGATTCCGGAATATTTAATGTTAAACGGGTTAACACGCGCAGGCATCGGATTTCTGATGTTCGGATATTTAACATTGAAATACCCCGACACATTCAAAGTCATGTGGAATTCAAAGGAAGGAGGATTCACCATCACAAGCCTCTCAAAACGCGGATCATTAACGCGAACCACTTTCTTTTCATCCATGTTAAAGTCAACACTTTCGTATTTCGACTGAGTTAATAAAACCTTTTCAGGATGACACTGAGCCAATAAAAGCCTTAGCCTTTCAAAGTTACCATTCTCATCAAGGATTCTTGACAGGATAAGATCCTTATATTTATTGGTGATATCTGTTGTTTGTTCCATTTTCAGAATGAACATCCAAAATTAATCAAGTTGAATTGAATTGCAAATAAAATCACAGATCATGAAAATCTATTGTAATGTATTGGAACAAAAAGCAGACACACTCGTAGAAGCAGCACTTTTAAATCGGATATTTATTTATGAAAATTTTTATCAAACCGTATCTGGCTGTTGTGGTGACTATCACATTATTTTCCGCTTGCGGTCCAAAGACAGTTGTCACGGAGCGGCAGGATCTTTATCCGCAATCTATTGAATGGATTCCGTACATCGGCAACGAGGATATTTCCTTTATTTACGATACGAACGAAATGGCATACTCAGCCAGTGGCAAACTTATTTATTACGACTATTTAAGATATAAAACAGACCAGGGTGGGTTATTCGAAGGGCAGAAAGACTATTTTGCAGATTTCGAACGGCAGACACTTTCATTTATCTCGGAAGCTACTCCCTATTTCATTACCTATTTTCTTGAAAGAAACAAGGGAGAGCTGGGTGACTGGGATGTTTTTAAAGTTTCAGTGGGCGACGGAGATTATTATAAAAACGAAATAAAAATAATTACCTATGAATCGGATGATTCGAATAAAGGCGAAGATTTCGATTTTAAAAGTGAGATTACGCTCAATGGCATTACCTTCGACAGTGTTTATTTCAAAAAACAAGACCGGCGCCCCTTTGAATTATATTACACCAAGAAACTCGGTGTCATTGCATTTAAAGTATCAGCTACCGAAATCTGGGTACTGAACTACGACACACTATCCAAAGCCCTGTAAAAGTCCTGTAAAATTCAGGCATTACATCAACCGAACTACCCCTTATCTCCTTATAAAACCAATAATCCTCTTAAAAAACCTTTGGAAAAATACCTTCCGCTTATATTATTACAACGATCAGACCTTAAAACCGCTAACTTTGGCAACCGTTGCATCCAACTCATTTGTTAATTTGTTAGTAAATAAACTTTATGAATAAATTATATCCCCTGAAATTTAAACCGATTTTCAAGGACAAAATCTGGGGCGGACAAAAGATTAAAAGTATTCTCAAAAAGAACTTTTCCCCGTTGCCGAACTGCGGAGAGGTGTGGGTTTTATCAGGAGTCGAAGGTGAACCATCCATTGTTGAAAACGGATTTTTAAAGGACAATGAACTGAATGAACTTGTGGAAGTATATCTCGGTGATTTGGTCGGTGAAACAGTTTTCGACAGGTTCGGAAATGAATTCCCGATCCTCATCAAATTTATCGATGCCAACGACTGGCTTTCGATCCAGGTGCATCCTGACGACAAGCTCGCCATGAAGCGACACAACAGCATGGGCAAATCGGAAATGTGGTATATCCTCGATGCAGAGGAAGATTCACAGCTTATTTCAGGATTCAGCCAGAAAACAAACAAGGAAGGATACCAGCGGCATTTGAACAACAAAACCCTGAAAAGTATCATGAATTTTGAAAAGGTGAGTAAGGGAGATGTTTTTTTTATCCCTGCCGGAAGAGTTCACGCTTTGGGTCCGGGAATCCTGCTGGCTGAAATACAACAGACTTCGGATATTACCTATAGAATTTATGACTGGAACCGAATAGATAAAGCCGGGATGATGCGTGAACTCCATACGGATCTTGCCCTCGATGCAATCGATTTCAACATTGCCGAAAATTACAAAACGAATTTCAAAACTGTGAGAAACACCACTGTTAATCTGGTCAAAAGTGCATATTTCAATACCAGCCTTATGGATCTCGACCGGAATTTAACCAAGGATTACAGTGAACTCGACTCATTCGTCGTTTATGTGTGTGCGGAAGGCTCGTTTGACCTGATTCATGAAAATGACAAATACCCTGTCAGCCTTGGCGAGGTAGTTCTGCTTCCTGCAATAACAGAGGAAATTGAAATTCACCCTCACCTATCAGCCAAAATCCTGGAGGTGTTTATCCTGCCGGGTTGAAGCATTAGCATATTTGAAAAATTAATTCTCATCTGCCGGATACAAAATTGTATCGTGAGGTATAATTTTCATCAGATTTTTTACTTTTGGCTCCGAATTTGTCTGCAAGGGTCGGATTTCTAAATTTATAAAAAATGAAACACATTATTTTTTCTTTCCTCATGGCGAGCCTTATTTGCCATGTATTTGCGCAGGATAATTCAAGGAATTTCGGGAAAATTCCTTCTGTCAGTATCAAGACAATGGAAGGGAAGGCATTTAATACTTCCGGCATCTCGAACGACGGCAAGCCGGTAATCATTACATTTTGGGCTACATGGTGCAAACCCTGCCTGAAAGAGCACGAGGCAATCAATGAAGTGTATGAGGATTGGGCGAACGAAACCGGGGTAAAAATTTATGCAGTTTCCATCGATAATGCCAGGTCAAGCAAAAGTGTTATGCCTCTTGTCAATGGCAAGGGATGGACTTTCGATATCTTGCTCGACGAGAATGGCGATTTTAAAAGAGCGCTGAATGTCAATATTCCACCACACACTTTTATCGCAGATGGTAAAGGGCAAATCGTTTGGCAGCATGTTGGCTATCTAGAAGGCGACGAGGCGGAGTATGTAGAAGTGGTGAAAAAGATCATTAAAGGAGAAAAAATAGATTAGTAAATAACTATACAAAATTGAAAAAGACTTTTCTAATCCTATTCCTGTACTCGATCCTGTACTTTTATCCGAGGGTTGCTGTATCACAGGAACTAACAGGCGGTACAGTTACAGGTAACGTAAATGTGGATGCACAGGTTTACGCAGAGGATTCGAAACTCGGCATTTCGGATTCTACCCTGAATTTTAAAAAATTCGGATTAAACGGGTTCACCAATGTACTGTATTCTATTGGTAACTTTAACGCGGGTTTGCGTTTCGAGAGTTATTTGAATCCTATGATCGGCTTTGATCCGAGATATGAGGGGGTCGGTGTACCATATTGGTTTGCATCGTACAAGCTTGGCTCGCTGAATATGACAGCGGGTCATTTTTATGAGCAGTTCGGAAGCGGATTAATCTTGCGCAGCTGGGAGGAATGGACGTTAGGCTACGACAACAACATTTTCGGATTTAATGCGAAATTCGAACCGGTAAAAGGAATCATGATCAAAGGATTGGTTGGTGTTCAGAGGTATTTCTGGGAACCGTATTCAATCAATGACCGGGGAATTATTAAAGGAGCGGACGGGGATTTTTACCTGAACGATATTTTTTCTGATCTGGCGGATTCAAAATTAAAACTAACGCTCGGAGGCAGTTTTGTGAGCCGGTACGAAAATCCTGCTCCCAAAAGTTTTACGCGTGAGATCATTATCGACAGCGTAAACGAGCAGGGCGGAATTACCCAATGGACAAAGAAAGTCACTTATGAATACAATCTTCCGCGCAATGTAGGAAGTTGGGCTGCCCGACTGAACCTGGCATACGGCGGTTTTAATTTTTACGGCGAATACGCCGAAAAAAGCTACGATCCAAATGCCACCAACAATTTCATTTATAAGAAAGGTCAGGCTTTGTATGCCACGATTGCTTATTCTACCAAAGGATTTGGTTTGTTTATGTCTACCAAATGGATCGACAATATGAGCTTCAAATCAAGGATGAATGAGTCCGGAAATCCACCTATGCTGGATATAAATTATCTGCCCTCCATTTCGAAAGAACACGGATACAGCCTGGCTTCAATGTACCCGTACGCCACTAAGCCAAATGGTGAAGCAGGATTCAAGGGAGAGGCAATTTATACCATTCCGAAAAAAACCTTTTTCGGAGGTGAATACGGAACCACCATTTCCTTGAATTACTCATTCGCCAATTCTGTTAAAAAAGAACAGATTTCTGCATTCATTCCTGAGGATTCAACCGGTACGAATGGTTACCGTACAACTTTCTTTTCTATCGGTGATCTTCCGTATTACAGGGATCTCAATTTGATGATCGAGCGGAAATTAACCTCTAAGTTTAAGGCAAAGCTTGGCTATTATAACCAAACCTACAACCTTCATGTTATCGAGGATGATATTTTTGATGATGCAGAAATGGTTCATGCCAATATCGTGATTGCCGATCTTACTTACAAGTTTTCGCCGAAGCATTCGGTCCGGATCGAAGGTCAGAGACTGTGGACAAAGGAAGATGAAGGCGACTGGGCTACACTTACTATCGAGTATAACGTTTCGCCTGCATGGTTTTTCTCGGTGATGGACGAATGGAATTACGGAAACCCTGAAAGCGACATGAAAATTCATTATTACAATATTTCGTTCGGCTACACTCAAAAGTCCAACCGGATTTCAATCCGGTACGGAAGGCAGCGTGAAGGATTGCTTTGCGTAGGCGGCGTTTGCAGGTATGTACCAGCTTCGACCGGTCTTACCATTACACTTTCCAGTTCATTTTAATCATAAAAGGATTCAGGTATGAAATTCAAAATAAGTCCCGTTTTTTTTCTTGCAGCTGCAATATTCATTCTGTGGACTGCCTGCGACGAGATTGATGAGCCGATAGTCATTGTATCCGAGCAATATTCCACCGACGGTTATCTCGATACATTATATTACGTTGACTCTGTAAGTATAACCACAAAGCAGGTCCTGCTTGAGGATTTCACAGGGCACAAATGTGTAAACTGCCCCGAAGCAGCCCTTGCGGCTCAGGATCTGGCTGAGTCGCTTGACAACCGGCTTGTCATTTACAGCGTTCATGCAGGCTATTATGCCGAACCGGATGCCAGTGGCTATTACACTGCCGATTACAGGTGCCCGGTGAGCGAACAGCTTTACAACGACTTTCAGGCGTTTGCCAACCCGATTGGATTGATCAACCGCGTGGTTTACAACGGGTCGCGTCTTGTCGGAGCAGGAAACTGGGAAACCGTGGTGATGCAGGAGTTGGCAAAGCCTAACCGAACCGAACTTACGGTAAGAAATATTTATTATCCGAACCTCGGTAAAGTACAGACAGATGTATATATCCGGTTCCTGCTACCCGAAGAGGACAAATTTACACTGGTTATGTTCATTGCAGAAGCCGGGATCGTTTCACCCCAAAAGAACAACAACCCGGCAATCGGACCATCGCCCGATTGGCTTGATTACGAGCACCACAATATTCTTCGCGGTTTTCTCAATGCCGTTTATGGCGGGTATTTTACCGAGGACGGAACCGTGAATCAGAACGAGGATTATCACAGCCAGTTTATCTTTACTCCCGATACCACATGGGTTACTGCCAATTGCAGGATTATGTCCTATATCCTGAATGAGACTTCGGGTGAGGTGTACCAGGTAGCTGAAGCAGGCATTAAGGTAAGCGAATAAAATTTGTTTCTTTTTACCAAAGCAATCAGTTCAACTTTCTCTCAAAGGAATATCTTTCCCATATCTTTTTACTTCTCCGGTGCAATTATTCCGATAAGAAATGAAATTAGTCCATTTTTATTTCATCGAGTTTGTGCCATTTTATGAATTTTAATTGTGGCTTTTAGCCTGTATTAAATTTCGAAATGGTATGATTCCCGTGAGTCAGGTCAGGGTATGATATACAAAATTGAACCTATGATTATCCGGCTCCCTGAAATAAAAAAAAGGCATTCCTTCGGAATACCTTTTCCATTTCGTCTGTTGGCGTTCATCAGTAGAATAAATACCGGTTGTCGGTGACACCAGCTTTTTCCTCGAGTGTCTTGGCAAATGAACTGTTGTTCACTTTTGATTTGAAGTTACCTGTAAGTTGTTTGGCAAAAACGTTTTTATCGTCGGTTTCCGCCGGTTTAGTAAGGTTATCTATAATTACAATGAAGGCTGCATTGTTTCCTTTTATGGCTTTCGACATCACATTCGGCTGAAGTGAGAACACTTTGGAAGTCACATTGGCTTCATTTCCGTAGCTTCCGAGGCTCCTTGTGTTAAAGGTGATGTTGTCGAGAGTATCTACTTTCGAGTTCAGTTTCTGAGCAATCTGCTCGATTGATGATGAGGATGCGGCAATGTCGTTCATCTTCTTAACCATGAAGTCTCCTTTTAATTCCTTAATGATGAGCGGTTCCAGCACGTCCTTGATCTCTTCCAGTTCAGGAATACCCTTTTCCCTTAATTTAGTGACCATCGCTACTACATACTTGTCCTCCATTTGGAATACCTGCGATATCGAACCCACTTTGATCCCTTCAATAAATGTCCATTGAATAATGCCGCGCGGATAATCGAGCCCCGCAATCCTGTTGCCCATTTTCTGCAAATAGGAAGCTGTGAGTTTATTCAATCCCATTTTTGTTACCAGCGTGTCGAATGAAGTTATATCTACAGCTTTCCCCTGGAATTCGCTTGCTTTGGCATAAACTTCCTGGTTGGTTTCCTGGCTCGGGTTTATTTTAATTTCGATAACAGCCGCTCTTATCTTCTTTATCGGCGTGGTTTTGCCTGTAACTTTCACGACATGGTAACCAAATGCGGATTCCACAACCTTAAAATCACCGATATTGCCTTCCAGCACCGCCTGGTTGAACGGATAAACCATCGAGCCATCGGCAAACCAACCAAGGTCGCCGGAATTATCTTTTGCGGTTGGATCATCGGAAACCAGTTTACTGAGGACATCGATCAGTCCTGCCGATCCCTTTACAACATTAAATAAACTGTCAGCTCTTTTCTGAGCCTGTTCCTTAGTTCGTGTTACCTTTTCGTCAGCCCTCAACGCGCCCTTATATGAAACAAGGATGTGTGTTGCCTTCATTGAATCTGGTCTTGCCTGAACATCGAGCAACTTTGCCATGTGCCATGAATCGTTCTCCACATAAGGGTTAATAAAGGTTCCAATAGGGGAATTAAATAGAACTGTATCAATATGCGGAGGAAGTACACCCTGCTTTATAAAGGCACTGTCGTACTTTTTGTCCGATTCGGCATTGATAAACAAAGGAATGTTTTCAGCAGTCCTAAAAGCTTCAAAAATTTTGAAGACTTCCTCACGGATTGCCTTTTTATCGTTAGCTGACGGCTTCACTTCGAACACTACATAATCGATGTCCCGCGAAGCTTCCTGCTTATAATTTTGTTTGTAATTCTCGTAATACTTAACAAAATCCTCTTCTTTCACCTTTACAAGACTGTCGTTAATCGTAGAATACCTCACTCCAACAATCCTGATTTTCGCACTGGTCTTCTTTTCATTAAAATCCATTTGGATAAACTTTTCGGGCATGATGTAAGCCTTCGAAATGAGATTTTTGTATTTGGTCTTCAACCGGTCATCCTTGATGGCTTCCACAAAAACATCCCATTGTGTTCTGGAGGCGGCGTCCATTTCGTTGAGCTGTTTCAGGTACCTGCGAACCAACTCCGGATCATATTTCTGGGTTTCAGGATCTTTAAAATACTGAAGGATGTATGCATGCGGATTTTCTCCCTGGATTTGATCGAAGAGTTCATCTGCCGAAACGGCAATTCCAAGGTTCATGTATTCTTTGTCGAGAAGTATTTTTTGGGTGATCTGATCATAGGTTTGCTGTTTGATATTGAAAATCTCTTCAGCTGTCAGGCTTTCCTTATTCTGATTCCTTTTCTGGGTTTCGATGCTCTGTTCAACTTTTTCATCGAATTGCTTATAGGTGATTTCTTCACCGAGCACTTTTGCGATATTAACCTGTTGCCTGCCCGAACGCGGACGGAGAAAGTCGCCCAAAACAAAGGCGGCAAGCGCAACTCCAACTATAATGACTAATAAACCTGATTGTTTTCTGATTGTTCCAATAAGCGCCATGATTCCATTTTTAAAAAGTGTGCAAATGTACAATAACTAAATTAATACCCGCAAGTTTTATTTAGTAATTTGATGCTCGGAGAACCCCCTGTTATTTACCTTTAACCAGAGATTGAATGACTCAGCATTAATCAATCTCCTGCTTTGGTAACGACAAGGTGAACCAGGTCGATCCGGCTTGCGGTGGCTTGACGGATTGTGATGCGGAATGAATCAATGGTAATGACTTCATTGACTGAGGGAATACTTTCGTGTATAAAAATAATCAGCCCTCCGAGAGTTTCATAATCGTCCGATTCGGGAAGATTAAGGTCATATTTCTCATTCAGGTAGTCGATTTCGAGTCTTGCTGAAAAGACAAATTCGTTTTTGCCGATTTGCTTTTCAACCATCTCTTCCACGTCGAATTCGTCCTCGATCTCACCGAAGATCTCTTCGATAATGTCTTCCATTGTTATTATGCCCGACGTCCCGCCAAATTCGTCAACAACCAGTGCCATGCTCTTGGCTTCTCTGATGAACATGCTCAGTACATTGTTTGCCAGGGCGGTTTCGGGAATAATCGGAAGGGAATGTGTTACTGAAATGATATTGACAGGTTTTTTAAAAATATCGGATGAATGAACGAATCCGATGATGTTGTCCACCGTTCCATTATAAACAAGAATTTTCGAAAGCCCGGTCCCGATAAAACTGGAGGTCAGATTTTCGATGGAATCATTTTGTTCGACAGCAGTAATTTCTGTCCTGGGAACCATGCATTCCCTTAGCCTGATCTTCCTGAATTCAAGCGCATTCTGAAGCATCTGGATTTCCTGTTTGGCTTCCTCTGCCTCCTTCACACCTTTGGAATATTCCATAATATAATGATCAAGGTCAACGTGGCTGAATTGGTAATCATGATAAACAAGTTTGAGCCTGAACATTTTTTTCAAAATAGTTTCGGCGATCCAAACGACGGAATGAATGAACGGATAAAAAACCCAGTAGTAGGCTTTAACCGGAATGGCGAAGACATTTAAAACTCTGTTTGAATGCGTTCGTACCAGAACTTTCGGAATGAACTCACCCGCAATTAGAATGAATAGTGTCGAAATCAAGGTCTGGAAAGTAAGTGTAAGAAATTCGGAGCTGATTTCCGGTCCGAGGAAAATAACGATCATCGGATCAAGCAGTCTTGCCATAGCAATTCCATAAACGACGAGAGCAATATTGTTACCCAGCAATAAAGCGCTCAAAAGTTTTGAAGGTTTTTCGAAGAATTCAGAGAGAATTTTGGCAGCAAACAGTCCTTTGGAACGATCGAGCTCTATCTTCAATTTATTCGACGAAACAAATGCTATTTCCAGACCTGAAAATATTGCTGAAAAACCAAGTGATATCAAGGCAATAAGCCAATCCTCCATATTCTTATTTATTGCTCGCCGGGATCAACCTGGAATTCACCTTTCAGGTTTTTGATCGTATAGTTACTGAAATCCTGATCCGAAGTAAGCCCATCTCCGTATATAACACGGTCGGGACGAGTGATCTTCACAAAAACTTCCGAATAAATTGTCCTTTTTATTTCATCCCAGATCAAATGCTCGGTATCAAGTTGCTCCTGTTTATTAATGCTTTTAACCACAACATTATTTTTCGCCTCCATGATTTTTGTCCTTTCGTTTCTAATCCCGTATCTGGCAGTAATTTCTGTCTGTGGCTTCATTGCCGAGTCATAAAAAATGACCCTGAAGCCTGCCGGAAATTCATAAAAAGGATCTTTTTGCTCATACTTCTTCATATAGGGACTTTCAAGAACGGCTTTCATTCTGCCTGAATCGCTGTAAACAACCCTTATTTCCCGGGCAAGTTCTTCGGGAAGTGAATCTACCTGCGACAGTGATGTGATTGTATTGATATCATTTTCGCACGACAGGAATGAAATAAACATCATCGGGAAAACAATATATACTAAGCGATTTAACATAGGCTCGGGGTTACGCTTGATTATTCAATTTCAAAGCTTAGCCGTATATTTTCACTCACTGTGATCATTCTTTTGCATAGCTGATAAATATACTGGTGTTGAAAATATTGATTTATTGCACAATTTTATTTCGTGAAAAAGTAATGCTATTTATACCTGCGTTTAAAGAACCAGACTTCGTAAATGGTCAGTCCAAGTGAGAAGTTAATATAATTTTCACGGATCAGGCTTTGTTCAATAGAACCAATTTGCCCGATCTCGAAACCGATGTTCAGCATCGAACGGGTTCCCTTGAGTGCTATGCTTCTCATTGGCAGTCCAATGCCAAAGGTAACACTATAACCGTTTATTCGTTTTTCTCTAAGTTTCAGATACGACTGAAAATACTGCCCGCCGATACGGTAATCAATACGATTCAGGTACGAAGTGCTGGTATAATCGGGCACAAGCCGAGCTCCAAGTGAAAATGACTGGCTGTTCACAAGTGAGTCGGTTTTGCCAAAGGATTTATAATCAGACCAGTTATCGAACCTGTAATCTGCACCAACAAACCAGCGATCGGTTCTTGAAAGAGAAACCCCAAGTCCATAGCCGGAAGGGATTGTGATCGTACCTTTGGTATCGGATAAAGCAATGGTATCTACGAACCTCTCATAGCTGCTGCTTTCGATATAGAAATTCCTCGCAATAAATTCGTCCCTTGCATTAATTCCGATCTGAGGGCGGTATACTGCCCCGATCACCAATTTGATGTCTTTTTTTAAATTCCGGAAATACTGGACGCCGAAATCAAAATAAAAATCACCGGGAGAAACGGAGTTATTGACTTTTGTCTTAATCATGTAAAGTGAATCGGGGAAGGTGATTTTTTGTGAGCGGTTGATGGTTCCAAACATATAGGAGGCATTAATCCCTACGGACAAGAACTTAAACGGTTGGAATGCGTTTCCCCAGTTCACCCGGCTGATACCTCCGGTTCCTTCATACTCGTAAAGCAGATTTCCCACATTTTCCTCATAGCCGTAGCTGACTACATGATACCCGACTTTGCTGAATGGTACCAGCCCGACCGAACTTTTCCACCACCTCATGACCGGAAATCCCATGAGAATGTGATCCAGATTGGCTGACGAGGCATCTTCATTTATTCCCTTGGCTTTCAGGCTGACATATCTGCCGTTCAATCCTCCTTCAAACATGAACGAGGTGGTATCGATGACAGTGTATGATGCCGGATTAGCGATGTTAACATTGTAATTTTCACGGGAACAGATTCCCGTATTGCCCATTCCTTTTATTCGAAAATTATTGGGATTGCTTAAATATCCCAGACCGTAAGCAGAGTACGGTGATCCGATTTCATTTTGCGCTTTTCCGTCAATCAGAGAAAATAAACACAGGAGGAAAAGAAGGTATTTTTTTAAAAGATTATTTTCCGACATTATAATTAAGTATCAGATTCAATCCAGTCAACACTAAATTTGAATGTGCAAAGATGTTATTTTTTAGCCTTTTGTCAAAATAAATCATATCTCCGCCAGTCAGTAAAATCTTCTCAACCGCGAATTCATTCCTGTACCGGTCAATAAGGGTATCCACTTCGGCAACTGCTCCATTCAGAACACCTGAAATTATTGAGTCGGCTGTTGTATTCCCAATAAGCCCGGAGTTTTCAAACTGCGTTATCAGCGGTAGCTTACCGGTAAACTCATGCAGCGCCCTGAACCTCATCAAAATTCCAGGTGAAATGCCTCCGCCGAGATATTCCTTGTTTTTATTAACGAAGTCGAAAGTAATGCATGTCCCGGCATCGATCACAAGAATATTTTCGGCAGGATATAATCCGGAAGCGGCAACTGCCAGCGCTATCCTGTCCTGACCTAACGTTTCCGGTGTTTTATATTTGACAATAACCGGCAGAGCAGTTTTATGATCGAGCCTTAAATATTCGAACTCATCCGTTAAGTATGTGATAATTTCCGGCGGGACTTCCCTGACTCCTGATAGCAATGCATGAGCCTTTTGCCCGGGTATGCCATGACTTGCTCGGAAATTATTCACGAGTTTACGAAGGACTGAAGAAATTAACCGATCGAATGAATGCAATTCAACCATCTTGTCATCCCGAAAGAAAGCAACTTTCACAAGCGAGTTGCCATAATCGATGAGCAATTTTATTTTGCCGGACATGTTTATTTTCCTTACTTCAGGAGCAAAGGTACGACAAACAGGCAGCCGGGTCTGGCTTTCAAGAATAATTTCTTTAAAAGTTTTAACAGTAATAAAATGTTATTTATTTTTGCCGACCTGTCCAAGGACAGGGAGTTTAGCACTTTCATAAGGTACCATAGCTCAGATGGTAGAGCAACGGACTGAAAATCCGTGTGTCCCTGGTTCGATTCCAGGTGGTACCACACAAAGACCGAAATCCTTTTAATAATCAGTAGCGGATTTTAATTCCGAGGTCTGCAGAATTTTCAAGAATTCCGGTGATTTTATGAGCCTGGATCACCGATCCGCCATCCGCCGAAATCAGGCAATTGTCTCCATTGGCTTTTTTTAATTTACCGGGCATTTCAATAATCGTTTTGAAGCTGATTAATTCGGCAAATCCCAGATATGTTGAGTCGATTGACCTCTGCTCTAAATATCTATGCAGCATGGGCACAAAATTTTTCCTTTCCAACCTGTGGCGGCTCATCTTCATAAAATCAGGTGAAAACACATTTTTTTTGTAATCCAGTATACCGTAAATTGCATCATTCAGGTCAGTAATATTTCTGAAGCAGAATTTCAGAAAATATTCATTTTTCTCAGGATTGAAACTGTACTCGACGCTATCGATGCCATCCAGCTTTCGTAGTTTGTCGGTAAAAATGACCATCTGCTTTTCCCAGTCCTCCATCGGAGAAATGTAAGTGTAGTCCCTCATTGCTGTCAGAAACGTTGAAAACTTTCCAGGCTCAATGCTGTATTTTACAGTCCCCGAAGAATTTTTATGAACAGTTATTTTTTCAACGATTTCAATGCAACCAGTAAGCAGTACCGATCCAAGGATCACGACTAAAACGTGTATCTTCATAATTGACAAAAAAAATCGGGAATCAAACGGCACATGAAAGGTTTTATTGTAATGAGATTATGCAGCGGGAGGAATTAAACCCAAATGAAACAGTAGGAGTCCTAATATTTCGCGACGAACAATCTGATTTAGTTGGGCTAATCATTTTGAATGTTTGATACGGATTAAACTATAAACACTTTTAATTGTTAAGCTAGTAAAACAACCTATATGGACAAGATAAAAGTTATAACAGACCAAAATACTGAACTTTTTTATTAAAAGGCATTTTGCAAAGCTGAAAGAAGACGACGGAATGGTACTTGCGATTAAAATGAGCGTACGTGAAACCATTTATAGGGCACTTGTTACTTTTCAATCGGTAATGCGGAACCAGGATTAAAAAGGTATATCTGCAACCATTTTATTACAGTCTTGAATGCTATTCTGCAAGAATCAGCACTTTGTTTCGCAACACCTCGATAACACCGCCTTTGATTTCGAAGAATTCGGTGTTTTCCGATTTATCGATCAACTTGATTTTTCCCTGCTTTAAAATGGCAATCAGAGGGGCATGATTTCTGAGCACTTCGAATGAGCCATCCTTACCGGGAAGCTGGATCAGGTCAGCTTCTCCCTTGTAAATGGTTTTGTCCGGATCAATGATTTCAACTGTCATTCAGGATATATTTGTGGAAATCATTTACTGCTTTCGGCAAGGAGTTTTTTCCCCTTTTCAATGGCTTCGTCAATGCTTCCGACAAAATTGAAAGAAGCTTCTGGATATTCATCCACCTCGCCGTCCATGATCATGTTAAAGCCCTTGATAGTATCTTCGATTGAAACGATTGCTCCCCTGAGTCCCGTAAACTGCTCTGCAACATGGAATGGTTGCGACAGGAACCGTTGAACACGTCTCGCCCTGTGCACAACCAGCTTGTCCTCTTCCGAAAGCTCGTCCATTCCAAGAATGGCAATGATATCCTGTAATTCCTTATACCGTTGCAGGATTTCTTTTACTCTTTGTGCCGTTTTGTAATGTTCTTCACCGACCACTTCAGGGATGAGTATCCTTGAGGTTGAATCCAGCGGATCCACTGCAGGATAAATTCCAAGCTCGGATATTTTCCGGCTAAGAACCGTAGTGGCATCCAGGTGAGCAAAAGTCGTTGCAGGTGCAGGATCCGTCAGGTCGTCAGCCGGTACATAAACCGCCTGGACCGAAGTAATTGATCCCCTTTTTGTCGAGGTGATCCTTTCCTGCATGATACCCATTTCGGTTGCAAGTGTCGGTTGATAGCCGACTGCTGAAGGCATACGTCCCAGTAAAGCCGAAACTTCGGATCCTGCCTGGGTAAACCGGAAAATATTATCCATAAAGAACAGGATATCCCTTCCTCCCGATTTTTCATCTCCGTCGCGGAAATATTCGGCAACTGTCAAGCCAGACAGTGCCACCCTTGCGCGTGCTCCGGGAGGCTCATTCATCTGTCCGAAAGTTAATGTCGCTTGTGATTTTGCAAGCTCCTCGCGATTCACTTTCGATAAATCCCAGCTTCCGGCATTCATGCTTTTAATGAATTCCTCTCCATACTTGATAACACCGGATTCGATCATCTCCCTCAAAAGGTCGTTACCTTCCCTTGTCCTTTCACCTACACCGGCAAAAACCGAAAGCCCGGAGTACTGTTTTGCGATGTTATTGATGAGTTCCATGATGATCACTGTCTTTCCCACACCGGCGCCGCCGAACAAACCGATTTTGCCTCCTTTGGCGTATGGCTCGATCAGGTCGATAACTTTGATCCCTGTATAAAGAACCTCCTTTTGTGTAGTAAGGTTTTCAAACTTCGGAGGATCACGGTGGATGGCATATTTCTTTGCACCGGAAACTTTTCCCAGTCCGTCAATTGGCTCGCCGATCACATTGAAAAGCCTTCCTTTGATGTCGTCACCCACGGGCATTGAAATGGATTGCCCGGTGGCGGTAACTTCGAGCCCGCGGCGTAATCCGTCGGTCGAGTCCATGGCAATAGTCCTCACCGTATTTTCTCCGATATCCTGCTGGCATTCGAGCACAAGCTTCGAACCATCATCGCGGGTAATTTCGAGGGCATCATATATATTGGGAAGATCCCTTTCATTGTCGAACGACACATCAACTACTGCGCCGATGATTTGTGAAATATACCCTTTTCCTTTAGTAATCATGGGGAACTTTTAAAATTTCGGGCAAAGATAAAATATTTTGTAAATAAATCTTACTGCAGATATCGGTGCCTCAGCAGGGGACATCCTGCAAAATCACTTCAATCCCTTCACCTTTGGTATTCCCGGGATAAAGTCTTTGAGATAAAACGGCTCGAAGTAAGCGGTATTTTCAAATTGCTTATTTTGAAATTTTTTCCAGGCGATCGGGATTAAAAACTCAGCCGAAGCTTTAAAGTCTTCGATGAACCTTGCATTCCGGTTTTCAATAACGCCTTTACATTTAACCGCTCCATCACCGAAAAAGTAAATGGTGCTCTCATTAAGGTGATCCGAAAAGGAATTTGAAGTAATAATTTCAGCCCTGGTTTCTCTGACTTCGTTGAGGGTATGATCAAATATAGCGCAGTAAACTTCCATGCGGCGCGCATCGATCATCGGACAGAACAGACTTGCCGGATCAATGATTTTAGCAACCATTCCTGCAGCCATACTCTGCAATGTATTTACAGAAAGCAAAGGTATACCGAGGGCATAACACAATCCTTTAGCGACCGATACACCTATCCTGAGACCGGTATATGAACCCGGTCCTTTGCTTACGGCAATTGCACTGAGATCGGTAAACTTTTTGCCGGTATCTTTCATCAGTTCATCTATCAGAACGGTCAGTATTTCGGAATGGGAGTTTTTCCGATCAGTTTCCTTCAACTTAATTTCCCGTGCCTGTCCGCCAAGGGCAACCGAACAGACCGGCGTTGCAGTTTCGATGCAAAGTATCAAGGACATTACGGGATTTTTTTGATTGAAGTCGATGGACTGGAATTCAGAATTAAGGCTTACGGTTAAGTTAATATTTCAAGATTCATTTATGTTAACCTTTTTCAATTTATTTCAACGAAATTCCATTGATTTCTTTCCATTTCCTCATATTTTCCTTTCTCCTTCCTTCCGTCACTTCGTTTCGAACAAATCTTTCTTGTCAACCTTTTTCACCATATCACCGTTTTTCAGCTTTTTCGAAACCGAGCGGTAAGGAGCCACGATTACTTCAGCGCCTTCGCCGATACCTTCGGTGATCTGGATGTACATGTTATCCTGAATCCCGGTTTTCACCTCCTTCATGATGGCTTTACCGTTATCGTATAAAAACAAACACTCCCTGATATCTTCCGTTTTCTTTTCCTGCGCATCTTTCTGATCTTCTTCTGTGTTCTGAGTTTCAGAATTTCCAGCATCATCTTCCCTTGCGTCAGCCGCTTTACCTGTGCTGTCGGCACGTGTGGTAACGGCTTGAATGGGAACCGTAAGGATATTCGATGCAGTTTCAGTTTGAATGCTTACTGTTGCGGACATCCCCGGTCTGAATGGCGAGCGTATCACATCTCCTTCTTTAACCATGTCTTTATAAGAGCTTTCCAGGATCAGGATCTTCACCTCAAAATTGGTGACCTGGTCGGCGCTGACACCTGTAACGTTGGCACTCGTTGCAATTTCAGTGACTAATCCTTTGAATTTATTATTCAAATAAGCATCCACCTCAATGATGCAGGTGTCGTTGAGCGATACCCTGACAATATCATTTTCATTCACCTCCACATTAACTATCATCCGCTCCAGGTTTGCAATACGCATGATTTCGGTCCCGGACGAAAACTGAGAAGCACCGGTAACCCGCTCGCCTTTTTCAATATTCAGTCTCGAAACCGTTCCGTCATTCGGTGCATAAATGTTAGTCCTGGTCAGGTTTTCTTTGGCTTCCCGCAGGGATGCCTCGGTACTGCTGACTGAAAATTCTGCAGCCTTCACATTTTCTTTTGAGGCTGTGACATCTTCCTTAGCAACTTCGAAAGCTGAAACCGCACCATCGAAGTCAGCCTGGGATATTACATTCTGATCGAATAATTGCCTGCTCCTTTTAAAATCCTCTTCTGCCTTAACGAATTGAGCCTGCGATTGCGCCTGACGTGCTTTTGCATTCGCAAGATTGGCTTTCTGCATTTTCAGCGAAGCCTCGATCCTTTCAAAATTAGAAATATAAATTTCCGGGTCGATTTTGGCTAACAGATCACCGGCTTTTACTTTATTGCCCTCCATTACATTTAACTCGACTACTTCTCCTGAAATAAACGGGCTGATTTTAACATCCAACTCCGGTTCGATCTTACCGTTTGCCGAAACTGTTTCAATGATCGTCCGTTTTGCTGCAAGCTCAGTTGCAATTTTATTTTCGGCAGTTCCTTTTTTCTTGGTAATGGCGAGGATAATAACCAGCACAAGTATGCCAGCGCCAACCCAGATAAATAATTTCTTCTTGTTCGATTTGGAAGTCATTTTTATGCTATTATGGTAATTTTTTTGCTTAAAAGTAACAAAATTTTACACCCGCCGGATCTCATTCTCAAACAAATGGATCGGCAATGTCTACCTGACCTATCGTTTTAACGTAAGTGGTCTGCCCAGGTAAAAGTCGATCACAGTGATTTTAAAGACATAATCATATTTTGCCTGTATCAGTTCCGACTGGGCATTGTTGAATTCCTTTTTTGCATTGTTGTAGTCTACCGAATTGATAAGCCCGATATTGAACTTCTGCTCGGCGTAACCAAACGATTCTCTTGTTGCATTTACCTTTTTTTCTGCAGCTATGTTTTTATTGCTGGCAGAAAGGGCATCATTGTATGCCTGCTGGATTACCTTATATAAAGTATTTTTTTGCAACTGTAAATCAAGGCTGGCACTTGCAACATTGATCTTTGCCCGGGCTACTTCAGACCGGGTAGTCCATCCGTTGAACAAAGGAATTCTCAACGACAAGCCCAGGTATTCGTTACGGTTTTCATTGAGCTGATCGCTGAATGCTTTGGTTTTGAAAGACTGAAAATCGTAATCCACCGATTTGACTTTTTCTAAAGTGTTTTCGGTAAAACCAATGGTGATAGTATCCCAAACCGGGTTTTCTCCAATCTGGTTTGCCCCGGAAAATCCTGTTCCGATTGAACCTGTCAGCGACAGCGAAGGATAAAATCCTCCGCGAGCGATATCAAGAGCTTTATCGGAACTTTCGAGCTTGGTCTCGGCGCTTTTGATTTCAGGACGTTTGCTTACTGCCACGCCGAAGATCTGTTCCGGAGTTGTTAGATCGGGTTTCGAAATCAGCCCGATCTCCGGTCTCTCGATCGTGAATCCTTGTACAGTAGGTAATTCGAGCAACTGGGAAAGTGTAAGGTACGATAGTGAAAGGTTATTTTGAGCCTCAACAAGAATGAGTTCTTCTGATGCCATTTGAGCCTCAATAGTCAGCAGGTCGCCTTTTGCAAGTGTGCCGGCTTCGACGAGTTTCCTTGTTCTGTCAACTTGTTGATGGGTTATGTCGAGCTGGTTTTGGGCGATGTTTACATACTCAAGGTAATAGAGGGTCTGAAGGTACTGTGTGGCAACCGAAATAGCAATCTGATCTTTATAATAATCAGCATCAAACTGAGCTGATTTCACGTTTAGAATGCTTTGTTTAATCGCATTTACCTGTTGCAAGCCGCTGAAAAGGTTGATGCTGCTTTGCAAGCCGAAGTCGTTCGACCTGACGCGCTGTGATGCAAAATCATTCGTATACGGATCGATACGTTGCCCCCAGTTATAAGCATGAGAGGCGTAACCGTTAAGACTTGGCAGAAGATTGAGTTTGTTTTGCAACAAAAGTTCCTGCTGGTAATCAATCCCGAGAATCTGCTTTTGCACAGTGATGTTGTGGCTGAGCGCATAATTGATGCATTCCTCCAGTGTCCATATTTTGTTTTCCTGCGCACCGGCAAAGTCCGGAAATATCAACAGTAAAAAAAAGAAAGTTGAAATAATATACCGTGTCACGGGTTTCTTGATTTTTCCATTCCGATCAAATGATGATTCAGGTTCTTGTAAAAGTATCATAAATGCTGCGTTTAATTAAAACAACCCTTTGAGCTAAAAATATGCCATGCTTTTAAACGTCTGAAAACTAAATCCTCAAAAAACAAGGCATCGACAAACAATATTAAAGATGTCCAGTTAAATACAGAATTTGTTCGCATTTGAACAAAAACAACTGTACTGTAAATCAAGTTTTCAAAGTTATATGCTTTTTTTATTACAATACTAATTCACATAATTTTGTGTTTATTAAGAAGAATAAAAACGAATGGAAAAACAATTCAGTATTTCGGGAATTATAGTAGATGTAGTAAAAGAGAAACTGTTCAGGGGAATTCTTGAAGTAGATGCGGGCAGGATAAAATCCGTTATCCGGTCGGATAAAGTTGACAACCAGTTTATCATACCCGGTTTCATCGATGCCCATATTCACATTGAAAGTTCAATGCTTGTCCCTTCTGAATTTGCAAGGCTTGCCGTCGTTCATGGAACGGTGGCAACGGTATCCGACCCGCATGAGATTGCCAACGTTCTTGGAATTGAAGGAATCGACTTTATGATCAGGAACGGGAACCAGGTACCATTCAAATATTATTTCGGGGCGCCGTCATGTGTACCGGCTACAAGATTCGAATCTTCGGGATACTCGATCGGTCCGGCAGAAATCGAAGAACTCCTCATGCGGCATGAAATCAAATATTTGTCTGAAATGATGAATTTTCCCGGTGTTCTTCATAAAAACGAGGAAGTAATGGCAAAACTTGCTGTTGCTAAAAAATACCAGAAGCCGGTTGACGGTCATGCTCCCGGACTTACAGGAAAGGAAGCCAGGCTATATATTGAAGCCGGTATTACAACCGACCACGAGTGTTTTACGCTGTCAGAAGCATTGGATAAAATCAACATGGGCATGAAAATTCTGATCCGGGAAGGCAGTGCTGCTAAAAACTTCGAAGCACTTGTTCCTCTTGTTGGTTCTCATCCCGAAAAGGTTATGCTGTGTTCCGATGACAAACATCCTGATGATCTTATCCACGGGCATATCAATCATCTGGTCAGACGGGCTATCCGGCTAGGTTATGATCCTGTTAAGGTGATCAAAACCTGCACTTTAAATCCAGTCCGGCATTACAAACTGGACGTAGGGATGATTCAGCCGGGAGATCCAGCCGATTTTGTGATTCTAGATGATTTGCAGGAGGTCAATGTCAAAGAAACTTACATCAACGGTAACAAGGTTGCAGAAAAAGGAGTAAGCCTGATTAAATCCGCAAGTGTAAGCCCGATAAATCAATTCAAGGCTTTAAAAATCAAGAATGAAGCCCTAAGGGTAAAAGCCGGCAGCGATTATATTAAGGTAATGAAAGCTTTTGATGGTCAGCTTATCACTGAGAAACTGATTGTCAAAGCTAAAATCCACAATGATCAATTGGTCAGCGATCCAGAAAACGATATTTGCAAAATCGTGGTGATGAACAGGTACCAAATGTCACCTGTGGTGGTTGGATTTGTGAATGGTTTCGAAATAAAGGAAGGAGCGATTGCTTCGACAGTGGCGCATGATAGTCACAACATCATAGCAGTTGGTGTTTTGGATGAAGATATTGTTGCTGCAATCAATTTGCTGGTTGATTCAAAGGGAGGCATTGCACTTGCAAACAAAGGAAAGGTTCAACATCTGCCTTTGCCTGTAGCTGGATTGATGTCGGATATGGATGGATATGCAGTTGCTGATGCTTACAGTAAAATTAATAATGCAGCCAGGGAGCTTGGTTCAAGATTACATTCTCCTTTTATGACCTTATCTTTCATGGCATTGCTGGTAATTCCCGAACTCAAGATCAGCGATCTGGGCTTATTCGATGGAAACAAGTTTGAACTCACTTCATTGTTTACTAACTAAAATCATTCTAAATATTTACATATTTATTAGTCAATGATGTTTTTTTATAAATTTGCAAAAAAAACATCAAATTATGGCTAAATTGGTTCTTGACGTTACCAAACTCGAAATGGCAGCAAGCAAGCTCAGGGCAATCGCTCACCCAATGCGAATCGCAATCATCGATCTTTTAAATGAGAAGCACAAACTAAGTGTGACGGAAATCTATAATCATTTGGATATCGAACAGGCATCTGCTTCCCATCATCTGAATATCCTGAAAAGCAAGGGCATCCTATTATCGAGAAGAGATGGTAAAAAGATTTTTTATTCCCTGAAGAGTGTTGCGCTGACCGAGATCATCGATTGCATCAATAGATGTAACGAATATTAATCCCGATTCCGGAAAGGAATTGATTAAAAGCACGGAGTACGTGCGTCTAAACTTTTGATCCGGAAATATTGATCCCGGAGAGGAAGGTGATTTCTGGATTATAAGCTGGTTTTTATTTGCTTTGTGAGGAATACAAAATCATTTACGCCAAGTTGTTCTGCTCGTTTATCAAAAATATCTGATCCTTTCACCTGATCTCTGAATTCGAATTTCCGTAAGGCATTGCGGAGTGTTTTCCTCCGCTGATTGAATGCAGTCTTGACCAATTGAATAAAGAATGCCTCATCACAATCCAGTCGTACCGTTTTATTTCGCTTAAGCCTGATCACAGCCGATTTAACTTTAGGTTCTGGATAAAAAGTTTTTTCACTTACGGTAAATAAATATTCAATGTCATAATACGATTGCAGAAGAACGCTTAGAATCCCATATTTTTTACTCCCGGCGGGTGAACATATCCTTTCTGCTACTTCTTTCTGAAACATTCCGACTACCTCCTTGACCTGCGATCTGCATTCCAACACTTTAAAAAGGATCTGGCTTGAAATGTTATAAGGGAAATTACCGATGATTGAAATATCTCCACTGAAAAGCCTTTTCAGATCGCAGCTAAGAAAATCCGTATGGATGATTCGCTCAGCCAGAATCGGAAATTGCTTTTTTAAGAACTCAACTGATTCATCATCTATTTCGATGAGATACAAGCCTGGGAAATATGCGTCAGAAAGAAACTGTGTCAGGACTCCCGTACCGGGTCCGATTTCAATAAGGTTCACTGTGCCTGGTGACAGACTGTCGGTAATTTTTTTTGCAACATTCAGGTCTTTTAAAAAATGCTGTCCGAGCCTTTTTTTAGGTTTTACCTTGTATAAAGTACTGGAGATATTATTTCTTTGTAATCCGACCAATTGAGGAATTTATTCAATGGAAAAATGGAAGATTTCGTTTTATGTACCGTTGTTCTTAAAATCACCCCGCAAGGTCCTGAAACGCTTTCTGGCTTCGACTGTAAATAGGCTTGCCGGGTAATCGGTAAGTAATTTTTCATACAGACTTTTAGCACGGTCTGGGTCATGGATTTTGTTTTCGCAAATATCCGCTAACAGAAACAAGGCATTATCTGCCGTAATATCATAGGAGTAATTATTTACTATGTCTTCAAGAAAGACTGTAGCTTTTTCAAATTCGCCATGCTTCATCATGATTTCAGCTTTTTTCAGCAATACATCATCGAAAATGGGATGGTAATCAGCTATTTCAAATATTGAATCCAGTGACATTAAAGCCAAATCGTCCTGGTTTCGGTATGAGAGGAGGTCGGCACGGGAATAAAATCCCAGGGCAACAGTTGAGGAATCCATGTCTATATTATCGCTGATCAGTACTGAAAGCTTGAGGGCATCATTGGCAATCAGTTTCGAAGTAGCGGCTTTGAGGACATCCAGTTGTGCCTTTGCCCAGGTAAATTCACCCAGGTAGAAGGAGAGTTTTGCATTTTTAAATTTAGCAAGATGCCCGACAGGGTCGTTTTTAAAGGCTTTGTCAACCTGGGCATAGAGCAGTAAGGCTTCCCAAACATCTCCAGTGAACACATAAATATCCCCAAGTTCTAATTTACAATCAGCGACATCCGCAGGTAAGGCTGAAGGAATTGCAGTAGCTCTGGAGAGCAGTGAAATGGCATCCTCGAATTTGCTGAGATAAAATCCTTCGATGTGTGCCAGATATTTCATTACTCTTATGGTTGACGCATTTTCTCCGAACTCCTGGAGAGCCGACAAATAGTCTTTCTCAAGAAGCATCAGATCTTCATGTGCGGGATTATAGGATTCTGTGATCTTTAAATACCTTGCTGCAAGAAGTCCGATTTTTGCCTCGATATAAAGGTAATTGCTCTTTCCCTTTTTAAGCAGATAATTGAATACTTCAATGGCGATATCATACTGATGGTTCGAAAGGCATAATCCGGCAAGTTCAAATAACCTGTCGCCTTCCTCGTTCAATCTGCGGTCAAGTGCTTTTGCCTGAATGAATGCCTGCTCAAAATCTTTTTCCTGAATTGACAGCCACAGGAGCATTTCAGTGTGATAAATCTCCTCGGGATTTTTTTGGATCCTTTGCAATAAGGATTTCCGCAAAAGTTCACTGATCTTGTTATCCTCATCTTCGGCAAGCGAATTCTGAAGTTTGTTTTGAATGATCGACCTGTTTACGAAATCATGCTCAATATAATCGAGGTATTCTTCCACCATCATGGAATAATTTCCTGTTTGATTGTAAAGGTCGCCGAGCTCCATATAAAACGGATTATTTTTCAAGAGCAGGTTCCCCTTTTCGTAAACTTCAGCAGCATATTCCGCCTGGTTTCTTAACAGGAATGCATTTGCGGTCTCGATAATATACAACCTGTCGAACTTAAGCTGCTTTACCATGTCATCGAACTGTCTCGTGGCTTTATTTGCTTCTCCGGATTCTGTATAGACATAACCGAGATCGACACCGTACCTGGGATTACCAGGATTATCCCTGATCATGTTCTTAACCAGTTTTTCTGCTTCTTTAAAGTCTTTCAGTTCAATTAGGCAATACAGGTAATAGTTATAATTAATTGAGTTCTTATTCTTCTTGAATAACTTTTCATAGAAGATCAGGGCTTTTTCAAAATCTTTGGCTTGAAAATACTGGGCAGCAAGTTGTTCATCGCTTTCCTGCATTGGCTTCTGACCGGAGGGAATGGGTGGATGAATTTCAGCTGGTTTTAATATCAGGTCGATCTGCGCAAATCCTTTAGGGCATTCGCTCAGGAAAGTAACTAACAGAAGCCCGGATAGTACTATAAATCTAATCATGATTGAATTACGAACGGTAAAAACATCATTAAAATTTCATGCACTTCCTTTTTAACGATGAAGACTTAAAAATGTGAGACGGCAGAAAATTTTCGCAAGGATATTGCAATAATCCTAATCGATGAATTCAAATCCAGTATAACTCACTAATTGCCCCGGTATTTTGATACCGTTTATTGTTTGATTGTTTTCGAGTAAAGCAGCGACAATTCTTGGAAGGGCAAGGGCACTTCCGTTCAGAGTATGAGCCAGCCGGGTTTTAGCGCTTGTATCTTTAAAGCGTAGTTTCATTCGGTTGGACTGGAAAGCCTCGAAATTTGAAACAGAACTCACTTCGAGCCACCTTTTTTGAGCTGCAGAATAAACTTCAAAATCATAAGTGAGTGCAGATGTAAAGCTCATATCTCCACCACAAAGCTTCAGAATCCGAAATGGCAAACCTAAAGCGGTGATCAATGATGCCACATGAGTTCTCATTTCTTCCAGCGTCTCGTACGATTTATCAGGATGCTGAATTTGTACAATTTCCACTTTGTCGAACTGATGAAGCCGGTTGAGTCCTCTTACATCTTTCCCGTAAGAACCTGCTTCGCGCCTGAAACACTGGGAATAAGCTACATTTTTTACAGGAAAATCAGATAGGTTAAGAATCATGTTCCTGTAGATATTTGTAATCGGAACCTCTGCAGTAGGAATCAGGTAGAAATTATCCAATCCAACATGATACATTTGCCCGTCTTTATCAGGTAGCTGTCCTGTTCCGTATCCCGAATCCTCATTAACCATGAGCGGAGGCTGGATCTCTTTGTATCCGGCTGTAACAGCCCTATCGAGAAAAAAATTGATCAGCGATCTCTGAAGCCGGGCACCTTTGCCTTTATAAAATGGAAATCCTGCGCCGGTAACTTTGCTGCCAAGATCAAAGTCGATGATATCATATTTCAAAGCCAGATCCCAGTGAGGCAGGGCTTCAGCATCAAGCTCCAAAAGGTCGCCTTCTGAATAAACGATTTCATTATCTTCAGCCGATTTCCCCGAAGGAACAGAAGCATGAGGTAAATTCGGAACCTGCACCAACAGCGAATTCATTTGTTCAGAGATCCTGTTTAGTCTATCATCCATTTCTTTTGACAAGTTTCTCAGCTCAGTCGATCGAGCTTTCATGGATTCAGCATCCGCATGCTTTCCCTGCTTGTATAATCCGCCGATTTCTTTAGCAGCCTTATTTGATTCTGCAAGAATTTCATCCAATTTCTTTTGCAAATTTCTCCTGCTTTCATCTAATTCGAGAATTTGATGAATTATTTCCTCACCGGCAAAATTTTTAATACCTAACCTTCGGATTACTTCATCTTTATTTTCCCTGATAAAACTTAGCTGCAACATATTCTAAAAATTGAATTTACAAAATTATCGTTTTCAATAAAATAAAAAAGCCGGTTTGAATACCGGCGAATATTAATCTTCAGACATTACCTGGTGAAAGATTCCCTCAAATAATGGAAAACCTGCAGGTTAATTTATAGTTTCCTTTTCTGACGGAATAACGTTCACAAATGATTTATTCTCGGCTTTCACTCTGAATTCTACTGTTCCGTCGATAAGTGCAAACAGGGTGTGGTCTTTTCCAATGCCAACATTTTCGCCTGGAAAATGCTTCGTGCCTCGCTGCCGGATAAGAATATTACCTGCTTTGGCATTTTGTCCACCAAATATTTTTACTCCCAGCCTTTTGCTGTGTGATTCTCTTCCGTTTCTTGAACTTCCAACTCCTTTTTTGTGAGCCATAGCAATCTGTATTTTATTTTTTAATTCTCTAAACCAGATAAGGTGTTTGGATCAGTACATTACTCAGCTTTAGTTTCACCGACTGTTCCATTATTATCAGCAACTTTAACGTCGATCTTTATTTCTTTGTCTGTTTTATCAGTATCCGATAAGAATTCTTCAGCTGCTTTTGAAACTTTGGTTTTCCTTGGCGTTTCGGAAGAAGGCTGAACTTCCTTCTTAGTCCTTGCTTTCTTTACCGTTTCTGTTTTCACTTCACCGGTCACAATATCCTCAATTAATATCTTACTTAAAAACTGGCGATGACCCGTTTGCTTCTGGTAACCTTTTCTCCTTTTCTTATGAAAAACCAACACCTTGTCACCTTTCAGGTGTTCTATAATCTTTGCTTTGACTGAAGCTCCGTTTAAAGCTGGCGAGCCAACCGTTACAGAACCATCCTGATCCAAGAGTAAAACCTGATCGAAATTCACACCTGATTCTTCCTCACCTTCAAGGCGGTGCACAAAAATCTCCTGATTCTTGACAACCTTGAATTGTTGACCGGCTATTTCAACTATTGCGTACATCTAATTATTAACTTATTGCTGAAAAAAATGGAGTGCAAAAATAGAATAATTTTTAATTCTGCAAATGTTTTTACAAAATTAAGGCTACATTTTATTTTGATGTGCTGAGAAACCCATACCTTAGCGAAAAAAGGTATGGAAAATGAGAATTTGTACAAAGAATTAGTTGGTTTAATAGCTCCGAATGAAATAGCAGAAAATTTCGAGCT
>Ga0233425_10001754_pt1 | contig 46310 bp, 38 predicted proteins | sample Watercolumn_Towu_2_FD_181712 | JGI IMG/M metagenome (GOLD analysis project Ga0233425, IMG submission 181712) | Freshwater microbial communities from Lake Towuti, South Sulawesi, Indonesia - Watercolumn_Towuti2014_140_MG | ecosystem: Environmental > Aquatic > Freshwater > Lake | place...
GATCGAAGAAAAAACAAACCGGATTGTGGAGGTCATTGTGTCGTCGGTAAGACCGTTTCAACTGATGATGGGAAAGATCATTGGCGTAGCAATGGTCGGTCTCACCCAGTTTGCTTTATGGGTTATTTTTACTCTGATCATCGTTTCCGTATTCTTTTCAGTTTATTCCGGTGATTTATCCAAATACCGGAATAATCAGTTTAATCTACAGGAGAAAGGGCTGGTAACAGGCTCAGACACTCAAGCCGCAATTCAATCCGGTGAAATAAATGAGTCATTAACTGCCATTTTCGATTCTATCCAGTCGATTAACTTTGTTGTTCTGATCTTTTCTTTTTTGTTCTATTTTGTGGGTGGATATTTGCTTTACGGTGCTTTGTTCGCGGCTATCGGATCGGCAGTCGATAGTGAAACCGATACACAACAATTCATGCTGCCACTCACAGTACCGCTAATTCTTTCAATCGCTATCGCACAATTTATTATGGTCAATCCCGATGGACCCGCTGCCTTTTGGCTCTCGGTATTTCCACTGACGTCTCCGGTGATCATGATGATCAGGATACCTTTCGGAGTTCCCTATAGCCATTTGGCTGTTTCGATTGTGCTATTAATCGGCGGATTCATTGGTTCTACCTGGCTTGCCGGAAAAATTTACCGGACGGGAATACTTATGTATGGAAAGAAAATCAGTTATGCTGAATTATGGAAATGGTTAAAGTTTAAGTAGTTTTGTGGTTCTGCATCTAATCATTTAAAATGAATTACTAAGTGGATTTGTTTATAATAACTTATAACCCTGGATGATATGCCATGATGAATATACTCATAGTAGAAGATGAAATAAAAGTTGCTTCCTTTATTAAACAGGGGCTGGAGGAGAACGGTTATCGTGCAGAGGTGGTTTATGACGGGCAGATGGCAAGGAGCCTGATCATGCGCAATCATTACAATCTTGTGCTAATCGATATTATTATTCCCGGCATCAATGGCATCGAACTCACCAGGATCATTAAGGATAAAAAACCTAATATTCCAGTATTGATGCTTACAGCACTAGGCACTTTGGATGATAAAATAAAGGGGTTCGACTCAGGAGCGGATGACTACCTGGTTAAGCCTTTTGAGTTCAAAGAACTTTTGGCGAGGATAAGGGTGCTTACTAAAAGAGAGGCTGGCAAAGCTGAGTCCGGCAATAAGATAAGGTTATTTGACCTTGAACTTGACATTGACAAGAAAATAGCCAGCCGCCAGGGGCAAGACGTTGAACTGACCGCGAAAGAATTCTCATTGCTGGAGTATTTCATGCGCAACAGCGGAAGGGTTTTGTCGCGTCCCGAACTTGCCGAAAAGGTTTGGGAACTCACATTCGATACGGGTACGAATATAGTGGATGTTTACGTCAATATATTGCGCCGTAAGATAGACAAGGGTTTCCCCACAAAGCTGATCCACACCCGCTTTGGTTTGGGCTATGTTTTTGACCAGGAATAGCTCATGCAGATTCGGACAAAGTTAACACTCAGGTTTATATTGGTTGTTGCCGCCATTCAACTGTTTGGTTCGCTGGCTATCTATTTTTTCTCAGCCGATTACCGGCGGGAACTTTTTTACGACCGGTTAAAGAACAAAGCCAACAGCACTGCCAAATTACTCATGGCGGTTGAAGAAATAGATGCTTCGCTTTTAAAGAAAATGGAAACCGATAATCCCGTTAGTTTGCCTTACGAAAAAATCAATATCTATAACTATCGAAACGAAATCATTTTCAGTACTGACGACAGTCATTTTCTCCAAATCACGCAGCAAATTTTGAACGACATTCGGCTGAAAGGTGAAATCAGGTTTACTGTGGATAATTTTGAAATTCTTGGATTTCTGTACAAAGACCTTGAGAATAACGAACGGTTGACCATTATTACATGCGCCAAAGACATATACGGTTACCGGAGGCTTGGAAATCTGAGAACAATATTGATCATCGTGTTCGCAACGAGTACCATCCTGGTCTTGGTTTCGGGATGGATATATTCGGGAAGAGCGTTAAAGCCTATTTCAAAAGTCATCGAGCAGGTCAATAATATTTCAGCATCGAGTTTGAATCTCAGGGTTCATAAGGGACAGGAGAATGATGAAATTGCAGATCTGGCTAACACCTTCAATCAAATGCTTAACCGGCTCGAAACTGCTTTTATTTCCCAGAAAAATTTTATTGCAAACGCCTCGCACGAATTGAGGACTCCGTTAACGGCTATCACCGGTGAACTTGAAGTGAGCCTGATGAAGGAAAGAACCCTTTCGGAATACAGAAACGTCATGATTTCTGTATTCGAGGATATGAAGAGGCTTAGCAGCATTTCGGACCGGCTCCTGCTACTTGCACAGTCAGACTCGGATAAGGCTGATAAAAGCTTTGAAACAATCAGAATGGACGAAATGCTCTGGGATGTTCAGTCGGAACTTATCAAACTTCACGATCATTATAAAATTGATGTGATATTCGATGAATCGATCACGGATGAAGAAAAACTTGAAATAACAGGTAACCGACAGCTTATAAAATCGGTTATTTCAAATTTAATTGACAACGGATGCAAATATTCACCCGACCATAAGGTTGACGTACAAATCAGGCACGACGGAAAATTCTTTATCATGCAATTTTCCGATCAGGGCATCGGGATTGAATCCGATGACCTGCCTCATATTTTTGAGCCCTTTTACAGAGGTAAGAACTCTATAGTGACAAGAGGACATGGGATCGGGCTTACGTTGGTCGAAAAGATCATTACTCTCCACAACGGTTTTATCGAAGTAAAATCTGAAACCGGGAAAGGATCGACCTTTGTTGTAAAAATACCTTCCGGAAATCAATCGAAATTTGATTTCGCCTTGTAGGTCAAATGATCCAAAAAGTTGTAGAATTTTATACTAACTGCCTGTTGCAGCCAGGAACAAGCCATTATTGAACCATCATTTTCCGGATACCAAGGATATTTCCGTTTCTATCGAGAACGCGGCAAAAATAAATTCCCGGAGAAAAATCATCCGGAATAATTTCAGTCCTGTCCGAATTAATATTGGTTAATGTCTTAATAACCTTTTCGAATATATCGCTAATCAGGATTTCACAGTTTCGCAATGATTGTCCGGACGTTACCTGTAATACAGCAACTTTTTCGACGGGATTTGGATAAATTACAAATGTGAACTCCTTCTTTGCCGGGATTTCAGAATTGATCCTGACAATATAGCTGTTGAGTTCTCCGGGGGTACCGTTTTCTACGGAAGCAACCCAGCTTTCAGGCAGGGCATTATCATATTGCCAGAATTTAAGTTCAAGAGTAGGTCCGTCACCATTCGGCTCAGCGGGCCAGGGACTGTCAACGCCATAATGTACCGTATCAATTAAAGCCATATTATCGTCATACACCCTTATCAGCTCTCCATCGCTCGATAATCCGAATTCCATATTGCCGATAAAATTTTCAACATCCGGAAAAACAGCGCTGAATTCAGCCGAATCCCGGCACAAAACAAGGTAACCAAACGGCTCAATCACAGTACCTGCGGGAAAGGTATAAACATGAGTATCATCGCTGTCTTTAAAAACCCATTCGGAAATATCAAGGTTGTACTCATGAGGATTATATAGTTCAACCCAGTCGCCCGGATTAAATGCATTATCGGAGTTGTAGTTTATTTCGTTTATCACCACAGAATCCGCATATAACTTTGGTTTGAACTGGGCAATAATATAATCCCCTTCAGTAAAATTGACTGTAACATTCTTAACGGTATCAGAAGGCAGAATTACATTATTATTCACGATCCACTTATCGAACTCATAGGATGGATTCGATTCGATGGCACTTAGATTTGTGATGATGTTGCCGTAATAATAGCCACCCCAGGGAAATTCAGGAGGGATTATCGAATTAATTTGCACATTGCCGGAGCCTGACGGGATAACATTGAAGTTCATTTCATAAGGACCTTCCAGGTCATAACAGGTATTTAATCCGGATGGCAACACACTGTATCGAATGTTAATAAAGTTGCGGATTTTCTGAACATTATTCTGCCATTGAGCAACAGAACCGCCCCATCTTGCTACATGATTCGCCATTTCGGGAAGGACAAGATTCTCGACTGAATCGAGAAAATTAATCATCGTATCCGGTCTGTAAACTGTATTCAGTAAATCGATATAGCGGGAATTGTAGTACTGCATGAATTCTTCGTTTTCCATCAGGGCGTTGAGTATCTCAATATGGTCTTCCGGATCGGCGGTTATTCCTTCAGGGAAACAGGGTAAGACATACGGGTTTTGTCCGGGGATTCCTGTGTAATTAATATAGTGACCGAATGTTGCGTCCTCATCCCAAAGAATGTAGCCCCATTTCTGATGACCTCCGGTGGTATCAATTCCTCTCCACCAACCGACATTCCAGTTGATCCAGTCCGAACAAACAACAAACGAATTGGTGACAATGTAATCAACGAGGCTTGGGATATCGTACTTCGATTTCACGTATTCATAATTCTCCTGGTTGCCCATGCTGTTGTAGAGAATGAAGTCATGGAGATCATTCCAGTCATCCCAGGCTGCCTGACCACCGTATTCAGCCCATGAACCGCCCCAAAGCATCAGGAAATAAATGTGGTATTTATCCTGGTTATAATAGTACTTTGTGAAATCATGGTCGGAAACCTTTTCACGGTATGAATATACACCCCAGTATTGACCGTTGACATAAAGGACAAACTTCTCACCTTGCCTGACATCGAGATGCAGATGCGATCGGTGTGCAAGGTTCTGAACTAAAAAATCCCTTATATGTGCACTGGTATCTATTCCGGGATAATTATCATCGCCTTCCGCCCTGAAGATCAGTCGTTGAAATTCAGTTCGATCCGAACGCGGCATCAGTTTTTCGAGAAGAGCATAATTATAACCGCATTCATCCCTCGTAATATAATCCACGCTTCTTTGAGGATGTACCCAAGAGTCCTGCCCGTGTTCATTGAATTCACCCGTCGCAAAAGTTGTCCTGACACCGTCCTGGTTAAAATATTCAATTGTGCCAAAGGGTTTCAGCGAGGCATTTCCGTTCAGCAAATTGTCTAAAGTTTCTCCAGATGTAGAAATGACCGGTAATGTGTGATTTGTACCGATAAAATAGGAATTAAAATTGATAAGCCCGGGCAAAATTGTATTGTCATTGCTGAATGCTCGTGCGTTAATGATCTTTGTCGTGGTGATATTAATCGGCTCGGAATAAACCGTTGAGGTTACTGTGGGTTCTGCTCCATCCAGGGTATATCGTACAACCGAATTGGGTTCGTTATTCGTAATCGTAACCGTAATGGGTCCATTGTAGAATCCCGCAATCGTATCCATCGATGGCTTTGCAGTGTATGCCTGATAGGAAGAGGAAGAATTATTGGAAGTTCCCGGTGTTGGTGATGTGAATATTACCCAAGTTCCCGAACCATTTGGTTTTTGTCCGCGCGAATGGTCCTTTTGCGTTACCTGAATTTGCAATGACTGAAGAACTACACCGGCAGGGTTTGTGAGCAGGATAAAATCAGGGTTCTCTTTGGTTTGCGTTAATTTAAAATTGGTGTGAATATGCCCGCCTGCGACTTCATTTCTGCCTGACAGCCAGATTTTGATGAATCCGTTCGGAGGAACCGATATGCCGTCAGGGAATTGCCACTTGGTTGAGTCGGCAGGATTATCACTGAGGTAGTATCCTCCAAGATTGACCGAGGTTCCTCCCGGATTATAGAGTTCCGCCCAGTCTTCATTGCTTCCGTAATTATCAAGGATTGTAAACAAATTAGAAGCAGAATACTCGTTGATAACAACTTGTGCCTGTACAAGCTGCGCAGTCAAACACAACAAAATTATCCCGGCAAGGTAAAAACGTCTAAAATTTATCATAGTAATATTTTATTGAACCCGAAAGCAATAACTTTTTTTTGAAACAACTATAGGACAACATTGAATTTTTAATCGTTGTATTTGGTACTAAAATACAAAAGAATTAATTTGCCGGTCGCATTGAAATACTAGCAGTCATATTATTCAGTTGATGATTTGCCATTACTGCCTCCCCGGAACATTGTGGCACTATTTTTTTCAACCGAGCAAAATATGGGAAGCCGGAATCCATTTTCAAATATTCGGGGACAGATTTTTTTTTTGCAAGGTACTGCAATTAATATTTTTATTTATAAAATTGCACTTCATTTTCAGATTATGGAAAAAGTAAAAAAAGTCGTCAAAATTGAGGATCTACCAGCTGAAGCGATGCAGGCTCTTACAAAAAAATACCCTGACGGCTGGAAAGATTATGTGAGAAAAATTTCAAAACCCAATGGTGAATATTTCTTTGCAATTGATGTGGATACCGAAACTGCTTCCTATCTGGTAAAAGTTAATGTAAAAGTTGACTCCAAAAGCGATGTTGAAAAGATACAGGAAAGTTTCATAGATAAGGAAGCCGAAAAGGAAGCTGAAACCGATGCCCGGGAAGAGCCGGCTTCAAACGACAGCGAGGAATAAATTGTTTTCAAAGGAACCGCCTGTTGTTTTCAATGACCGTAAATTAAAAAAACCCGGACGAGCCGGGTTTTAAAATCATTAAATTTCCTGAATAACGATATTAAGCCAGTTTAACATTCACGGCATTTAATCCCTTTTTCCCTTCTTTAAGCTCAAAAGTTACTTCATTTTCATCTTTGATTTCATCGATCAATCCCGAAACATGAACAAAGAAATCCTTGCCAGTTTCATTATCGATAATAAATCCGAATCCTTTGGATTTATTAAAGAATTTAACTTTTCCTGTTTTCATTGTTGTTGTAAAAAATTTAAAATAATTTGAATGATAAAAATTTAAAATAAGCGCCAAAGGTAATTTAAAATATTGTGCAAATTGCATTTAACGATAAATAATCTGCTCTTTAACATAAAAATAACAGGTAAAGCCATTGAAATGTCAATCTGAAAAATTGAATTATGACGGAGATGACATCTCTGAAAACAAAAAACAACCCCGAAGTGGTTTAAATTTTGATTTTCTCAGCCTGGATGGTATCGTGCGGATATTTTCCAATGTCCTTTATCTCAACCTTCCAGTCGTGATCAAGAGTAAAGACTCCTCCAATAAACGGATTCAACATGTATCCCCAGGTGGGATTTTCTCCCGAATCGCATTCCCAGTATTTATCCTCGAAATAGAATTTGAATTTATGATCTTCGTGTTTGATGATGCAATGATAAACTACACCCGGGAAAATGGTGTCAAGTGTTGCCTGCTGATCGATTCCATGATTTGGGTGCACGCCGTTCACGTAACAGTAGCTTCCTGCAAGCAGCATGGTGTCGTTGATACATTTATAAACAAGCCGCGCCGATCCGTGATCGTGATGCATGCCTTTTGAAAATCCCCTCAGCTTACTCCAGCCGTTGCGTTTGGGTTCGGGATAGTACCAGCTGCTGTCGGGTTTGAAATAGAACTCGATGCCGGTGAGGTTGTAAATAAACTGAACCGAGGGATAGTACGAATGGTTGCCTTTCTTGATTTCAACAACCCGCCATTCGTTTGAAAGGTCGACGAATGTTGCCCAGCATACGACGAAGATTTCAGATAGCGGCAACAGAACAATAACAAAAGTAAGTATGCGAATTGTCCGTCTCATTCAGAAATTTAAACGCTAAAATCCCTGCTCAGGTTTGCATTCAGAAGAAAATAATAGGAACTGATATACGATCACTGAATTTGACCAGGTAAAGCAACAGAAAGTCAGGATGGTTCAAGTTACATGCTTTACATTGCTTTTATGAGCGATCCGGTTTTAATCACCATTCCGTCCTCTCCTGCAATGCGGAAATAATATGGTCCCGGAACCAGCGATTCAGTTTCCTCCCTGCTGATGCCCGGCTCAGCGATTTTCCAATTTCTCATCAAATCACCTGTCGCATTATAGATCATTACCCAGGAAGGCAAAAATTCGTCCGGTATTTTGATATTGATAAAGTCATTAAATGGAACCGGATAAATGTCGGGATAGGAACCATCTTCGGCAACAGGTAACTCAATTGTTCCTGTTGTAATCTCACATGCAAAGTACAAGGCTGAAGCAACCGACGCCCTGGCAATCTCAGTGACATAAACAATATCAAGATTTACAAGGCTGTCATGAATGGTATGCGGATAGGGCGAGTTATTAAACTCAAAAAGACCTGTAATGATTTCGCCATTTGTCTGGAAAGGTACGTAATCGGAACCGTATGCATAGCTTACTACGGTTTGAAGATCAGAGTATAGCTCTGTCAGGTTTACAAGGGTATCGGTAAAAGCAGAGGACTCGGCATTATTATAAGCAGGCGGCGACTCATCCCTTTCGCAGATCACAGTGTCATTCGGAAGACCAGCCACTCCGCCTACCTCATCGATATTGAAAACAATGCGTATATCCATTTCCTGCGGGATTACCACTTCCTGGACATAATGCGTACTTCCGAACAATCCATATTCCTCTGATGAAAAATTAATGAACCGGATGGAATACTGTGTCGGAATGTTTGCTATCAACCGTGCAATTTCAAGTATGATGGCTACTCCTGAACCATTGTCATTCACTCCGGGTCCGTTCCTTGTGTCATAATGCCCGTCGATAATAACATACCGGTCTGGAAAAAGTGTTCCGGGCTTTGTGACAATAATGTTGTAACACGACTGATCCAGAATCTCAAAGGTATCTGTTTGAATGTCGGTATAACCCATTTGCTGGTACGACTGGATAAGCCATTCTCCTGTGTTAGCCAGGGCTGTGTCGAAGATTTCTTTCCTGCCGAAACCCTCAAGTGTTTGGAGGTCGGCTGTCAACGAATCGATCGAAACCTGGTCAACGACAGCCTGGATGTTAGTATCCCATGACTGGCACCGGGATGACCGGATTGTCAGTAAAGAAATAATAAACAGAATGATCAGAACCCTGATGGACATACTCCGTATTTTGCTGCAAAGTAAAGGAAATATCCGTGAACCGCTGTTCAAACAATCCCTGCAGCCAGCCGTTATTTATTTTGACTATTTGATAACTTTGTCATCATTAGTGATTTTAAATTTAATTTCATGAAAAATTCAAGTTTGTTAGCCGTTCTCGCATTATGCTTCCATATTTTGTACGGGCAAAATACCATTGTTCTTCGAGATGAAAATGGATTTAAGCCAAGGCAACCATTCACAAAGGTAGCCGATTCGTTTCCGGGTAAAGGAGGAAATCCCTGGGAACCCATTGGTCCCTATGGCGGAGATGTTCTCGATATGGCTGTCAGCCCAGTCGACATTGAAATAGTCCTGGCTGCCGCCGGGATTCCCTATCGCAGCAGCGACGGAGGTCAAACATGGTCGGTGATCGAAAGCCTTCTTACCCTCTCCCCTTCCGGTATCTCGACTTTCGAAGCTTCTTCCGACGGAGCATTTTATGCTGCGGGTCCTTACACCTACAACAAGATTTTTAAATCGACCGACAACGGCGTTACCTGGTCACAAAAATTTATTCCTGTAAACACGTCGGGGCTTGACATTGCCATTGATCCAGCCAATTCAAGTATCATCTACGTCGGGCTAACCTCACTCATCGGTTCCGCCACAAATAATGTTATCGTTAAATCGGTCAACGGAGGCGACGACTGGACCTGGTTCGATATGACATCGGTTTTACCGGTCGGTTATTCAGTAGTAAGCCTGGCTGTCGATCCCGGTGATAGCATGATCATTTTCGCAATCGGAAATGAAGGATTCAGTAATGCCATTGTGGCTGCAACATTCGACGGTGGTTCCACATGGGAAAACAGGACCGGAAACCTGCCTGTCGGAAAACCCTTGAATTTCCTAGCCATATCGGATCAAAAGGTTTTTATTGCCGGAGGGCAGCTTTTCGGCGGACAGGTGGTCGGCGTTTACAAAACAGAAAATTATGGAACCAATTGGCAAAACATCTCCACATCATTCCCGAACAAGGTTTCGAATGCAATCCTCATCGATCCCACCGACACCGATAAAATGTACGTAGCTTCGGAAGGCGACGGTATCTATTATACAACCGATGGCGGCTCAAACTGGACTTTTTCGACCAATGGAGCCGGGGACAACGGCGCTGCCCGCTGCCTTGTTTTCGAACCCGGTAACACGGATGCGATTTACGCCGGATTTCTGAGCCTTGGCGTTTGCAAGTCCACCGATGCATCTTTATCGTGGGAATTGACAAATCATGGAATTGCGACCTTGCTGACTAACGATATCGAGGTTGATCCGAACAATTCATCGAGGATCCTGGTAGCGTTCGAAGCTGAAAACTCAGGCGGCTGCTATCTGAGCGATAATGGCGGTGAGGACTGGTCGCTGGTCGAAGGACTGCCCGGCACCCGCTTCTCAAAAGTTGGATTCAGCATTGACGGTGCCATGTATGCCTGGTCGAACGGACCTTCGTCGGTTGCCCAGGAAGGATTGTACAAGTCTGCTGACAACGGAATTACCTGGGACAATAAAGGACCGAATATCGGAGGACTGTTCGAAACTGAAATCTTTGCTCTTGCTATTTCGGGGTACGATCCCGATCTGATCTTTATCGGCGGCAATAATTTCGGAGTTAACGGATGGGAATCCATGATTTACCGCACCCAGGATGCAGCCGAAAGCTGGGAAAACGTTTACATGGGGCTTGATTACGAAAGCTTCAGGTACCTGTTTATCGATCCAGGTTCGTCAGACCAGATAGTATATGGCGCATACAATACCACAAACGATCACGCCGGTTTTATTAAAAGCACAGACAACGGCTCAAACTGGACTGACATCAACTCTGGAATTCCTGCGATAAACCGCTGGTCGGGCGCAATTGTGACGGATCCGGCTGATCCGGCTGTTGTATTTGGCGGCGCTGGTGGCTACGGTGAAATGAACGGCACCGTATTCAAGTCGATTGACGGTGGAGCCAGCTGGTTACCGACCTCCCTCAGCCTTCCGATCTACTCGAGAATAAACGATTTCCTGATCAGCCCGGTGAACAGTTCGGTTGTTTATGCTGCCACATCGCATAACGGGGTTTTCATCAGCACCGATGCCGGCAATAGCTGGGAGCCGGCGAATGACAGCCTTGTAGCTCTGAACCTGACAGCCTTCTCAAGACCTTTCGTAAATACCGATAGTACCTGGCTTTTCTGTGTTTCCTCTTTCTCGAACAGTTGCTTCATGTCTGAAATCTATGATCCGGCAACACCCGTAATTGAATCTCCCCGTATTCAAACCAATTCCTGGATCATCTCAAATCCTTCGCCCGGTAAATGCCGGCTAACTGCTGAATTAAAGACAGCCTCTTCCATTGAAATCAAAGTTTTTGACGAACTGGGCAGACTATACCAGGATATGGCGGACAAAACCGGTTCTGGCAGATATAGCTGCGAAATTTCGCTGAAACCCGGGATCTGGTTCATCAGAATTCAGACAGATCAAGAGGGCACTTCGCTTAAGATATTAATCCGGTGAGAGATATATTTTAATTGCTCAGCCAGGGTAACAAGTGCAGACCTGAGGATAGGAAATGGTTTACAAAATGCAGGCATAAGCCGGATAAAAGTAATCCCAATAATTTTCTACACTTTGTAAACCCTCCCGTCGGCTACACCTTCTTAATTTTTGGAATTTGATTATATCTGCGGGGAATAATTTTGTGGCAGCCGCTTATCAAGGTCTGAGATTTTGCAGCCGGAAAGGTTGGTCAACGCATTTCGTTGCCGGGTGAAAGGATTTTTGACATGTTGTTCAGTAATGTCTGAAATGAATAACCCGTGGAAAAGTAACTCTTCAGCCACACACCAATTCAAACAAAAAAATCATCACTTTTAAACAATTTGCCCTTTGGTTTGTAATTTATCGTGTTGTTAAATTATGAATCCTTGGTGTAATGATTGTTCTTAAGCGCTGAATCACATGTCCGGTCTGACAATTCAATTCCTTCCATTTATGGTTTATGCTTTTGCAGTGGTAGCCATTGCAGGCATTATGATCGGACTGTCGTGGGTTCTGGGTGAGCGCCACAAGGAAAAAACAACCGGTGAGCCGTATGAATCGGGCATCCCTCCTACCGGAAATGCACGGTTGAGGTTCTCTTCCCATTTTTATCTCATTGCGATGTTCTTTGTCATTTTCGACCTCGATGCAGCCTTTATCATTGCATGGGCGGTTTCGTTCCGCGAGCTCGGCTTGCCGGGCTATATCGGAATCGCCGTCTTTATCCTGATCCTTATGGTGGTATTGATGTACGAACTAAAAATCGGCGCATTGAGCTTTGGTCCGCAGGGAAAGAAAATTCTGAAGAACAAAAACAAAATGGCATGAATGTAAAAGTTGTGAATGCTGCAAGCCTGCGAAAAAGACCGGAACACCCGGTAACGGGCGACGGATTGAACCAAACTGTGATGCTTACCCGGCTCGAAGACATGATTGCCTGGGGCAGAAAAAACTCGATCTGGCCCTTTGCATTCGGACTGTCATGCTGTTTTGTGGAAATGGCAACTTCCATTACGAGCCGTTACGATATTGCCCGCTTCGGGGGCGAAGTGATCCGCGGTACACCGCGCGAAGCTGACATGATGGTCATTGCCGGAACCGTATTCCTGAAGATGGCTCCTATCATCAAAAGGCTTCACGAACAAATGATGGCTCCCAGGTGGGTGATCTCAATGGGTTCGTGTGCCAATTCGGGCGGAATGTATGATATATACAGCGTGGTGCAGGGCGTCGACAGGTTTTTACCGGTGGATGTATATGTTTCGGGATGCCCCCCCCGACCCGATGCTTTCCTCGAAGGATTACTTCTGCTTCGCAGTGCAATAGGCAGCGAGAAACGTCCGCTTAGCTGGGCGATCGGGCAGGATGGCGTAAGGAAAAGAGGTGATATGCCAAACCTTCGTGATTTGAAAACTCCTGAGCGTATGAAAATGAAAAATATCAGACCCATGAACGAAATGTGAACAGACCCCTGATTGATTTATGAACGAACAAACATCCGTTTTATCCCTCCTGAAATCACGCTTTGGCGATGATCAGATCATTTATACGCAAGCCACAGCCGATGAAACCACTACCTTTTGGGTCGATCCGGAATCAGTTGCCGGTACAATCAAATACCTTAAAACCGGCATTCCTGAACCCTATTCATTGCTTTACGACCTCACAGCCATTGACGAACGGAAACGCAACCTGAAGAACGGGCAACCGGGTTCGGATTTTACCATTGTGTACCATCTCACCTCCATTGAAAGGAATGAGGACGTTCGCATAAAAACAGCTCTCCGGGGTGAATATCCATCCGTTCAAAGCATAACAGGGATATTTGACAACGCCGACTGGTACGAGCGCGAAGTGTTCGATATGTTCGGAATTCGCTTCGAAAACCATCCCAACCTCAGGAGGATATTGATGCCTCGCTCATGGAAAGGACATCCCTTAAGAAAAGAGCACAAAGCCAGGGCTACCGATCTGGAACAGTTTGTTCATGACGACTTCATCCGTGATGCTGAAGATGCCGAACTACGCTTCAAACCGGAAGACTGGGGACTTGAAAAAGCCAGTCAGGATTCCGATTTCATGTTTCTCAACATCGGACCACAGCATCCGGGTACTCACGGGCTCCTGAGGCTTGTACTCCAGCTCGACGGCGAAGACATTGTGGATATTGTCCCTGATATTGGCTTTCATCATCGCGGAGCCGAAAAAATGGGTGAACGGCAGTCGTGGCACACTTTCATTCCTTATACTGACAGGATTGATTACCTGAGCGGTGTTCTGAATAACCTGCCTTACGTGCTCTCCGTCGAAAAGCTCGCAGGAATTGAAATTCCCGACAGGGTTAAAGTAATCAGGATCATGATGAGTGAATTCTTCAGAATCGCCAGTCATCTGGTGTGGTTGGGGACTTTCGCCCAGGATATGGGACAGCTTTCGCCTGTTTTCTTTACATTCAACGACCGCGAAAGAATTTTCGATATTGTTTCCGCCATCACCGGCGGAAGAATGCATCCCTCGTGGTTCAGGATTGGCGGTGTTGCACATGATTTGCCAGATGGCTGGGAAATCAGGACACGTGAATTTGTCAACTATTTCCCGAAAAGGATCAGGGAACTGGAGCGCATAATGATCCGTAATTCGATCTTTAAGGCACGAACCGTCGGTATCGGAGTTTATACTACAGCCGAAGCCATAGAATGGGGAGTGACCGGGGCGGGACTCAGGGCAACAGGGTATAATTTTGATTACCGCAAAAAGCGTCCATATTCGGGTTACGAACAATTTGAATTCGATATCCCTTTGGGAAAGAACGGCGATTGCTACGACAGGACCCTTGTCAGGATCGCAGAAATGTACCAGAGCGTGAGGATCATTCAGCAATGCATTGACAACATGCCTGCAGGCAGTTACAAGTCCCGGCATCCGCTTGCCACCCCTCCGCGAAAGGAAATGACAATGAAGGACATCGAAACTTTAATCACGCACTTTCTTGGTGTTTCGTGGGGACCGGTAATTCCTGCCGGCGAAGCCATGGTTCCTGTGGAAGGCGCAAAAGGAAGTAACGGATATTACCTGGTCAGCGACGGAGGAACTTCGTCCTACCGCACCAGGATCCGGACTCCTTCGTTTCCGCACATGCAAATGATCCCATACATCAGCAAGGGATATACCGTACCTGATTTACTTGCGATACTGGGAGCTCTGGATTTTGTCCTTGCTGATCTTGACCGCTGATTACAGGAAAAAAAACAATAGTAAAATTATGTTGAGCAAAACAGAAGTTAATGAAATAGAAGAAATGATGAAACTCTTCCCCTATCCGGAGGCTGTTTGCATCGATGCCTTGAAAATTGTACAGGAGCATCGTGGATGGGTTCCGGATGAAGCCGTTTCTGATATTGCCGATAAGCTCAATATGCCGGTTTCCGATGTGGAAGGAGTTGCAACTTTTTACAGCAGGATCTACCGTAAACCTGTCGGGAGAAATGTCATCCTCATTTGTGATGGCATGAGTTGTCTGGTTATGGGATATCAGTCGTTGTATAAACACCTTTCCGAAAAGCTCGGGATCGGCTGGGGTGAAACGACTGCGGACAACAGGTTCACGCTTTTACCGATATCATGCCTCGGCGATTGCGATCATGCCCCGGCAATGATGATCAACAACGACCATTATAACAACCTGAACGAAGACAGAATCGATGAAATTTTAAAAGCACATCTCTGAAACTGATGGAAAAACCCCTGACAAGACATATCAAATCCGGTCGTGACCCCCTGAGTTTAAAAGAGTATGAAAAAACAGGCGGTTACAACGGAATCAAGACGGCTCTCAAAAAGATGACTCCCTCAGAAGTGATCGATTTGGTGAAACAATCCGGGTTATCGGGTCGTGGCGGTGCCGGTTTCCCGACCGGATTGAAATGGAGCTTTGTTCCGACTAAAGGCGATTTCCCGCGTCCGGTTTATCTTGTCTGCAATGCTGATGAAATGGAACCCGGCTCGTTCAAGGACCGTTACCTGCTCGAGGGCAATCCGCATCAGCTTATCGAGGGGATGATTTGCGCCTCTTACGCTATCGGAGCTGAAAAAGCCTATATCTTCCTGCGCTGGGCATATAAAAAAGCGGAAGCCATTCTACAGCAGGCTATCACCGAAGCTTATGATGCCGGTGTCCTGGGAAAGAATATCCTCGGATCGGGATTTAACCTCGAACTTTACGTTCATTCGAGTGCCGGACGATATATTTGTGGTGAAGAAACAGCGCTTCTCAATTCACTGGAAGGCAGGCGGGCTATACCCAGAGCCAAACCTCCTTTCCCTACCACGAGCGGACTTTTCGGAAAGCCGACCGTGATCAACAATGTAGAAACACTAAGCTGGATTGGACACATCATCGAAAACGGGGCTGACTGGTTCAAAAAGCTCGGACTCAACGGCGAAGGCGGCACCAAGCTGTTCGGTGTAAGCGGAAAAGTTAAGAAGCCCGGAATTTACGAATTACCGATGAGCACGGTAATGCGTCACATCATCGAAGATCATGCAGGTGGAATGATAGATGGATATAAGCTGCGGGCTGTTATCCCCGGTGGGGCTTCCACTGAATTTGTGATGGAGAACCAACTGGACATCCCCATGGACTTCCGGTCGCTGAAGGCAGTCGGTAGCCGGATGGGCACCGCAACCATGACTGTGCTCGATAATAAAACCTGTCCGGTTGAATTCCTTCATAATATTGAAAGATTTTTTGCGCTTGAAAGCTGCGGATGGTGTACGCCTTGCAGGGAAGGGCTGCCAAGGATCGAGAAAATACTGGCTGCCATTGAAGAAGGAAACGGGAAAGAGGAATATCTCGACATATTGAAATATCACACCATCTACTGCGGACCCGGAAACACATTTTGCGCTCATGCGCCCGGAGCAATGGAACCGCTTCAAAGCGCTCTCACCTATTTCCGCGACGATTTCATCCGCCATATCAACGAAAAGCATTGTCCCTGGAAGTCATGATGTTTAAAATCAAAATCAACGGAAAGTTTTACAAAGTAAAACAGGAAAAAAACCTCCTGGAAGTGTGTCTATCACTCGGGATCAATATTCCGCATTTTTGTTATCATGGCGCTTTGGGATCCGTGGGAGCATGCAGGCTATGTGCTGTTAGCAGCTACCGCGACGAGAATGATAAATCCGGCAGGCTCATCATGTCGTGCATGGAGCCTGTAGCAGAAGGCATGGTCATAACAACTGATGATCCGGCTTCGGAAAAATTCAGGGCTTCTGTCCTCGAAAGCCTGATGCTCAACCATCCCCACGACTGCCCGGTGTGTGATGAAGGAGGTGAATGTCACCTCCAGGATATGACGGTCATGACGGGTCATGCATACCGGAACCATGACTTTAAAAAGAGAACCTATACCAATCAATTTCTCGGTCCCTTTATTCATCACGAGATGAACCGCTGCATACAGTGTTACCGCTGTGTACGCTTTTATAAGGACTATGCCGGAGGTGAAGATCTCGGTGTATTCTCTGCTCACAATCACGTATATTTTGGCAGAAGCAAAGAAGGAGTTCTTGAGAGCGAATTCAGCGGCAACCTGGTCGAGGTCTGTCCGACAGGAGTTTTCACCGACAAAACGCTGAAAAGGCACTTTACCCGGAAGTGGGACTTAACGAATGCTCCATCTGTTTGCGTTCATTGCAGTGTTGGCTGCAATACAATTGCCGGCGAGCGATATGGAGTCCTTAGGCGGATAATGAACCGGTACAACGGATCGGTGAACGGATATTTTATTTGCGACCGTGGAAGGTTCGGCTATGAATTCGTGAACCACGAAAAGCGGCTCCGGCAGGCTATGTCGAGGAAATCAAAAAACGAGAAACCTGTCGTTACCACGGATGAGGACATCGAAAACATTTTAATCAATGCTTTTTCCCCCGGGAAAAAAATTATCGGAATCGGATCGCCGAGAGCTTCCCTGGAATCCAACTATGCACTCATGAAGCTTGCAGGCTCTGAGAATTTTTATCATGGAACGCCAGCAAAGGAATTTCAACTTATAAGAGGAGCGCTTACCATCCTTCTAAATTTACCTGTCAGGTCACCTTCGTTGAAGGATATTGAAAAATCAGACATGGTGCTTATCCTGGGCGAGGATTTGACTCATACGGCTCCGATGATTGCACTTGCGGTCAGGCAGGCAGCCAGAAATCTTCCTGTCGGAGCAGGTGAAAAAACAGGAATTCCAAAATGGCACGATGCCGCACAGCGATACAGAACCAGGGACATGAAAAGTCCTGTATTCATCGCACATGTTCACCAGACAAAACTCGATGAACTTGCTTCACAACTGTTTCACTCACCGATTCATGATATCTGCAGGGTTGCTTTTGCAATCGCTTCTCTGGTCGATGACCAGGCACCTGCGGTTGAAGAACTTAACCAGGATCAGAAGGATTTCGCAATCATGGTCGCGAATGTATTAAAACAAGCCAAAAACCCTGTGATCATCACCGGTACCCATTGCGGAAGCCTTGATCTGCTTCAGGCTGCAGCCAATATTTCAATCGCACTTGCCGCATTCGGAACAAAATCCTCACTTTCTTTTGTCATGCCGGAATGTAATTCCATGGGACTGGCAATGCTTGATGGGAAATCTATGGAAGCCCTAATTAACAGCAATAGCGATACATCTGACACCCTGATCATACTGGAAAATGATCTGTTCCGCCGGGCTCCGGGAGAAGCCGTGAAGAAGCTGCTGAATAAATTCACATGTGTTCTTGTTCTCGATCATTCGGAGAATGAAACCACAACTAAAGCCGACGTGGTTGTTCCCGTTGGCACATTCGCTGAATCTACCGGAACACTAATAAACAATGAAGGTAGGGCTCAACGGCATTACCGGGTTTTCGCGGAAGAAAAATCCCTGCCCGACAGCTGGCGGATTTTAGGTCGGCTCAGTGCGAAGTACCGGAAGATTGTTCCTGAACCCTGGGAAACCTTTGATCAGATTGCAGAAAGCCTTGAAAAGGAATTTCCTGTTGTTAAAGGGATAAACAAAAAAATAAATGGAAACGACTTCCGGGCATTAAACGATAAAATCCGGAGGCAATCCATTCGTTTCAGTGGAAGGACTGCCGTAGATGCCCGACTGGAAGTTGCTGAATCGAAAATTCCGGTGGACAGAGATTCGCCATTGACATTCAGCATGGAAGGCTCAGATCAGAAATCTCCATCATCATTGGTTCCGTTTTACTGGACTCCGGGCTGGAATTCACCTCAATCGGTGAGTTTTTACCTCGATGAACCGAATGGTTCCATGAAGGGCGGCGATCCCGGATTAAGACTGATTGAGCCGCAAGAAAATGCCAGGGTAAATTATTTCAAACCTGCATTGACCGGAGAATCATCGAAAACCGGAGAATATACGATCGTGCCGGTTTACCGGATTTTCGGATCTGAAGAATTGAGTTCCAAAGCAGAAGCTATAACGGAAAGAATTCCGAAGCCTTTTATTTTGATGAACGAGAAACAAGCCGGAATGCTCAAGGCAGCCGAAAATGATTTTGTTATTATTGAAATTTCACAAAATATCATTGAGGTACAGGTAAGGATCGATGATAAAATCGCAGATAGAATTATCGGACTGACGGTGAATTTTCCGGAAATGCCCTTCGTTGATCTTCCGGTATCGGTCAGGTCGTCAGAAATAAAGTTAACAGAACAGAACATAAAATCCCGGTCGAAATGAAGTATGTTTTTATCATAGCGGGCGTTCTGCTCTTGGTTCTTAACATCGCGGCACTGCTGATATGGGTTGAGCGGAGGCTCCTGGCTTTATGGCAGGACAGGTACGGTCCGAACCGTGTGGGACCTTTCGGAATTTTCCAGGTGCTGGCTGACGTGGTAAAAATTTTCTTTAAAGAGGACTGGATACCGCCGTTTTCTGACAAGCCGGTTTTTGTGATGGCACCCGGCATACTCATGATCACGATCCTGTTCACCTTCGCCGTAATTCCTTTTGCACCGGGATTCGAGGTTTTCGATTCCAACATTGCCATTTTGCTTTTCCTCGGTAACTCGTCGCTGGGAGTTTACAGCATCGTCCTCGGGGGATGGGCGTCCAATAACAAATATTCTCTGCTTGGAGCCATGAGAGCTTCGGCTCAGATGCTTACCTATGAAGTCTTCATGGGGCTTTCGCTGATGGGCGTTGTGATGATGGCGGATACATTCAACATGAGGGAGATTGTGGAAGCCCAAAGGAAGATATGGTTCATTTTTCCGCAATTTGCCGGTTTCCTTGTTTTTCTTATTGCCGGGATAGCCGAAACGCACAGGCTGCCGTTCGATATACCGGAGGCTGAAGGTGAGCTTGTGGCTGGCTATCATTCGGAGTATTCGGGAATGAAGTTCGGAATGTTTTTCGTCGGAGAATATCTTGGCGTAACGCTTATATCCGCTATCATCGTGGTCATGTTTTTTGGCGGATGGCTTGGTCCGGCTTTTCTGCCGCCCATATTCTGGTTCCTGTTCAAGACATTTATATTCATTGGATTTTTCATTCTGCTCCGGGCATCGCTGCCGCGACCGCGTTACGATCAGCTCATGGAAGTAGGCTGGAAAATCCTGCTGCCGCTCGCACTCATCAATATCCTGATAACCGGCGCAGTGATCATCTTTATTTAATGAGGGTATGAATTTCAGAAAGTTGATATCATGTTAAGTATTTTCCGAAGCCTGTGGCTGACTTTTCTGCATGCCTTTCACAAGCGTGAAACGGTGCTTTATCCGGAAGAAAAGCCTTATCTGCCTCCGCGATACCGTGGTAGGATCATCCTCAGCCGCGACCCTGACGGCAAGGAAAGATGTGTAGCCTGTAACCTCTGTGCTTCAGCCTGCCCGGTGGATTGTATCTCGTTACAGGCTGCCGAAGATAAAGATGGCAGAAGGTACCCTGAATTTTTCAGGATTAACTTCTCCCGCTGTATTTTTTGCGGATATTGTGAGGAAGCCTGCCCTACTTATGCCATACAACTGATCCCTGACTTCGAACTGGGTGAGTACGACCGCCAGAACATGGTTTACGAAAAAGAACATCTGCTTATCGACGGACAGGGCAAATATCACGGATATAACTTCTACAAAAATGCCGGCGTCGATATGGGAGTAAAAGGCAAAGGAGAGGGTGAAAATGAAGAACCTCCGGTGGATTTGAAAAGCTTATTGCCTTGATTAAACAAGAATAATGAATACTATTTTTTATATAGCCGCTTTTGTAGCGATCCTTTCAACCTCGATTGCAATATCGGGGAAAAATGCCATTCACTCGCTGCTTTTTCTGATCCTCTCGCTACTTTCGATCTCTATTGTATTTTATATTCTCGGTGCACCGCTGCTGGCAGCATTGGAGGTGATCATTTATGCCGGAGCCATCATGGTACTGTTCATTTTTGTGATCATGATGCTGAATGTGGGACTTGAAAAGGAAATGGAAAAAAAATGGATGCGTCCCCGTATGTGGATTTTGCCATCGATCCTGGCATCCATACTGCTGGCTAATTTCCTGGTCATGCTCGGCAAAATGAAAAGCGGTGAGGCAGCAGGAACTGTGATACTGCCAAAACAGGTAGGAATTTCCCTGTTCACTACTTACCTACTGGGAGTGGAAATTGCGGCTATTCTTCTGCTTGCAGGAATTGTTGGAGCTTATCATCTCGGCAGCCAGAAGAAAAAGGTAATTCACAGGTTCATGCAAAAAGAAGAAATTCAAACTCAATCGGTCAGGAAGGAATTATGATAACGGTTACAATCGAGACACAGATTTTTTTTGCTGCTGCCCTTTTTGTGATCGGGCTAATCGGGTTGTTGATCCGCAGGAATATTGTTTTCATGCTGATGTCGGTCGAAGTAATGCTCAACAGCGCAGGGATGGTATTTATCATCGCCGGTTCGCACTGGGCACAACCCGACGGACAGGTGATGTTCATTTTTGTGCTTGCTATTGCAGCTGCAGAAGTTTCAGTAGGTCTTGCGTTGATCCTTCAAATGTACCACCACTTTAAGACCCTCGATGCGGATGCTCTGAATAAACTCAAGGATACAGAAAACGAATCTAAAAACCTGAACTGATGGAAATTTACCTTGCACTTGTACCGGCTCTGCCTTTGATAGGATTCCTGATTCTATCACTGACAGGATTCCGCTTACAACGAACCCTTAATGCAGTTGTCGGAGCTGGATCGGTCGGCATTTCGGCTCTGATTGTACTGATTCTCGGCATTCAATTTCTGTCTTCTCCTCCTGGATCAGGAATGTTATCCGTCAGGCTCTGGTCATGGATCAGCGCCGGAGAATTTGCTGCAGATGTTTCGCTGAAACTGGATTCACTGTCACTTGTTTTCATCTTCGTCATAACTTTCGTTGGCTTTCTCATTCATCTTTATTCCATTGAATTCATGAAGAACGACGAAGGCTTTGTACGGTTTTTCGCGTATATGAACCTTTTTGTAAGCTCCATGCTGATCCTGGTGCTGGCTGATAACCTCGTGCTTATGTATCTGGGTTGGGAAGGTGTGGGATTGTGCAGCTATCTGCTTATCGGATTCTGGTACAAAGAACCTGCAAACGGCGATGCCGCCCGTAAAGCATTCATCATAACAAGGATCGGGGATACGGCGATGCTGCTCGGGTTATTCCTGTTATTTGTCAGTTTTGGAACGCTTAACATGGATGCGCTGATGAACCTGGCTTCCCTCAACTGGGAAACTGGGTCTGTAATGCCGGTGTTGGCTTCCGCTTTATTGCTGGGAGGAGCTTTGGGAAAGTCGGCACAGTTGCCGCTGCAAACGTGGCTGCCTGATGCCATGGCGGGTCCGTCGCCGGTCTCGGCTCTCATCCATGCGGCAACTATGGTTACTGCCGGAGTTTATTTGATTGCAAGGACAAATGTTCTTTTTGCGCTTGCACCAGTTGTTCAGACAGCTGTTGCTGTAATCGGAGCACTGACATTGCTCGTTGCCGGCTTCAGTGCGCTTACACAGCACGATCTGAAACGGATACTTGCGTATTCAACCATCAGCCAAATTGGTTATATGTTCCTTGCGCTGGGAGTCGGTGCATGGTCAGCCGGTATCTTTCATTTTATGATCCACGCCTTCTTTAAAGCTTTGTTATTCCTTGCTGCCGGAGCAGTGATCGTAGCTCTTCATGAGGAGCATGATATTTTCAGGATGGGAGGCTTGAAAAACACACTGCCGAAGATTTACCTTACCTTTCTTGCAGGGTCGGCATCCTTGTCGGCATTGCCCTTGATAACAGCCGGTTTTTACAGCAAAGATCAGATTTTATGGTTTTCATGGTCGGCTCATAACGGCAGCCTCTGGCTTTGGATTGCAGGGATCGTCGGAGCGTTCATTACCGCACTCTATACCTTCAGGATGGTTTTTATTACTTTCTTTGGTAATACTGTTACTGAGCCATCATATCATCCGGGCAAACTGATGGTATTGCCTTTGACCATCCTGGCTGTGTTGTCCCTTGCAGGCGGATTTATCGAGCTGCCCGAATCCTGGGCACACCTGCAACTGTTTACACATTCGGTTCAGAATGTCCTGCCGGAAACATTGGTTGTACGGCATGAGATTTCTGAGATCGTATTCCAGGTTATTTCAGCATTTGTGGTTATATCGGGAATATGGTTAGCCTATATTCTATACTATAAGAAAAAGAAAGTTGCCTTTCCGGCATTCTTTGATAAACTCGGGGAATTCTTTTACAAGGGATGGCAATTCGATAATCTGTATAATGCGGTTTTTGTGAAACCAGTTGTTTGGATATCGGAAATCGACCGGAAAGATTTCATCGATTACTTTTTCCGTGGTCTGGCAAGTATTTCGGTTATTTTCAACATCGCACTGACCCGGTTACAAAATGGCAAACTGCGGTGGTATTTAGCCGCTATTGCGGTCGGCATCGCATTCATATTAACCATTGCAATTAACTTATGATATTAGCCGCACTGTTAGCGATATTAATTGGTTCCGGCATTCTTGCCTGGCTCGTCGGGAGATTGAACAAAGAATTACCCCGTTATATTGCGCTGGTTTCGTTAATGATTGATCTTATCCTGACGGCTGCAATTTTTTTCAATAACCAGGGTACAACCGATGAATGGATCATCGATTTCTCTGCCGGTTGGATTCCTCATTTCGGAATCGGGTTCCACCTTGCGATAGACGGTTTGAGTTTGTTGCTGCTGCTCCTGACTTTTGTAATAGGCATTGTTTCAGTGCTTGTATCCTGGAAAGAGATCAATGAAAACACGGGCTTCTTCCACCTGAATATTCTTTGGATCATCGCGGGCATCACCGGTGTATTCCTTTCACTGGACCTCTTTTTGTTTTACTTTTTCTGGGAACTGATGATTGTGCCTATGTTTTTCCTCATCAATATATGGGGTCACGAAAACAGGATTTATGCCTCATATAAGTTCTTTATTTACACACAAGCCGGGGGTCTTCTGCTGTTTATTGCCATTCTTGTGCTTTATTTCATTCACGGCAGGCAAACAGGAATATATACCTTCGATTTTCCGGCTCTGCTTGGAACAAGCATAAATCCTTCCACAGCCTTTTTACTGATGCTCGGATTCCTTGCCGCATTCCTGATAAAATTACCTGCTGTCCCTTTGCACAACTGGCTTCCCGATGCGCATACGGAAGCTCCGACCGCCGGAAGTGTGATCCTTGCAGGATTGCTTCTGAAAACAGGAGTATATGGTTTGATCCGGTTCGTCATGCCATTGTTTCCCGAAGCATCGGTGAATTTTGCACCTTACGGGATGGGGCTTGGTGTAATCGGAATTCTTTACGGAGCCAAGCTGGCATTTGCTCAAACCGATCTTAAACGGCTCGTGGCATACACAAGTGTCAGCCACATGGGTTTCGTTTTGCTTGGAGCCTATGCTTTTAATGAGATTGCATACCAGGGTGTAGTTATTCAAATGATAGCTCATGCCATCAGTACCGGGGCATTATTTATTTTAGTCGGGCAGCTGCAGGAACGCATTCATACCCGCGATATCAGCCGTATGGGAGGTTTCTGGCAGCAGGCGCCGGCCATGGCTGCGATGGGACTGATCTTTTCAATGGCTTCGCTCGGTTTGCCGGGTCTCGGTAATTTTGTGGCTGAATTCCTTACCTTGCTTGGAACTTATCAATCCAGCATCCTTGTTACATGCTTTGCGAGCTTGGGACTTATCGGAGCAACCCTTTATTCACTCAGGATCATGCAGAAGGTGTTTTATGGAAAGGCTAAAAGCCTGCCCGCTATTGCCGATCTGAATCTCCGCGAAAAAGTGATTTCAGGAATTATGGTTATTGCCATTGTTTACCTTGGATTGTTTCCGGGAGGAATCCTGGCAACGGCAAAACCTTCGCTGAAAAAAGCACTGAAAGAATCCACCCTTTTATTTTCGCCGGAAAGGAATCAACTGAAATTTTCTGACCCCCTGGAAATGTTTAAAAGTAATTCAATCCCTTAAGCCGATTCGATTATGCAGCAGGAAGATTTCCTTTACTTGACTCCTTTGATCATTATCGCAGGAATGCCTGTGCTGATCATGGTAATTATGACCTTTACCAAGAATTTCCCTGTCATTTTCGGAATTTCAATTCTGGGATTGTATGCCGCAATTCTTTCCGTCCTTATGCCGCTTCCTGAACTGCCTCATGCCGTAAGCTCTTTCATCCGGATTGATGCTTTCAGCATCCGGTTGAATGCGGTCATTCTCATCGGAGGTCTCTTTATTACCCTGCTGTCCTACGATTTCCTGCACTACCAGGAAGGAGAAAAAACGGAATACCTGATCGTGATTTTTGTTGCGCTGTTAGGAACGATGCTATTAACGGCTTCAGTTCACTTCATATCCTTTTTCTTAGGGCTTGAAACTTTAAGTATCGCTCTTTTTATCCTGATTGCCTATCGCAAATCAAAGGATCAGGCAATTGAGGCGTCGGTGAAGTATTTTGTCCTGGCATCGGTATCCTCGGCATTTTTGCTTTTCGGAATGGGACTTATCTATGTCGGTACAGGAGAACTTTCCTTTCCCGGAATAGCAAGCGCCCTCGCGGAGGATAAAACAAACGACGTGCTTCTTTTGGCTGGTTTCGGTATGATGATGGTTGGCTTGGGTTTCAAACTGGCATTGGTGCCTTTCCACATGTGGACACCTGATGTTTACCAGGGTGCTCCGGCTCCTGTCAGTGCTTTTATTGCAACTGTTTCAAAAGGCAGCGTTATTGCCGTATTATACAGATTTTTTTACGAGCTCAGGCTTTTCGAAATTGAAAACCTTGTAGTGATCATATCCGTGATCTCTGTGCTTTCTATGTTTACCGGGAACCTGTTAGCTATAAGGCAGAACAATGTTAAACGGATTCTTGCCTACTCTTCTATTTCGAACCTTGGCTATTTGATGATACCATTGCTTACGGGCGACCAAACAGGTTTGCAGGCGCTGATGTTTTATGTTGTTTCATATATTTTCACGACACTTGGAGCATTTGGAGTGGTAGCTGTTTTGTCGGGCAGGGAGCGCGAAGCAGAAATGATCGCCGATTACCGTGGATTATTCTGGAAACAACCCGTTTTAGCCATTGTGTTCACGGTGATGTTGCTTTCGCTGGCGGGGATACCGTTAACTGCCGGGTTCATGGCAAAGTTCTATGTTGTTTTTGCCGGGATAGGGTCGAACCTGTGGCTGCTGGTAATATCCCTGGCAATTAACAGCGTGATAGGGCTGTACTATTATTTAAGGATTGTGGTCGCAATGTTCTTGCCGAAGGATGTCCCTTCACTTAAAGTCCTATCGTTCACTGCCAGCCTGGTGTTGATACTTTTAACCGCAGGGATTCTGTGGATGGGAGTTTTTCCGCAGCAACTGCTTGAGATATTCGCAGGGATAAGCAGTTTCTGAAAAAAAACCCCGGCTTTTGCCAGGGCTTCCGTTAAGAATGAATTTGATTACTTCACCGGGAAATACAGTACAGTCAGCCACTTTTCGGGATTGGGTTCCGAACCCGGATCGGTAATATAAACCTCCCATGGATCACCGTTTTTCTCAAGATTGTTGTTGCTAATATACTTCATCAGCTTTTCCCAAGAATTTCCGGTGGTTGAGTAGTCGCCCCAATGTTCAACCGAAGCTGCTTTTCCCTGGTATGTGTTGATAAATCGGATGTCACCTTCGCCCTTGACTTTATAAACTACGGGAACAGCGCATTCATAAACGAACCTGGAAGTATCTTCCCACTGGTAATAAATGGCAAATGGTGTTCCAGCCATCTGGGCGCCTTTAGCTCCGATGAAATCCATCAGCTTGCCGTAGGTTTGACCCATGATAAAACCCATGTCCTGTATTCCTGATTCGACCTTAATTCCTACCGCCATCTGGCTTGTAACTTCGGTAACCGTAACATCGCCGGTTTTGTATTTCGGCATTGGAACCATATCCTTGGTAAAATCATTGAGCGTAGCCAAACCCTTTTCATAGCTTTTACCCACTTCCGGAACGATAAAAAGAGTAGAAATCCACCTGCCGATCGGATATCGGGCTTCAGCTTTGAAATCCCACGTTACTTTGGTTCCTTCGGTTAAGGGTTCGAATTTAAATGAAGTCCAGACCGTTTCGGTCCCCATAAAAAGCAATTCCGTTTTGATGTATTCATATTCTGCCGATTCTGTGATGGTTTGTGAGGATGTACTTCCTTCGTCATCCCACATGCTTTTAGCCCCTACACCGCATTCGGGACCTTCAAACCTTTCATTAACAGCATATTCTCCCCATGGATTCCACGATTTCCAGTTTTGAAGGCAATTAACCTGCTCGAAAATGACTTCCGGCTGGGCTTTCATCACAAGTGACCGCTCGATTTTCACGTAACCTTTCATGAATATTGGCGGAATTAAAACGATGGCAAGTATAACCACCAGGACAATTACGATAATTTTTACTGCTTTCATTTCTTTGTTTTTTGCGATTAATGCTGCAAAGATATGTTTAATTCGGATGTGAACCGACCGGACTTCATGGGGAAAAAAATTATGAAAATACATTTGCTAACTTTGTGAACGCATTTTGCCTGTTGATTCTCTCCCCTGAAACAAAAGTGGGAATCAAGTGGATCAGGTTTTTTGGAAAGCAATGGAGAAATGTTCCGGGATGCCGGGAATAAACGGATAATATAGCTGGTCGCCGGAATTAGTATCGAATTTATACCGTAATTTTAAAATATACATTATGAAAGAAAAAAGCATTGAACTATTAAACAAGGCTGTCGGTGACGAGCTGGCTGCAGTGCATCAGTACATGTATTTCCATTTTCGTTGCGATGACCTGGGATACGACCTGCTCGCAGGGCTTTTCAGGAGAACAGCGATTGAGGAAATGATGCACATCGAGACTCTTGCAGAGCGAATTCTGTTTTTAAAGGGTGAGGTCGAACTTGTAGCCTCAGCCGAAGTAAAGAAGATCCACGATGTAAAGGAGATGCTCGCAATGGGACGGCAAATGGAAGAAGGAAGCGCTCATGATTATAACATTTGGGCAAATGAGTGCGCTCAGAATGCCGACAGCGCCTCGAAGAAGATTTTCGAAGTCCTCGTAGCTGACGAAGAAAGACATTTCGATCAGTACGATAAGGAAATAGATAATCTCGAAAAATTCGGCGACAAGTACCTTGCGCTTCAGTCTATTGAAAGAAGCAAGAATGTGCAGTCACGAGCCGCCACCCCGGCAGAATAAGGCGAAGTGAATCAGAATCCTTGTACCGAAAACTTTGGCTTCTCTGAGTATTCATGTAAAATGATCCAGCTGTTAAAGGTCACAAATGATACCTGAAGAAGCCCGAAGTATTAGCCAGACACTGGTTCAATGCCAGTATGAGGATTGCACAATACCGGAATTACTTTGTTAATTATCAGTAAATATTAACCTTCAAAAATGACATTATGGGTTTTATCAGTGAATTCAAAACGTTTGCCATGCGGGGAAATGTCCTCGATATGGCTGTAGGTATCATAATCGGCGGGGCTTTTGGGAAGATCGTCAGCTCGTTTGTTGCTGATGTGATCATGCCGCCAATTGGTGTGCTGCTGGGAGGGGTGGATTTTACAAACCTGAAGCTGACCATAAAGGATGCAGTATTGGGTGATGCAGGGGCTGTTGTCAATCCGGCTGTAACTTTGAATTATGGTGCTTTCATTAATACGGTAATCGATTTTATCATCATCGCATTCGCTATTTTCCTGATGATAAAAGCCATGAATTCGATGAAGAAAAAGGAAGAAGCAGTCCCCGCTCCTCCACCGGCTCCTTCGAACGAAGAAAAACTTCTTACAGAAATCAGGGATTTATTGAAAAAATAAATAACTGAATTATAAATTACAGCAGGAGTAGCGATAACATCCGGTTTTATCTTTTATTCTGATTCTTGACAAGCGTGCAAAATGATATTTTGCCTGTTGTCAGTCAAACCGCTATATTATCTTTATACTTCAAATGAATCCTCCATACGAGTCATGCTTATCTGTGTGGCAGAACGTTTTTTCGCAACATAAATGTTTATAACTTTCTTTCACCAGTCAAAAGACAGATACTTCATAGTTTTTACTTTTATTTGCAAAAACTTCAGACATGTTAAAAGGCGCCTATACTTTGTTAATCACCCCTTTCAAAGAAGATTATTCCCTCGATGAAGATGCCCTCCGGCGGTTAATCAGGATGCAGGTTAAATCGGAGATAACCGGCATAGCTCCTTTGGGAGTGACAGGTGAAAATACATTAATGTCTAACGCCGAAGTAAAACGGCTGGTTGAAATCCTTGTTGATGAAGCGAAAGCGAAAAAGCTGATTTTACCCGACATCTGCCTTGCCGGAACACAGGAATCCATCGACCGGGCAAAAATGTATGCCGACCTCGGTGCCGACTATGTGGTGGCTTTTACACCTTTCATGGTGATGCCGACTCAGACGGGATTGATCAGGTATTACGAACAACTTGCTGATGCATGCCCCGTTCCCGTTATTCTTCACAGCTCAAAGGATCGCACTGGTGTGGAACTGGCACCTGAAACGACAGCAATCCTTGCCAGGCATCCGAACATAGTGGCAATAAAGGATGGGAAGAAGGAACTCGATCACCTTGCCAAAATCATCCACCTGACGAAGGACGAAGATTTCCTGGTATTTACCGGCAAGGATACCACAGCCTATCCAACGGTTGCCTTCGGCGGAGCCGGCTCATTCACGGTTTCAGGAAATGTCATTCCCGACATTATGGGCAGGATGATCAGGTTTGTATTCGAGGGTAATCACCCTGAGGCGCAGTACTTGCATTCGTTATATTACTCCTTCTTCGAATCGATGCGGTTTGAGTCGAACCCGATGGCGACTAAAAAAGCTCTGGAACTGATGGGAATTATCAACGGGACGCTCCGTCCACCGCTGACTCCGCTTAGCGAAGGCAAAACGAAGATCCTTGAATCCATTTTAAAGGAAAGGGGTTTATTATGAACTCCGTTAAGCTCCGTACGCCGGCAACCAGTGCAAATGTCGGACCCGGTTACGATATATTTGCGCTCGCACTGAAGGAACCTTATGATGAAATCGAGATCACATTGACCGGCGGTAATTCAATCGTCATTGAGATCGAGGACAGCGACCAGAATATACCGGTCATCCCAGAAGACAATACGGCAGGGCTGGCAGCCCTGGAACTGTTCAAGGCTAAGAAAATAAGCCAGGGATTAAAGATCAGGATCATCAAGCACATGTGCTCGGGTGGAGGGCTGGGTACGACCGGAGCGAGCGCCGCAGGAGCCATTGTCGGGATCGACAAGCTTCTTCATCTGAACTTAACGCCAAATGAAATGATCGACTTTGCAAGGAAGGGCGAGGTGGCATCCGGCGGATCACCGCATGCCGACAACGTGGCGGCTGCAATCATGGGAGGATTCGTGCTGGTCAAGAGTTATCATCCCATCGATGTGCTGAAACTCGATCTTCCTGAAATTCCGGTGGTTTTAGCCGCAATTAAGAAAAGCCAGCGAACTACACGCGGTTTTATCACCTATGAGATCGGTCAGGAAAAACTAAAAGAGCAAATGGCAAGATGCTCAAGAGTGATACATGCAATACACACAAAGGATATACAGGAATTCGGCAGTGCTGTCTCGGTGGACTACATCCATGAACCTGTCCGCGGAGCCGCAATCCCGGGTTACTGGGAAATAAAGAATAAGGTAATAGCTGCCGGAGCATTTGGATGTACGATCAGCGGCGGAGGATCTTCAGTCATAGCATTCTGCCCGGAGGATAAACAGGACGATATTGCCGTTCTCATGAAAAAAGAATTTTCTGCCAATCCGAATTTCTCAAGCGTCTATAAAACTACCACTTCGAACCTGGGAGTTAGAATTACCGGTTAAAATAATAGCTCATTCCGGAGAACTCAGCAGACTGGACGTGCGGGAGGGTTCATTAAAACCTTCCTGTCGAATGACCAACATGAACCATGGTTACTAAAGAGAAGGAAATGAATTGGATGTTAAGGAGATTTAAGGATAATTCATCGCTCATGGCTATGTCAGTTGTAGTTATTCGGGTTACGGTTCAGCATCAAAAAAAATTCCCGGGAAAAATTTCTGTTACATGAATCTTAAGGAATGATTAGTTTTTCGACCTGAGCCCTATTGTTCGCAAAATCAATTTTCACAAGGTAAGTTTCTGAAGGCAATGATCCAAGATTTAATAAGGCACTTCCAAACGCACTAAGATTGAAATTCCGGCTCTGGATTGTCATCCCGGTAATATCCTTTACTGTCAGGGTGAAATTAAGATCGTCAGAAACAACAGAATTTAACCGGATGATCCCATCCCAGGCTGGATTTGGTGAAACGACAACCATGCGCTTCCCGACACTTGTTACCGCTTTTGCATCAATCGCTGTAATGATTTCTGGAATCTGAAGGCATCCCGGTCCGCCAAAAGCACCCATGTCGTTTGTCACTGTGCCTCTTGCCGGATATAAGGCATATCCGGGGTTCCCGAAATCTTCAGGGTCGTTGAAGGAGGGTTCAGGATTTCCGGAATCAACACATTCCGACAATTCATCCAGAATAAAATCCGTATTCAGAAACACCGGTTCTGAACTGATATTGCCGGTGCCTGTCCAGCCACCCTCAACACAACAGTAGGTAACGGTGCCTGTATTTCCCTGGATTTGCGGAGCATTGACCGCCGTATTTCCCCAGATAATGTTATTTGTTATTTGCGCCTGCGATGACCATAGCCTTATTCCCCCTCCGCCCAACGCTGAATGGTTGTTAACGATGGTATTGTTGTGGACGATGACTGGAGAATCGCCATTCGAAAGCAGCCACAGCCCTCCCCCGCCGTAATCCTGACCACCCGTGTTCCAGGCAAAGATATTGTTCCTGATTTCGGCTCCGGAATAATTGAGAACCAATCCTCCCCCATACCTTCCCTGGTTATAAACGATGAGGTTATTCAGAATATGCGGATTACCGTCACCACAGCGGATAGCGCCGCCACCGGCGCTGACGATCCCTGACCCGTAATTTGTCGCTTTGTTGTTTCTTATAATATTGTTCTTTATCGAGGGCGATGAATACTGGATGAGAAATCCACCACCTTCAGTGTAGAAATTTCCCGGTCCATGCTCATCCTCCCATTTTGTTCCATTGCCTCCTGTTATCGTGAATCCCTCGACGACAGCTGTAGAATCCTCGCCTGAAACGATGAGGATACAGCTTGCAGTGTCGGGATGAACAGGACTGTCACCATTGATGATGGTTGTCATCACGTCATTCAGGTTACCAGTCAGGGCATAATCGCTGCACAGAACAATATTTTTTCCGTTCAGGTTGAGATTTTCATGGTATTCTCCAGGAGCCACAAGGACAGTATCGCCCTGGACCGAGGCATTAATCCCTTGCTGGATGGTCGGATAATCACCGGGAACATGGATGATCTGACCGGCAAGGATACTTGCAGAAATAACAGCTGTAAGGGTAATAATTATTCTTTTCATTGTGTTGATTTTTATGGATTTCAATCCTGCTTAATTACTTTTCAACAGGCAACTGCCTTGTGAAGCCTTCTTCCAGCGAAATAAATGTTTCGGTACTCGTGATTTCGAGAATCGACTGAATTTTATCGACGAGTATCTGCTTTAAATGTTCGTTGTCGCGGGTGTAAATCTTCAGGAGCAATGAGTATTTGCCTGTAATATGATGACATTCCACCACTTCGGGGATGGCTTGAATTTTCTGAAAAACATCCTCGTGTGTTGTTTGTTTTGTCAGGTTTACGCGCACACCGACGAAAGCAAGTGTGTTGTATCCAAGCCCTTTGGGATTCAGTTTTAGTTCCGAACCATAAATCACCTTCTGCTCCATCAACTTGTTTACCCGCTGATGAACAGCAGCTCCCGAAACATTGCACTGACGGGCAACCTCAAGAAACGGAATCCGTGCATTTTTTGTGAGAATCTTGATTATTCTTCTATCCAAGCTATCCAAATGTATTTTCTCCGCCATCTTAAACCTCCATTAAATTTACCAACAAATTTACCAAAAATCAGCCTGCCTGACCATTGTGTAATTACATGTAAGACATTTTTATTCCGGGTTGGTTCACCCAAAACACAGAAAATTTACCATTTAATTCAAAGATGAAAATAAAGAAAATCCCGAAACTGCTGATATTAATCAGTTGTATACTTTTGAGAACTAATTCACAAGGGAATGAATTTTCATGATTTGTTTGTTAAAAAGCCGGTGATTGCCTGCATTCACCTGCTTCCGCTTCCGGGTTCTCCCCGGTACGAAGGATCGATGGAAAGAATTATTGAAACAGCGTTAAAGGAGGCGGATATCTTTGTTAAGAACCGTTGCGACGGATTACTGGTCGAGAATTTCAGGGATAATCCCTTCTATCCGGGCGCTTTGCCTCCCGAGACTGTTGCAGCCTTAACTACCCTGACATGTGAAATCGTCAATCAAGTTAAAATTCCCGTCGGAGTAAATGCACTGAGGAACGATGCTCATTCGGCACTTGCAGTGGCGGTAGCTTCCGGAGCGAATTTTATCCGGGTAAACATTCACACAGGGGCTGCTGTAACCGACCAGGGAATCATCGAGGGAAAAGCCTGTGATACTTTAAGGCTGAGGTCAAACCTAAAATCACGGGTGCTTATTTTTGCCGACGTCGCTGTTAAACATGCCAGTCCGCTGGTTCCCCGACCTCTCGGGCTTGAAGTGGCAGAGCTGACTGAACGGGGTCTTGCGGATGCCATCATAATCACCGGAGATGGTACAGGCAGGGAGGCTGACATAGGTCACCTGAAGATTGCAAAACAAAACACTTCGTTACCTGTTTTGATTGGCAGCGGTTTGACACCCGATAACGTCAGTCGGTATTATCCTTACTTTGATGGCATGATCATCGGAAGTTATTTCAAGAAAGACGGGAAAGCGGATAATAAAGTGGAGGCTTTGAGGGTCAGAAAATTCATCAAAAGGATTAATGATTTAGTGTAAATTAAGTGAGTATTATGACAAACAGGTTCGAGGAAAGATACAGAACCGGTGATCTTCCCTGGGATATTAAAAGACCGGATTACAACCTTGTGGCTGTTGTGGATTCTCATCCCATCGCTCCTTGTAAGGCTCTCGACGTCGGTTGCGGAACAGGTGATAATGCAATTCATCTTGCGAGGGAGGGATTCCGGGTGACCGGTGTCGATTATTCTGAGTTTGCTATCGGTCAAGCCAGGACCAAATCAGCAGATTCAAAAGCCGATGTGGCATTTCATGTAGTGGATTTCCTTCATCAAAATGTTCCCGGAGCTCCTTTCGGATTTATTTTCGACAGGGGCTGCTTCCATAGTTTCGATAATGAACCGGACCGCAGGAAATATGCTCGAAATGTATACAAACACCTCGATCATGGCGGGCTCTGGCTCACCCTTGCCGGTAATAAAGACGACGGCAGGCTGGACATTGGTCCGCCCAAACTTTCTGCCACAGAAGTTGTGAGCATCGTCGAAAAATATTTTGAAATAGTACTTCTGAACTCAGGGCGTTTTGATTCAAACGATACCAATCCTTCCAAAATCTGGATTTGCCTGATGAAAAAACGGAGCTGATTTTCGTTCGACCCGGTCTAGTAAACTGAACAATAGCTCTGACCCTGATAATTCATAAACTTAATACAAATTATCCGCAATCATTATGCGACTAAGAAAAGCTAATATTTTAATGCAATTCATTTTTTAAAATATAAGCTTTTCTATGTCGGTCTGCCCGCCGGAGTAGATTTTTCCGCACGCAGGCGGGGGTTAACCTGCATAAGTAGCCTGAAGTATAAATTTTAGGAATAATGCACGTTAAAAACTCGAATCAGGCAGCGACATCCGATTTTTTGAGCCTGAGTTTTTTGGTAAACCTGAATTCGTTAATCCTATCAATGTAAATCATTTCAATGAACTTATCGGTTCTGTGAACTGCAGTTACACTCACAGTCATCAGCAGATCAATTCCATTGCTCAACCTGATTGGCTCATTCTTATCGATACAGTATGAATCATGTAAGGCAAGGACATCATCAACAGCCGGATCCGGGTTGTTGCTGATCCAATGGTCAAAGCCTACCTTCCTTTCAAGCAGTTGTTTTGATGATAAATATTTTACAGAGGAGAAATACGCCGGTTTCATCGGGTCATGTTCCTTTTCAGGTAATTTGCCGGCTTCAAGTTTCAACTCATACATTTTCCTTTTTTCAATGACAATTAACGTGAACGGACGGTGTTTCGCAAAATTGACCTTCATGCAAAAAGTTCTGACATCAGGAAAACCAAACAATTCCGCTATTACATGTGGACCTTCCGGCTTTACAGCCGGTTTATTATTTTCGGATCCATTACTTAACAGGCATGCAGCCCGGTGATCCTCGGCAATCCCGATCCACGTGCCACCTGTTACCGGATCGTACGGAAAAATTACCCTGTTACCGTTTATTTTCTTTTCGATGGGAGGCGTGCTGATATCAGAACGAAGGAGATCTTCTCTGTCCTGGGTCAGCAGGTATGAACCGTCACCAACCGGTATATAAGTTACTGTGCTCATACATTAGTTTTTGTGACTTTTCTTTCCTCTCCGATCCAATTACAATCCTGGATTATTCAACAATCCGGTTTGTTTCGAAGTTTGTACGAGTGACACGTGCATTTCTATGAACAATGACAGAATTAAAAAGTTCTCAGGCATTTTTAAGTTCTTTAAAACCAGGGGACAACCTAAGATTTGCTGAGGCAGTGCTGTTAAGGATTCCTGAAAATCAGGGTAATTTTTATCACCATGAAACGATTACACCAATTCGATCAGGGTAATTTCAGGAAGGATTCCAACCCTGCCGGGATACCCGATGGTTCCTATGCCCCGGTTGACGTACAAATACTGTACATTATTGGTTTTCCTGTTCGCTTCCGCATACAAACCAGCCCAGTATTTATAAATGTATTGCGAAGGACTCCATCTGAAACCGGGAAATTCAAATCCGAACTGCGCTCCGTGAGTATGACCCGATAAGGTGAGGGTGATATCGACGGGGGACTCAAGGACTTTATATTGCCAGTGAGAAGGGTCATGAGATAACAGAATTTTTACAGGGATTTTTTCAACTCCCGACAGGGCTGTTTCAAGGTTTCCGTACTTCTGGAACCTGCCGAATGAACCCCAGTTTTCTACTCCAAGGATAGCAACACTATCATTTTCACGTTGCAGAATAAAGTTCTCGTTTAATAAAAGCTTCCATCCCAGGTTACGGTAAAAATCATAAAGCTGTTCCATATTCGACTTCTTGTCCTGCGGATGATTCCAGTTGGAGTAATCGCCATAGTCGTGATTGCCGAGGATGGCGAGGATGCCCATCGGTGCTTTCAGTCGGGCAAGTGAACCGGTGAATTCAAAAGCTTCGTCTGTTTTATAATTAACCAGGTCGCCGGTAAAAAAAATCACATCCGGATTCAGGTCGTTTATTATGGTTACCGCATCATCCAGTTCTTTTACTGAAGCCCACGTTCCAAGGTGTATATCCGAGAACTGGACGATCCGTAATCCCGAAAAAGCTGGTGGCAATCCCCGAACCGGAATCTTCACTTTTTTCAGCCGGAAATCGGTAACCCATTTCGTCATCCCGACCAAAAGCGATGAAAACAAGACCCCGCTGCTGAGGAGTCCAAGCCTTCTCAGAAATACGCTTCGCGGAATGGCTTCAGAGGTATTATCAGGCTTTGGAACCTTTCTCACTAAAAATCTTTGGATCAGTCTCCGCGAATCATCGATGATCAGGATGCAGATCGGGATCAGCTTCGCGAAGTAAGCTGCAAAAATAAATCCGACTACATAAATTTTAATCCATTTGCCCCATTGATCAAATGGATAAAGAAGCAGGCTGATTGTCAGCAATCCGGTGAGCAAGGCGGGCAACCAGTAAATCATGAAGGCAAGGGCTGACATAAACCTGGATAAATGCTTAATTCTTTGAAAGATCGACTGGAACAGGTACAGGTCGAGAAGGAATAAAACAACAAAGAACGGAAATCTGCCTACGCTTTTTGGGAAAATATGACTGACTATTAAAAACAGCAACAAAGTAAACAGGATTCCCGAAATAATGTAGATTGCTCTTTTCATCCGGTCAAAAATACAAATCCTGTCAATATTTGTTCAAAAGATGTGAGTTGCTTAATTTGCTGAATAAGTAATCTTTTCCGGCTTCTGACGGAAGATGAATTCCATGCTTTAGAAATTGGGTTTCAGTGCGTATTTATTATAAAACTCGTCGATCACTGCAACGGCTTCGTAAGGAGCATCGACGATCGTAAAGATATCGAGGTCAGACGAAGCGATGTTCTTTTCGGCAAGCACAGTGCTGTGAATCCAGTCGATGAGACCCTGCCAGTAGGTTTTCGACATAAGTACAATCGGGAACCGGACCAGCTTGTGGGTTTGAACAAGGGTTATAGCTTCGAACAATTCATCCATCGTACCAAATCCTCCCGGCAGAACAATGTATCCCTGAGAGTATTTCATGAACATCACTTTCCTCACGAAGAAATGGTTGAACATAATGAATTTGTCCTGGTCGATGAACGGATTGGGTATCTGCTCGAAAGGCAGGCTGATATTCAGACCGACCGATTTTCCACCGGCGAAATGAGCTCCTTTGTTAGCAGCTTCCATCACCCCGGGACCGCCGCCGGTAATTACCCCGAAACCTTTTTTTGTAAGCAGATAAGCCGTTTCTTCTGCCAGCCTGTAGTAGCTGTGTTGTTGTGTAGTGCGCGAAGAACCGAACATCGAAACGCACGGACCTATCCGCGACAGGGTTTCGAAGCCCTCAACCAGTTCCGACATTATTTTAAAAACTGCCCACGAGTCTGTTGTCATCTGCTCGTTCCAGGTTTTTTCCTTGATCGCTTCCCGGATGCGTTCTTCATCGGTCATGCCATCTATCATCATCGCATTCGAATTTTAATGAACCTCAATTAATTGCTGATCATATCCATTTACTGGATTCCTTTTAATTTGAAACCGGTATTGCTTAAAAGGTATTACCGGAGTGTTTTTTACGATAATGGCAAAATAAGTTTACCATTTCAATAAAAAAAGATCGTTCATTTTCTATTTTCCCAGGCTTTGATGAAACGGTTCTGAAAAAAAATCCGGGAGATAGTTTGCCCTGATTGAAAATATATAAATTTGGCGCGTATTTAACAAAAAAGAACATCAATATGTCAGGAAAAACTTTTGCAGAAAAGATTTTCAATGCCCCCGCGGGAAGCATTGTGTTTGCGAAGCCGGATATCATCCTTTCGCATGATAATACGGCAAGTATTGCCAAAACCTTCGAGAAAATGGGCGGTTCGCAGCTTGCCGACCCTGACCGGATACTCATCGTACTCGATCATAACGCACCGCCGACCACCTCAAAGCTTGCAAACGATTACAACTATATCAGGAACCTTTCGAAGCAAAAGGGTATCCATAAATTTCACGATGCCGGCAAAGGTATCTGCCATCAGATCATGGCTGATTATGCAAAGCCCGGAATGATCATTGTCGGGAGCGACAGCCACACGTGCACCGCCGGGGCATTCAATTCTTTTGCTGCCGGGATCGACCGGACAGAAACTGCCGGATTATGGAAACAAGGGGAAACGTGGTTCCGTGTTCCCGATTCGATAAAAATCACCCTGAGCGGAAAATTGCCCGAAGGCGTCTATGCCAAAGACCTTTCGCTTTGGATTATCGGGATGATCGGATCGAGCGGAGCCGATTACATGTCCATCGAATATCATGGCGATGGGGTTAAAACATTGTCGGTTTCCGAACGCATGACCATTGCAAACCTGGCTTCGGAGATGGGTGCGAAGAACGCCGTTTTCCCAGCCGATGAAGTTCTCGAAAAACATTTCGGCAATCCTCTGAAAGGTGTCTGGGCAGATCCTGATGCAAAATACGTGCTCGAAATCGAAATCGACCTTGGCAGCTTATTCCCGGTTGTTGCAGCGCCGCATCATGTTGACAACGTGAAGGCATTAGCCGAAGTGAAAGGAGTAAAAATTCACCAGGCGATGATCGGCACTTGTACCAATGGCAGGATCGAGGATCTTCGCGAAGCTGCCGGGGTTCTTAAAGATAAAAAAATAGCCGACGACATGATTATGCTGATCATTCCGGCGTCGAGGGAAATCTACATGCAGGCGCTTAAAGAGGGATTGATAGAAGTGTTCATGAACGCAGGGGCGCAGTTCCTGGCTTCCTCCTGCGGACCATGCCTCGGAACCGGTCAGGGAATTCCGGCAGATGGTTTCAATGTAATTTCGACAGCTAACCGGAACTTCAAGGGCAGAATGGGCAACAAGGAATCGGCGATTTACCTGGCTTCACCGGCAGCCGTGGCTTATTCAGCTATTGCGGGTGAAATCAGCGACCCGAGAGGTATTAAATCCAATGATAAATTCCCATATTCCGTTAAACAAAGCGCAACCGTCGAGATCAAACAGGGACAGGACCGCTACACCTTGCAAACATGGAATTATGCCGATGTGGATAACCTGAACACAGACCAGATGTTTGCGGGCAATCTCACTTATAATGTTCTGAGCTCCGAGCCCGAAAAGATACTTCCTCACCTGTTCAAGGGATTTGATGACAGTTTTGCTGAACGTGTTCAGCCGGGTGATGTGGTTATTGCCGGAGCCAATTTCGGCTGTGGAAGCTCGCGCGAGCATCCTGCTGTGGGTTTGGCATTTGCCGGTGTAAAGGCAGTTATCTGCAAATCGGTGAACCGCATTTTCTATCGTTCAGCTGTAAACCAGGGCTTACCGATCATACTTGTTCCCGACGCTGTGGATGCTTACCGCCAGGGCGAACCGGTGGAGGTTGATATGGAAAATGGCATTGTTAAAATCGGTGCAACGGAATTCAGGTATGCGCCACTCCCCGACAAGCTGATGAAGATTTTTAAAGCCAAGGGGCTGGTGAATTATATCAAAGAGTTCGCGTAAGAATTGGGCAAGGATTTTATGTCAGGAATCCCGAGAAGCGAAATGGATACAAAGAATATCCATTAGCGGTTTTTGCGAAAATCTTCCCGGACTTTAGGAGAAATAACACCTGGCAATCGAACGAAGCGGTAATCGCCGGACTATCCGATTTTACTGTCCACTATATCGAGTATCTCCTTTTGCAACCTTACTGCCTTTTCAAGGATTTCTTTTCCTTTTGCTATGGTATCTTTAACAAATTCTTTGTCATCGAGCCCCCCGGTATTGATCTTTACATTCAGAAAAGCACCCTTTACTCCTGCCAGTGCTGCGATGGCTCCGACACCAGCATCCGACACCGAGTTTGGATTTCCGAACTCCGCCATGGCTTTCATTACTTCCATTGATTCATAGCAAAGGTTCATAACTCTGAAAGGAACCTCGATGGCATATTTAGTCGCCTCCTGTATGATTCTGTTTCGATCCGCCTTTTCCTGCTCACTTTTCTTTGGTAGTCCGAAAGCATCCATAATCTTATTGAACGCCTTTGTATCCTCATCCACCATCTTTAAAAGTTCCTCCTGGTAATACTTCCCCTGCACAGCCCAGTCGGAGAACTCTTCCCAGCGATCATCGTAGCCTCTTTTGTGCGAAGTCAGATTCGCCACCATCGATCCCAACGCAGCACCCATTGCACCCATTGCTGCTGAGATTGAACCTCCGCCGGGCGCCGGCGACTCGGAAGCAGTTTCTTCTGTAAATCCCCTTAGCGTAAGGTTCACCAGCTTCTTTTCTTTCTTGTCCTCCAGAATGTATTCAATGATTTTCTTGTCCGGGTCAAAAGGTGTCAGCTCATCCAGTCCCAGCGATTTAACAGCAATCTTGATGATCTCCCTGTCGGAAATTCCCAGCGAGCGCTGCTGTTTCATCAGATAGTGCTTTCCGGCATCAAGCATAGCTTTGAGAGGGATCACTCCCACAAGTTCCGATCCTGTTACCCGAACTCCCCTTTCGGCGGCTGCCTTGCAAACCTCGTCGAAAGCCTCATGTACCGATGTCACGGTAATATCAGTGAGGTTCATTGAAATCTGTGCAATACCGTATTCTTCGATGAACCATCCTATCGCTTTGGTGCTCTTCAGGGTTCCCGGAATATAAACCGTATTTCCCTTTTCGTCTTTTACAATTTTTCCCGAGACAGGATCGCCTTCCCTTTTTTCCCTTCCCTTCTCCCGGACGTCATAAGCAATGGCGTTGGCACGTCGGGTGGATGTCGTGTTCAGATTGAAATTATATGCAACCAGGAAATTCCTCGCCCCAACGGCAGTTGCTCCAGTTTTTGCGATCTTTTCATTGTATTCCGCCGGACCGAAATCGGGTTTCCAGTGAGGATTGGCGAGTTTTTCCCTCAATCCTTCGTATTCACCTGCACGACAGTTGGCAAGGTTCTTTCTTTCGGGTCTCGATGCGGCAAATTCGTAATTATAAACAGGGATTCCGAGCTCCTCCCCTATCCTTTTACCCAGTTTTCGCGCATAGACTACTACTTCATCCATCGTGATATTTGCGACAGGAACCAAAGGACAAACATCCGTAGCTCCGAACCGTGGATGCTCGCCATGATGCCTGCTCATGTCGATGAGAGTTGCCGCTTTCTGAACCAGCAGAAATGCAGCCTCGCAAACTTCCTCGGGAGAACCGACAAAGGTAATAACAGTTCGATGCGTTGCTTTTCCCGGATCAACATCGATCAGCCGCACTCCTTCTACTGTTTCAACTACATCTGTTATCTGTTTAATGACAATGGGATCTCTTCCTTCGCTGATATTGGGAACACATTCGATGAGTTGTTTCATAATGAAATTTTTGAATTGCTGAATTAGAATCGGGTGATCTGAAAGCAACCACCCTTTCAATCATTTATTTTGCGGGCAAAAATATAAATTGAGGACAAATTTAAAAGAAATGATTTGGGATTATATTTCGTCAATGCCTGTTGCCCTTTATGCTCTTCCTGACCATTGCAAATACTTTATTCGCTACGGAAATATTTTCATCGAACACATGAGCCGGGATACGGGCAATCTGTCCGATATCACTATCTGTTAACCTTAATCTTTCCTTGATCATGTGAAAATTTGCAGGTTCAGAATGAATTATATCCTTTTTCCAGATCGACAAGGCTTCATCCCGCGAAATTTCGTTGTTCCGGACCATGTTGCTCAACTGGAAGATACGCCTCGAACTTCCGAACCTTTTTTCACGGATAAAGTTTGTAAATGGTTCAGCAAGGCAATCGAAGTGGCGCGTATAGCCCGAATGGTCGCTGTCAGCCCAGTTCATTTCCGATTTGAGAATTTCGGCTATTCGTTTTTCAGAGGGTAAATCCAGGTAGTACAGAATATTAACTTTCTTTCCAAACCTGCCGGTTTTGGTTTGCAGCCAGCTTGTAATAAAATTGATGTTAGGAAAAATAAGGAACCGCCTGATTTCATCTCCTGAAATATTTTTGTTTCTTTTCAGAATGGTCTTCATCCGGAATGCATCATAGAGATTTTCTCCGGTAAATGAATTGCTTTCGGTTGGTACATGTCCAAGAAGGATCAATGGTATTTTCCAGGCTTCGGATATCCTGAGCATACTTCGTTCGATCCCGATCCCGCAGATACCACAGATTTCACCTGACTCAGTTAAAGCCGTCCTGTAAAGCTTTAATAACATATCTGCATCCGGTTTTATCCAAACATGATCCACGTTACAGGATTTTGTAGTGTTTCCGATATTTTTAAGAGCCAGTTCGCTCATAAAACCATTATCGAATGTGTATGTCAGAACTTTCAGCCTGAATTCTTTAACTGCGAGATAAAGCACATAAGTGCTGTCTTTTCCTCCGCTCAGCGGCACAAGAGCGTCATAAGTGTTGTTTTTCTTTTTGGCTTTCGCTATAATCCGATGCAGTTTTTGTTCTCCGTATGGAACATGTTGTGAGTGGTCAGTACAATAATTGCAACTGCCATCCGCATTGATCACAATCCCTCCAATTTCATCAGAAAGTATGCAGGTATTACAGGTTTTGCTCATAATTCTTTCAGCAGAATTAAAATGTTAATGAATTCATTGGCGATTTATCTCATCCGCAACAATGCGACAAAAAGTATTGATTCGTATCACTGTACCTTACCATTCAGGATCACTGTTTCCACTTTGTTGCTGCCAAAAGCATAGGGCATAAACTCGATTGTAGGGATTTTTTTCGTGATAAAAACATTTGCTTTCTTTCCTACTGATATGGTTCCCAGCTCTTCAGCAACTCCCATGGCATAAGCTGAATTTATTGTAACGGCATTGATCGCTTCTTCCGGGGTCAGCCTGTAAAGTATGCTTGCCATCGAAAGGATCAACTGCATATTCCCTGATGGTGATGAGCCCGGATTAAAATCGCTTGCCATGGCAACCGGCAATCCGGCATCGATCATTTTCCTGGCTGGTGCCAATGGCATTCCAAGAAAGAACGCAGCGCCCGGAAGAATGGTTGGCATGGTTTCGCTGTTTAGTAATGTTTCGATCTCCGAATCTCCTGTATATTCCAGATGATCGACCGACAAAGCACCGTACTTTACTCCAACCTGGATCCCGCCTGAGTAATCCAACTCGTTGGCATGGATCTTCGGTATTAAACCGTGTTTTAGTCCTGCCATCAGAATGCGCTCGGTATCTTCGACCGTAAAAAATCCCTTGTCGCAGAAAACGTCAATATAATCCGCAAGTCCCTCTGCTGCGACCCGTGGAATCATGTCATTGATCACAAGGTCAACGTATTCGCTTTGTTTTCCGCGATATTCAAGTGGAACGGAATGCGCTCCCAAGAAAGTTGCTTTGACTGTCAGCGGCGAAATTTCCTTTAATCTCCTTATGGCATAAAGCATCTTTAATTCCTGTTCGGTATCGAGCCCGTAACCACTTTTTATTTCAACGGCACCGGTTCCAAATCCTTTGATCTCCTCCAGGCGTTCAAGAGCACTGTCAACAAGTTCAGCAACAGTGGTCTCTTTTATTTTCTTTGCAGTATTCAGAATTCCACCGCCTCTCCTGGCTATTTCCTCATAGGTCAATCCTTTAATCTTATCCACATACTCGATCTCGCGGCTGGCGGGATAAACCAGGTGAGTGTGTGAATCGCAGAAACACGGGAAGACCATTTTACCGCTGGCGTCGATTGTATTTTCCGGCTTCAGGGTATCCGGCTTCAGGTCGGGCATTTCTCCAAAGGAAGTGATTATTCCATTTTCGATGGCAAGCCATGCATTATCGATGGATGAAAGCTCAGACATTTGACCTCCTGCCTTGATCTTTATGGGTTGCTGTTCAGCCTGGACAAGCTTTTTAATGTTAATGATCAGAAATGACATGATTCACCGGTTTTGATTTATTTTCAAATTTATTGCATTCATTCAATTTACCAGCTTTCCATCATCGTATGATTCAGTTTTAGCCTGATATTATATTTAGCTTTCATTCTTTCAAACAACTGCTCTGCACAATAAACAGACCGATGCTGTCCTCCCGTGCATCCAAAACTCACACTCAGGTGGTCGAAGTTACGTTCCAGGTAATTATCTACTGTCCTGCTTATTATTCCGAACACATTATCATTAAAGTATTTCACTTCTGTGTATCGGTTCAGGAAATCTATTACCGGCTGATCCATGCCGTTTAGATTCCTGAATTCCTCTGTCCTTCCGGGATTAGGTAATGCCCTGCAATCGAAAACAAAACCACCCCCGTATCCTGTTTCATCTTCTGGAATTCCATTCTGAAGATAAGAAAAACTGTTGATCTCAACTGTTAGCTTACCAGTTGTCCTTTTTGCTTTTTTTCCTGAATTTTTCCGAACCATCTCATTCAGACACTGAAGGAGCTGAGGTGTTTCAAATGCAAACTCAACATTATCAAGAAGCCATTCCACGTTTTTAAGAGCATGTCCGATGCTTTCAATGAAATGTGGCTTTCGCTCGTAAAATCCCCTGTAGCCGTAAGCTCCGAGCACCTGCAGGATTCGAACCAAAACAAAACCATAATACAACGGGATAAAAGTATTTCGATCGACACCAAAATACTCATTCAATTTGCTGATATAGCATTCAAGCATTCTGTCCCTGAAATCAGAAGATAAATCCGCCTTTGCCTGAAAAAGCAGCGAGGCAACGTCATAGTGCAAAGGACCCCTTCTGCCTCCCTGATAATCGATAAACCAGGGCTCGTTGTTTACCATCATGATATTCCTAGCCTGGAAATCGCGGTACATGAAAAAACCGGTGTCAGCGAGGGACAGGAAATCGATCAGAACCTGAAAGTCATTTTCCAGAGCCTGCTCATGAAACGGGATGTAGTCGAGCTTCAGGTAATAATATTTAAAATAATTGAGATCCCACTGTATTGATTGCTTGTCGAACCGTTCGCGCGGGAAGCAAACCGAATAATCAATATCCTTGCCTGCTATCACCTGAAACCGGATTAATTCGTCAAGGACTTTCTGATAAATTGTTTCCAATTGTCCGGCTTTTTCAGGATTATTAACCAAGCCTGGCAGAAGGCTGAAGAGCGAAACATCTCCCAGGTCACGGAGAAGATATATCCCTTTGGTCAAATCAGATGCATAAATTTCAGGTACATGGAGTTTATGCCGCCGGAAATGATCTGTGAACCTTAAAAACGCGGTGTTTTCCTCCGGATTTTCGCCTATCACTCCAATGGCGGAATCAACTTCGCCGGTAATTCTGAAATAATGCCTGTTAGAACCTGAACCTTCAATCCTTTCAAAGTTTTCAATGTCTTTGCCCGACCAGTCGCGAAAGAGATTCTGAAGCGCTATTTTCCTATCCTGATTCAATCTTGTTTTATTCGATACCGACAAAAATAGTTATTTCAAAGGATCAAACTAACCAACTTCATTTACCGGGCTAATTCTTTTTTTCGAGTGCTATGAGAAATAATTTGCGATACGGTATAGGGTAAAATCTTTATCTCTGACGCCGAAATTATTGGTGATGAATCGTTGGAGTTTACCATTCATATTTT
>Ga0233425_10001755_pt1 | contig 46291 bp, 22 predicted proteins | sample Watercolumn_Towu_2_FD_181712 | JGI IMG/M metagenome (GOLD analysis project Ga0233425, IMG submission 181712) | Freshwater microbial communities from Lake Towuti, South Sulawesi, Indonesia - Watercolumn_Towuti2014_140_MG | ecosystem: Environmental > Aquatic > Freshwater > Lake | place...
TCCGCGCGGTTCAACGGCAAGGTCGGCTTCATAGTCACCTTCAAGAAGACCGACCCGCTGTTCGTGCTGGACCTGGCGGACCCGCACGCCCCCACCATCAAGGGCGAGCTGAAGATCCCGGGGTTCTCCACCTACATGCACCTGCTGGACGACAACCACATCCTGTCCATCGGGTATGACGCGGACGACCAGGGAAGCTTCGCCTGGTTCCAGGGCATCATGCTCCAGCTCTTCGACGTGTCGGACATGGCCAATCCGCAGCTCCTGCACAAGGAAGTGATCGGAACCCGCGGATCCACTTCCGACGCGGCCACGAACCACCTCGCGTTCAACTTCTTCAAGCCCAAGTCCTGGCTCGGGCTTCCCATGGTGGTGTGCGAGCAGGGAGGCGGCGGGACGTACGGCGACGAGATGACCTTCAACGGGCTCATGATCTACAAGGTCACGACCGATTCCGGCTTCGAGTACCTCGGCGGCATCCCGCACCCCGCCACCGGCGGCACCGTGAGCTGCGGCAACTGGTGGACCAACTCCAACTCGCCGGTCAAGCGCAGCGTGTTCATGGACGACTACGTCTACTCCGTGGCCATGGACGAAATCCGCGTTGCGGCCGTGGCGAACCCGGCCCAGCTCCTTGCCGCGGTGCCGCTGCTGTAGGGGAAGACGAGCCGCGGCACGGCCGCGGCAGCGGAAGCCGAGAACGGGTGCCGCCCCGAAGCCGGAAGCCCAAAGGAAGCGCTACTTGTCCGCGGAGGTCACGACGTCGAGGTCCGGAGACACGCTCCCCGCTACTTCTCCGCGGAGGTCACGACGTCGAGGTCGGGTGAGACGTTCTCGGTGCCCACTTCGCATGCCTTGGGCAGGTAGTCCGCGTTTTCGCCCATCTGCTCGTTGAGCGGGACCACGGTCTCATCCACGATGAGCTTGCAGCTCGGCGCACCCTCCGTGCCGCTGTCCATCACGCCCTTGTCCACCACGTTCACGTAGTTCTCCCTGGTCTTCTCCAGCCCCTCGGTGCACGCGTCCGGGTTGAGGTACTCGGGGCAGTTGTCCGCGGTGATCCCCTCGTACTCCGTGAACGCCTTCTTGATCACGGTCTCGTTGGTCTTGCACGCGTCCACCACCTCCTGCGGGAACGTGAACATCGTCGTCTCCCCGCACTCCCCCTGCACGAACTTGCAGCACGCTGCCACCTTGCTGCAGTTGGGCAGGTCCGGGTTGTTGATCCCGGTGAGCTGGTCCGCCTTGCACCCCGTCTGCTTCTCGATCAGATCCTTGGCGGCCTCTTCCAACGCGTCACAGCCGACTGCCAACATGGCCAACGCCAGAGAAACAACTACCAGGACGCTCTTCATGGATTGTCTCCTCTTCTCGGTCCGTTCAATTGCCCGCAGGCCATGTCAATGTGAGCGAAAAGCCCGACCCTGTCAAGTCAGACACGCGTTTGACTTCCACTGGGAATTCCGCCCGCGCCCGAGTTGACTTGCAGGTTCAACGCGGCTTACGATGGCTTCCATGGATCGGTGCAAGCAAGGAGGCGCCGTGCGCATCGCCCTGTACCCCAAGACGACAAGAGAATGGAGGATGGCGGGGCTGCGAGTGGGAGTGGCGGCCCTGGTGGTGCTCTCCGTTCCACTCGCGGCCGGATGGTACTTCTCCTGCATGCCGGGGTCATCCTTCAAGGGGCCGCTGGCCCCGCTGACTCCGGAGCAGGAGCGCTTGAGGGATCTGCTGCGCACCCACGTGTCCGCGCTGGCCCAGGGAATCGGCGAGCGCAACATGCAGAAGCCGGAGAGCCTGGAGAAGTCCGCACGCTACGTCGAAGCCGCGCTCGAAGGGCTGGAGCTGGAGCCGGCAAGGCACACGTACCTGGTGGACGGAGTTGCGGTCTCCAACATCGAGGCGGAGCTGCCGGGCACCGGTCTGAAGGACGAGATCGTCGTCATCGGCGCCCACTACGACTCCTTCTGGGAAACGCCCGGGGCCGACGACAACGCCAGCGGCGTCGCGGTCCTGCTGGTGCTGGCCGACATGCTGAGGGACCAGGGTCTCGAGCGGACCGTGCGGCTGGTGGCGTTCGTGAACGAGGAGCCCCCCCATTTCAAGAACGAGTCCATGGGCAGCCTGCGTTACGCCAGGCGGTGTGCGGAGCGAAACGAAGATGTCGTCGCGATGATGGCGCTCGAGATGCTCGGCGTCTACGTCGAGAAGAGCGGAGTGCAGAAGTACCCTCCGCTGCTCCAGTACGCGTATCCCGCTTCCGGTGACTTCGTCGGCTTCGTGGGCGACTTCCGCTCGGGCGGGCTCGTGCGGGACGCCGTCGGTGTGTTCAGGGAGACGACGGACTTCCCGTCCGAAGGGCTGGTTGGCCCGGCCTGGATCAACGGGGTCGACTTCTCGGACCACTGGTCGTTCTGGCAGGCGGGCTACCGCGCGATGATGGTGACGGACACGGCCTTCTTCAGGAACATCCTCTACCACACGGTCTCCGACACCCCCGATTCCCTCGACTACGACCGGATGGCGCGGGTCGCCGCAGGGCTTGCCCGAGTAGTCGTGGCTCTGGCCAACGAGTAGCGCGGCCAGGGTCCCTGACACGAGACGGCAGGAATGGACTGCGACGCGCCAGCCTTCGCATCAGCTCCGGTCTCGTGCCGCCGGGCTCGAGCGCATCGGGTCCTGGCGCACCAGCGGCCAGAGCTTGAAGCGGTTCAGGTACACCGCGTAGACGACGTGCGCATACGCCAGCCCGATGCGCCGGTTGATCTCGGACTGCGGTATCTTCGGCTCGATCCTGTCCGCGGCGGTCTTGGGCCGGCTCGTGAACGGGTACACCAGCACCATGTCCCACGGCAGGTCGCGGATCACCGACAGCGTCTGCCGGAACTCCTCCCGGGTCTCGGTCGGGAAGCCCGCGATGAGGTGCGTCCGCAGCATCACCTGCGGCGCGGCCCGGTGGATCGCAAGCACCATGTCCCGCGCCTCGGCCGCAGTATGACGCCGCTTCATCAGCGAAAGGATCCGGTCGCTCCCGGACTGCAAAGGGATCGTGATGGACTTGACCCGCGGGTCCGACAGCACCTTGCAGTAGCGATCCAGCTTGTCCACCAGGTACCGCGGGTGGTGCTGCCGGATGTTGAGCAGGAAGTCCCCCTTCCGTTCCAGCATCCCCTCCAGCAGGAAGGGCAGGTCGGTCCCGATGTCGAACCCGTACGACCCGGTCTCCTCGCCGCACAGCGCAAAGTTGCGCTTCCCCTCGGCCAGCGCCGCGTCGAACCTCGCAAGGATCTGCTCCGGCCGGTTGCTCGTCAGCTTGCCGATGGTGAACTTCGTGGCGCAGTAGCTGCACGACTCCCGGCACCCCCGGTTGATCCGAAGGAACGTCATGTCGTCCGACTCCACCATGCTGAATCGCCGGAACAGGTACTCGGGAAGCGGGATCCGGTACCGCCCGGCCGCGGCCAGCACCGGGGCCACCCAGTTGAAGATGTTGTACGGCCCGAGAAACGGCTTCTCCAGCTCCACCGGCTCGGGCGGAAGCTCCAGGTCGAACCGGTCGAGGAACGCCTGGGGCTTCGTGGGGGCAAAGCTCAGGTCCACCCCCATGGCATCGAGCTTCTCCTTGTTGTACGCCGGCATGCACCCGGTCACCACCAGCTCGGCCCCGGGCTTCATCGCCTGCTTCACCTTCTCGATCTCGTCGACGCAGCGATCCTCCACCACCTTGCCCACCACGCAGGTGTTCACCATGACCACGTCCGCTTCCTCCACGGACCCGGTCACCTCCCACCCCGCGGCGACCATCGCGTCCCGCGAGCGCGAGAAATCAAGGAAGCTCTCCACGCACCCGTCGACACTGCCATGCACATACAGCTTTTTGCCCATGCTTCCCCTTCACTTCAATCACCAGTCGGGTATTATAGTCCACGCAGTTTGCAGGAAGCCAGCGGAAGGTGGACACCATGAGACACGCCCGGACCCCGACCCTGTTGTGTTGTACGGTGGCAGCGCTGTTCGCCGCGTGCTCCTCCGGCTCGTCAGCCCCGCAGGACGCGGCTGCCGATGCGGCCGGAGATGCCGCCGCGGACCGGGCCGGGCTGGACGCCCCACCCGCGGACTTCACGGCCGCGGACGCGGCAGACGCTCTGCCGGATACGCTGGACGACAGGGTAGGGGAGACCCCGGGCGACGCGGCCGCAGACGCTGTCGAGGACACCGGCCCGACCTGCCCCTTCGGCTGTCCCCCCGGCTACTGCGACGAAGCCACCGGCTTCTGCCTCTTCTGCGACGCAAACAACGAATGCCCGCTTCCCACCCAGTGGTGCAAGGGGGACCTCTGCGTGGAGACCTTCTGCAAGCCCGGGGACAAGACGTGCGCAGGAGCGACCCTGGCCCAGACGTGCACGCAGGACGGGCAGGCCTGGGACCAGACCCAGTGCACCGACGGCTTCGCCTGCCAGGGGGGGGAATGCATCCAGACCATCTGCACCCCGGGCGAGTACACCTGCAACAAGGGGCTCAAGCACGTGTGCCTGCCCAACGGCTCCGGCTTCATCGACGCCCCCTGCCCGCCCGGCCAGGGATGCTTCGTCGACGTGTGCGCACCCATCCAGCACAACCTCCAGGTCATCTTCGACACCTCCAGCTCCATGGCCTCCATCGGGTTCGGAGACACGGTGCCCTGCATCTGCCCCGCAGGCTGCAAGGCAAAGCCCTTCCCCGCGTGCGAGGACTCCCTCTGCCCGCAGTCCAAGCTCGGCCTCTCCAAGTACGTGTTCAACAAGTTTTTCGACACCGAGCTCATCGCCGCGGTCAATCTCGTCATCACCCACTTCGCCATGCGCATCAAGTACCCCGCGGTCACCTCCTGCAACAACATCATGGCCCTGGGCCGCGGCTGGTACGGCCTCGACATGATGGCCTCGGACTGGATGACCGGAGACAACGGCGACCACGTCACCGCAGACGGCGGATGGTTCGACAAGTACCTCTACGAGATCCTGTCCGTCGCTTTCCCGAAGACCTACGAGGAAGACACGCTCGAATCGGCCAAGCTCTGGGTCAACTTCAACGAGGAGGTCGGCCCGACCCCGACCCCCTGCACGGCCCACACCGACTGCCCCGGCGGCTTCTGCGCACCCGACGGCGGCCCCAAGGTCTGCTGGTACCACACCGACCCGGAGCTGCGGGCCCTCGGCAACACCCCCCTGGGCCGCGCCCTGTTCTACGCAGGCGAAGTGTACCGAAAGCAGATCGTCGTGAACGGAAAGAAATGCCAGAAGGATGAAGACTGCAAAAACAGGAACTACTACTGCAGTGCGGGCGGCGCCTGCAAGGACCCCTTCGCCTCGTGCCGCACCAACCTCATCCTCGTGTTCACCGACGGCGTCGAGGAGCCCCCCACGTCCCCCTCCGCGTTCTTCAACCCCAGGACCCAGGCCAAGCGCTTCCGGTACGGCCTCGGCTGCGCGTCCGACGACGACTGTTTCTCCGGCTCCACGTGCACCGGAGGCCTCTGCAAGAACTATCCGCACCCCTACACCGGCGGCGCCAGCGTGCCCACCAACACCGAGACCCCGTGGCGGCTCCAGGACTACAACGGCGACCCGATCCTCATCACCACCCACGTCATCGACATGTCCGCAGGAGACGGGACCGACAACAACATGAGCATCGCGGAAGACGGCGGCGGCACCTACTACAACCCCGATTCCCTCGACCCCGACGCCCTCCTCGAAAAGATGCTCTCCATCATCGACATCAAGCAGAACCTTCTAGACTGCGTGCCGAACTACGAGTAGAACAGGAACACGGCTTTGGGGGTGACTCCGATGCGCAACCAGCGGCTCGCAACGCTCCTTCTCCTGCTCGCGGCAGCAACAGCTTCCGCGTGCGGCTCACAGGGCACGACCGGCGTCGTTGCCGCCGACACCCAGGACACCGGACCGCCGGACACCGGCCCCAAAGACACCGGCGGGCCCGGAGAAACGACGCCTTCGGATCTGACGCCAGACTCCCCGGCCGACGCGGCCGACGCCCTCGACCTGCTTCTGCCCGATGCAGCGGACGCCGCGGACGGCGCCCAGTTCGGCGAGTGGAACAAGCCGTGCGCCAGCAACGCAGACTGCAAGAGCGGCTTCTGCATCCAGATCGCGGACCTCGAGTGGGTCTGCACCATCACCTGCGTCGAGGAGTGCCCCAAGGACTGGCTCTGCCAGGGCATGGTCATCGGACCCGACGTCAACTTCGTCTGCGTCCCGCCCGGCGGCAAGTCGTGCCAGCCCTGCGCCACCGACGCGGACTGCCTCTACAAGGGCGACCTGTGCGTGCCCGTGGGCAAGAGCGGGTCCTTCTGCCTCACCGCGTGCGAAGAAGCCAAGTGCCCGGACCACTTCACCTGCACCAGCCTCGACGTGGACGGCGCGGACGCCCCCGCAGACCTCTGCTTCCCGGACACCGAGAGCTGCGTCTGCAATTTCGAGCTGGACGGCACCTCCAAGGAATGCTCCGTCAGCAATGACTTCGGAAAGTGCTACGGCGAGCAGACCTGCAACGGTCCCGACGGCTGGAGCGAGTGCGGGGCCAACACGCCCGCACCCGAGGAGTGCGACGGCAAGGACCAGGACTGCGACGGAACCGTGGACGAGGGACTCGACCCCAAGCCGTGCCTCAAGTCAGGCCCCGACGGGACCTGCAAAGGCACCCAGACCTGCGCTGGCGAGCAAGGCTGGATCTGCGACGCAGCAGACCCCGCTCCCGAGGCGTGCGACGGCCTGGACAACGACTGCGACGACGACGTGGACGACGGCTTCCCCGACACCGACTTCGACGGCGACGCAGACTGCGTGGACCTCGACGACGACGGCGACGGCGTCATGGACCCCGTCGACAACTGCCCCGACGTCATGAACGTCGGCCAGAGCGACCTGGACGGCGACAAGATCGGCGACGCATGCGACGACGACGACGACGGCGACACCGCGCCGGACTCCGCAGACAACTGCCCCACGGTCGCCAATACCGACCAGTCGGACGTGGACGGCGACAAGCTCGGCGACAAGTGCGACGACGACGCGGACGGAGACGGCGCTCCCAACCAGTGGGACTGCGCACCGCTGGACCCCACCATCCATCCCAAGGCCGAGGAGTTCTGCGACGGCGTGGACAACAACTGCAACATGTACGAGGACGAAGGCTTCCCGGACAACGACGGGGACAAGCTGGCCGACTGCACCGACGCGGACGACGACAACGACGGCGACCCGGACACCACCGACTGCGCACCCCTCGACCCCTCCATCGGGCACGGCGTGCCGGACCTGTGCGACGGCAAGGACAACGACTGCAGCGGCGCTCCGGACGAGGGCTTCCCGGACGTCGACAAGGACGGCGTCGCAGACTGCGTGGACATGGACAGCGACGGCGACGGCGTGCCCAACGCCATCGACAACTGCCTCCTCGTCCCCAACCCCAACCAGTACAACAACGACGGCGACGCCATGGGCGACGCGTGCGACGCGGACGACGACAACGACGGCATCCTCGACGACGGAGACGGCAGCGGCACGGTCGCGGACAACCCGTGCGCAAACGGCGTGACCACGGGCTGCGACGACAACTGCAAGGACAAGGCCAACCAGACCCAGTCCGACATCGACAACGACCTGGTGGGCGACGCATGCGACCCCGACGCCGACGGCGACGGCGTGCCCAACGATCAGGACTGCGGGCCGCTCGACCCCGACGTCAAACCCGGCGCCAAGGAGCAGTGCAACGGCATCGACGACAACTGCAACAGCCTCGTGGACGAAGGCTTCCCGGACACGGATGCGGACAAGCAGGCCGACTGCATCGACGAGGACGACGACGGCGACAAGGACCCGGACGACAGCGACTGCCAGCCCCTCAACCCCCTCGTCTACACCGGCGCCAAGGAGGTCTGCGACGGGCTCGACTCCAACTGCAACGGCGTTCCCGACGAGGGCTGCCCGCCCTCCAACGTCCGCCTCTACCCCGTCTTGGCGGTCGTCGAGGGGATCACGGGGCAGTTCAAGATCCGGGCAGCCCTCGGACGTCCCGCGGTCAAGACCATGGGCGGCCCGGGGGTCGGTTTCAAGATTCGCTTCGGCTATCCAATTGCGAAATGAGGAGGCTTTCAATGAACTCCAGGCATTGTGCGCTCAGCCTTCTGCTTGCTTCAGCGCTCGCTCTTTCGAGCATCGCTGCCCCGGGCCCCGCCGCAGCCGCGTGGGGACCTCCGGAGATCGCAGTCCAGGGCATGCTCACCAACCTCGCGGACGAGCCCATCTCCGGCAAGGTGGACCTCAAGTTCTCCGTGTACGCCTCCCAGTCGGGCGGGGCGTCCCTCTGGAGCGAGGTCCATCCCAACGTCGCGACCCAGGCCGGCTACTTCGACCTCGTCCTGGGCACCATCAACCCCCTGGATGACCCGCCCATCTTCGAGCAGTTCGACAGGCTCTGGGTCGGCATCTCCGTCAACAACGGCCCGGAGCTGCCCAGGGCCCCGCTGTCCGCGGTCGGCTACGCGATGCAGGCCCGGCACGCGGAGTTCTGCGACGGCGTCACCGGCGCCGTCGCCTGGACCTCGCTGACCGGCATCCCCGGCGGTTTCGCAGACGGCATCGACGACGTCGGCCTGGCCGTGGAGCAGGACCCGCAGGTCGGCGCGCTCGGCCTCAACAAGTGGTGCGCGTCCGACGGCTCCAAGGTCAACTGCGACAAGGACCTGCCCGTCACCGTGGAAACCGACCCCGAGGTCGGCCCGTTGACCAAGGACAAGTGGTGCGCTTCCGACGGCCTCCAGGTCGTGTGCGACAAGGACCTGCCCGTCACCGTGGAAACCGACCCCGAGGTCGGGGCCAACCAGGCCAACTACGTGTCCAAGTGGAACGGCAGCGCCCTGGTCGCAGCGTCCATCTACGACAGCGGCAACGTCGGCATCGGTACGGACAAGCCCGCAGGCCGCCTGCACGTGGCCGGCGGCTTGGTCTGGATCGGCCTCGGCGGCGCACCCGACTACGCCAGCTCCGGAGGCGACGCGTACCTCACCAGCGTGCTCGAGGTGGACGGCGAAACCTACCTCGACGGCGGCCTCACCTGTACCGCGCTCACCAACACCGGCGACCTGACCCAGCAGGGGGACTCCAAGTTCGAAGGCGCGGCCACTTTCACCGAGAACATCGGCATGACCAACAAGAAGATCGAGCAGCTCGCAGCTCCCACCGCAGGCACCGACGCGGCCAACAAGCAGTACGTGGACGACAGCATCAAGACCGCGGTCGCCGCAATCCCCACCGGCGGAAGGGAGAAGCGCATCTACACCGTGCTCCTGTCGCTGCGCTCCGCGGGCTCCTGCCCCGCAGGCTACACCGTCGAGAGCATCGACAACATCAAGGGCCCGGACAACAACCTCCACATCAACCTCACCAGCACCGGCCTCTTCATGGGCGGCATGAACGGGCTGGGCTACGGCCAGGCCCACATCTATGCCCGGGTCCCCAGCGGACAGGGCATCACGACCATCTGCCACAAGACCTACACGTCCAGCACGGGCATGGCGTACGCATCGGTCATCGCCCCCCACGGCGGCGATGCCACCGTCTGCCCCACGGGGTACAACTACATCCCGCGGTCCGAAACCGTCGGCAACAACTCCTGGGGCTACATGATGAACAACGACTCCGGGATGTTCATCGGCTACATCGACTCCTGGGCTCGCGGCTCCCACGAGTACAACGACCAGAGCGGTTTCAACTACCGCTCCTGGACCACCCACATCAGCGGCATCTGCTACCGCATCTTCGGCGTGGACGAGGACCCCGCGACCAAGAACGGCGTCTACCCCGTGTTCCTCGGCATCAAGAACAACCAGAACTGCCCCGTGGGCTGGGAGGTCCGCACCGTGTCCACCGTGGACGGCGAGAACGGCACCCTCTACCTGCAGGCTAACGACAACTCGTCCGTGTTCGGAGGCGTGTCGGACTGGGGCCACAGCGGCAACAACTACATGCAGATCAACTTCTCCTACTCGCAGGTGGCGTTCCTCTGCTGGAAGTTCTACGTCCGTGACGGGTTCCCCATCCGAACCATCCGGACGCCCCACACCGGCAACTGCCCCAACGGCTACGAGTCCTTCCCCGCAGACGTGCTCAAGGGATCCAACAACAACGGCTACATCGGCGCCACCGGCCACGCCCTCTACATGGGCGGCCTCGACGGCTGGGGCATGCACGACTTCTCCGAAGGCTACCTCCAGCACAATTTCACGAGCAACGTGATGAACAAGCTCTGCCTCAAGATGGAGAACGTGAAGTAGCCCCACCGGACTCCCCGCAGAATGCTTGAAGCCCTCTCCATGGACCCGGCCATTCCGCTCCCGTTCGAAGGGGTCGTCATCGCCGCGTACCCCTCGTCGCTGACCGTGGCCGTGTCGCAGCTCACGCGCGACATCGTCTCCGTGGTGACCCCCGACGCGGGAGACGGCCCCCACCGCATCGTCGTGCCCCTCCCGGTCCCGTGGGTGGACGACGGGGAGGTCCTCCCCCTGGTCGGCTCCCCTGTGCGGTGCTCCCGCACGCGGCTCGACATACCGGGCAGCCCGGTCGCATTCCGCCTGGGCTCGGCTTCCCCCTGGCGCCCGTACCCGGCAGAGCCGTCCCCCACCGCGTGCGCACCGGACCCGTCGTGGCTGCTTCCGGAAGTCCTTGCCGGCTCCGCTGCCGGCTTCCGCAAGGATCCTGCGAAGGGCAACGGCCTTCTCGCAAGCACCGGTCCCCGCAGCGACCAGCGGCCCCCCTTCTCGCCGGACCCGGCCGAGTCCGCGGTGTGCACCCGCATCGCGGAGCTGGCCGCTCAGCACGCGTTCGACCGCGGCGGCGCGATGCCGCTGGTCGTACGCAGGCTGCTGGGCAGCGGCCCGGGGCTCACGCCGGCAGGGGACGATTTTCTCGTGGGATTCGCGTTCGGCCTGGAGTATCTTGGCGGCCGGGAAGCAGAGCCGCGACTCCGGGCCCTGCGGCACGCGTTGGCCGCAGGCATCCCGGACACCGGCTTCGTCAGCGGAAGGTTCCTCTCCCACTGCCTCGCCGGGCGTCATCCCCAGCACCTGCTGGACCTGGCAGCGGCACTGGCCTCGGGGGATGCCGCCCGGATCGCCCGCAGCGCAGCCACCGTGCTGGCAACGGGATCGACCTCCGGCCGTTTCACGCTGATGGGAATCGCCGCTTCCCGTGGAGTGATGCCATGCCTGTCCTGAACCTGGTCATCAAGAATGCCTACCACGACTCCGTCTTCCTCATGGCCCTGGCAGGAAAGGCCCGCTCGCTGCCCGGAGTCGAAGACGTCTCCTGCGTCATGGGAACGCCGGAGAACCGCACGATCCTCGATGACGCGGGATTGCTGGAAGCGCAAGGCCGCGGCGCAGGGCCCAACGACCTGGTCGTCGCGGTCCGGGCTGGAACCGACGACAACGCTGCCGCGGCCCTCGACCACGTCCGCGAGGCCCTCGCTTCCCAGACCGGACGCTCCACGCACAGGCAGGACTACGCGCCGCGCACCCTGGACGCCGCGGTGTCCGTGGCCGGCGGGGCCAACCTCGCCCTCATCTCCGTCCCCGGAAGATACGCCCCACGGGAAACCCGCAAGGCGCTGGAGCGCGGCCTCAACGTGTTCCTCTTCTCCGACAACGTCTCCATCCAGGACGAGGTCCAGCTCAAGTCCATCGCCGCATCCAGGAACCTCCTGCTCATGGGGCCCGACTGCGGCACCGCGATCATCGACGGCATCGCCATCGGCTTTGCCAACGTGGTCAGACGCGGATCCGTCGGCATCGTGGCGGCCGCGGGAACCGGGCTCCAGGAGGTCGCATGCCTCCTCGACGCGTCCCGCTGCGGCGTGTCCCAGGCCATCGGCACCGGCGGCCGCGACCTCAAGCAGGAGGTCGGCGGCATCACCACCCTCCAGGGGATCGCACGCCTGGCAGAGGACCCCGACACCCGCGTCCTGTGCGTCGTGTCCAAGCCCCCGGACCCCGCAGTCGCAGACCGGGTCGTGGCCGCGCTCCAGGCGTGCGGCAAGCCCGCGGTCGCCTGCTTCGTCGGCGCACCGCCCAGGGAGCCGAACGGAGCCGTCGCATTCGTATCCGACCTGACCGCGGCCGCCAGGGCAGCCGCAGCCCTCGCCTGCGGCGAAGACCCCGCCAGCGCTTCCGGCGTGGACGCGGAGCTCGTCGCACTCGCGGAGTCCGTGGTGGCCCGGCTCCCGGGCCGGCGCCAACACGTGCGCGGCCTCTACTCCGGCGGCACCCTGTGCTACGAGGCGCTGCACATCCTGTCGCGTCACCTCGGAGAGGTCTGGTCCAACACGCCGCTTCCCCGCGGGAAGAGGCTCAAGGACGCACGCACCAGCTTCCGGAACACCGTGGTCGACCTCGGCGACGACGAGTTCACCGTGGGCCGGCCGCACCCCATGATCGACCACCGGCTCCGCAATGAGCGCCTGGTCCGGGAAGCCCGGAACGAGGACGTCGGGGTCATCCTGCTGGACGTGGTGCTCGGCCATGGCGCACACCCCAACCCGGCAGGCGCCATGGCCGCTTCGGTGCGGGAAGCCGTTGCTGCGGGCCCCGCGGTCGTGGCGTCCATCACGGGCACCCGGGCTGACCCGCAGGGATACGATCTCCAGAAACGCACCCTGCAGGACCTCGGGGTGACCGTGCTGCCGTCCAATACGAAGGCAGCGCTCTTTGCAGCCCTGGTGGCCAATCGAGGCCGCCTCGAACCAGGAGAGTAGGCCATGGCCGGCAATGGATTCCTGGGCTCCGCTCTCAGCGTCGTGAACATCGGGCTCAAGTCGTTCCACGAAGCCCTCGGACAGCAGGGCGCGGCCAGCATCCACGTGGACTGGAAGCCTCCCGCGGCCAGCGCAGACATCCTGTCCAGGCTGGACACCCCGGACGTGGATGCGGCAAACGCGGTGGCGCTGGCCCGTCTTACCTCCGCACAGCCCACGCTCATGGACGTGGCGCGTGCCGGGGACGTCGTGCCCGGCCTCGAGCCCGGCCTGCTGCTCCACGCAGGGCCGCCCGTCACGTGGGACCGCATGTGCGGCCCCATGCGCGGGGCCGTCCTGGGCGCGTGCGTGTTCGAGGGCATGGCCGAAACCCTCGCGGAAGCGGAGAAGCTCGTGCGCGCAGGAAAGGTCCGGCTCGAACCCTGCCACCACCACTCGGCCGTGGGCCCCATGGCCGGCGTCCTGTCAGCCTCCATGTTCGTCTGGGTCGTCCGAAACGACGGGCCGGGCAACACCGCATACTGCAGCCTCAACGAGGGGCTCGGAAAAGTGCTCCGATTCGGGGCCAACTCCGCGGACGTGCTGCGCCGCCTCGCATGGATGCGGGACGTGCTGGGACCCGCACTGCACAAGGCCCTGGCCGCATCCGGGCCCATCAACGTCCGCAACCTGACGGCACAGGCGCTCCTCATGGGCGACGAGTGCCACAACCGCAACGTGGCCGCAACGTCCCTCCTCGTCAAGGAGCTGGGCCCAGCGCTTCTCAAGACCAGGCTCTCCAAGGCCGTCATCCGCAGCGTGCTGGAGTTCATCTCCTCCAACCCGCACTTCTACCTCAACCTGTCCATGGCCGCGTGCAAGGCAACGGCAGACACGATCCTCGGGCTGCCCGGGTCCAGCATCGTGAGCGCCATGGCACGAAACGGAACCGACATCGGGATCCGCGTGGCCGGCCTCGGCGACCGATGGTTCACCGCACCGGCAGGCATGCCCAAGGGGCTCTACTTCGCAGGCTTTGGCGCCGCGGACTCCAACCCGGACCTGGGGGATTCCACCATCTCCGAGGTCGCAGGCATCGGCGGGTTCGCCATGGCCGCAGCTCCCGCAATCGTACAGTTCATCGGCGGCTCGCCCGAGGACGCAGTGACCCACACCCGGCGCATGTACGAGATCTGCGCAGGCCGCCACCCGCAGTTCAAGATCCCCATCCTCGACTTTGCCGGAAGCCCCGTCGGCGTCGACGTCCGGAAGGTCGTCGACTCCGGGATCACGCCCATCATCAACACCGGGATTGCCCATCGCGAGCCGGGAGTCGGACAGGTCGGCGCAGGCATCCTCGACGCTCCCTACTCCCTGTTCGAGGACGCTGCCCGCGCACTGGCCGGTGCCAGGACGTAGTACCCGAACGGCCCCCGGCCGCGAACAAAAGCTGTGGCGAACGCACGCGTGCCTGCATTATAGTACGGGCGCTTGCACTGGTGCGGGCGGCGCGTCGCGGAGTGCTTCAATGAGAGTCTCCTCACTGATTGGCCATCGAGTCAGTGCCGAGCTTCGGGGCGGCACGGTGGGACGCGACCAGCGGGCCTGCCACGCCGTAGCCCCCGGGGGACCCAACTGGCCACGTCCCGCAGGTTGGCGAAGGCGGGACCATGGGGGCACAGCCCCCGGTTTGCAGCGCCTCAGGCGCTTGATGGCCATCGGGCCGGTCGCGGTTCTCGCCTTTCTCGTCCGCTGCGGGAGCAGCGACAGCCCGGCCCCCGCTGACGTCGGCAGCCTGTCGGACGCCGCGTCGGAAGCGGTCGAATCCGTCGCACCGGGTGACCTCTCGGGAGAGACGGGCGATATCGCTCCGGAAACCGCGGGCCCCGCGTTCCTGCACCTCATCCCCGGACCGGGAGAACCCGGGTTCGACGCCGCGCTGGAAGCGCTGGCGTACGACTACGAGCGCCAGTTCCACCTCTTCAACGCATACCCCATGGCCCTCAACGCAGACCTCAGCATCCACGTGGCCGGCGCCGCGGACCGCACGCTCGTCGAGGAGTTCCTCGGCAGCACCGACTCCTGGGACTTCGAGGCAGAGACGGGCAAGAAGGTGGAGGACGTGGTCACCGCCTGGCACAAGGTCGCAGGCCTGTATGCGGGCGCGGCCGTTGCCGCGGACGCATTCCGCTACGGAATCCTGAGAGACAACGGGTACCCGGCCGCGGAGGTCGAGAGGGCCAGGGGCTTCCTGCTGGCCGACCTGGACGCGCTCCACCTGGCCACGGCCATCACCGGCGTGCCCGGGGTCATCGCACGCGGCTTCATGCGCACCGACATCCAGGGCGACGGCGTGAGCACGGTGGTCACCCCCCTGTTCGACGCGTCCGGCAACCCCCTGCCGGAGGAGAAGAACAACGGCACGTGGCGCGCAGACGAGTCCGGCCTCTACCCCAACTACATCTGGGAAGACTCGTGCAGCCGCGACATGTACATCGGCTGGGTCGCTGCCTTTGCCGGAATCTGGGAGGTGATCCGGGACGACGCCGCGTTCTCCCAGGACCTCAAGGACCGCCTCAGGACCGACGCACTCGACATCGTCCGGGAGCTGATGGTCGTGCGCGAAAGCGGCTACGACCTCGAGATACCCGACGCAGACGGCCGCACCACGTACCACGGCTATATGAACGAGAACAACCTGGACCGCATCTACGTGCCGGGGATCCGAAACGGCTTCTACGCCATCATGGCCCTTGGCTGCGTCGCAGGCTTGAACTACGTGGCGGAAGACCCCGAGGTGCACGCCTGGCTCTACGAACAGCTCCTCGGCCCCCGGGAGCTCCACGTCATCGCCGCGGACGACCAGTCGCTCGTCAACCGCGGGGTCCAGTCCAACTTCAGCAACGTCAACATGGCGTTCATGGGTGCGTGGCTCAGCCTCCGATACATCGAGGAGGACGCAGCGGTGCGCAAAGTGCTGGTCAAGGCCGTAGCCAAGGCGCTGTACGACGACGGCACCCCCAACCAGCCCAGCGAAATGAAGCAGTCGTTCCTCGACTTCACCTATGCCGCAGGCGTGTCCGGGGCCACGGCGGGAAGCCCCGCGGTCAAGCCCTTCGACCCGGACGCAGTGGCAAACGGCCTCCAGACGCTGTCCGAGTTCCCCCAGCCGCCGTACTGGGAGCTGGGCGCGGACAACTGCGACGAAACCGAGATCGCAGCAGGCGTCTGCACCCTCAACGACGGCACGCAGGTCACCCTCGCAGGCAACCAGGGGTGGGGGGACAACCTGGTCGCCAGCTCCCCCATTCCCATGAAGGTCCGACATCCCAGCAACTACCACTGGCGCTCCAACCCCTATGAGCCCAACGGGTTCTCCGACGGCACGCGGATGCTTCCCGGCGCGGACTTCCGTTGGGCCTACTGGATGGGTCGCTGGGTCCGGGTGAAGGTTCCCGAATGATGCCACGTCCCTTGACGCCAACACAGAAACGGCCCACGCGCCGTGCAACAACGCGGAGGACGAAATGAACCGAATGCTGGTGGCCTTGCCGGCCGCAATGACCCTGGCCTCGTGCGCAGGGCTCGGACAGGAATCGCTGCTCATCTCCGAGCAGCAGGAGGTCGAGCTGGGGGCCGAGTTCCATTCCCAGCTCCTCGCGGAGATGCCCGAGTACACGGGCGACCCCGCGGTCGCCGCATGGGTCACCGCCATCGGCCAGTCCATCGTGCCCTCCACGGACCGCCCGGACCTCGCCTACCATTTCACCGTGCTGGACGTCGAGGACATCAACGCGTTCGCGGTGCTGGGAGGCTACGTCTACGTCACCAGGGGCCTGCTCATGTCCGCTTCCACAGGGGCCGAGGTGGCCGCGGTCATCGCGCACGAGCTCGGCCACATCTCGGCCCGCCACGGAGTCCAGGCCCTCGAGACCTACGTCATCGCAGAGGGACTCTCCGAGCTGCTCGGCCAGGGAGACCTCGGACAGGTCGTCTCGGGCGCGGTCCAGGTCGGCGCGGGCCTCGCCTACAGCCAGGACCAGGAGCGGGAATCCGACCAGCTCGGCGTCCAGTACGCGTTCGATGCCGGCTACAACCCGTGGGGCCTCGTCCACTTCTTCCAGTACCTCCAGACCCTCGAAGGAGGCGCAGACCCCGCTACCGACCCGGTCAGCTCCGTCTTCTCCGACCTCGGCGAGCTCTTCTCCACGCACCCGCCCACCAACGAGCGGATCCAGAACGTCAAGGAGCAGCTCGGCCAGATCGGTGTCGGAGAGGACGAGCAGGGACTGGCGTGGGAAGGTGGAGACGCCACCGCGACCGACATCGCAGGCATCCTCGCAGGAGGCAGGTAGCAGCATGGCAAGCCCCTGGCTCGGTTTCCGGTTCTCGGCCTGGCGCCGCCTTCTTGGCCGCAACCCCGGGGCCATCCCCGCATCGCGGCTCCACGTGGCCGCAGGGATCACCGCCGCAAGCCTGGTCCACAGCGGCCTGGCCTTTCTCGAGAATGTGATCTGGAGCCGCAGGATCGACGCGGTCCGGCTGGAGCCCCCCCTGTTCATCCTCGGACACTGGCGCAGCGGAACGACCCACCTCCACGAGCTCCTGGTGCAGGACCCCGCTCACACCTCACCCAACACCTACGAGTGCTTCGACCCGAACCACTTCCTGCTGACCGAGGGCTCCACCGACAGGCTGCTGGCATTCCTCCTGCCCTCCAGGAGACCCATGGACAACATGGCCGTGGGCTTCGCAAGACCCCAGGAGGACGAGTTCGCCCTGTGCGGCATCGGGCTCCCCTCCCCGTACCTGAGCATCGCGTTTCCCGGCCGTCCGCCCCAGGACCCGGAGTACCTCGACTTCGACCGCGTGCCGGCAGAGCAGGTCGACGCCTGGCAGCAGGGCCTCGCTCGTTTCCTCAAGCGGGTGGCGCTCAAGCGGCCGGGCCGCATCGTGCTCAAGTCGCCCGCTCACACCGCCCGGCTTCCGGCACTCGTCCGGGCCTTCCCCGACGCCCGGTTCATCCACATCGTGCGCGACCCGTACGAGGTCTTCCCCTCGACCCTGCACCTGTGGAAGTCGCTCCAGGAGGCGTGGGCCATCGCTCCGGGCCCCTGCCCCTGGCTGCGGGAGCACGTCCTCCAGTCGTTCGTGCGCATGTACGCCGCGTTCGACCGGGGAGTCGCCCTCGTCCCCAGGGACCATCTCGTCCACACCACCTACGAAGACCTGGTCGCAAGACCCCTGGTCGAGCTGCAACGAATCTACTCCCATCTCGGCCTGGGCGACTTCGACAGGGTCAGGCCGTCGGTGGAGCGCTACCTCGACGGGCTCAAGGACTACAAGCGCAACGAGTTCAAGACCTCCCGCGAGGACATCGACGCAGTCACGCAGCACTGGGGCCACATCGTGACCCGCTACGGATACCCGCTGAAAACAGGAGTCTGAAGTGCAGGAACAACTCATCCCTCCCTATGGCTCAACCCTTGTGAATCTCATGGCGGATGCCCCACGCATCGAGGACCTGCGGACCCGCTCCGTGTCGTGGCTTTCTCACGACCTGACCCCGAGGCAGATCTGTGACCTCGAGCTCCTCGTCACCGGCGCATTCTCCCCCCTGACCGGCTTCATGACCCGCGCGGACTACGAGTCCGTCCGCGACACCATGCGGCTGTCCGACGGCACCCTCTGGCCCCTGCCCGTCACCCTGGATGTGCCCCAGGCCCTGGCCGACAAGCTGGCCCCCGGAACGCCGCTGGCGCTTCGCGACCCCGAGGGCGTCATGCTCGCGGTCCTCCACGTTTCGGACCTCTACACGCCGGACCGGGAGCTGGAGGCCGAGCGCGTCTTCGGCACCCGCAGCCCCGAGCACCCCGCGGTCGCCGCATTGCTCAACGCAACCGGCCCGGTCTACGTGGGCGGCAGGGTGGAAGCCGTCCAACCGGTGGTCCACCACGACTTCGCCCAGTGGCGCATGACCCCTGCCGAGGTCCGTGAGCAGTTCGCACGCCGCGGCTGGTCCAAGGTCGTCGCATTCCAGACCAGGAACCCCATGCACCGCGCACACTTCGAGCTGACACGAAGAGCCGCGGAGCAGACCGGAGCAGGCCTGCTGGTCCACCCCGTCGTCGGCATGACCAAGCCCGGCGACGTGGACCACTACACCCGGGTCCGCTCCTGCGCGGCCATCCTCGGTCGCTATGCAGAAGGCCGCGCCATGATGAGCCTGCTGCCCCTGGCCATGCGCATGGGCGGGCCCAGGGAAGCCCTGCTGCACGCCATCGTCCGCCGCAACCACGGCTGCACCCACCTCATCGTCGGCCGCGACCACGCAGGGCCCGGCTCCGACTCCACGGGCAAGCCGTTCTACGGGCCGCTGGATGCGCAGGAGATGGTCCGAAAGCACGAGGCCGAGCTCGGCGTCACCATGGTCCCCTTCAATGCCATGGTCTATGTCCCGTCCCTGGACCGGTACGTGCCGTCCGAGGAAGTCCCCCCCGGCGCAGCCACCATGGATATCTCCGGGACGCAGCTTCGACAGAAGCTCAACCGCGGGGACGAGATCCCCGAGTGGTACACCTTCCCGGAGGTCGCAGCCGAGCTGCGCCTCACCTATCCCCCCCGGCGCAAGCAGGGCTTCTGCGTCTTCTTCACCGGCCTGTCGGGATCGGGGAAGTCCACCATCGCAAACGTCCTGCTCACCCGCATCCTGGAAGCCGGCGGCCGCCAGGTCACCCTGCTGGACGGGGACCTCGTGCGCAAACACCTCTCGTCAGAGCTCGGCTTCTCCAAGGAGCACCGCGACATCAACATCCGACGCATCGGCTTCGTCGCGTCCGAGGTGGTGCGCGGGGGCGGCATCGCGGTCTGCGCTCCCATCGCTCCCTACGACAACATCCGCAAGGAGGTGCGCAGCCTCGTGGCCAAGGCCGGAGGCGGCTTCGCCCTCGTGTTCGTGGACGCTCCCGTCGAAGTCTGCGAGCAGCGCGACCGAAAAGGCCTCTACGCCAAGGCACGCGCCGGCGTGCTCAAGCAGTTCACCGGCGTCTCCGACCCCTACGAGACCCCCGCAGACGCAGAGATCGTCGTCGATACCACCAGGACCCAGCCCGCACAGGCAGTGGACGCCATCGTCGCACACCTCGCGCAGCAAGGGTACGTGGAGATCGTCGACGGGAAGCTCAAGGTCTAGCAGAAGTCTCTTGCACAGGGGACGAAGCCAACGCTATAACCGAGCCAACTGGGAGGTTGACATGGCGAAACTACTCGACACGGTGTTGCTGCTGGCCCTGCCCGCATCCGGCAAGTCCGAGGTCCGCAAGTACCTCGACGGCCTCAAGGCCGAAACCTGCAAGCGGGATTTCGGAATCGGCGAGACGCTCCAGCTCGACGACTACCCCTACGTGCACTTCATGCACCGCATCGACGACGAGCTGGCAGCAAGAGGATACCCCTACATCTTCTACAAGGGACCCAACCGGCCGTTCGGTGAGCCCTTCGAGTGGGGCACCCTCATCCACATGCTCAACGAGGACTACGACGACCTGCTGCACAAGCGCACCGCACATCCTGCTTCCGCAGCCCAGCTCCTGTTCGACCGCCTCGACGCCGCTCGGGCCAGAGCCGGCCTCCCCGAGGAGCTGGCCGAGGTGCCGTACAGGCTGCGGTGCGAGGTCGCAGAAGCACTGGAAGACGAGTGCGCCAAGGAGCTCGCCAACAAGAACAAGGTCTGCTCCAAGGACAAGAAGGGCAAAACCGTGTTCATCGAGATGGCCCGCGGCGGCGAGAACGGAGCGGCCTTCCCCCTCACCCCCCCTCGAGGCTACGAGTACGCATTCAGCCAGCTCTCGCAGGACATCCTCGACAGGGCCTGCATCCTCTACGTCTGGGTCACCCCCGAAGACTCCCGGCGCAAGAACATCGAGCGCGCCCGGCCCGACGGACAGGGCAGCATCCTCCACCATTCCGTGCCCATGGAGGTCATGCTGGGCGACTACGGCTGCGACGACATCGAGCACCTCATGAAGCGCTCCGGAAAGCCCGACACCATCCACCTCGAACGCCTCCAGGAGGAGACCGACGCCAAGGGAGCCCGGCGCTACGCCCTGCGCACCTGGGACCTGCCCATCGGCCGGTTCGACAACCGAAAGGACCTCACCAGCTTCATCCGCAACAAGGTCTGGAAACCCACGGAAGTCGGCGCCCTCCACCGAGGGCTGAAGGCAGCATTCGACAAGCTGGCTCGCATCGCCTGATTTTCTGCTTCCATCTACATAGCTAAGTTAGTACAATAAGACGGCTGATTCTGCATGGAGGTTTCTCATGCGTGCTATGCGGCTCATCGGTGCCTCGGTTGCCTCTCTAGCACTTCTCGGTGCGTGCGCAGGCGGAACCACCGACTCCCAGATTGCCAAGGACGTTTCCGACACCGCTGACGCTCAGGAAACCCCCGACCAGTCCACAGGCCAGGACAACCGGATCGAACCCTTCGACTTCGGCGGCTCCAAGGACGTGTTCTACCCGGACGTCCCCGAAGAGGGGCAGAGCCAGGAGCTCGGAAAGCCCTGCGAAGACCAGTCCGGGTGCGAGTTCGGGTACTGCGTCGAAGGACCCAACGGCGGCGTCTGCACCCAGACCTGCATCGAGGACTGCCCCGCGGGCTGGACCTGCAAGGGCGTGTCCTTCGGAGAAGGAGAGCCGCAGTTCGTCTGCGTCCCGGTCTACTGGGACCTGTGCTCACCGTGCACCGATGACCAGGAGTGCGGCCAGGACGCAGACCTCTGCATCCCGGTCGGCGGGGAAGGCACCTTCTGCGGCATGATCTGCGGCGCGGATTCCGACTGCCCGAGCGGATACGTCTGCACCGTGGCCATCACCTCTCCGGACGTCGTCCGCCAGTGCACCCCCGCTTCCGGAAGCTGCTTCTGCAGCACGGAAACCAAGGGGGACGTGCAGGCCTGCTACGTCACCAACGAATACGGAACCTGCGAGGGCGAGAGGGTGTGCCAGGGCTCGGCCGGCTGGTCCCAGTGCGAAGCCGATCCGCCCAGCGCAGAGGACTGCGACGGCAAGGACAATGATTGCGACTCCATCGAGGACAACGGCTTCCCCGATGTTGATGGCGACGGCGACGCAGACTGCATCGATACGGACGACGACAACGACGGCATCGATGACGCGGACGACAACTGCCCGCTGGTCCCCAACCCGGGCCAGTACGACCTCGACGGCGACGGCGAGGGCAACGCGTGCGACGACGACGACGACGGCGACGGCGACCCGGACTACTCCGACTGCAACCCCATCGAACCCCTCGCCCACCACAACGCCAAGGAAGTCTGCGACGGCGTCGACAACAACTGCAATGGCCAGGTGGACGAGGGATTCCCGGACTACGACCTGGACAGCATGGCCAACTGCGTCGACCCGGACGACGACAATGACGGGGAGCTGGACACCACCGACTGCAACCCCCTCAACGCGAACGTCTACCCCGGCGCCATTGAGGCCTGCGACGGCATCGACAACAGCTGCAACGACATGATCGACGAAGGGTTCGAGGACTTCGACAAGGACGGCACGCCCGACTGCATGGAGGTCGACGTGGACGGCGACGGCGACCCCGACCTCAGCGACTGCGCACCCCTCGACAAGAACATCTACAACGGCGCGGTCGAGGAATGCGACGGCATCGACAACAACTGCAACGCCCAGGTGGACGAAGGCTTTGCAGACTTCGACAAGGACGGGCTCTCCGACTGCGTGGACCCCGACGACGACAACGACGGCGACCTCGACGAGGTCGACTGCGCTCCCCTCAACCCCGGCATGTTCTCCAAGGGCCTCGAGCTGTGCGACGGCCTCGACAACAACTGCAACGGCAAGGTGGACGAAGGCTACCCCAACTTCGAAGGGGACGGCGAAGCCGACTGCATCGACAACGACGACGACAACGACGGCGACCCCGACGTCACCGACTGCAACCCCTTCGACCCCGAGGTCTTCCACGGCGCACTCGAGTTCTGCGACTCCCAGGACAACGACTGCAACCTCCTGGTGGACGACCCCGGAGCGGAAGGCTGCATCCTGTACTACAAGGACAAGGACGACGACGGCTGGGGCATGGACAACAAGTTCGCCTGCCTCTGCGGCCCCTCCGAAGAGTACACCGCAACCAAGGGCGGCGACTGCGACGACTCGGTCCTCTCCATCAACCCCAACGGCAAGGAGGTCTGCAACAACCTCGACGACGACTGCGATGGAATCAAGGACAACCCCGGCGCCCTCGGCTGCCAGAACTACTTCGTGGACATGGACGGCGACGGCTGGGGCGCCCTCCAGCCCGTCTGCCTCTGCTGGGCCAACGCTCAGTACACCACCAAGAACGGCGGAGACTGCAAGGACAACGACCCCGCCATCAACCCCGCGGCTCCGGAAGAGTGCGACAACATCGACAACAACTGCAATGGCGAGGTGGACGAAGGCGTCGGATCCTCCTGCGGCAACTGCGACCCCAGCTGCCACCTCGTCGAGATCGGACCTGCAGGCGACGAGAACTTCTCCCTCGAGGAATCCAACTCCTCGGGCCTGGCAAAGGACAAGGACGGCAACCTCCTGCTCAACTCGGAAGAGATCAAGGTCGCATTCATCTGGGTGGCCAACTCCGGTGAGAGCACCGTGTCCAAGCTCGATACCACCACCGGCAAGGAAGTCGGTCGGTACTACACCTGCTCCGACCCCTCCCGGACCTCCGTCGACCTCTACTCCGACGTGTGGGTCGCATGCCGTGCAGACGGCGGCGTGGCCAAGATCGTCGCGTACGAGAAGAACTGCGTCGACAAGAACAAGAACGGCAAGATCGAAACCTCCAAGGATACCGACGGCAACGGCAAGATCAGCGGCAACGAAATGCTGCCCAAGGGCACCGACGAGTGCGTGAAGTTCATCGCGTACCCCGGCGGCTCCTGCCAGCGCGCCGCAGGCGTCGACGCCCAGAACAACGCCTGGATCGGTGAGTGGAACGGCTCGGTCCTGCGGCGCCTCAACGCAGACGACGGCACCGTGCTCCAGTCCATCAGCATCGGGTGCAACCCCTACGGCCTCGTGGTCGACAAGAACGGCATCATCTGGGCCTCGGGACGCGGCTGCGACAAGCTCATCCGCGTCGACCCGAAGACCGGAAACTACAACCACATCTCGCCGCCGTCCGGCAACCTCTACGGCATCACCGTCGACAAGAACGGACGCGTCTGGATGGGACACTACAGCAACCAGGGCATCTCCCGCTACGACCCCGCAACCGGACAGTGGAACTGGATCACCCAGAGCCTCGGCGGCCACTACCCGCGCGGCATGGCCGGCTCCGCTGAAGGCTATATGTACTCCGGCCTCGGCGGCGGCTGCGACCACTACGTGGCCCGCGTCCACATCGACTCCCTCGCAGTCAACCTCATCGACGTCGGCGGCGGCTGCAAGGCATCCATCGGCGTGGCCCTCGACTCCGGAGGCTTCCTCTGGGCCGTCAACTACGACTCCTCCTCAGCCACCAAGATCAACACCGCGACCCAGACCGTGGTCGGCGAGTACCCCGTGGGCGCCAACCCCTACACCTACTCCGACATGACCGGGTATACCGCGAAGAACTACACCCAGCCCCAGGGCTACTACCAGCACATCATCCCGGGCGGTCCCGTGGGCGCCACCCAGTGGACCCACCTGTTCGTCGACGCGTTCTACCAGGGACAGAGCTTCGTCAAGGTGCGCCTGCGCGCAGGGGACACCGTCTCCGCGCTCAACCAGGCCGCATGGCTCGGCCCCTTCGGCCCCTTCCCCCCGAACGTCTTCCCCATGGACCTCACCGCGATCCCGGGCCTGGTCGGCAAGTACCTCCAGGTCGAGATCATCCTGACCGCGGACGAGCAGGGGAACTCCGCACTGCTCAAGGGCTTCTCCGTCCAGTACCAGACGCTCAACTGATCGCCCGTCAGGGGCCTCTCCGTCCAGTACCAGACGCTCAACGGATCGCCCGTCAGGGGCCTCTCCGTCCAGGTCCAGGCGCTCAACTGAGCTATCTCCACTCGTGCCGCGGGTACCGCCGCTGCAGCGCACGCTTCAGCTCCGGGTAGTGCGTGCCCCAGAACCCCGCGAGATCGTCCGTCACCTGCACCGGCCGCATGTTCGGCGCAAGGATCTCGATGACCACCGGCACACGCCCGCCGCCGACGCGGGGGCTTGCCGACACTCCGTACAGCTCCTGGATCCGGGCGCGCCCGATGGGCCGCGCCCCGGTGTCGTAGCGGATCTTGAGCTTCCTGCCTCCCGGCAGGGGAAGCCACCCCGGGGCCATCCGCTCCACGAACCCCTGATCCGCATGCGACAGCAGGTTCTTCAACGCGGGCAGGCAGGGCCGCTTCTTCACCTCGGCAAAACCCCGCGCCCCTTCACAGATCTCCAGGTATGCCACGAACAGGTCGTCGTCCGAGTACGCCACCAGCCCGCGCTCGGGGAACCAGGCCGCCACGCAGCGGACGCGAGCCATCCACTCTTCGACCCTGCCCGCCCACTGCTCCAGCAGCAGCTCGCCCGAGGCCACCCGCTCGGCAAGCATCCGGGCCGACACCGCGACGTCCACGTCGGTCCTCCGCACGCGGTCCAGCACCAGGTCCTCGAACACCGTCTCCGCATACCGCTCCACCGCCTGCCTCGCGGGGTTCCACTCGTGCACGTCCCGCGACGAAACCCGGCCGGGAAAGCACGCCTCCACGTCCTCCAGGTCCACCGGCGCCACCATGTCCAGCACGGTCTTGACCCCCACGAGCGCGGACCCGGACGCAGGCGCTGCCACCGTTCGCTCCTGGATCTCCAGCGGCACCAGCAGCTTCGCAGCCCCGGCCGAGCTGCGGTCCGACAGCACCGCACGCCTGCCCCGGGTCAGCTCGTACGCCCGGTGCTCCTGGCTGCGCAGCGCGGCCAGGTGATCCGGGAACGCTGCCAGCAGGCAGCGCTCCACTCCGGGCCCCGGCATGCCCCGGGCCGCCACCGTCGTGGAGCCGCGGTCCATGCCCAGGGCAAGCGCGGCATTCCGGTAGCGCAGCGCGGCCCTCAACACCGCACGGGCAGCGGATGCGCGAATGCCGAGCGCCTGGCAGCGCACCGGGTCGAGCCCGGCGCCCTTGGCAGAGGCCAGGGCCTCTTCGACCCTCTCGAAGTCGCTGTCGTACCCCGCCCCGGCCGCGCCACGCTCGGGCCGCGCCAGCACCTCCTCCTCGCTCACCACCGCGGCCCACACCGCGGCCCGCTCCACGCACCCGGCACGGCATGCCTCCAGCATCATCCGCGCAAGCCGCGGAGGCATCGGCAGGCCCGCCATCCGCTTCCCTTCGGACGTGATGCGGCCCTCTCCGTCGACGGCCCCGATACCGGCCAGCAGCTCCCTGCCCGCGGCCACGCGCTCCGGGCCCGGCGGAGTCAGCCACGGAAACGCAGCGACGTCCTCCAGCCCCAGGGCCGCCATTGCCAGCAGCGCGTCCGACAGGTCGGTCGTCACCACCTCCGGCTCGTCATAGAGCGGCCGCGACGCATGGTCCTGCGCAGTCCACAGGCGCCGGCACGTGCCGGGCTGAGTGCGGCCGGCACGCCCGGCCCGCTGGTCCGCGGCTCCGGCAGACGCCTTGACCGTCAGCAGCACGTCAAGCCCGCGGCGCACGTCGTGCCGGCTCACCCGCTGCAGCCCGCCGTCGATGACGTGGCGCACGCCGGGAATGGTCAGCGACGTCTGCGCCACGTTGGTCGCCACGATCACTTTGCGACACGACGCAGGCGCCAGAGCCGCATCCTGCGCGGCCGAAGGCAGCTCCGAGTGCAGCGGATGGAACGCCAGCGGCTCGGTCGCACGCAGCGCACGGCACGCATCGATGGTCTTTCGGATCTCGTACGCACCGGGCATGAACACGAGCACGTCCCCCGCATCTCCGGACGCAAGCAGCCCCCGCAGGGCAGAAGCGGCCGCCGCCCACGGCGGCTCCCGCGACGGCACGGGCTGGAAGCTCACCTCCACCGGAAACGTGCGGCCCTCCGCCCGAATCGCCGGAGCTGCCAGCCAGGACGCCACGGACTCCACGTCCAGCGTCGCTGACGTCACCACGAGCACCAGGTCCGGCCGGGCAGAGGAACGCAGCTTCCGAGCCAGGGCAAGAAGAAGGTCGGACGCCCAACGCCGCTCGTGGAATTCGTCCAGGACCAGCGCGGCAATGCCCTCTGCCTGCGGGGCGCGGATCCACTGCCGCAGAAGCAGCCCGTCCGTGACGAACCGCACCCGCGTCTCCCGCGACACCACCCGCTCGTCCCGCGTCTCGTACCCCACAAGCCCGCCCAGCGCGCTGCCCGTCTCCGCAGCCACACGCCGCGCCAGCTGCCGCGCCGCGATGCGCCGCGGCTCCACCACCACCACCTGGCCTGTTGGCCCCCGGCGGGGGGCTCTGCTCCCGGACTCGGCCGCGCCTCGCTGCAAGTCCCCCTCCGGGGCAAGCACCTGCGCCAGCCACTGCGGCAGCCGCGTGCTCTTGCCCGAGCCGGTGGGACCCGCGACCACCGCGGCACCGCACGAGCGGATCGCCGCGTCGAACGTCTCACGGATCGCATCGATGGGAAGAGGCGGAAGGGACGTCACGGGCTACACGCGGCTGAGCTTCTCCTGTGACACGCGCACCGCTTCCAGGATCGCTTCGTACCCCGTGCAGCGGCAGAGGTGACCCTCCAGCGCATCCTTGACCTGCTGGGCCGTGGGCGCAGGCGTCTGGTTGAGCAACGCCACCGTCCGCATCACCAGCCCCGGCGTGCAGAAGCCGCACTGGATGGCCCCGGTCTCGATGAACGCTTCCTGGACCGGGTGCAGCGCAAATCCGTCCGAGAGACCCTCGATGGTCTGCACCTCCGCGCCGTCGGCTCGGGTCGCCGGCAGGTTGCAGCTCGTGACCGCCTTGCCGTTCAGGATGACGGTGCAGGACCCGCACTTGCCCACGCCGCAGCCCACCTTGACCCCGGTGAGCTCCAGCTGGTCCCGCAGGACGTCCGAAAGCTTCACCTTGTCGTGCTCCAGCGCAACCGTGTGCTTCACGCGGTTGACGGTCAGTGTGATGGTGGCCATGGTCTACCTCCTCCCCTTGAGCGCTTCCAGGATGTCTTTGGGCGTGACGGGCACGTGGGTGAACTCCACGCCCGTGGCGTCGAAGAGCGCGTTGAGCAGGACGCCCGGCACGACCACGATGGGGTGCTCCGCAATGGGCTTGGCGCTGAAGGGCCCCTCGGGGTTCGGCGTCTCCACGAACGTCACCGTCTGCTTCTCCGGGATGTCCTTGACCGTGGGGATGTGGTACGGGCCGAAGTTGGCTCCCCGGATCACCCCCTTGTCGTCAAACTGGATCTTCTCGTGCAGCGCGTGGCCGATGCCCTGCACCACGCCACCCGTGATCTGCCCCCTGCACAACTGCGGGTTGACCACCCTGCCCGGATCGAACGCGGACGAGAAGTGCAGGATCTCCACCTTGCCCGTGGCCTTCTCGATGCGCACGTCGGCAGCCTGGACTCCAAACGTCCAGGAGCCGGCCGCATTGCCCATCCCGGTCTCCGGATCCGGCTCGGTCACGCCCTGTACCCGGTAGCTCCCGGTTGCCTGGACCGGAACCCCCACCGTCAGCCCGTTCTGGTACATGTAGCCGCGGGCCAGCGACCCCACGGTCAGCCGCTTGTCCGGCACAGACTTGAGGAAGCAGTGCTGCCCGTCGTACTCCACGTCGTCGGGCGTGCACTCCAGCACCACGGCAGCGTTGGACTTGAGCAGCTCGATGGCCCGCTCGCAGGCCTGCGTGATGGCCCGGCCCCCGCGATAGGTCTGCATGGACGCCACCGTCTGCCACTCCCATGGCGTGAACTGCGTGTCCACGTCGCTGTAGATGCGTACCTTGTCCATCGGGACCTTGAGCGCTTCCGCGGCCATCTGCGTGAAGACCGTGTGGCAGCCCTGGCCCATCTCGATGCCCGCCAGGTTGATGAACACGCTGCCGTCCCCGCTGACCTGCAGGTACGCACACGACGACGCATTGGCCGCCATCTTGGGCGACTTCATCATCGCTGCCAGACCTCGGCCGTACAGGTACGTGTCGTCCTCGGCAGGCTTGGACCCCAGCGACTTCTCCACCGCTTCCAGGCAGGCGTACAGGTCGCCGTTGCTCTTCTTGATCACCTGGCCCAGCCCGTTGGCCTTCCCCTCGGACAGGAAGTTGCGCCGCATCAGCTCCGCAAGCGGGATCTTCAGCGTGCGCGCCAACCGATCCATCAGGCGGCTGCACATGAACTGCCCTTCCGGATGCCCGTACCCGCGGTAGGCTCCCACCGGCGGCGTGTTGGTGTAGATGCCCAGCGCATCCACGTGGCAGTTCGGGATCTCGTACGGGCCCGTGCAGTTGTGGCCCGATACCGTGACCACCGGCCAGCCCGTGTCCCCGTACGCACCGTCGGAGAAGCACAGCCGCGCTTCCAGCGCCACCAGCTTGCCCTCCTTCGTGGCCCCCAGCTTCATGTGCCCCTTCATGCCGCGGCCCACCAGGCTGCTCGTGAAGACTTCCTTGCGCGTCAGCACCAGCTTGACCGCATAACCGGGCACGAAGCTGGCAGCATACGCAACCATGGGCTCGATGGAGATGTCGGACTTGCCCCCGAACCCGCCGCCCAGGTAGGGGATGTGCACCCGGATCTTCGTGTTCGGAACGCCGAACATGTCGGACAACACGTCGCGCAGCACGAAGGGCGCCTGGTTGCTTGCCCAGATCTCGATGCTGCGGTCCGCTTCGAAGCGGCAGATGGCCCCGTGCGGCTCCAGCGCCGCATGGCTCATCAGCGGGTACTCGAAGTCGTCCTCCAACACCACGTCGCACCCGGCAAACGCCGCGGCCGCATCTCCCTTGCGCAGCTTGTAGTGGTGGAACACGTTGTTGTTCTTCTCCGACAGCACCACGTACTGGACGCGGCGGTACTCCCCGTTCTTCTCGTGCAGGATGGGCGCGGACGCGGACAGCGCCTCCACAGGATCCAACACGTACGGCAGCGGCGTGTAGTCGACCTTGATCTCCTTGACCGCTGCCTCGGCCTGGGACTCCGTGCGGGCCAGGACCACCGCTACCGCCTCCCCCGCGTGCCGCACCCGGTCCACCGCAAGGGGCGGCTGGTCCCACAGGCACGTGCCGAACAGGATCGTGCACCCCCTGCCCGTCACCACCTTGTGAACCCCCGGCATCGCTTCCGCACGCGACACGTCGATCGAATTGATCAACGCATGCGGTACGCCCGCGCGCAGCACCTTGGCATGCAGCATCCGGTCCACCGTGATGTCCGCGACGAACTTCGCAGCGCCCGTGACCTTGGCCACCGCATCCACCCGATGGACACTCTTCCCTACCAGATTCAGCGGCATGAAAAGCCTCCTCGACCTGAGAGTCAGACCGGTATTCTAGGCGAACCCGCCCGCCTCCAGCAAGCATTTCGTCGCACGGGGTTCGCCCCGGCTCAAAGGCCCCGCTTCAGCGCAGGCCGGAGGAATCGGCCGGTGTAAGAGCCGGAGAACGCCGCAACCTCCTCCGGAGTGCCCGCAACCACGATGCGGCCCCCCGCATCTCCACCCTCCGGGCCCATGTCGATCACCCAGTCCGCGGACTTGATGATCTCCATGTTGTGCTCCACCATCAGCACCGAGTGCCCCGCATCCGCAAGCCGATGCAGCACCCCCAGCAGCTTCTTCACGTCGTGGAAATGCAGGCCCGTCGTCGGCTCGTCCAGCACGTACAGCGTGTGCCCGCCCTCCCGCTTGGCCAGCTCCCGGGACAGCTTGATGCGCTGCGCCTCCCCGCCCGACAGGGTAGGGGAGGGCTGCCCCAGCTTCATGTACCCCAACCCCACGTCCGCCAGCGTCTTGAGCGTGCGGCGGGCCGCAGGCACCTGGGAGAAGAAATCGAGGGCCTCGTCCACCGACATCTCCAGCACGTCCGAGATGGTCTTGCCCTTGTACTGCACCCGCAGCGTCGCGTCGTTGAACCGCTTCCCGTTGCACTGCGGGCACGTCACGTACACGTCGGGAAGGAAGTGCATCTCGATCTTCAGCGCACCGTCCCCCCCGCACTTCTCGCACCGCCCCCCCTTGACGTTGAACGAGAAGCGGCCCGCCTGGTAGCCGAACGCCCGCGCATCCTGCGTCCGGGCAAAAAGCCCCCGGATCACGTCGAACACCTTCGTGTAGGTCGCGGGGTTCGAGCGGGGAGTCCGGCCGATGGGCTTCTGGTCGATCCCGATCATCCGGTCGATCCCGTCGGCTCCGGCAATGCTATCGAAGCGCACGGACTCGTGCCGCTTCCCGATCCCCAGCTTCTCCTCCACCGCAGGCTGCACCGTCTCCGTCACGAGCGAGCTCTTGCCCGCACCCGAAACCCCGGTCACCACCGTGAACACGCCCAGCGGGATCTCTACGTCCAGCTCCCGGATGTTGTGCACCGTCACGCCCGTCAGCCGCAGCCAGCCCGACGGCTTGCGCCGCACGCCCGGGACCTCGATGGAAAGCCGGCCCGAGAGGTACCCGCCGGTCAAGGAGTCCGGGCACTCCAGCAGGCCCACGAGATCCCCCGCATACACGACCTCGCCGCCGTCCCGGCCCGCACCCTTGCCGAAATCCACGATGTAGTCCGCGTGCTCCACCGTCTCCCGGTCGTGCTCCACCACCAGGATCGTGTTGCCCAGGTCCCGCAGCCGCTCGAGCGTCTGCACCAGCCGCAGCCCGTCGCGCTGGTGCAGACCGACCGACGGCTCGTCCAGGATGTAGATGACCCCTGCCAGCTCACTGCCCAGCTGCCGCGCAAGCCGGATGCGCTGCGCCTCGCCCCCCGACAGCGTGTGCGCGGCCCGGTCCAACGTCAGGTAGCCCAGCCCCACGTCCTCGAGAAACCGCAGCCGGGCCAGGATCTCACGCGTCGGGGATGCGGCTACCGCTTCCCTGTGGCCGACCAGCCTGAGCTCCCGGAAGTAGGCCGCCAGCCGCTCCACCGTGAAGCCCGTGAGCGTCGAGATGGACGCGTCGGACAGAAGCACGGAACGCGCCTCGGGCCGCAGCCGCGTGCCGCCGCACGCACGGCACTGGCTCTGGACGAAGAACGTGTAGTAGTACGCACGCACCGCATCGCTGCTCGTGGTGTCGAGGTCCTTCTGGATGTAGTCCCACAGCCCCGGGAACCGCCCGCCCTCGGCCCCGTTGCCGTACACGATCCGCTGCCTGTCCGCTTCCGGCAGGTCGCTCACCCGCACGTCCGGTGAGATCCCCAGCTCCTTCTGCACTCGATGCCAGAAGTCGTACCTCCAGCCCCGGCGCCGACCCACCCAGATCACCAGCAGCCGGTTGAGCGCATCGTAGAGCCTCGCTCCCTGCGGATGGAAGAACCGATCCATGTCCACCCGCACCGAGACGCCCAACCCGTGGCACGCGGGACACGCCCCCAGCGGGCTGTTGAACGAGAAGAGCTGCGGCGTCAGCTCCGGCAGGCTCACGTTGCAGCGGTCGCAGTACAGCGCCTCCGAAAACGCCAGGTCCCCGCTCTCCAGCAGCGCAACCATGCGCCCTTTGCCGGCCTTCAGCGCGGTCTCCACCGAGTCGGTCAGCCGCTGCCGGCTTTCTTCCACGGCCTTGACCCGGTCCACCACGATGTCGATGTCGTGCTTCCGGTTCTTCTCCAGCGTCACCGGCTCGTCCAGCCGCAGGATCTCCCCGTCGATCCGGAACCGCACGAACCCCTGCCGCATCAGCTCCTCGAGCTGCTGGCGGTACTCCCCCTTCCTCTGCCGCGCGACCGGCGCTGCCACGGTCACCAGCTTCCCGGCATGCGACGCCAGCAGCGTGGCCACCACCTGCTGCGCATCCTGCTTCCCCACCGCAGACATGCAGGTCGGGCAGCGCTGGTCGCCCGCACGCGCAAAGAGCACGCGCAGGTAGTCGAGGATCTCTGTCACCGTGCCCACGGTGGAGCGGGGGTTCGCAGACGACGTCTTCTGCTCGATGGCTATCGTGGGCGAAAGCCCGCTCATCCGCTCGTACCGCGGCCGCTCGAGCTGGCCCAGGAACTGCCGCGCATAGCTCGACAGCGACTCGATGTACTTCCTCTGCCCCTCCACGTAGATCGTGTCGAACGCCAAAGAGCTCTTCCCAGACCCGCTTACCCCCGAAAACACGATGAAACGGTTCTTCGGAATCCGAAGCGAGATACTCTTCAGGTTGTGCTCGGCAGCCCCCACGATCTCCAGCCAGTAGCCGTGCTGCGCGCCAGCATGGGGGTCGGAGGTGGTTAGATGAGGTCCCTCGCCGGGGGCTCGGGATGACGGATGCCTAGCATGGGGGTCGGAGGGGGCGAGACGAGGTCCCTCGCCGGGGGCTCGGGATGACGGATGCCTAGCATGTTTTGCCATCGACTTCCTCGGCCTTGCGCTTCCACCAGGTGGCGTAGTCCCCGCGGCGGATCGACTCGCGGATGTCCGACATGAGCCGCTGGTAGAAGTGGAGGTTGTGCAGCGTGTTCAGAATCGGACCGAGCATCTCGCCCGCGACGAACAGGTGCCGCAGGTACGCCCGCGTGAAGTGCCTGCACGTCGGACACGAGCACTCCGGGTCCGGAGGGGACTGGTCCAGCCGGTATCGCGCATTCTTGATGGTGATCTCTCCGCGTGAGGTGAACAGGAGCCCGGTCCTGCCCGAACGCGTGGGGAGCACGCAGTCGAACATGTCCACTCCCAGCGACACGGCAAACAGGATGTCCGAGGGCCGGCCGACCCCCATGAAGTAGCGGGGCTTGTCCAACGGAAGCTCGCCCACCGAAGCGGCCAGCATCTCCTGCATCAGCTCCTTGCTCTCGCCCACCGAAAGCCCGCCGATGGCCAGGCCGTCGAACGGCAGCGCGGAAAGCTCCCGCGCATGCCGGACCCTCAATGCAGCGTGCATGCCGCCCTGCACGATGCCGAACAACGCGTTGTGCGAGCGGCGGGCATCCAGGCAGCGGCGGGCCCAGCGGGTCGTCATCTGCATGGACGCCTCGGCATACTGCGCGTCCGCGTCCGGCCGCGGGCACTCGTCCAGCACCATCATGATGTCCGAGCCCAGCACCTCCTGGATCTCCACCGCCTTCTCCGGCGTGAGGAAATGCCTTGACCCGTCCACGTGCGACTGGAACGTGACCCCCTCTTCATTAATCTTCTTCAGCGACGAGAGGCTGAAGACCTGGTAGCCGCCGCTGTCCGTCAGGATCGAGTGGGGCCACCCCATCATCCGGTGCAGGCCGCCCGACGCCTTTACCACCTCGCATCCGGGCCTCAGGTACAGGTGGTACGTGTTCGCAAGCAGGATCCTGCTGCCCGTCTCCTCGATGCTCCACGGGAAGATCCCCTTGACCGAGCCCACGGTGCCGACAGGCATGAACGCGGGCGTCTGGAACGTGCCGTGGCCGGTCGTCACCTCGCCCACCCGGGCCCCGGAACCCGGTTGCGAGCCCTCCTTCTCGAACGCGAACAACGTGCCGCCTGCAGTCATCTCCACCCACCGCCGAAGCCATAAGTTGGCCCTCTCCCGCCCTGCTGTCAAGCCCGAGTTTCTCGTGCGTGTTGACACGCGGCAGGGGGCACACTATAATCCGGCCAAGCTCAACGGATGAGCGGTCGTTGCGGACCAGAAATCAAAGGGTTTCTACAAACACTTATGGGAGGATGGACGATGAAGAAACTGTTTGCGGTGGTAGCGATTCTGGCGGTGGGTTTCATCTACAGCGGGTGTGATTTCGGCGGCGACGAGGCCACGGACGTGGTTGCCGAGACCACGGTCGAGCCGGATGTCACGGTGGAAGAGGACGTCCCGGTCACCCCGACCGGCGATTGCCAGGTGGGCGAGAGCGCGGGCTACAAGTACGTGATGGTGGCCGACAGCCTGGACAACCCGACCCTGGATGCCGAGTGCGGCGCGGGCAACCCCGGCGCGGACATCGACTCCGTGTGCGTGTACCGTGACGACGCGGTCGTGGGCTGCGCCAAGGACGTGACCTTCGTCCCGTGGGCCGATGCCACCTGCAACAACGACAAGGACGACCCGACCATGGTGCTGGGCGTGCCCGACGGCGTGGCGTGCGAAGGCAAGTTCGAAAACTACTTCTCCCTGAACGGCGGCTCCATCATCGTGAGCTTCGATGCGGGCGTCGAGCTGCTGTGCGGCGACGAAGTGCGCGTCACCGAGATGCCGAACTGCAAGAACCCCGAAGACACCCTCGAGTACATGACCGTCAGCTACGGCGCGGGCACGGACTGCATGGAGGAGGCCTCCACCGATTGCCAGTGGTCCATCGAGGCCGACTGGGCGTACGGCGACGACTTCGTCGACGTCTCCTGGGAGTGGTAGTTACGGCTTCCTTCCCGCCACGTTGAATCCGTAGACCATCCCCACAACCAGCAGGAGAAGCAACACGCCGGCCATGGGTCTGCCCTGAGCCCGTGCAGCACGGCAGGAGCAGTCTGACGAGCCGCCTTCCTGGCTTCCGGTGTCCGCGGCCGCAGCATCCTCCGACCCCGTCGTGTCCGCTTCCGGCTCAGGCACCGGCACCGGCTCCCCGCATACTCCGTCGAAGCACTCGGTCCCCTCGGGGCACGGCTGCCCGGCCGCGAGCACGAGGCAGCCGGCAGGGCCCAGGTCACAGGCCAGCACCGACGCGCGGTCCGCCGCGCACTGCCGGCCGCCCGGCACCTCGCACTCGTCCTGGCACGCGGGCCTGCACGCGGCCTTGGTCTCGTCGTCCGGGTCCGGCCCGCACACCAGGCCGCTGTCCGAACAGTCCTCGGTCTTGAGCAGGCCGTCCGCACACCACTTCAGCAGCGGGCCCACGCACCGGCCTCCTGCAGGCACGTCTCCGCACGTCTCAGGGCATTTCCCCTTGCTGCATTTCGCAGGGAAGCAGCTCGTGTACTCCCGGACCGGGCAGCCGTCCAGAGCCTCCACGCACTCCCACTGGTGCGTAGCTTCCTGGCTGCACCCGGCAGACCCCGCATCGCACTCGGCCACGCACCCCTCGCACACCGAGATGCACCCGTAGTACTTCTTGCCCGCATTCCAGCCGCAGCACTCGCCCGCGTCACAGGAATCCTGCTCCACCACGCCCCCCTCGCACCACGTCACCAGCCCGGGGTCCACGCACGTGCCCTCGAACGCAAGCCCGCCGCACGGGTCCACCTGCGCGGCATCGCTGCACGCGGACGTCGCGGGGTCGCACGCCTTGCCCGCTTCACACGCGGTGTACTGGCGCTCCAGGCACGCATCCTCGTCCGACTCCCCGCACGTCCACGAGTGTGTACCCGTGGCGCTGCAACCGGACTGACCCGCCGCGCACTCCTGCGTGCACCCCTCGCAGGCAGGCCCCTCCAAGCAGGCATTCCACCCCTTGCCACCCGCGCCGCCCGGGTCGAACGCACAGCACCCGGAGCACGACTGCGCATGCGGATACCCGTCGCTGCCGCAGTAGCTCAGCACGCCGCCGATGCACACCCCCTCGTACGGAAGCCCGCCGCAGATGGACAGCCCCTCGCACTTGTTCAGCTCGTTGTACGTGCACAGGAGGGGAGCCGGATCCTGGTACGCTTCCAGCGTGCCCTCCGGAACGGTCATCGTGACGCAGTGAATCGAACCGCCGGACGGGATGATCCCGTCCGAGAGGACCGTGTGGATCTCCAGGTCCGGCCGGGCCTTGCCGTACGCTTGAAGCGCCTCCTCCTCCAGGTCCTGGAAGCCGCTGTAAACAGGCACCAGAACCGTGTCGTTCAGGATGAGCGCGTTGGTGTACGTGTACCAGACCCCGGTCTCGTCCCAGGGCAGCGGAAGCCGGATCACCGTGAGCGACTTGCCCCCCTCGGTCACCACCGCGGCAAGCATCTCGCTGATGTCGTCCAGGATGGCCGCATTCTCGGCCTGGAGCGCGGGGTCGTAGTAGCCCAGCAGCACCGTGTCGTCGTTCATCAGCTTGGAGAACATGTCGATGTGACCCGTGCCCAGCCCCTTGGGCCACTTGACGATCACCATCTGCTTGCAGCCGAGGTACTGGAGCGCCCACGTGTCGATCTCGACCTTGGTGTGGCCCCCGTTCTGGGAGTACACCTTCTCGGTGAAGTAGCAGGTGCCGTACGGGTCCGCCATGAAGTTGCCTCCTTCAAAGGACATGGAGGGGCGGAACACGTTGACTCCAAGGTGGTTGCCGAGCTTCGTCGCGATGGCATCGTCGTACATGCGCTGCTTGTAGTATCGGAAGTCCACGAAACCCACGTGACCGTCCTGTGTGACGTGCGAGATCGGGCCGTAGTCCCGCGTCCAGATGCTGTCGGTCTTCTCCACGTCCAGGAGCAGGAGCGAATCGGCCGGCACCCCGAGATCCACCGCCTGCTCCTCCAGCCCCGGACCCTGCCCCGGCGTGTGGAACAGCACGATGGTGCCCACGTGTCCCGCTGCCCCCTTGAGAATCCCCTTGTGGAACGTCCCGATGCTCCCGCTCGCGCGCATCATGATCATTTGAGCAGGTTCATACTCAGCCATTGGACGAACCGGTACCACCGGCGGCGCAGTCACGCCGTAGAGCTCCGGGTGCGCCTCGCGGTAGTCGTCGTACTCGTCCGCCTTGCCTGCCCGAAGCTTCTCGAGGTCGGTCTCGAACGCAGGCAGACCGAAGTCCTCCCCGGCCGCCGCAGCCCCCTCCGTCCGATCCGCGGGCCGGGGCCCTGCGGTGCACCCGGACAGCAAAAGTGTGCACATCGGGACCAGGATTCCTGCTGCTGCGGGGCGAAAGTGTGCCATCTTGACCTCCTCGAGCCCTCCGGCCCATCCTAGGAGCGCGGGCGTCCGCGGTCAAGAACCAGATTTCTCGCCGGTTCGCACGGTGTGACGCAAGTGCCCGTCGTGGAACGGAATCCCCCGGCTGTCGGCAGTCGGTGCCGGGGCGGTAGCCTCACAGGAGGAAGAAGTGGGCGCCCACCACCAATTCTTGATTGTAATCTTTTATTGTCACAGGTATACGTATAAGAGTTGTGCGTGGGGCGGCTCTCGGGCCATGAAGATCGCGTGAGGTAAGGAGGGACAGATGAACTGTCGCAGGGGACTTCCTTCAATCCTTCGGTGTGGGCTGGTTTCCGTGGCAGCAGCAATGCTGCTGGTCCTGGCGGGCTGTGCGGGATGTTCCAGCCCGAGTGACGGCACCAGCAACGAAGACATCCAGCCGGACAAGGTCGAGACCGATGCCGACGCCACGGGCGCGGACGTCGAGGTCGAGGCCGTGGACCAGGTGGAGCCGCCCGAAGAGGTCGGGACCGAGGACGTCGAGCCGGAAATATGCACCGCCGCGTTCTGCAAGGAGGGGGAGTTCGAGTGCAAGACCGCGACCAAGATCCGCCACTGTCAGCAGGATGAGGACGGCTGCTGGGTGTGGAGCGAGTCGCAGGTCTGCCCCAACGGCCAGATCTGCGACGACAAGCTGGGCTGCACGTGCAAGTTCGGCGTTTGCAAGGACGGCGACACCCTTGGCGACGTCTGCTCCGGCAAGTCGCTTGCCCAGTGCGAGCAGTGGACCTGCGCAGAGGGTTGCTGCTCCACCGAGAAGCTCGAGGCGCCCGACTGCTGCCTGAGCGCTGCCGACTGCCGCGATTGCATCGACGAGAAGGGGGCCTCGGTCTTCTGCCTCGAGGACGAGATCCCTGCCGGCCTCATCGAGAACAAGTGCACCAACGACGCGTGCTTCACCGTCAACGGGATGGGCCAGTGCAAGAACCAGGACAAGCTCGAGATGGGGCTGTGCGACGACGGCAACGAGTGCACCGAGGACGGGTGCAACCCCGCGACCGGTGACTGCACCCACACGCCCGACCCCGCGTGCGTGCTGGTCCCGTGCTGGGGACTGACCCAGGAAGCTGCCGACGCCATGTGCAACGACGAGAGCGCCTGCACCCAGGAAGCCTGCCTCTACAAGGACGGCTTCGTCGCGTGGACCGGCCCCCTGGACCAGCCGCCCGACGGGGACGCCGCACAGGGCTTCTGCCAGATCAAAGACATCACCTGCGACGACTTCGACGAGTGCACCATCGACCAGTGCGACCCGGAACTGGGTTGCTCCCATACCCTGGTCGACACCAAGAAGAACCCGGACTGCTACTGCAACAAGGACGAGGATTGCGCCACGGGCTCCGTGTGCAGCGTCGACCAGTGCATCATGGTGAAGAACGTCTGCAGCCACAAGAAGCTGGACTGTGACGACAAGAACAAGTGCACCGTGGATTCCTGCGACGAGAAAGCGGCCTCGCCCGACCTCGCGTGCGTGAACGACTTCGACGAGGTGGCCTGCCCGTGCCAGGTCTGCAAGTACGCGGACGACTGCATCGACTACCTGGATGACAAGGGCCTGGTCCCCAACCTCTGCACCGAAGACTACTGCCAGCCCACGGGCGTCCCCGGCCAGGAGCCGGAGATGATGTGCTGCCAGCACATGGACATCACGTGCGACGACAACAACGTCTGCACCGACCTCGTGTGCGATCCCCCGACCGGCAAGTGCATCGGGCCGGTCCTCGACTGCAACGACGAGCTGGGTTGCACCGACGATACCTGCGACGCCGATTTCGGCTGCATGCACACCCCCAAGAAGTGCGACTTCAAGCTCTGCTTCAACATCTTCTGCGACGAGGCCCTCGACGCGTGCGGGGAAGAGGAGCTTCCGGGCCCGTCCAAGCCCTGCAAGAAAGCGGTGTGCGACCCCGCCACCGGTGCCTTCAACTTCGTGAACAAGGACTGCAGCGACAACGACCCGTGCACGATGGACACCTGCGACGTGGCAACGGACACGTGCGTGCACCAGGCAAAGAACTGCGACGACTCCAACGCATGCACCACGGACTACTGCAACCCGGCCGACGGCCAGTGCAAGCACGACTCCATGGACTGCTCCGACGGGGACAACTGCACGCTGGACAACTGCCACCCCATCCTCGGGATCTGCCTGCACGTGCCCAAGTCGGTGGACGACTCCAACCCCTGCACCCTGGATTCCTGCGACCCCAAGACCGGGCTGCCGAAGTTCACGCCCGTGACCTGCACCGACGGGGACAAGTGCACCGTGGATAAGTGCGACCCGCTGTCCGGCGGCTGCACGTACCAGCCCGTTCCGCCCGAGGACTGCGACCCCAAGATCTGCGACTGCGGATGCGCGGACAAGGTGACCGGAGCGCTGCTGGACACCAAGTGCAACGACAAGAACGGCTGCACGCTGGACAAGTGCGTGTGCCAGGCCTGGGACCCCGTGGACCCGAACAAGTGCCTCCCCGGCCAGGGCAAGTGCTTCTGGGAGGCGCTCGTCTGCAAGTCGGACAGCAAGTGCTTCGGCTCGTCCTGTGATCCCAAGACGGGCAAGTGCGTCCAGACTCCCAAGAACTGCAACGACGGTGACCTGTGCACCGTGGACAGCTGCGACGAGAAGACCGGCACCTGCCTCCACGAGCCCTTGAAGTGCAACGACAACAACCTGTGCACCGAGGACAAGTGCGACCCGGCAAAACAGTGCCAGTTCTTCTTCATCCCGCTCGATGACAACGATCTGTGCACCGAGGACAAGTGCGACAAGGGAACCGGAATCTCCCACATCCCGCTCACCTGCAATGACGGCGACCCGTGCACCGTGGACATCTGCGATCCCACCAAGGGCGGCTGCATCAACAGCGCCAAGGTCTGCCAGGACGACAGCCCGTGCACCGTGGACAAGTGCGACACCAAGACCGGGTTCTGCTCCAACCTGCCCATGTCCTGCGTGGACCCGGTGAACAAGTGCAACCTCGGCGCGTGCGTGCCCAAGCTCGTGGGCGAGAAATTCGTGGGCGAGTGCGTGTTCACGGTCAAGGACTGCAACGACAACCAGGCGTGCACCGAGGACAAGTGCGACCCCAAGACCGGCAACTGCCAGCACGCGCTCTACGTGCTCGACGACAAGAACAAGTGCACCTTGGACTACTGCGACCCGGTCGACGGCCCGCAGCACGTCCCCGTGGTCTGCAACGACTCGAACCCGTGCACCGTGGACACCTGCAACGGGCTCACGGGCGACTGCCTCAACACGCCCAAGAACTGCTCGGACAACAACCTCTGCACCCAGGACCTGTGCAACAAGTCCAACGGCACGTGCTACAACCCGCCCATCAACTGCAACGACGTCAACCCGTGCACCTTCGACGGGTGCGACTCCGTGACCGGGCAGTGCACCCACGAGCAGAAGCCCTGCGACGACGGCAACGTCTGCACCATCGACTTCTGCGACTACGCCACGGGAAAGTGCACCAACGTCCCCAACCCCTGCGACGACAAGAACAACTGCACCGAAGACTCTTGCGACCCCAAGGCAGGCGGCTGCGTCAATACCTACGTCTGCGGCTGCTGCCCCGACGGCGTCAACAAGCCCAACAACGCGGTGTGCAAGGACACCATCCCCGGCACCGGCACGCCCAACCTCTGCACCGCCGATTCGTGCGTGCCCGACTTCGGCACCGGCAAGTGCGCCTGCAAGAACGAGGCGAAGACCTGCGCGGACGACGGCAACAAGTGCACCGACGAGACCTGTGACCCGGTCACCGGCAAGTGCCTCCACCCGCCAAAGGCCTGCGACGACGGGGACAAGTGCACCACCGACCAGTGCAAGTCCGTGGACGGCACCTGCACCCACACCGCAAAGACCTGCGACGACGGGAGCAAGTGCACCGCCGACAAGTGCGACCCCAACACCGGCAACTGCGTCTACACGCCCGTCGAGACCACCGACGGCAACCTCTGCACCCAGGACATGTGCGACCCGCTGACCGGCACCATCACCCACAAGCCCCTCGACATCGAGGACGGAAACCTGTGCACGCAGGACTGGTGCGACCCCATCGTGGGCATCAAGCACGAGCCCAAGAACTGTGACGACGGCAACAAGTGCACGGTCGACACCTGCGTGGCCACCACCGGCAACTGCGTCAACACCATCAAGAACTGCGGCGACGACAACGTCTGCACCACCGACTACTGCGATCCGGCCAACGGCACCTGCAAGAACGACCCGCCCCCCTGCGAGGACGGCAACGCCTGCACCAACGACGCGTGCGACCCGGCCACCGGCACCTGCAAGCACATCTACGCGTGCGACGACGGCAACAAGTGCACCATCGACCAGTGCGACGCCAAGATCGGCTGCTCCCACACCGTCAAGAACTGCGACGACGGCAACAACTGCACCACCGAGATCTGCGTCCAGGAAACCGGCGAGTGCGCCTACACCAAGACCAACGTGGACGACGGCAACCCCTGCACCATCGACGTCTGCAACCCCACCGGGGAGCCGCTCCACACCTGCATCTGCGACGACGGCAACCCCTGCACCGCGGACGAGTGCGACCCCGCTACCCTGGAGGTCACGCATTCTCCCGCGTGCGACGACAACAGCCTGTGCACCCTCGACAGCTGCAAGATCGTGACTGCCCCGGACGGCAAGCCCGACAAGAAGTGCTCGTACGCGCTCGTGGACTGCGTGGACGACAACCTCTGCACCGACGACTCCTGCGACCCGGTGCTGGGTTGCGTGAACAAGTACCGCTTCTGCGACGACCAGGACCTCTGCACCAGCGACGCATGCGACGAAACCACCGGAGAGTGCATCAACCTGCCAAAGGCCTGCGACGACGGCAACGAGTGCACCCTGGACCACTGCAAGCCCGAGACCGGAGAGTGCTACACCACGCCGGTGTGCGACGACGGCAACGGCTGCACCATCGACACCTGCAACCCCGGCGGCGTCTGCTCCTTCGCCCCAAAGGTCTGCGACGACAAGTCCGCGTGCACCAAGGACTACTGCAACCCGCTGACCGGCGAGTGCGTCTACGAGATGAAGGTCTGCGAGGACAAGGACCCCTGCACCCTCAACAACTGCAACCCGCTGACCGGCAAGTGCATCTTCTCCCCGAAGAACTGCCAGGACAAGAGCCTCTGCACCACCGACTCCTGCGACGCGGTGTCCGGCGATTGCGTCAACGCTCCCGTCGTGTGCAACGACAACAACCTCTGCACCAACGACTACTGCGAGCCATCCACCGGCGTGTGCAAGGCGCAGCCCAAGCCGTGCAACGACGGCAACAAGTGCACCGTCGACGAGTGCGACCTCGTGACCGGCAACTGCATCTATCCGGACAAGGAGTGCGACGACGGCGACGCCTGCACCGACAACGTCTGCGACAAGCTGACCGGCAACTGCGTCTTCCCCCCGACCAACTGCAACGACCAGAACGCCTGCACCATGGACTCGTGCCTCGCGGGAACCGGCTGCAAGAACGAGCCCAAGGTGTGCGACGACATCAACGCATGCACCCAGGACCTCTGCGACGCCAAGACCGGACAGTGCTACTACAAGCCCGTCGACTGCGACGACAAGAACCCGTGCACCACCGACGTCTGCGACAAGGCCAAGGGCTGCCAGCACCCGCCCAAGTGCGACGACAACTACATCTGCACCGCGAACAAGTGCGACCCGCTCACCGGCGCGTGCAGCTACCCCAACGCGTGCGATGACCAGAACGCGTGCACCAAGGACAACTGCAACGTCGAAACCGGCGCCTGCTCCTACGACCCCATCCCCTGCGCGGACAACGATAAGTGCACCATCGATACGTGCGACCCGAAGAGCGGGTGCGTCAACGCGTACAACACCTGCGACGACCAGGACAAGTGCACCATCGACCAGTGCCAGCCCGTGGACGGGACCTGCAAGCACACGAAGCTCGTCTGCAGCGACGACGACGAGTGCACGAAGGACGCGTGCGATTCTAAGACAGGTAATTGCGCGTACACGCCCGCGTGCGACGACGGCATCCCCTGCACCGTGGACGTCTGCGACAACGGCACCAGCCCCACCGACGGCAAGATCTCCTGCTCCAGCACCCCCAAGGTGTGCAACGACTACAACAAGTGCACCACCGACGGCTGCAACGTCACCTCCGGCGAGTGCGAGTACATCCCCGTCGACATCGACGACTCGGACGCCTGCACCGTGGACCTCTGCAACCCGGTCACCGGTGAGGTCAGCCACCTGGCCCTCGACTGCAACGACTTCGACAACTGCACGCTGGACTCCTGCGACAAGGTCCTGGGCTGCGTCAACGCGGCCATGAAGTGCGACGACGGTGACAAGTGCACCGTCGACTACTGCGACCCGCTGGCAGGGGTGTGCAAGCACGACCCCAAGGACTGCAACGACGACAAGAACTGCACCGTCGACACCTGCGATCCCCTCACCGGCCAGTGCAAGAACGAACCCAAGAAGTGCGACGACGGGAACGCCTGCACCGAGGACTTCTGCAACCAGATGACCGGCCTGTGCCAGTACCAGCAGAAGAACTGCGACGACGCCAACCTCTGCACCATCGACTCGTGCGACAGCAAGACCGGGTGCAAGAACCAGGCCGTGCCCTGCGACGACAACAACGACTGCACCGTCGACGCGTGCGATGCCAAGACCGGCAAGTGCGTGGCCCCGCCCAAGAACTGCGACGACTTCGACGTCTGCACCGTGGACGGGTGCGACCCGAACGGCGGCTGCTACTACACCTCCGCGTGCGACGACAACGGCAACAAGTGCACCAAGGACGTGTGCAAGGTCGTCAACGACAAGCCGTCGTGCTCCTACGATGACGCGTGCAGCGACGGCGACGCCTGCACCCTGGATACCTGTCTCAGCATCGAGACCGGCGCGTGCGACCACTCCGCCATCGACTGCGACGACGCCAACTCCTGCACCACCGACTCCTGCGACGTCAAGACCGGCTGCGTCAACAAGTGGCTCGACTGCGACGACAAGAACGGCTGCACCGATGACCTGTGCAACCCCAACACCGGCAAGTGCGAGCACGGGCCCAAGGACTGCGACGACAAAGACAAGTGCACCGACGACTCCTGCGACGCGGCGCTGGGCAAGTGCATCCACCCGCTGCACTGCGACGACAAGAACGGCTGCACCATCGACTTCTGCAACCCGGCCACCGCGGCATGCACGTACTCACCGGTCACCTGCAACGACGCCAACCCCTGCACCGCAGACACCTGCGACCCGGCTACCGGCGACTGCATCTACACGCCGTCGGTCTGTGACGACAAGAACGCATGCACCCAGGATCTCTGCAACAGCGTGGACGGCAAGTGCGCCCACCTGCCCGTGGATGCCGCGGACAACAACCCCTGCACCGCAGACTCCTGCGACCCGCTCACCGGTCCCAAGCACGTGATGAAGGACTGCACCGACTACATCCCCAACACGCAGAACCCCGACCTCTGCACCGTCGACTCCTGCAACGAGGTCACCGGAGCGTGCGTCAACGCGCTCAAGAACTGCTCGGACAACAACCCCACCACGTGGGACACCTGTGACCCCGCGACCGGCACCTGCGCCAACACGCCGGTCGTCTGCGACGACAAGAACGCGTGCACCGACGACATCGTCAACCAGACCACCGGGAAGTGCGAGTACAAGACCAAGGACTGCAACGACAAGAGCCTCTGCACCATCGACTTCTGCCTCGCAGACAAGGGCTGCGTCAACCAGGCCAAGGACTGCTCCGACGGAAGCCTCTGCACAGAGGACAAGTGCGACCCCCTGACCGGCAAGTGCTCGAACCCGGTCATCCCCATCGACGACAAGGACGTCTGCACCGTGGACAGCTGCGACCCCAAGGTCGGCGTGCTCCACGCGCCCAAGTGCGAGGACGGCAACAAGTGCACCACCGATACCTGCACGCCGGTCACCGGCAAGTGCACCTACACCCCGGCATGTGACGACGGCGACAAGTGCACGCTGGACACCTGCAACGCCCAGTCCGGCGCGTGCGACCACGCCGCCATCGTCTGCGACGACAAGAACCCGTGTACCGACGACTCGTGCGACCCGGCAAAGGGGTGCGTCAACACGCTCAAGAGCTGCGACGACCAGAACCTGTGCACCACCGACACCTGCAATGTCGCAACCGGAGCCTGCGTCAACACGCCCAAGAACTGCTCGGACAACAACAAGTGCACCAACGACGCGTGCGACCCGGTCACCGGCAAGTGCAGCTACACCCCGTTCTGCAACGACAAGGTGAACTGCACCGTGGACACCTGCAACGCGACCACGGGCGCCTGCGCGTTCAAGCCGGTCTACTGCAACGACTACCTCGCATGCACCACCGACACCTGTGACGAGGCCACCGGGAAGTGCGTGTATACGCCCGTCAACTGCGGCGACTCCAACAACTGCACGCAGGACGTCTGCTCTCCCACCACCGGCAAGTGCTCCAATCCGCCCGTGGTCTGCTCCGACAAGGATCTGTGCACCACCGATACGTGCAACCCCGCGGACGGCTCGTGCGTCTT
>Ga0233425_10001756_pt1 | contig 46253 bp, 42 predicted proteins | sample Watercolumn_Towu_2_FD_181712 | JGI IMG/M metagenome (GOLD analysis project Ga0233425, IMG submission 181712) | Freshwater microbial communities from Lake Towuti, South Sulawesi, Indonesia - Watercolumn_Towuti2014_140_MG | ecosystem: Environmental > Aquatic > Freshwater > Lake | place...
GAAGCTGTAGAACAGCGCCTCCTGCGCTACCGTCCGCTCGCCCATCATCGGCCCGTCTCCGCTTACTTGCCGAAGATTGAATCAAACCATCAGCGCGACTGCAAGCGAGCCTTTTTCAACACAATCGCGGAGATGCGGACTATCTGGCTGATCTCGTCGCCCTTCAGTCCATCGGGATAGCCTGTGCCGTCCATCCGCTCGTGGTGATGGCGGCACACTTCCAGAACTCTCGGGTCCAGATCGCTCAAGTCGGTCAGGATGCGGTGGCCCAAGCCTGGATGGCGGCGAATTTCCATGATTTCGTCGGCATTCAGGCGGCCGGGTTTGTCGAGGATGGTGGCCGGGACGTGCAGCTTGCCGATGTCGTGAAGCAGTCCCGCCATGCCCGCGACACGCACGTCCTGCTCGCTGAGGCCCAGATGCCGGGCGAGGCTCATCATCAGCGTGCCGACCGCGACCGAGTGGATGTAGATATACTGCCCATCGTCCTTCAGCCGGGTGGCCGCGATCATCGCAGCGGCGCTCTTGGCGGTCGTGTCGGCAATGTCCTCGACGATCGGAACCAGATCGCTGGTGCGTATGGTATGGCCGTGCAGGGCGTCCTCGAACAGCCGGGCGATGGCGGCGGCGGCGCGCGCGGACACGGTGCTGGCCCGTTCCAGCTCGGTCGGTGGCTTGGTGCGACGCGGGCGCAGCGAGGTGACGATCGGTGTCATCGGGGCCTCGACGCTCTGCGCCGGGGGGGATTCGGGCGCCTCGGCCGCGGCGGTCTTGGTCGGACCGCGCCCCTTGGTCAGGTCGATCGTGACGGCGGGAATCGACTGGCGGATCTTTGCCAGGTCCTCCGGCTCGGTCAGCAGGAAGGACGTTCGCCAAAAGGGGCTGTGGATCCAGGAGCAGTGCAGTGAATGGATGTACATGCCGAGCGCGACCTGATCGCTCCCGATCTGAATGAAACGATTCGCGGACGACTGCTCTTCCATGCCCCCAACCTAACCCATGTGTCGTAAAGTTTTGGTTTCGGGAGCCTGCCATCGCGAACGTCCAAGGCGTGTTCCAGCCGCGGACAACAGGATCATCCCTTCCTGACGGATGAATTCGCCGCAGTGCGACCCGCGTCATTCCAACGTGATAATTACTATCAATCGCGTTGACAGTGCGAATGTTTCGCAATAGCGGGCGATCCAAAGGGGAAAATAGTCATGTCACAATCCTTCATCGCCCTGTCCTGTGTCGGTTTCCTGGCGACCGCGCCGCATGTCGCCGTCGCCGAGACTGGCCCGCGTGCCGACAACGCAACGCCGCCCGTCGCCGCGCCACGGCCGCAGGATTCGACCAGCGAGCGCGACGTGATTGTCACCGGCCAGCGCGCCACCGGTGCCGCGATTCTGGAAAGCCCGAAAGCGACCGCCGGCCTTCTCGATACGCCGCAGACGATCACCGTGGTCAGCGAGCAGACCATTCGTAAGCAGAATCTCCAGACGCTGCGCGACGTGCTCCAGACGCTGCCGGGCATCACCTTCGGCGCGGGCGAGGGCGGTGGCGGTTATGGCGATTCGATCAACCTGCGCGGCTATTCGGCCAGCAACGACATCACCATCGACGGCGTCCGCGACAGCGCGCAGTACAGCCGCACCGACCCGTTCAACCTGCAACAGGTCGAGGTCTATAACGGCGCGAACAGCGTCTTCAACGGATCGGGTTCGGTCGGCGGCACGATCAACCTCGTCTCCAAGGTGCCGACGCCCGAGACGCTGACCATCATGCAGGGTTCGGTCGGCACCGACAATTATTATCGCGGCGCGATCGACAGCAATGTCCGCGTGTCGGACCTAGTCGCGGTGCGGCTGAACGGCGCCTATCATCATAACGACGTGCCGGGCCGCGATGTCGAGAAGATGCAGCGCTGGGGCATCGCGCCCTCGGTGACGATCGGCATCGGCGGGCCGACCAGCCTGACGCTCGCCTATGTCCATCAGGAGGATCGCAACACGCCGGTCTATGGCATTCCCTGGTTCGACAATGGCCTGGTCGACGGCTTCGTGCCCGGTGCGAAGCGGGACGCCTATTTCGGGATCGCCAATCTCGATCGGCAGGACAGCATCGTGGATCGCTTCACCGCGACCTTCCGCCACCAGATCGACGAGCATTGGAGCGTGCGCAACCTGACCCGCTGGCAACAGGTCACGCAGAATAGCGTCACCTCCGCACCGCAGGGCACCTTCTGCCTCGCCGCCACCAACCGCCAGCCGGTGACGGCGACGCCGGGCGGGACCGTGGGCGCGGCGTGCCCGGCCAACGTCCCGGCGGGATTCTATCTGCCCTCCGGCCCGCGCGGACTGGTACGCGATCAGCAGAACCAGATGCTGACCAACCAGATCGATCTGCGCCACGAAGCAGGCGCGAAGGGCGGTTTCCACAATGTCCTGAACATCGGCATGTCGGGCATGATCGAGAATTACCGCATCACCCAGGGCTCGCTGCTGCGCAATGCGGACGGCAGTGCGGTGTCGCCGCTGCCGCTCATCAATATCGCCAGCCCGAACACCAATTATACCGGACCGATCAACTTCACGACGACCGCCCAGTCGCGCAGCGAGACGCGCAACGTGGCTGTCTATGCCTTCGACACGCTGGCGCTGAACCGCTTCTTCGAGCTGAACGGCGGCGTGCGCTGGGAATATCAGGAGGCGAATTTCCGCGCCCTGCCGCTCACCATCGTGCCCCCCGGTTCAACCCAGCTGACCGCGCTCCAGGCGGCGCCTCAGATCAGCCGTGAGAAGCTGTTCTCCTGGCGCGCGGGGGCGGTGTTCCACCCGGTCGAGAATGTCAGCGTCTATGCCAGCTATGGCAATGCCAAGACGCCGTCCTCGACGACCGTGCGGCTGGGCTGTGGCGTGCCGTCCACCGCGACCGCCGCGAATCCCTGTGCCGTCGCACCCGAAACCGCCAAGAATTATGAAGCGGGGGTCAAGGCCGGGCTGTTCGGTCGTCGCCTGGAGCTGACCGCCGCGGTCTTCCGCAACGAGCGGACCAATTACCGCGTGCCCTCCAACGATCCGGCGCAGCCCGTGGGCTTGCAGGTGCTGGACGGGCGCAGCCGCGTCGACGGCATCGCGCTGGGCGCGTCGGGGACGATCACCCCGGCCTGGACGATCTTCGCCAACTATACCTATCTCGACGGCAAGGTGCTGCAGAGCATCTCGAACCGCGACAAGGCGGCGGGCGTCCTCGATCCGCAGGCGGGCAGCCAGCTGATCCAGACGCCCGAGCATTCGGGCAGCCTGTTCACCACCTACAAGCTGCCCTTCGGCCTGGAAGTCGGTTATGGCCTGACCTATCAGGGGGCGTTCGCCACCAATTCTCCCGTCGCGGGCAATCCGGTGCAGTTCCATGTGGACGATTATCTGATCCACCGCGCCTTCCTGGCTTATACCATCGCCCAGCGCTGGACGATGCAGCTCAACGTTCAGAACTTCACGGACGAGAAATATGTGACGGGCGTGCGCAACAACATCAACGCGACGACCGGCATCGTCACCGGTGGCTGGGCCGTCCCCGGCGACCGGCGGCAGGCGACGCTGAGCCTGTTCTACAATTTCTGATCGGGCTAGCCTTCGTCCATGCTGATCGTCCTTCCCGATATCCTCGATCCCGCCGGGGTCGCCCAGGTCCGCCGTGTCATCGATGCGGGGCCGTGGGCGGACGGCAATGCCACCTCCGGCCCGCAGGCGGCGCTCGCCAAGCGCAACGAGCAGCTGCCCGAGGATTCGGGTGCGGCGGTCGAGGCGGGGCGGATGATCCTTGATGCGCTGGGCCGTTCGCCGCTGTTCGTGGCGGCGGCCCTGCCGCTCAAAGTCTATCCGCCGCTGTTCAACCGCTATGCGGGCGGCCAGGCCTTCGACGTGCATGTCGACAATGCCGTGCGGTTGAAGCGGGGCAGCGATTTCCGGATGCGCTCCGACCTGTCGCTGACCCTCTTTCTGGAGGATCCGGACGCCTATGACGGCGGCGAACTGGTGGTCGAGGATCTGTACGGCGAACAGCGGGTGAAACTGTCCGCCGGAAGCGCTGTCCTTTACCCCGCCTCCAGCCTCCACCGTGTCGAGCCCGTGACGCGGGGCGCGCGCGTCGCCTCCTTCCTATGGATCCAGTCCATGGTCCGCGACGATGGCGAGCGGCGCATCCTGTTCGACCTCGACCGCGCGGTGCAGCGGGTGGGCGCGGACAAGGGACAGGGTGATCGCTCGGTCATCGAGTTGACGGGCGTGTACCACAATCTGCTGCGCCGCTGGGCCGACGCATGAGCGCGGCCGTTCTGCAAAAGCCGAAGAAGCGCAAATGGCGTGGCTGGTGGTTGAAGCAGCTTCACACCTGGCATTGGATCAGCGCGGCGGTGTCGCTGGTCGGCATGATGCTGTTCGCGATCACCGGGCTGACGCTCAATCACGCCGCCAGCATCTCGGCCAGCCCGGCTACGATCCAGAAAAGCGGACTGCTGGCGCCTGGCCTGCGTCCGCTCCTGGCGCATCCCGAGGCGAATGACGCGCCGCTGCCGCCCCGTGTCGCGGAGGCGGTGGAGCGCGCCGTCGATCTCGACGCCGCCGGGCGGCCGGGCGAATGGTCGGACGGCGAGGTGTATGTCGCGATGCCGCGCCCGGGCGGCGACGCCTGGGTCAGCATCGACCGGGTGAGCGGCGCGATCACCTCGGAGCGGACCGATCGCGGCTGGGTCTCCTATCTCAACGACCTGCACAAGGGGCGCAATGCCGGTTCCGCCTGGTTCTGGTTCATCGACGCCTTTGCGGTCGCCTGTATCGTCTTCACCCTGACCGGGCTGCTGCTGCTCCAGCTTCATGCGCGGCACCGTCCTTCGACCTGGCCGCTGGTGGCGGCGGGGTTCTTGCTTCCGGCGGCGATCGCCGTCTTCTTCCTGCACTGATGGAGAATCTCGCGATGCGATCGACCGCTGTTTTCGCGCTGGGCGCGGTGGCACTGCCAGGGGCGGCGAGCGCCGCGACGGTGAACGTCACCATCCCGCGGCTGAACGTCGCCGAATATCATCGACCCTATGTCGCGGTCTGGTTGGAGCCCGCGACAGGTGGCCCGGCGCGCACGCTGGCCATCTGGTACGACGTCAAGAAGGCCGGCGGCGAGCCCGGCACGAAATGGCTGGCCGATCTGCGCGCCTGGTGGCGCAAGGGCGGACGGAGCATGGCGATGCCTGCCAACGGCATCAGCGGCGCGACCCGTGCGCCCGGCACCCATGCCGTGCCCCTGCCCGCCGACGTGAAGCCCGGCCAATATGTCCTGAACGTCGAGGCCGCGCGTGAGACCGGTGGGCGCGAGCTGGTGCAGGTGCCGCTGACCATTCCCAATCCGCAGGCGCGCGGGGCGGGCGGCCATGAACTCGGCGCCGTGACCGTCTCGGCGCGTTGATAGGGGGAGGAACCATGAAGAACCATCGTCTGAAACTGCTCGCCGCCGCCGCCTTGCTGGCGATACCGGGCCTCGCTTCGGCGCATCGCATGTGGCTGCTCCCCTCGGGGACCATCTTCTCGGGCACTGATAGCTGGGTGACGGTCGACAGCGCGGTCTCCAACGACCTGTTCTATGCCGACCATCAGCCCGGCCGGATCGAGATGGTGAAGGTCTGGCAGCCCGACGGCACGCCGGGGCGAATCCAGAACGGCTCGACGGGGCGCTATCGCTCGGTCTTCGACGTGCAGCTCGACAAGCCGGGGACCTGGAAGATCGGCAGCGAGATGTCGGGCATCATGGGCAGCTTCAAGGTCGACGGCGTCGAGAAGCGGGTCGGCGGTCGGGGCGGGCCGCCGGGGGCGAACGGCATGCGCCAGCCGCCGCTGACCGTCGCCGACATTCCGGCCAACGCGACCGACGTGACGCTGACCGAGACGAGCGCGCGCAACGAGATCTTCGTGACGGCGGGCGAACCGACGCGCACCGTGCTGAAGCCGACGGGCAAGGGGCTGGAACTCGACGCCGTCACCCACCCGGACGAACTGGTCGCAGGCGAGGCGGCCAAGTTCCGCTTCCTGGTCGACGGCAAGCCCGCGCCCAATCTGAAGGTCACGATCGTGCCCGGCGGCAAACGCTACCGCGATGCCGAGGGCGCCAAGGAGGTGACGACCGATGCGCAAGGGGTGCTGAGTTATGCCTGGCCGGCAGCGGGCATGTACTGGCTGAACGCGACGCTGACCGACGACAAGCCGACTGCCCCGCGCGCGACGCAGCGGCGGATGAGCTATACCACGACGCTGGAAGTCATGACGCCGTGATCAGCCGGGCGTGACCATGCGCGTCGTCCTGCCGCCCCGGATCGATCCCGACGTCTTGGCGGGTCATGATCCGGCGGCGGCGATCGTGACCCTGGGCGGCGAGACGATGGGGACGATGTGGCGGGTGCTTTACGCCACCCGCGATCCCGGTGATGGCGAGGCGATCGGTGCAGCCGTCCAGGCGCGGCTGGACGATCTGGTCACGCAGATGAGCCATTGGTCGCCCGCTTCCCCGCTCTCGCGCTTCAACCGTTCGGCACCGGGGGAGTGGACCGCGTTGCCGCCCGATTTCGCGGCGGTGATCGGCACCGGACTACGCGTCGCGGCGCTGAGCGATGGCGCCTTTGATCCAGCGATCGGGCATCTCGTCAATCTCTGGGGGCATGGTCCCCAAGGGCCGCAGCCCGTTCCTGACGCGGCGGCGGTCGATCGGGGCCGCGCGGCAGGGGGCTGGCGCCGCCTGCGCTGGGATGCGGGCGCGGCGCGGCTGTGGCAGGCGGGTGGTGTCGCGCTCGACCTGTCGGGCATCGCCAAGGGCTATGGCGCCGATGCGGTCGCCGACACGCTGGCAGGGCTGGGCTTTCGCCATTGTCTGGTCGAGGTCGGCGGCGAGCTGGTCGGGCGGGGCATGCGGCCCGATGGCGATCCCTGGTGGGTCGACCTCGAAACGCCGCTGGGCGTCGACCTGCCGCCGATGCGCGTGGCGCTGCATGGCATGGCGGTGGCGGGCAGCGGGACCTATCGCAAGGGGGAGCACGGCCTCGACCCACGCACCGGCTTTCCCCCGACCAATGGCGTGATCGCCGTCCATGTCATCGCGCAGACCGGGATGCTGGCGGACGCTCTGGCGACGGCGGCGGCGATCCTGTTTCCGGATCTGTCGTCACTGGCGCCGATGCGGGTCGCCGCGCGCATCCTGGTCCGCCGGGGCGATGGGGTGGAGGAAATCCTGACCGAGCCGCTCAAGTCGATGCTCGGCTAACTTTCCTCCCCTGCAAGGGGAGGAATCTGAACTCAGAACCGTCCCCTGAGCGTCACCCGGACATTGCGCGGCGCGCCGGGCATCGTCCACACATCGGCATAGCTGCTGGCGATGTAATAGGTGTCGAACAGGTTATCGAGGTCGAGCCGAACGTCGAAGCGCGGATTGACCGCCCAGGTGGCGTCCAGCCGCGCGACGGTATAGGCGGGCAGGCGATAGCCGGTGGCATAGGGGTCGCCGTTGCGGGCGCCGACATGGGTCACGCCGCCCCCGACCGTCACCGCCCCCAGCCGCTGATGCAGGTCGAGCGCCGCCAGATGCTCGGGCACGTTGGACAGCATGGTGCCGATCAGCGCGGTGTTCTTGTCGTTGCGCACCGTCGCGTCGGTATAGGTATAGGTCGCGGTGCCGGTCAGGCCGCTGGTCAGATGCCAGTCGGCGACCGTCTCCACCCCGCGTGACCGCTGGCGACCGATCTGCGTCTTCACGAACGGATCGGTGGCATTGGGGTTGAGCACGTTGCGCTTCGTCATGGTGAACAGCGCGGTCTGGCCGGTCAGGGCGCCGCCGAACAGGCTGTATTTCGCGCCGATCTCGGTCGAACTGCTGCGCTCGGCATCGAAGCTGCTGATTCCGTCCGAGGGGTTGAGCCGCAGCGACTGGCCCCAGCTGGTAAAGAGCGAGAAGTGCGGGCTCGCGGCCCAGGTCAGTGCCGCGCGCGGGGTGATGCCGCGATCGATCGTGTTGAGCACCAGATTGCCGCGCAGATAATTGGTCATCGTCTCGCGGAAATTGTTCCAGCGCGCACCCACGAGCGCGGTGAAGTCGCCGAAGCGGATCAGGTCCTGCGCATAGACGCTCTCGCTGCGGAAGGAATGGTGGCGATCCTGAAAGGGCGTGGGCACCGGCAGCGGCTGGCCATAGACGGGATTAAAGGCGTCGATGGTCAGGATCGGCGCGCCCGGCCGCCCGCGTGCCTGGTCCATGCGGAAGTCCAGGCCGTGCCGCACCCGGTCGACGCCGATGCGCAGGTCATGCGAGACACCCAGCCAGTCGGCCTTGGCGGTCAGCTCGACGCGGGCGGTCAAATCCTGCCAGCGGAAATCGTGGAAACGCCGCGAGCGGCCGATCGTCCGGCCATCGGCCTGTACCCCGCGCGCGCCGAAATCGACCTGGGTGGCATAGCCGCGCAGAAACCCGTCGCGGCTCGACAGCCCGGCCTCCAGCGAGATGCGGTCGGACAGCGCGGCAAAGACGCTGCCCTGCTGCCACAGCATCCGCTGCGTCATGCGGCCATCAGCGGGTTCGCCCAGAAACGTGTCGCGGTCCATCGCGCGGGGCTCGCCCTTGATCGCCGCCACACCGCGATCGATCGGCGCGCGGTTGCGCATGAACTCGGCCTGATAGAGGAAGCGCAGGTCCTGGGTCGGGGTGAAGGAAACCGAGGGCGCGATCAGCAGCCGGTCGGTGTGGACATAGTCGCGAAAGCTGTCGCCTTCCTCCGCGACGCCGATCAGCCGCGCCGCCAGCGTACTCGTCACCGGGCCGCTGATATCGCCGGTCGCGCGCAGCCGGTTCCAGCTGCCATAGCTGAGCGTCGCCTCGCCCTTGGGCGTCGCGGTCGGCGCCTTGGTGACGATGTTGAGCGACCCGCCCGGCTCGCCCAGGCCGGACAGCGCGGCGGCGGTGCCCTTCAGAAACTCGAACCGCTCGACCGTGGCGACATCGACCGGCGCGTTGAACCCGAGATTGCTGCTGAAGCGATTGATGAGGATGTCGGGGCCGCTATTCTCGTTGCCCGCGAACCCGCGGATCGCATATTTGTCCCACAGCCCGCCAAAGTCGTTCTGCCGCGATACGCCGCCCGCCAGGTCGATCGCATCGTCCAGTCGGGTCGCGCCGATGCGATCGAGCAGGCGGTGGTCGATGACGCGCAGACTTTGTGGATAGCGGTTGGGGGGCGTGTCGGTGCCGGTGATGCTGGCATTGGCATCGCGCAGGCCGGTGACGACGACATCCGCCTGCGCCTCGCTGCCAGCCGGCTCCACCGGCGCGGTCAGGGTTTGTGCCCCCGCCGCCTGGCCCATGGCCATCCCGGCGAACAGCACCGTACGCCAGATTGTTTTCGACATGTCAGAACCCCCCAATCGATTTCGGTGGGCCAATATCGATAATGATAATAACTCTCAATCATAATTTGACAGGGAATGGGTTGGAGCCATGTCACGTATCTGCCATGCAGAGCCGCCATGAGCGACGGGCGGCCCTGCGCCGCGACATGGGTGCGTAAAGGTGATGGCGATGACGATGCGGCGACGGGCACGGACCATGATTTTGCTGGCGGCGGGCCTGCTTGCCGCGACCGGGGCGATGGCCGAACCGCTGAAGGTCATGACGTTCAACGTTCGCTATGCCTCGGACGAGGGGGCGCAACGCTGGGCGGTGCGCCGGCCGGTGATGGTGGAACTGATCCGCCGCGCCGCGCCCGACGTGATCGGGACGCAGGAACTGCTTCAGCGGCAAGGCGACGACCTGATCCGCGTGCTGCCCGGCTATCGTTGGTTCGGGCGCGACCGGATGGGCGGGCATGCCAATGAGCATATGGGCATCTTCTATCGCCCCGACCGGTTGACCCTGATCGATCATGGCGACTTCTGGCTGTCCGACGCGCCGGAGATCGTGGGCAGTCAGAGCTGGGGTACCGACCTGCCGCGCATGGCGAACTGGGCGGTGTTCGAGACGAAGGAGGCCAAACCGCACCGTTTCCTGTTCCTCGACACGCATCTGGCGCACCGCGACGAGGATGCCGAGGCGCGGGACAAGGCGGCGGCGCTGATCCTGGCGCGACTCCCCGCACTGGCGAAGAACCTGCCGGTGGTGGTGGCGGGCGACATGAACGCGCGGCCCGATACGGCGGCCTATCGGCGTTTCGCGGCCGCGCTGACCGATGCCTGGGGCAGCGCAAAACGGCGTGAGGGGCCGGAGATGACCTTCCACGACTTCACCGGCACGGCCGACCGGCGGATTGACTATATCTTCCTGCGCGGCTTCCGCGCGGAGTCGATCGCGACCGATACCTATCACCGGGGCAAGACGTACCCGTCGGATCACTTCCCGATCGAGGCGACGCTGACGTTTGATCGCTGAGATCCTCCCCGGCACGGGGAGGTGGCAGGGCGAAGCCCTGACGGAGGGGGGCTTCGACATAGGGTCTCCCTTGCGGCACGCCCCCTCCACCAGCTTCGCTGGTCCCCCTCCCCGTTCCGGGGAGGATCGTTTCCCGATAGCGTTATCATTTGGCCGCTCCTATGATCGGTCGACAGCCGATCGCGGCGCGGAATCGCGCGGCCGCGGGCATAGGAGAGGGATGACATGCGGATGGGGCACTCACGGTCCGGCGCCGGGCGGCGCATGGGTTTGGCGCTGTTGCTGGCCACGGCGGCGGCCTGGCCCGCCATGGCGGCGGCGCGGCCGCGTATCCTGACCCCGATCAGTGCTCATGCCGTCCTTCAACGCGACCGCCCGATCATCGTCGAAGGCGCGGCCGATGCCGGGGAGCGGGTCAGCGTCACGATGGGCGGGGCCAGTGCCACGGCGACCACCGATGCCAAGGGCCGCTGGCGCGTGACCCTGCCCGCCATGGCGGCGACCGCGACCCCGCTGACCCTGACCGCCACCGGCAAGGACGGCGCGGCCGACACGATGGACGATCTGCTGATCGGCGATGTCTGGCTGTGTTCGGGCCAGTCCAACATGGAATATCCGACCAAGCAGGCGCTCAACGGCGAGGGGCTGGTCAAGGGCGCGGCCGATGACCGTATCCGCCTGCTCGACGTGGCGCATCATGTCGGCCTGTCCGTCGATGAGCCGTTGGAGAAGCGTCCGGCCTGGGTAGCCGCCGCGCCCGCCAGCGTCGCCGATTTCTCCGCGGCCTGCTATCTGATGGTCAAGGACCTTGCCGCCAAGGCGAACGTCCCGATGGGGGCGATCGATTCGAGCTGGGGCGGGACCAAGATCCTGCCCTGGATTCCGGCGACCGAAGCGCGCAAGCTGCCCGGCCTGTCCGCCGATGCCGACTTGCTGGCACTCTATGCGCGCGACCATGCGGCGGGCTTGCGCAGTTTCAGCGACCGCTGGGGCGACTGGTGGCGCAAGGCGAGCGGGGCAAAGCGCGGGCAGGAGCCCTGGAACGCTCCGGACCGGCTGAGCTGGACGCCGGTACCCAAATTCAGCCCCTGGGAGGAATGGGGCGTGCCCACGCTGGCCGACTATAACGGCCTGGTCTGGTTCCGGCAGGGCTTCGAGCTTCCCACCGCGCCCAGCGGCGACGGGGTGATCGAACTGGCGGGGATCGACGAACTCGATACCGTCTGGGTCAATGGCGTGATCGTCGGCGCGACCTTCGGCTGGGGCGACTGGCGGCGCTACACCGTGCCGCGCGCGGCGCTCAAGAAGGGGCGTAACGAGATCGTTATCGGCCTGGGCGACACCTATGGTCCGGGCGGCATGTTCGGCCCCGCCGACCATATCCAGTTTACCCCCGCAGGGGGCCAGCCGATCCCGCTCGGCACCGGCTGGCGCTATTCGGTCTATAAGCGCGACGACCAGAGTTATCCGCGCAGCCCCTGGGAAAGCCATGCGGGACTGGGCACGCTCTATAACGGCATGATCGCGCCGCTCGGGCCGATCGGGCTGAAGGGCGTGGCGTGGTATCAGGGCGAATCCGATGTCGGTCGCGCGGATTATGGCGACCGGCTGGCCTTGTTGATGACCGGCTGGCGGCAGCAGTTCCAGAGCCCGGACCTGCCCTTCCTGATCGTGCAGCTCGCCAATTTCGGATCGCCGCCGGTCAAGATCGGCGACAGCGGCTGGGCGGCGCTGCGCGAGACCCAGCGTCTGGCGGTGCTGCGCGATCCCCATGCCGCGCTGGTGACGGCGATCGATATCGGCGTGCGTAACGACATCCATCCGGCGGACAAGAACGAACTCGCCAAGCGTCTGGTCTTCGCCGAGCAGCATCTGATGGCGGGAGACCGCGCCAATGCTTCCGGGCCAATGATCGCCTCGGCGACCCGTGGCCAGGGTGAAGTGGTGCTGCGCTTCAGCGGCGTGCAGGGCGCGCTTCATGCGTGGAGTGCGGCGGCCCCGATCGGGTTCGAGCTGTGCGATGCCAACGCCTGTCGCTATGCGCAAGCCAGTGTGAACGGCTCTGAGTTGCGCCTGGCCGGTGCCCGGCCGAGCGATGTGCGCGTGCGCTATGCCTGGGCGGATGCGCCGGTGGTCAATTTCTATGACGAAGCGCCGCATCCTGTGGTGCCGTTCGAGATGGTAATCACGGGGAATTGATCCGAGCTACCCTCACCCTTCCCACCCGCTAAGGCGGGTTGGCCCCTTCCCTCTCCCACCGGGAGAGGGAGGGAGGCGCGAAGCGCCGGAAGGGTGAGGGTGGTCCAGAGAAAAGGGAGAAACGCCACCACCGGACGCGTTTGACCGGTCAACGCCCCCAAAAGGCGCTTGAAATAAAATGTCATCCGGTTGAAAGATAGGAACGACCCGAGGTGAATCGGGCAGAGTGTTGAGGAGAGAGCATGGCCGTGCCGCCCGAAGGCCATTCGCGCGCCAACCTGGCCCCGTTGCAGCTGCATGTACCCGAGCCGAAATTCCGGCCCGGCGATGCGGTCGACTTCGCCAGTGTCGAGGTTCCGCCCGCCGGCGCCCAGCGCCGCCCGGACACCGCCGCCCCCGCCGACAGCTTCCATGAACTCGCCTATACGCTGGTCCGCGTGCTGGATGAGGAAGGCCGCGCGGTCGGTCCCTGGGATCCCAAGCTCTCGCCCGATCGGCTTCGCCGGATGCTGCGCCACATGGTATTGCTCCGCGCGTTCGACGAGCGGATGTTCCGTGCGCAGCGGCAGGGCAAGACCAGCTTCTACATGAAGGCGCTGGGCGAGGAGGCGGTTGCGGTCGCCGCCGCCCATGCGCTCGACTATGAGGATATGTGCTTCCCCTCGTACCGTCAGCAGGGTCTGCTGATCGCGCGCGACTGGTCGCTGGTCGACATGATGAACCAGATTTATTCCAACAGCGCGGATCGGCTGGGCGGCAAGCAACTGCCCATCATGTATTCGGCCAAGGAAGCCGGTTTCTTCTCGATCTCGGGCAATCTGACGACGCAGTACCCGCAGGCGGTGGGCTGGGCGATGGCCTCGGCGGCCAAGGGCGATACCCGGATCGCCGCCGTATGGTGCGGCGAGGGCTCGACGGCGGAGGGCGACTTCCACTCGGCCTGCACCTTCGCCGCCGTCTACCGGGCGCCGGTCGTCATGAACGTCGTCAACAACCAGTGGGCGATTTCGAGCTTCTCGGGTTTCGCGGGCGCAGAGGCGACCACCTTTGCCGCGCGCGCGATCGGCTATGGCATTGCAGGCCTGCGGGTCGACGGCAATGATGCGCTGGCGGTCTATGCCGCCACCCAATGGGCGGCCGAGCGCGCCCGGACCAATCAGGGTGCGACGCTGATCGAGCATTTCACCTATCGCACCGAGGGCCATTCCACCTCGGACGATCCCACCCAATATCGCTCGGCAGGCGAGCCGACCGCCTGGCCGCTGGGCGATCCGATCCGGCGGTTGAAGGATCACCTGATCGCGCTTGGCGAATGGGATGAGGAACGTCACGCGGACCAGGACCGCGAGGTCGCCGAAGAAGTCCGCGCCGCGCAGAAGGCGGCCGAGGCGAACGGCATATTGGGCCACGGCCTCCACCAGCCGCTCGACAGCCTGTTCGACGGCGTGTTCGAGGAAATGCCCTGGCACCTGCGCGAGCAGCGTCAGCAGATGCTCGACGAAGAACAGGCGAGCGGACGGCCATGGGCGCGCAAGTGATCCCTGTTCGGCACCACTCCGGCGAAGGCCGGGGTCCAGTCGCCGTGTCCCCGCCATCGCAGGGCATCGCGTGCCTCCTCTCGTCTCGCAACTGGACCCCGGCCTTCGCCGGGGTGGAAGATAATTGATGAGCGACCTGATCAACCAAACCGCCCCCGAAACGGGCGAAACCACCCGCATGAACATGATCCAGGCGATCAACTCCGCCATGGACGTGGTCATGGCGCGCGACCCGGATGTGGTCGTGATGGGCGAGGATGTCGGCTATTTCGGCGGCGTCTTCCGCGCGACCGCGGGCTTGCAGAAGAAATACGGCAAGACCCGCGTGTTCGACACGCCGATCACCGAATGCGGTATCATCGGCGTGGCGGTCGGCATGGGCGCCTACGGCCTGCGCCCGGTGCCGGAGATTCAGTTCGCCGACTATATCTACCCCGCGCTCGACCAGTTGGTCAGCGAGGCGGCGCGGCTGCGCTATCGCTCGGCGGGCGAGTTCACCGCACCGATCACGGTCCGCTCACCGTTCGGCGGCGGTATCTTCGGCGGCCAGACGCACAGCCAGTCGCCCGAGGGCATCTTCACCCATGTCTCGGGCATCAAGACGGTGATCCCGGCGACGCCCTATGACGCCAAGGGGCTGTTGATCGCCGCGATCGAGGACAATGACCCGGTCCTCTTCTTCGAGCCCAAGCGAATCTATAACGGCCCGTTCAACGGCCATTGGGATCGCCCGGCGGAGAACTGGTCCAAGCATCCTGGCGGCGAAGTGCCCACCGGCTATTACAAGATTCCGCTGGGGAAGGCGGCGACGGTGCGCGCGGGCGAGGCAGTGACGATCCTGTGCTATGGTACGATGGTCCATGTCTGCGCCGCCGTGGTCGCCGATATGGGCGTCGATGCCGAGATCATCGACCTGCGCACCCTGATCCCGCTCGACATCGAGGCGATCGAGGCGTCGGTGAAGAAGACCGGCCGCTGCATGATCGTGCACGAGGCGACGCGCACCGCCGGCTTCGGCGCGGAATTGTCCGCGCTGGTGCAGGAACGCTGTTTCTACCATCTCGAAGCGCCGATCGCGCGCGTGACCGGCTTCGACACGCCCTATCCGCACAGCCTGGAATGGGCCTATTTCCCCGGCCCGGTCCGTATCGGCCAGGCGCTCAAGAACTTGCTGAAGGACGCCTGACATGGCTCGTTTCACCTTCCGCCTGCCCGACATCGGCGAAGGCATCTCCGAGGCCGAAATCGTCGCCTGGCACGTCAAGCTTGGCGACCGGGTCGAGGAGGATCAGTCGGTCGCCGACATGATGACCGACAAGGCGACGGTCGAGATGGAATCGCCGGTTTCGGGCACCGTGGTCGAACTGGCGGGTGAGGTCGGCGATCAGGTGCCGATCGGATCGGCACTGATGGTGATCGAAACCGATGCGGTCGAAGAGGCCGTGTCGCCCGCCACGCAAGAAGCGGTGCTCGAAGCCGAAAACCCCGGCGTCGAAGAGGCGCAATCTCCCTCTCCCCTTGTGGGAGAGGGCCGGGGTGAGGGGGCGCCCCAAGCGACGTCCCCCGTGGCCACCCCTCACCCCGACCCTCTTCCACAAGGGGAGAGGGAGCAGGAGAAGAAGGTGCTGGCTTCGCCCGCCGTCCGGGCGCGCGCGCAGGATCTGGGCGTCGACCTTGGCAGCGTGAAGCCCGCCGAGGGCGACCGGGTGCGTCATTCGGACCTCGACGCCTTCCTTCGCTATGGCTCGGGTCAGGGTTACACCTCGGCTCGCGCGCCCCGCGCGGATGAGGCCGTGCGCGTCATCGGCATGCGTCGCCGCATCGCCGAGAATATGGCCGCCTCCAAGCGCGCCATCCCGCACTTCACCTATGTCGAGGAAATTGACGTCACCGCGCTGGAGGAAACGCGGGCGCAGCTGAACGCGGGCCGGGGCAATCGGCCCAAGCTGACGATGCTGCCGCTCCTCATCGTCGCGATTTGCAAGACGCTGCCCGACTTCCCGATGCTCAACGCGCGTTATGATGACGAGGCGGGCGTGGTGAACCGGTCGGGCGCGGTGCATATGGGCATGGCGACGCAGACCCCGGCGGGGCTGATGGTCCCGGTCATCCGCAACGCCGAAAGCCGCAATGTCTGGCAGCTCGCGACCGAAATCGGCCGCTTGGCCGAGGCCGCACGCGCGGGCAGCATCGCCAGCAGCGACATGGGTGGCGGCACGATCACGCTGACCTCGCTCGGGCCGCTGGGCGGGATCGCGACGACGCCGGTCATCAACCGGCCCGAAGTGGCGATCATCGGTCCGAACCGCATCGTCGAGCGCCCTGTCTTCCGCTCCGATGGACGCGGCGGCGAGACGATCGCGCGGGCCAAGCTGATGAACCTGTCGATCAGCTGCGACCACCGGGTCGTCGATGGCTATGACGCGGCGAGCTATGTTCAGGCGTTGAAGAACCTGCTGGAAACGCCGGTGATGCTGTTCGCGGATTGAGGCCGGTGCAGGGCGAGGTCGAAGGCCGCGCCCTGCCGCTTACCCTCGACCCTCATGACTGAGCCCGGCGTCCTGCCCTTGAAACAGGAGGACGCCATGCGTGGAATGATGGGGGAACCGCTGGAAACGGCGTGAGATGGGACGGTCGGCGATGACCTCATCGTCGCTTCCGGCATCCATGCGACGATCAAGACCCGGCTTGCCATCCGTGCCCCAAGCGTCGACAGGGGCGGCATGACGACCGATCGACCTGCGCGTACCGGCCTGTTGCTGGGCATCGGCGCCTATATCAGCTGGGGCATATTGCCGCTTTATCTCAAGCTGTTGAAGGGCGTGCCCGCGCTTCAGGTGCTGGCGCATCGTGTGCTTTGGTCGCTGCTGCTGCTGGCGGCGGTCGTGCTGATCGCCAGACGCGGGCGGGCGATCCTGGCGGCGGCGCGGGGACGGACGCTGTTGCTGCTCTGCGCCAGCGCCGCGCTGATCGCGATCAACTGGATGGTCTATATCTGGTCGGTTCAGAACAACCATGTGCTGGAGGCCAGCCTTGGCTATTTCATCAACCCGTTGATCAACGTCGCGCTGGGGGTCGCGTTGCTCGGCGAGCGGATCCGCCGGGGACAGGCGATCGCGGTCGGCATCGCCGCGCTCGGCGTGGCGGTTCTGGCGATCAGCGGGGGCGGGGCGATCTGGATTTCGCTGGCGCTGGCCTTGTCGTTCGGATTCTACGGCCTGGTCCGCAAGGTCGCCGCGATCGATGCGCTGGGTGGCCTGACGGTCGAGACCTTGCTTCTGGCAGCCCCGGCGCTCGCGGTGCTGATCCTGGCGAGCGCCAATGGCACGGCGGCGTTCGGCGCGGATCGGCATCTCGACATGCTGTTGGTCCTGGCAGGCGCGGTGACGGCCGCGCCGCTGCTGATGTTCGCGGCGGCAGCGCGGCGGATGCGCTACGCGACGCTGGGGCTGCTCCAATATCTGGCCCCCACCCTGCAATTCGCGCAAGCCGTGCTGCTGTTCGGCGAGCCGCTCAGGCCGGTCCACATCGTCACCTTCGCACTGATCTGGGCGGGGTGTGCGCTCTACGCGTTCGACAGCGTGCGGGGGAGCCGGACGCCGGTAACGGCGGAATAGGTTCGCGCGGAGACGCGGAGTTGGTCTGCCCAGCCGCAGGCTGCTTCCATCCCAAGCAGCGTGGCTTTGTCGTCCGATGGAGAGGGGGACGCCGGTCCGGCATATCCAGACACCTCCGCGCCTCCGCGCGAACAAAATCTACTTCCGTCCGCCCTGCAACTTCGCGACCGCCCGCCGCAAGACGCCGCGTGGCGCGACCCGTGTGCTGGCGGCGGTCAGCCGGTTGAGCAGTCCCGACACCATCACCGCCTGACCCCGCTCCAATGCGGCAAGCCCGTCGCGCACCACCTGTTCCGAGCTGGAGGCGAAGCGCTCGAACAGTGGCGTCTCGGCCATGCCCGCGACATCGGCGAACTCCGTCCTGGTCGGCCCCGGACACAGCGCCGTCACCGTCACGCCACGACCCTTCACCTCCTCATGCAGCGCCTCGGAGAAATGCAGCACGAACGCCTTGCTGGCATAATAGACCGCCATATACGGCCCCGGCTGAAAGGCGGCTGTCGACGCGACGTTCAGCACGCGGCCCCGCCCGCGTGCCAGCATCGGCGGCAACAGCGCATGGGTGAGCGTCACCAGCGCACGGATGTTCAGGTCGATCATCCCCGTCTGCGTCGCCAGATCGCTGTCGGCAAAGTCGCCCAGCGCGCCGAAACCGGCATTGTTGATGAGTGTATCGATCCGCAGGCCCCGGTCGGCGATCCCGTCGAGCAGCATCCTGACCCCTTCCGGCTGCCCGAGATCGGCGGTGACGACATGTACGTCGACATCCGGCCGTGCGCCCAGTTCCCGTGCCAGCGCCGCCAGCCGGTCGGTCCGCCGGGCGGTCAGCACCAAAGTCACAGGCTTCTTCGCCAACGCCCGCGCGAAATCCGCGCCCAGCCCGGCCGAGGCGCCGGTAATCAGGATGGTGTCGGGCATCGCCAAGTCTCCAAAGGAGCGGCCATCCCTTCGGCCAGCCGCCGCTGAGTCCAGACCCATAGCAATCCGCATCGCGAAGGCGGGTTCCGTCAGATCGTCCGTGGGGCGTTGGCGGGGTAGTGATGAGGGAAGGGGCGGCCCGTTTTCCAGGCCGCCCGGCATCCCCTCCCGGCACGGAGCCCGAGGGCTCCCGATGCCTAGGCGCCGTCCCGTGATCGGACGGTCGCCATGACATGGCCATCCTCTAGTCCGGTCGGGTCGACTTGCTCAAGCACCAGTTTGCACCTGCCCGCAAGAAGCCGTGCAGCTGTGTCTTTCGAGCAACGGGTATGGCGCTAGCCTCCGGCGCCGAAGGCGGGTTAATAGGGCGTCATGACTATCGAAATCCGCCATGACGGCCCTGTTGCGATCCTGACGCTACGGAATGGCCCAAATAATCATCTCGGCCTGGGAACTATTTTGCAATTGGCGGAGGCGTTCGACGCTGCGGATTCGGACCCTGCGATTCGCGCCATCCTGCTTCGATCAGAGGGTCGGGTATTTTGCGCGGGGGCGGACCTGGTCAACGCGAACCCCGTCGCCGACCCCCTGCCACCCGGCGAGCGCAGTCCCTTCTACATGGCGGCGGCGCGGCTGTACGGGGTGGCGACGCCGGTGGTGGCAGCGGTGCAGGGGGCGGCGGTCGGCGCGGGACTGGGGCTGGCGCTGGTTGCCGACTTTCGCATTGCGACGCCCGAGGCGCGGTTCGTGGCCAATTTCGTTCAGCTCGGGCTGCATCCCGGGTTCGGCATTTCGGCGGTGCTGGAGCGGGTGATCGGTCGCCAGCGGGCGGCGATGATGTTGCTGACCGGGCGGCGCATCCGGGGCGAGGAGGCGGAGCGCTGGGGGCTGGTCGACCAGCTGGTATCCGCCGACGCGCTGGAGGCGACCGCGCTGGCTCTGGCGCAAGAGATCGCGGCGGCCGCGCCGCTGGCGGTGGCGTCGACCCGGCATACCCTACGCGGGAATTTGCGGGCACTGGTTGAGGCGGCGACCGATCACGAACTGGCCGAACAGGCCAAGCTGATGCGGACCGAGGATTTCGCCGAAGGGGTGCGCGCGGTCAGTGAGCGGCGGCCGGGGCGGTTTGTGGGGCGGTAAAGCGGAACACCTTGCACCCACTCCCGCCCTGCGCTCAGGCTGAACGGGGGGTGGGGGAGGTTGGACGGACGCGACGCGTCAGCCTTTGCGCACCGCCAGCTCCGCCTGCCGCCCGGGCAGCGCCGCCAGGATCGCGCGGCGTTCGTCAGCGGGCTTGGCGCTCCAATTGGAAATCTCGCGGATGGTCCGCGCGCAGCCGAGGCACCAGCCGGTCGCCTTGTCCATCGTGCAGACATTGACGCATGGGCTGGCGACACTCGCCGGCTGGGGTTCGACAAAGCTGATGATGTCGAGCGACATGATAGGCTTTAAATTCCGAACGAGACTTTCAGGAAGTCCGGGATCGGGCCGTTCCAGCCGCCGTCATCGGGCGTCTCGTCCTGATGGGAGCGGCGGCGATCGCGGCGACGGTCGTCGCTGCGTTGCTCGCGCGCTTCATCGTGACGGGGCTGCTCACGGCGCGGTTCTTCCCGGCGGGCACGGGCGGGCCGGGCGCGGGGCGCTTCCTCGACCGTCTCGGCGACCGGAGCGGTGTTAACCTCGACCTCAACCTCGGCGGTGCGGGGCGCGCGGTCGCGGCGCGTGCGGCGGGCGGGGCGTTCCTCCTCCGCCGGGGCGGGGAGTTCGAGCCGATCGATCTTCTGACCGGTCAGCTTCTCGATATTTTGAAGATTCTCGGCATCATCGGGCGCGACGAAGGTATAGGCGGTGCCGGTCGCGCCGCCGCGACCCGTGCGGCCGATGCGGTGGACATAATCGTCCGGGTGCCAGGGCGCGTCGAAGTTAAAGACGTGGCTGACGCCCTTGATATCCAGGCCACGCGCCGCAACGTCGGAGGCGACCAGGATGTTGATGTCGCCGCGCTTGAACAGTTCCAGCTCGGCCAGCCGCTGCGGCTGTTCCATGTCGCCATGGATTTCGCCCGAGCGGAAGCCGTGCTGCTTCAGCGACTTGTTGAGCTCGCGCACCGTCGTCTTGCGGTTGCAGAAGATGATCGCGTTGCGAACCTCTTCCTGGCCCAGCAACTGGCGCAGGCGCTTGCGCTTCTCGAACGACTGGGGAGCGACCGGCACGACGAACTGCGCGATGTTGATGTTGGTCGAGGCGGGACGTGCGACCTCGATCGTCTTGGGGTTTTCCAGGAACTTGTCGGCCAGCTTCTTGATCGGCGGCGGCATGGTCGCGGAGAAGAGCAGCGTCTGGCGCTGCTTGGGCAGCTTGGTGCAGATCTCCTCGATATCGGGGATGAACCCCATGTCGAGCATCCGGTCCGCCTCATCGATGACCAGCATCGAACAGCCGGTCAGCAGGATGTTGCCGCGCTGGAACAGGTCCATCAACCGGCCCGGCGTCGCGATCAGCACGTCGACGCCCTTTTCCAGCGCCTTGATCTGGTCGCCCATCGAGACGCCGCCGATCAGCAGCGCCATCGAGAGCTTTTGACCAGCGCCGTATTTCTCGAAATTCTCGGCGACCTGCGCGGCGAGTTCGCGCGTCGGCTCCAGGATCAGGCTGCGCGGCATCCGCGCGCGGCTGCGGCCATGCGCCAGGATGTCGATCATCGGCAGGACGAAGGCGGCGGTCTTGCCCGTGCCCGTCTGCGCGATGCCGATGATGTCGCGCATCATCAGCACGGACGGGATGGCGGAGGCCTGAATCGGCGTCGGCTCGGTATAGCCGGCGTCGGTGACCGTCTTGAGAAGTTCGTCGGAGAGGCCGAGATCGGCAAAGCTCATGCAATTTTCCGGAATTTGGTGCGGAAAGGGAATCGCCCCGCACGCGCCCAGCAGCTTAAGCCGCTTGCGGATTTGGCAGGGAAAGTCAAGTTTTCCACATGGGGGGAGGAGGTGGCGGTCATGCAAATTCCCGTCTTCTGCTCCCTTTCTTCCTCCCCTCCCGCAAGCGGGAGGGGCCGGGGGAGGGCAAGGAGTCTCACCGAGGGCATCGCCTGTGGCATGCCCTCCCCCATCCCCTCCCGCTGGCGGGAGGGGCGTGCTTGTGGACGGGGCGGGGCAATTTCAATCGCGTTTCGGCTGGCAGGATCGATTCAGCGCGCCGGAACCAGGGTGCGGAAACGCTCTATCTCGCAGGTGCGGCCCGCCCGCGTGCGGATCGGGTCGCGCCCCGCGCAAATCTCGCCATCGATGCCGGGGCGGATATAGAAGCTGGAATAATAATCGAGCTGGCGACAGGCGCGGACCAGGCGGGCGCGCACCCGCTTGCCGCCGGTCAGGACGATGTCGACCGCGCCTTCATCGGCGGGCAGCGCGCCCGCCAGTTGCTGGGCCGGGATGCAGCGCGGGCCTTTGCGCTCCTTCCACCGGATCGGCGTGGCGGGGCGCGGCGCGGCGCGGGGGACGCGGATCACGACACGCTCGCGGATGACAAGCTGGGCATAGTGCATCCGCACAGCAGAATCCGTCGCGCCCAGCAGGGCGGGCGTCGTCAGCGTCATCAAGGCGATGGCGATCAGGTTTCGATGGCGGCGCAGCATGTCAGCGGGTTCCGATCATAGGGCGCATGATTGAACGCTTTATGAACCTGACCTAACTGACCCACGTCATGACTCCCGCCCAGACCGCATTGCTCCAGGCCCTGAGCCCCGTTTTGGGCGACAAGGGCATCGTCACCGACCCCGCGCTGATCGCTCCTTGGGAAGTCGACTGGCGCCGTCGCTTTTCGGGCCATGCCCCCGCCATCCTCGCCCCCGCCGACACGGCGCAGGTGCAGGCGGTGCTGCGCGCGGCGGCCGAGCACCGGGTTCCGCTGGTGCCGCAGGGGGGAAACAGCTCAATGGTCGGGGGCGCGACGCCGCCCGCCGACGGATCGGCGCTGATCCTGTCCACCCGGCGCATGAACCGCATCCGTCGCGTCGATGCGGGCGCGGGCATGGTTGTCGCGGAGGCAGGCGTGATCCTGGCCGACCTGCACGCCGCCGCCGAGGCGGAGGGCGCGCGCTTTCCCCTGACCTTGGGAGCCAAGGGCAATGCCACGGTCGGTGGCCTTGTCTCCACCAATGCGGGCGGCACGCAGGTGCTGCGCTTCGGGACGATGCGCGGGCTGACGCTGGGCGTCGAGGCGGTGCTGCCCGACGGGACGCTCTATGACGGACTGTCGGCGCTGAAGAAGGACAATCGCGGTTACGATCTCGGCCAGTTGCTGATTGGCGCGGAGGGGACGCTGGGCATCGTCACCGCCGCCGCGCTGCGGCTGGCACCGGGAATCGCGCGGGGCGCGACCGCCTGGGTCGGGCTGGCCGATCCGGCGGCGGGGCTGACCCTGCTGCGCCGGTTGCAGGCGGCGAGCGACATGATCGAGAGTTTCGAGATCATGCCTGCCGAAAGCCTCGCCGCCGCCGTCGCCCATCTGCCCGGCGCGCGGTCACCGCTGGAGGGCACGCACCCCTGGCATGTCCTGATCGAGGCGGTGACGGGCGACGCCCAAGCCGACCCCGCCGCGATGCTGGAAGCGCAACTCGCCCGCGCGCTGGAGGACGGGTTGGTCGGTGATGCGGTGGTCGCCGCCTCGGACACGCAATCGCAAGCCTTCTGGCTGCTGCGCCATTCGCTGTCCGATGCGGAGCGAGCGCTGGGGCCGGCGGTGCAGCACGACATCGCGGTGCCGGTCGATGCCATGCCGCGCTTCATGGTCGAGGCGGCGGCGGCGTGCGACGCGCGCTTCCCGGGCACCCATGCCTCGGGCTTCGGGCATCTGGGCGACGGCAATATCCATTTCCATGTCCGCGCCGCCCCCGGCACCGATCGCGACCGTTTCTATGCCGAGGATGCGGCCGTCATTACCCGCTTCGTTCATGATCTGGTGACGGCGGCGGGCGGCACCATCTCGGCCGAGCACGGCATCGGCCAGATGAAGCGCGACGAACTCGCCCGCCTCTCGCCAGAGCGGGTCGCGGCGATCCGCGCCATCAAGACGGCGCTTGATCCGCACGGTCTGTTTAATCCGGGCAAGCTCGTCGCTTGCGCATGAGGCGCTAGGCCCATAGACACGGGCCAGGACATGCGGCCGGGGGGCTCGCATGGATCGCGTTTTTTGGAGAATATCATGGCGAGCGCGCCGTCCCTTCCGCTTTTCTACAACGGCCTGGAGCCGCTTTCGAGCGAGGCTCATGCGAATTACAAGGTTCGCCCGCAGGAGACCGCGCCCTTCCTGGTCGGCCAGCACGCCATTCCCGTGACCGTGGACGAATTCCCGCTGGTGCAGCGTTTCATGCCGATCGTCTTCTCGGTCGGCGATCAGCCGATCCCGCTGGCGCTGATGGGCCTGAACGAGGGCGTGAACGTCTTCGTCGATGACGAAGGCCGTCTGACCGAGACGAACTTCTACGTGCCCGCCTATATCCGCCGCTATCCGTACATGCTGGCGCGCCTGCGCCCCGAGTCGGAAGAGCTGTCGCTGTGCTTCGACCCGACCTCGCCGACGATCGGCGCGTTCGACGATGGCGATGCGCTGTTCGACGGCAACCAGCCCAGCGAGCTGACCAAGAACATCCTCCAGTTCAACGAATCGTTTGAACAGGCGGGCGCCCGCACCCAGAACTTCATGAAGGAACTGGGCGAAATGGGTCTGCTGATGGACGGCGAAGTCTCGATCCAGCCGGACGGCGCCGAGCAGCCCTTCGTCTATCGCGGTTTCCAGATGATCAACGAGGAAAAGCTGGTCGACCTGCGCGGCGATCAGCTGCGCAAGATGAGCCAGTCGGGCATGCTCCCGCTGCTTTATGCGCACCTCTTCTCGCTCTCGCTGATGCGCGACATCTTCGCCCGTCAGGCGCAGCAGGGCAAGATGCCGCAGCCGCAGCTTCAGCCGGTCGGCTGATCCGATGCGCGGGCCGGCCGTCTCCGCCAGTCCGCGCTACAGCCAGGTCGCGATCGTCTTTCACTGGACGATCGCAGGCCTGGTCGTGGCGAACCTTGCCATCGGGTTGCTCCACGAGAGCCTGTTGCCCGGCACCATCCCGCTGCACAAGGCGATCGGCCTGACCGTGCTGGCGCTGACGGCAGCACGGATCGTCTGGCGTCTAGGCCATCGCCCGCCGCCGCTACCCGCCGAAATCCCGGTCTGGGCGCGCGGAAGCGCCCATGCGCTCCACATGATCTTGTATTTTCTGATGATCGCCATGCCGATGACCGGCTGGGCGATGGGCTCCGGCCGCGACGTGCCGCGTCCCGTCAGCTGGTTCGGCCTGTTCGACGTGCCGCCACTGCCCATCGGCAAGGCCGCCGCCGGGTTCGGGCACGAGGCGCATGAGATCCTTGGCTGGGCGATGCTGGTTTTGGTCGCGATCCATGTCGCGGCGGCGCTGCGTCACCATTTCCTGCTGCGCGATGGCTTGCTGGCGCGGATGCGTTTGCGCCGGGGCTGAGCCCGTTCATGGGACTTCCCCAACAAACTCCTGATTGTTCTGGTTATCGACTGTCGGTTTGGCATCGGTCATGACGCGGGTGGAACGTCGACCATAGCGTCGACAACGATGTGCTTCGGGTTAAGCGGTTGCACATGATATAGGCCTACCGAACGGCCCATGAGTAGGAAGTTGTTCTTCGCCCAGTTATTCGGGTTGCCTCTGCTTGCGATACTCTTCTTCGTAGGGTTGATGGTCCCGCGCTACGTGCCCAGCGACACGCTGATAAGGGCGGCCGCTTCGACGACGTCGCCTGATCTCGCAAAAGAACGGATCATCGCCATCTTTGTCGGCCGCTGCCGCTCGAGATGGAATTTCGACAGGTTGCGGGGGCGTGGCGAAGCAAAGCTGTATTCCTTGGAAAACGACGCGGGGCTATTCGCCCGGACCTCGATCCATTGCATGCCTAATCGCGGATGCTCCGTCATTGCAAAGGCGTTGATAGCTTATCCATTCCCGACCGAAATAGGCGGAAAACTACTTCCTATCACAATATGGGGATGTGGACGCAGTACTCCCGACTGGAGCAAAAGCGATCTCATTACGTGACGCCAAGCGATCAAATCTTGGATGAGGGGCGGAACGACTTATTTTGAACAATGGGCCGCTTTCGACCGCCGGGCTCTTCTGATCGAGCATCTGAATCTGGGCGATTGCAGATAGTCGGTTTGCGCCCCGAGCCCGCTACGGCATCGCGCCTGCCAAGAGGGCACGCGCTGGGTCCGCCACCACCCGTTACGAAAAAATGACGAATTGCGGGCGAGAGGGTTGAACCAAATAGGCCCTTTCCTATTTATATCCTGTACGACGTCGTGTCCCCCCTTTCGCGATGTCGTATGACACGCTTTCAGCGTGTCTCCTCCCTGAACCTTGGCCGCCTCGCGCTCTTCCCCCTTGCGCGAGGCGGTTTTTTATTCGGCAGCCATCGCGGCTGACTGGCCCAGCGCTTCGGCGGCCAGGGCGGACAGGATGCGGCGTACCAGCGCGACCGTGGTGTCGAAGCCTGGCCCTGGCGCCTCCAGCGCGGCATCGAGATATAGTGACCGATCGAGTTCCAGTTGAACGGCATGGATGCCGCGCCGGGGATCGCCATGCCGCTCGACGATATGGCCCCCGGCATAGGGGGCGTTGCGCGTGACCGCGAAACCGGCCCCGCGCGCTTCCGCCTCGATCCGGCGGACGAAGCGGGTGGCGGCGGTCGTACCGTGCCGGTCGCCAATGACGATGCGTGGGACCAGTCCCGGCGCCCCCAGGGGCGGCATCGAATGCAGGTCGAGAAGGACCGCCACCCCGAAGCAAGCGCGCGCATCCGCCAGCCGTTCCGCCAGCGCCCGGTGATAGGGGCGGTGATCGCCTTCGATCCGCGTCACGATCTCCCCATCGGCAAAGCGCCGCGTCCAGATATCGCCATGCCCCGCCACCCGGCGCGGGACCAGGCCCAGCCCGCTGCGCAGCTTGGCCGAAGCGCGAGGCGCCATCCGTGCTCCCTCGTCGATCAACGGATCCCGCTCGCGCTCGTCGCGGTTCAGGTCGATCCAGGCGCGCGGGGTGTTCTGGATCAGCATCGGCTCGTCCCCGCGCGCGGCCATGCCGACCAGATCGATCAGCCGGTCCTCCAGCCCCATCACGGCCGCGACCGGCACCCGCAATGCCGCGACCATCTCCGGCGTGTAGGCGCGCCCACCATGCGGCACCGAGATCACCACCGGGCCGGGGGGTACCGGATCGCCAAAGCTCTGAAAGGATGCGCCGAAGCTCGGGCTGGCCATTGTCCGCGATCCTATGGCGGCAATCGGATGCGGGCAATGGTCTGGAAATCTTAACCGCCCCGCCGCTAAGCTGGGCTTCGAAATGAATTGGGATGACGCGATGTTCCATATCCTGCTGGCCGAAGACGACGAGGTCATGCGCGAATATCTGACACGGGCGCTGACGCGATCCGGCTACCGGGTGACGGCGGTGGACCGCGGCACCGCAGCACTGCCGTTGTTGGAAAGCCAGCGGTTCGACCTGCTGCTGACCGATATCGTCATGCCCGAGATGGATGGCATCGAACTGGCGCAGCGCGCCGCCTCGCTGGTCCCCGACCTGCGGGTGATGTTCATCACCGGCTTCGCGGCGGTCACGCTGAAGGCGGGGCAAGCGGTGCCCAACGCCCGTGTCCTGTCCAAACCCTTCCACCTGCGCGACCTGGTGATGGAGGTGGACCGACTTTTTACTACGGAATCGGCCGATGGCGCAATTTAGGGCTTGTCAGCCCGGAACAACCTGCTAATTGCCCGGCCTCCGGCGGGCGTGTAGCTCAGTGGTAGAGCACTGTGTTGACATCGCAGGGGTCGCAAGTTCAATCCTTGCCACGCCCACCATCGAAAACCCCGCTAGGCCAACGGCTTAGCGGGGTTTTTGTTATGTCGGCTCCCCATTCCCCAGAACGGCCGCACGTTGGGCGATGGCGCGCATCAGGCCGGTGTCGAACGCCTGGGCCAGCGATCCTTCGGTGAACCGGTCGGCCCGGAGCACATAGGTTAGGATCCAGCCGATCTGTTCGATGCCGGCATCGGCGATGGCGGAGGGGTGCTCGACCATGTGCATCAGCGCGGTGCGTGCTTCGTCATCCACCGGCGCGAGGTAATGGGCAGCGACATCTTCCTTGGCGATCGCGGTGACGAAGGCGGAGGCGGGTTCGGAAAGGCGAAACCAGGACATGGTGATGACGCCATCGGCGGATCGCCGGGGTTCGGTCCATGCACCCGTCTCGAAATCCGGGTCGGCCAGGATGGGCGCGAAAGCGGCGATGTTGCGAAGCGTGGCCAGGTCCATATGCTGATCCTAGCCGCCCGATGAGGGGTAGACACCGTTTTTGCGTATTGGTGTGATGATGACCGACCCGTTCGACCGCGATCTCGCCCGATTGGCGCACAGCACCCCGCCACCGACCCTGGACGGGCTGGAGCGACGGGTCGCGACCGCGATCGATGCGGGGGTGTCGGACACGGGCGGCCTGTCGGTTCATGGGCTGGCGCTGGCGGGGGGCGTGGCGCTGATGCTGGGGATCGTCGGTGGCGGGGCGGTCGCCGGGCGGATCGAGGCGCGGGAGCGGCCGGTGGCGGTCGTTGCGCTCGATGCGGGATTGGCACCCTCTACCCTGTTGCTCGGCCGATGAGTGGGGCGATGCGGCGGCATCTGCTGACGCTGGTGATCGCGTTCGTCGCGGCACTGGCGGGGGTGGCGATCGGGTGCCGGTTGCTGATGCCCGCCGAGCCGCAGGCGAGCGATATCCATATGCTGGTCCACCGCGACATCGCGCTTGATCCGCGGCAGCGGATCGCGCTCGACCGGCTGGAGGCGCAGTTCGCGGTGCGGCGCGCCGCGCTTGAGGCAAAGCTGCGCGGCGACAATGCGCGACTGGCCGCCGCGATCGAGGCCGAGCATCGTGACGGACCGCAGGTTTCGCAGGCGATCGACGCAGTGCATCGCAGCATGGGCGACCTGCAAAAGGCGACGCTGGCGCATGTCTTTGCGATGCGCCGCGTCCTTCGACCCGATCAGGCGGCGACCTTTGACCGGCTGGTCGCGGCCAAGCTGACCGATACGACGCGGTAATCCAGCGCGTGGGCGGCCGCGATCTGGCGGGGCTGGCGGACGGCGATCTGGTCGCACTCGCCAAGGGCGGACGGCCTGGCGCCTATGCCGCGATCGTCACGCGGCACAAGGCGGCGCTCTATCGCCTGATCCTGGCGCATGTCCGCGACGCCGACGAGGCGCTGGATCTGGTGCAGGAGAGCTTCGTCGCGGGGCATGGCGCACTCGACCGGTTCGACGAAACCCGCAGCTTGCGCGCCTGGCTCAGCCGGATCGCGCTCAACAAATGCCGCGATTGGGCGCGGCGGCGGCGGGTGCGTGCGATGCTGGCGCGGGTGCTGCCCATCGATGCGGCCGAGGCGGTGGCCGACGACCGGATCGGGGCAGAAGCGGTGGCGATCGAGCGGGATTCGCTGGTGCGCACCCTGGCGGCGCTCGATGCCTTGCCTGCCGCGTTGCGCGAACCGCTGATCCTGTGCGCGGTCGAGGGGCTGAGTCAGGCCGAGGCGGCGGAGGCGCTGGGCTTGAGCGCCAAGGCGGTCGAACTGCGTATCCGCCGGGCGCGTGCCGCTTTGCGCGAACAAACCGGGTGAGGGGTGGGGCTTTCGCCCGCGTATAAGGGGGCATGATCGATCCGACGACCGCGATACGCCGCCGTGACCTTCTGGCCGGGGGCGTCGGCCTGAGCACGTTTGCCGCTTTGCCTGCGCTGCCCGCCTGGGCACAGGGACAGGGCCTGTCGCCCCATACCGGGCAAGGTGCCGAGCTGACCGGCCCCGACATCACCCTGACCGTCGCGCGGCAGCATATGATGATCGATGGCAAGCCTTATCACGCGATCGGCATCAATGGCTCCGCGCCCGCGCCGTTGATCCGCCTGCGCGAGGGGCAGCGGGTGCGGATCACGGTGGTCAATGCGCTGGACGAGGAAACCTCTATCCATTGGCACGGGCTGTTGCTGCCCTTTCAGATGGATGGAGTGCCGGGGATCAGCTTTCCGGGCATTCCGGCGGGTGGGCGCTTCACTTATGAATTTCCCGTCGTACAAGCCGGGACCTATTGGTATCACAGCCATTCGGGGCTTCAGGAACAGGAGGGGCTATACGGTCCGATCGTGATCGATCCGGCCGGGGTCGATAGCGTCGCGTCGGATCGCGAGCATGTGGTCCTGCTGTCCGATCACAGCCCGCTCCACCCCCATGCCATCTTTCGCCGGTTGAAGTTGCAGGGCGGCTATTTCAACTATCAGAAGCAGACGCTGGCCGGGCTGCTGGCGGGCAGGGACCAGCCCTTGCGCGAACGGCTGGACTGGGGGCGGATGCGGATGGACCCCAGCGACGTGTCCGACGTGACTGGCTCGACCTATCGCTATCTGGTCAACGGCCATGGTCCGGCGGACAATTGGACCGGGCTGTTCACACCTGGCGAGCGGGTGCGGCTGCGCCTCGTCAATGCTTCGGCCATGACCAATTTCAACATCCGCATCCCCGGCCTGACGCTGACCGTGGTGCAGGCGGACGGGCAGGATGTGCGGCCAGTGACGGTCGACGAATTCCAGATCGCGGTTGCCGAGACTTATGACCTGATCGTCACACCGACCGAAGCCCGCGCCTATACGCTGGTGGCCGAGACCTGGGACCGGTCGGGCATGGCGCGGGGGACGCTGGCGCCCCGGATCGGGATGGCCGCGCCCGTCCCCGCGCTGCGGCCCCGTCCGCTGGCGACGATGAAGGATATGGGCATGGGGGGCATGGGTCACGGCGCCATGGCGGGCGGTTGTTCGCCGGAGCATGCCGCGATGGGGCATTGCCAGCCCGGTGCCGCGCCGAAGATGGATCATGGCAAGATGAGCCATGACATGCGCGACTTCGCCAACGCGCCGGGCCTGCCGCGCACACCGGTCGTCCAGACAGTCGCGCCGATGCCCGTCGACCGCACGGGCGAGCCGCCGCAGGGGCTGGCCGATGTCGGCCACCGCGTCCTGACCTATCGCGACCTGATGAGCGCGCAGGTCAATCCCGACACCCGCACGCCGTCGCGCGCGCTGACCATCCATCTGACCGGCAATATGGAGCGCTATATGTGGGCGTTCGACGGGGTGAAGCTGAACGCCGTGACCGCGCCGATCCCGTTCCGGCTGGGCGAGCGGGTGCGCGTGACGCTGGTCAACGACACGATGATGGCGCATCCCATCCATCTGCACGGCCATTTCTTCGAGCTGGTGACGGGGCATGGCGATCATGCTCCGCGCAAGCACACCGTCAACGTCGCACCCGGTGGCACCGTGACCTTCGACCTGACGGCGGATGCCGAGGGCGACTGGGCATTTCACTGCCACATGCTCTACCACATGCACGCAGGGATGATGCAGGTCGTCACGGTCCGGCGTGATGCCGACACGGGAGCGGCGGCATGATCCCCTTTGCGCTGCTGTTGCTCGCCGGGCCGATGGGGCAGCACCACCACGATATGGCAATGCCGGGCATGACCATGGCTCCGGCCAAACCCGCCGCCGCGCCCCGAAAGGCGGCCAAGCGCCGTACGGCCAAGCCTGCCCTGCGAAAGGCGCGACCTACAGAAGCGGCCTGTTCCGCCGAACATGCGGCCATGGGGCATTGCCGCCCGACCGTTCCCAAGCCGGACATGATGCCCGCTATGGCCCCCATGGCAGGGGAGGGCGCTGCCCCCGCCTGCTCGGCGGACCATGCCGCAATGGGGCATTGCCAGGCCAAAGCCGAAACGGGGTCGATGCCGGAGGGCATGGCGATGGACCACGGTTCGATGGATCATGGAGCCATGCCGCAACAGTCCGTCGGCAACGCGCCGCCGCCCCCGGCTCCGGCCGATCGCGCTGCGGATCGCTTCTATGACCCCGCCGTCATGGCCGCCGCCGACCGGCAGATGCGCAGGGAGCATGGGGGCATGGGCTTCTCGCAGATCCTGTTCAACCTGGCCGAGGTCCAGGTCCGCGACGGGCGCGACGGCTATCGCTGGGATGGCGAAGGGTGGTTCGGCGGCGACATCCACCGGCTGGTCGTGAAGTCCGAGGGCGAGGGCACGTTTCGCGATCGGATCGGCGCGGCCGAGGTGCAGGCGCTCTATTCGCGCGCGATCGACCCCTATTGGAATCTTCAGGCGGGCGTGCGGCAGGATGTCGGCATGGGCGCGCGGCGGACCTATGCGGTGGTCGGGATCGAGGGCTTGGCCCCCTATTGGTTCGATGTCGAGGGCGCGCTGTTCCTCTCCGACAAGGGCGAATTGTTGGCCCGCACCGAGGCCTGGGTCGACCAGCGCCTTACCCAGCGCGCCATCCTGCAACCGCGCATCGAGGTGAATCTCGCCGCGCAAGACGTGCCCGACCAGCGGATCGCAGCGGGCGTTTCCAGCCTCGAACTGGGCCTGCGCCTCCGCTACGAGATCGCGCGTGAGTTCGCCCCCTATGTCGGGGTCAACTGGGAACGGCGCTATGGCCCCGCCAGTGGTGGTGGCGCGGCGTTGGCGCTGGGTATCCGAACCTGGTTCTAGAAATAGCGCAGCCAGCGCAGGTCACGGCGGCGGCGCTTCAGCTCGGCGAACCATTTCGTCGGGTAATAAAGCGGTACGAGCAGCATCAGATAGACCAGCCACATCGCCCCGACCGAGGGGAGGCCGAACACCTGCCCCTGATTGGTGCCCCAGATCGCCACCGCGCCCAAATACAGGCCGCGTAGCACATAGAGGTGGAGCAGGTAGAAGGCCATCGGCGCGCCGCCCATCACCGCCAGCTTGCGCGTGACTGACCCGCTACGCCCATCGAACAGCGCGAGCAGCTGCGCCGCGACGCCCAGCGTCGGCAGCAGGAACAGCAAGGACGGCGGATATTTGGTCAGCGCCACAAAGCTCATGACGCTGCGCAGGGGATCGCCTGCAACCGGCGCCCAGGGCGCGTCGCCATAGCCATTGATCGTCCGCAACAGGATGAAGGCCAGGATCATGCCGATGCCCAGCGCCACCAGCCCGCGCCGCCGCTCCTCCGTCGGACGCGTGAACCACGGCCCGATCACATAACCCAGCGCGATGACGCCGATCCAGGGCAGCACCGGATAGGTCGTCTTGATGGTGATTCCCATCCACTCGAACGCGCTGCGCTTGTGGATCAGCGCCCAGGGTTTGAACCACGCACTGTCGGGGGCGAAGGCGATGGGGTCGAGCAGGTTGTGCCCCGCGACGATCGTCACGCCGATCGCTGCCACGCCCCAGCGCGGCAGATGGATCAGCCCGGCGAGCGCGATCATGCACACGCCGATCGCCCAGATGACCTGCAACCACAGGGTCTGGGGCGGGAACTGCGCCGACCAGGCGAAGCCGACCAGCGTCACCTCCAGCAGCATCAGGAACAACCCGCGCGTCAGCAGGAAGCGGCTCGCCTCCGCGCGGCTGTGCGTCTGGCCATAGAGCCAGGCCGACAGGCCGGTCAGCGCGATGAAGGTCGGTGCGCAGAGCGAGGCCAGCGTCCGGCTGAAGAACAGGGCGGGCGCGACGAGGCGCGCGTCCATCGGATCGCCGACCAGCCAATGGGTGCCCAGCGTATCGCGGACATGGTCGAGCAGCATGATGACCATGACCAGCCCGCGCACCGCGTCGATGCTGGCCAGCCGTGCGGCGGCGGCGATCGGCGGCGTGGTCGTCCGCACGGCGTCGCGGGGCAGGGTCAGGCTGGTCACGCCTCCTCCTCCGGCCAGGGCGCATCGATGACGAGCAGCAGCCGGTCCTCGCCGGTGCCTGCGATCGGCGGCGAGCGGTGGATGATCGCCCGCTCACCCGCGCGCTCGCGCCCCTTGAACAGGCCGACATCGCCCGCCGACAGCGCGCGCGGTTCGGCATCGTCGGTCGCGCCCTGCGGCAGCCACTGGGTTCCGTGCCCGCAATAGGTGGTGATGAGCCGCAGGCCGACATAATCGGCGTGGAATTTCCAGCAGCCATTGCCGGTAACGCGCTCCATCCGCACCTCGACCCGGTCGTCGCCGGTCCAGGTCGCATAGAGCATCGCCAGCCGCGCGACATCGGGGGCCAGCGTCTCGTGCCAAGGCTGGGCGGGCAGGGCGCCTAGCGCTTCGCGCACGCCCGCCGCGACCAATGGCGTGGCCGCCGCGAATCGAACGGTCGGAAAATCGGCCAGATCGGGCGCGAGCAGCGGCGAGGGACGTTCCCAGACCGCCAGCGTCACCTGTGGCTGGTCGATCGTCGCCAGCACGGCGGAATCACTGTCGATACGGACATGGTCAGGCAGGGATGTAGGCGGTAGGAGCGTGGCGGTGTCGGTCGTCGGGATCATGAATAGCGTCTTAGATGGTTCATGTTACGGTGTAACATTACCAGATTGGCTGCGATAACGAAAGCCGGTGTCCTGACAAGGCAAAAGGGGGCGGCACCTCGCGGCACCGCCCCCCTTATTCATTCCTTAGAAACGAGGCGGATCAGCCCGCGTCTTCGTCCGGAAAGGCGTTGGTCGGCTTCGACCCCCATAGCGCGTAGAACAGGATGTAGAGTTCGCACGCGGCGGTCAGCAGGAACGAGTGCTGTAGGCCGTAATGGTCGGCCAGCCAACCATGCACCGCGACCAGGGCGCCGCCCGCGATCGCCATGATCAGCAGGCCCGAGCCTTCCTCGGTCAGCGGGCCGAGGCCACGGATGCCGAGGGTGAAGATCGTCGGGAACATGATCGAGTGGAACAGGCCGACCAGGATCAGCGACCACATGGCGACATGGCCGGTGGTGAACACGGTCGCCAGCATCACGATGAACGCACCGATCGAGAACACGGCGAGGACGACGCCCGCAGGCACCTTCTGCATGATCGCCGAGCCGACGAAGCGGCCGGCCATCATCCCGCCCCAGAGCAGGGTCAGGTAGCGGCCCGCCGCCTCGGTGGTCATGTTGCCGATGTCGGGGCGGCTGACGAAGTTCACGAACAGGTTGCCGACGCCGATCTCGGCGATCAGGTAGATGAAGATCGCGCCGATGCCGAACACCAGGTTGCGATGCTTCCACAACGAGTGGTTCTTGCGATCCTCCTTGGCGACGCGGCTGGTCGCCGAACCCATGGCGGGCAGCGGGAAGCGCGCGATCACGAAGGCCAGGACGACCAGGACGACCGCGACCAGGCCATAGGGCAGGACGACCGCATGGGCGTCGGCCAGACGCTCCGCCTGGGTCAGCGCGGCGCTACCGGCCTCCGCCGTGCCGCCCTTCGACCGGCCGAGGATCAGATACGCGCCGAACAGCGGGGCCAGCATCGTGCCCATCGAGTTCATCGCCTGGACCAAGTTCAGGCGCGACGACGCCGTGTCCGCCGGGCCAAGCACCGCGACATAGGGGTTGGCCGCGACCTGGAGCAGCGTGATGCCGCTGGCGATCACGAACAGCATCAGCAGGGTGACGCCGTAAGAGGGCAGCGATGCCGCCAGCATCATGCCGACCGCACCCGCCGCCATGATGAGCAGGCCGGTCACCAGCGACTTCTGGTATCCGATCCGCTCGATCAGCTTGGCCGAGGGGATGGAGGCGAAGAAATAGGCGATGAACCACACGCTCTCGATCAGCGAGGCCTGGAAATAGCTGAGCTCGAACACGCTGCGCAGATGGGGCAGCAGCGTCCCGTTGATGACGGTGATGAAGCCCCACATGAAGAACAGGCTGGCCAGCAGGGTCAGCGCCGAACCGTAATTGCTCGTCCCTCCCCCGACAGCTTGTGCGCCGGTGGCGCGGGACGTGACAGGTGCGGCCATTGCAATCCTCTCCTTCGCGCCGGTGAACATCATCAAAAGATGTTCGTTGACCGGCTTGCTCCTGATATTTTGTCTGACTATAGTGACGCAAAAGGCGCGTCAATGGCGTCTGGCGACGAAAGGGTGAGGCATGTCGATGGCGTCAATCAAGAGCTTTCTTACTTTGGTAGCGGTAACCTCCGCCATGACGTCTACCGCCGCTCTGGCGAGCGAGGCGAAGCGCGCGCCCGCCGGCTATTCGGTCGAGGGGGCCGCGATCGAATCGGTGACGCTGACCAACAAGGCCGGGCTGTCGGCGCGCGTCCTGACCTATGGCGCGACGCTGCAATCGGTGATGGCACCCGACCGCGACGGTAAGTCGGCCGACGTACTGCTCGGCTATGACAAGGCCGAGGATTATGTGAACCATCCGAATTTCTTCGGGGTCACGGTGGGCCGCTTCGCCAACCGCATCGGCGGCGGCCGCTTCTCGCTGGACGGCCAGAGCTATCAGCTGACGCTCAACGACAAGGTCAACTCGCTCCACGGCGGGACCAAGGGCTTCGACAAGCATCTGTGGCGGATCGTGTCGATGAAGGACGGTCCGACCGCCAGCGTGGTCATGGCGCTGACCAGCCCCGATGGCGACCAGGGTTATCCCGGCAAGGTCGACGCGACCGTCACCTATTCGCTGGACGAGGCGGGGTCGCTGACCATCGCGTTCGAGGCGAAGACCGACAAGCCGACCATCGTCAACATGACGAACCACGCGATCTTCAACCTGAACGGTGAAGGGTCGCCGCTGGGCGCGACCTTCCACAAGCTGACCATCCCGGCCGCGACCTTCACGCCGGTGGATGCCAAGCTGATCCCGACCGGCGAGCGCAAGCCCGTCGCAGGCACCGTGTTCGACTTCCGCGCGCCCCGCGTCGTGGCCGACGGTATTCGCAACGGCAACGACCAGCAGATCCGCTATGGCCAGGGCTATGACCATAATTTCGCGCTCGACAAGGGGCTGACCACGACGCCGCAGCTGGCCGCACGGCTGGAGGACCCTGCCTCGGGCCGTGTGCTCGAAGTGCTGTCGACCGAGCCGGGCGTGCAATTCTATACGGGCAATTTCCTCGACGGCACCTATGTCGGCAAGAAGGGGCACCTGTACCGCATGGGAGACGGCATCGCGCTGGAGCCGCAGAAATTCCCCGACTCGCCCAACAAACCCGACTTCGTCTCGCCCCGCGTCGATCCGGGTAAGCCCTATCGGCATACCATGATCTATCGTTTCTCCACCGTTCGCTGACCGAAAGCCTGACATGACCGACACGCCCACGAAGCTGCGCAGCCGCGCCTGGTTCGACAATCCCGACAATATCGACATGACCGCGCTCTATCTGGAGCGCTACCTGAACTTCGGCCTTTCGCTGGAGGAGCTTCAGTCGGGCAAGCCGATCATCGGCATCGCGCAGAGCGGCTCCGACCTGTCGCCCTGCAACCGCCACCATCTGGTGCTAGCCGAGCGGGTGCGCGAGGGCGTGCGCGAGATGGGCGGCATCGTCCTGGAATTCCCGGTTCACCCGATCCAGGAAACCGGCAAGCGCCCGACCGCGGGTCTCGACCGCAACCTGTCCTATCTGGGCCTGGTCGAGGTGCTGTACGGCTATCCGCTCGATGGCGTCGTGCTGACCATCGGTTGTGACAAGACGACCCCCGCGATGCTGATGGCGGCCGCGACGGTCAACATTCCGGCGATCGCGCTGTCGGTCGGGCCGATGCTGAACGGCTGGCACAAGGGCGAGCGCACCGGCTCGGGCACCATCGTGTGGAAGGCGCGCCAGATGCTGGCGGCGGGCGAGATCGACGATGCGGAGTTCATCCGCCTGGTCGCCTCGTCGGCCCCCTCGACCGGCTATTGCAACACCATGGGCACCGCGACCACGATGAACTCGCTGGCCGAGGCGCTGGGCATGTCGCTGCCGGGTTCGGCCGCGATCCCCGCGCCCTATCGCGATCGCCAGGAAGTCGCGTACCTCACCGGCAAGCGCATCGTCGAGATGGTGAACGAGGACCTGAAGCCCTCCGACATCCTGACCAAGGACGCGTTCCACAACGCGATCAAGGTCAACTCGGCGATCGGCGGTTCGACCAACGCCCCGATCCACCTTGCCGCCATCGCGCGCCACATCGGCGTCGACCTGCCGGTGCAGGACTGGGAGAGCGAAGGGCACAAGATCCCGCTGCTCGTGAATCTCCAGCCTGCGGGCGAGTATCTGGGCGAGGATTATTATCGCGCGGGCGGCGTGCCCGCCGTGGTCAACCAGCTGATCGAGCAGGGGCTGATCCACGAGGACGCGCTGACCGTCAACGGCAAGACCATGGGCGAGAATTGCCGTGGCGTCGCGATCGAGGACGAAAAGGTCATCCGTCCCTTCGCCCAGCCGCTGGTGGAAGAAGCGGGCTTCATCGTGCTGTCGGGCAATCTGTTCGACGCCGCGATCATGAAGACCAGCGTAATCTCGCCCGAATTCCGCGAGCGTTACCTGTCCAACCCCGACGATCTGAACGCCTTTGAAGGCCCGGCGGTCGTGTTCGACGGGCCGGAGGATTATCACCACCGGATCGACGATCCCGCGACCGGCATCACGCCCGAGACGTTGCTGTTCATGCGCGGCGCTGGCCCGATCGGCTATCCGGGTGCGGCGGAAGTCGTCAACATGCGTCCGCCCGCCTATCTCATCACCGAAGGCGTGCACTCGCTGCCCTGCATCGGTGACGGGCGCCAGTCGGGTACGAGCGGTTCGCCCTCGATCCTGAACGCCAGCCCGGAAGCGGCGGCGATGGGTGGCCTGGCGCTGATCCAGACCGGCGACCGGGTCCGCATCGACCTGAACACCGGCAGCGCCAATATCCTGATCTCCGAGGAAGAGCTGGCCGAGCGTCGCAAGACCCTGGCGGCGGCGGGCGGGTATAAATACCCTGCGTCGCAGACCCCGTGGCAGGAAATCCAGCGCTCGGTGGTCGGCCAGATGTCGACCGGCGCGATCCTGGAAGGGGCTGAGAAATATCAGCGCATCGCCCAGACGCAAGGATTGCCGCGCGACAACCACTGATGACGGCGACCGGCCGGGTGGATCATTCCGTCCGGCCGGTCGGTCCGCGCCTCGACAGGGCGTCGCGAAAGCCCGTGGCGCTCCACGATCTGGGGCCGCCGCCCATGCGCGCTGGACGACGCGCATGACATTCCCATGCGTCAGCGTTGCCGGAAGCCCGTCGGATTTGCTCCTCGGATTTGAATGCCCGGCCATTCCCAGGCGATTCCGGACGAGCTGACCAATTCAGGCCCTCTTGACCTGAACCGGACAGCAATCGATACCGCTAACAAATCTGCGGAGAGGAATTATGGCCAGCAATCTTACCGACCTGATGGGCGCCTTGCCCGACGATTGGCGCGATGGGCGTTTCGTCGGTCGGATCGACCGGGGCGAAGGGCCTTGCCCGATTCTGGTCGAGAATGGCCAAGTCTATGACATGAGCCGCGTGGCCCCCACCGTCTCGGCGCTGCTGGCGAGTGGTACGGTCGAGGCGTCGCAGGGCGAAGCGCTCGGTGAGCTGGCTGACCTGAACCTGTCGCCCGAGCAGGGCGCGCCCAACCGCCTGCTGTCGCCGATCGATCTGCAATGCGTGAAGGCGGCGGGCGTGACCTTTGCCGTGTCGGCGCTGGAGCGGGTGATCGAGGAGCGCGCGCGCGGCGACCATGCCAAGGCGGCGGGGCTTCGCGGCACGCTGGAAGCCGCGCTGGGCGGCAATATCCGCTCGGTCATCCCCGGCTCGCCCGAGGCCGCGCAGTTGAAGGACGCGCTGATCGCCGAAGGGCTGTGGTCGCAATATCTGGAGGTCGCGATCGGCCCGGATGCGGAAATCTTCACCAAGTCGCCGGTCCTGTCGACGGTCGGCTGGGGGATGCCGGTCGGCGTCCGCTCCGACTCGACCTGGAACAACCCGGAGCCCGAGGTGGTGCTGGTCGCCGATGCGCATGGCCAGGCGGTCGGCGCGACGCTGGGCAATGACGTCAACCTGCGCGATTTCGAGGGGCGCTCGGCGCTGCTGCTCGGCAAGGCCAAGGACAATAACGCGTCCTGCTCGCTCGGCCCGCTCGTCCGCCTGTTCGACGACGGCTTCACCATGGACGATGTGCGGTCGAGCGAGGTCAAGCTGACCATCACCGGCACCGACGGCTATGTGCTGGAGGGCGCCAGCTCGATGGACCAGATCAGCCGCGATCCCGAGGATCTGCTCGGCCAGGCGCTGAGCGAGCATCATTACCCCGATGGCCTGGTCCTGTTCCTCGGCACGCTGTTCGCGCCGACGCAGGACCGCGACGAGCCGGGCCGCGGCTTCACCCACAAGGTCGGCGATACCGTCGTCATCACCAATCCGCGCTTGGGCACGCTGGTCAATCCGGTGATGACCTCGGCCGATGCCCCCGCCTGGACCTTCGGCCTGGGCGACCTGATGCGCAACCTGGCCAAGCGCGGCCTGTTGTGACGGAGACTTCCATGTTGCAGAAGACCAGCGCCGCGACCGATACGGTCGCGCGCTATCCCAGCCTGATCGACAAGCGCGTCATCGTCACCGGCGGCGGCTCGGGGATCGGCGAGGGGCTGGTCGAGGCGTTCGTGGCGCAGGGCGCCCGTGTCGCCTTTGTCGACATCGCGGAGGAGGCGAGCCAGGCGCTGGTCGACCGGCTGTCGGGCGACGCTCGGCACGCGCCGATCCATCGCCGCTGCGACCTGACCAACCTGGACAGCCTGAAGGCGATCTTCGCCGATCTGGAAGCGGCGCTGGGCGGGGTCGACATCCTCGTCAACAATGCGGGCAATGACGATCGCCACAGCATCGCGGAAGTGACCCCGGCCTATTGGGACGAGCGGCTGAACGTCAATCTGCGCCACCAGTTCTTTGCAGCGCAAGCGGTGATCCCCGCGATGAAGCGGGCAGGGGGCGGCGCGATCCTGAACTTCGGGTCGATCAGCTGGCATCTGGGGCTCAATGATCTGGTCCTCTACCAGACCTGCAAGGCCGCGATCGAGGGGCTGACCCGCAGCCTGGCACGCGATCTGGGGCGCGAGAATATCCGCGTGAACACCATCGTGCCCGGCAACGTGCAGACGCCGCGCCAGGAAAAATGGTACACCCCCGAAGGCGAGGCAGAGATCGTCGCGGCCCAGTGCCTCGACGGGCGTATCCAGCCCTCGGACGTGGCGGCGCTGGTCCTCTTCCTTGCCTCGGACGATGCGAAGATGTGCACCGGCCACGACTATTTCATCGACGCCGGTTGGCGATAACAGACCGGGCGAGAGCATAGGAGAGAGTGATGCAGCAGGCCGAACATTGCCTGACCGTGGGTGCGACGCTGGGCGAAGGCCCGATCTGGGTCGATGACGCGCTGTGGTTCGTCGATATCAAGCAACAGCGCATCTACCGTCACGATCCGGTGGCGGGCACGCTTGATCACTGGTCCTCGCCGGAAATGGTCGGCTGGGTCGTGCCGGCACGGCGCGGCGGCTTCGTCGCGGGGTTGAAGTCCGGCCCGCATCATTTCGATCCCGCGACCGGCAGCTTCGAGCAATTGGCCGAGATTGATGCGCATCTTCCCGCCAATCGCCTCAACGATGCCTGTGTCGATGGGCAGGGGCGCATCTGGTTCGGCACGATGGACAATGACGAGACCTCGCTGTCGGGCCGATTGTTCCAATGGGCCGCCGGGCGGGTCACGCCGACCGCGGCCGATCCGGTGTGCATCACCAACGGCCCGGCCATCTCGCCGGACGATTCGGTCCTCTATCACGTCGATACGCTGGGCAAGGTGATCCTGGCGCATCCGATTCTGGGCGACGGCACGCTCGGACCCGCGACCGAGTTCGCGCGCTTCGGCGATGCCGATGGTCATCCCGATGGTGCGATCTGCGATGCCGAAGGCGGCGTGTGGGTCGGCTTCTTCGGCGGATCGGCTGCGCGACGCTATGGCCCGGACGGCGTGATGACCGACGAGGTGCGCTTCCCCGTCTCCAACATTACCAAGATTGCGCTGGGCGGCCCCGATGGCCGCACCGCCTATGCCACCACCGCGCGGCAGGGCCTGTCCGACGAGCAGCTGGCCGAGCAGGTCCAGGCGGGTGACATCTTTACCTTCCGAGTCGCGATCCCCGCCAAGCCGGTCCACCACGCCGCGATCTGAACCCCATTCCCGAACCCGGCGTCTCGGGTGGCCCGCTCCCTTATCGGGGGCGGGCCTTCTACCCCTCCATCGCGCTGCGAGTATCCTCCAGCGCCAGATCGACGAGCAGCCGCATGGCCTCCCCCGCCGCCTCGACATCACCTGCCGCGATCGCGTCATAGACCTTCACATGGTCGGGCACCGGATTACGGGGCAGCGCGCGCGAGCGCTGTTTGAACTGGGTGGTCCAGGCGACCGCCGCGCCGATGCTGGCGGTCAGCACGACCAGCGCGTCATTGCGCGTCGCGGCCAGCACCGCATTGTGGAAATCGCGGTCGGCCGCGCGCCCCGCATCGGTCGCCAGCGTATGACGGCGCATCGCCCCCAGCGCATCGCGCATCTCCTTCAGATCGGCCTTGTCGCGCCGTTCAGCCGCCAGTCGCGCGGCGGCGGGTTCGACGATCGAGCGCAACTCGAACAGGCTGCGCACGAACTGGATGTCCGGTTCGCCCGAAAAGGCCCAGGCGAGGACGTCGGGGTCGAGCAGATTCCAGCGATGGCGCGGCAGGACGCGCGTGCCCGTCTTGGGACGGCTTTCGACCAGCCCCTTGGCGCTCAGCACCTGCACCGCTTCCCGATAGGCGCTGCGCGACACGTCGAGCGCTTCGGAAAAGGCGACCTCGCCCGACAGCGTGTCGCCGGGGCGATATTCGCCCGAGACGATCGCCGCGCCCAGCTTGTGCGCGATCGCGCCGTGCAGGCGGCGGCCGGTGCCCCGCTTGACCTTGGGGGCGGTCTCTTCCGAACCTATATCCGTTGCGGCGCCGGGCGGCGCATCCCCATTCGTCATGCTGTCACTCATCGCGTGTACCTCTCCGCCCCCATCTTTGCGCACAACCTTTAACATTGCCATCGCTCCGTCAAACTAATATGTCGGAGTAATATAAAGGAGCTTCCCCTATGACCGATTTCCGTTCGATCGACGCCGCCACCGGCCAGCCGGTGGGCGACGCCTTTGCGGTGCACGGACCGGCCGATGTCGACGCGGCCTGTGCGGCTGCGGAGGAGGCGTTCGACGTCTATCGCGCCACCAGCCGCGAAGAGCGCGCCGTGTTCCTCGACAAGATCGGTGCCGAGATCATGGGCGTAGGTGACGAACTGATCGAAGCCGCGATGCGCGAGAGCGGGCTTCCGCGCGCGCGTCTGGAGGGCGAGCGTGGCCGCACCGTCGGCCAGCTGGGCCTGTTCGCCAAGGTGCTGCGCGCCGGCGCCTATCTCCAGGTCCGCATCGACCCCGCCATGCCCGACCGCCAGCCGCTGCCGCGCCCCGATCTGCGCCTGCGCATGGTGCCGCTGGGTCCGGTCGCGGTGTTCGGTGCGTCGAACTTCCCGCTCGCCTTCTCGACCGCCGGTGGCGACACGGCGTCGGCGCTGGCCGCCGGTTGCCCGGTCGTGGTGAAGGGCCATCCCGCCCATCCGCAGACCGGCGCGCTGGTCGCCGCCGCGATCGAGCGCGCGGTCGCGGCGTGCGGCCTGCCCAAGGGCGTGTTCGGCCATCTGACCGGCCCCAGCAACGAACTCGGTGGGGCGCTGGTCCGTGATCCGCGTATCGCTGCGGTCGGCTTCACCGGCTCGCGCGCCGGTGGTCTGGCGCTGGTCAAGATCGCGCAGGAACGTGCCATCCCGATCCCCGTCTATGCCGAAATGTCGAGCATCAACCCGGTCGTGCTGATGCCCGAGGCGCTGAAGGCGCGTGGGAGCGCGCTGGGCACCGCGTTCGTCGGTTCGCTGACCATGGGCGCGGGCCAGTTCTGCACCAATCCCGGCCTGCTGCTCGCGATCGAGGGCGAAGGGCTGGACGCGTTCGTCGAGGCGGCGCGCACCGCGCTGACCGATGCGGCGGCACAGACCATGCTCACCCCGGGTATCCATGCCGCCTATACCAAGGCCGCCGAATCGCTGGCGAGCCATGACAAGGTTGAGACGGTCGCGCAGGGCAAGGTCGGCGAGGGCGTTACGGCGGGTCGCGCCGCCTTCTTCCAGACCACAGCCGAGGCGTTCCTCGCCGACGAGACGCTCGGCCATGAAGTGTTCGGCGCGTCCTCGATCCTGGTCCGCTGCCGCGACGAGGCGGAGCTGATCGCGGTCCTCAAGGCCGCCGAGGGTCAGCTGACCGCGACGATCCAGATGGACGAGGGCGATACCGACATGGCCGCGCGGCTGGTGCCGGTGCTCGAACGCAAGGCGGGTCGTATCCTCGCCAATGGCTGGCCGACCGGCGTGGAAGTCGCCCATGCGATGGTCCATGGCGGGCCGTTCCCGTCGACCTCGGACGCGCGCACGACCTCGGTGGGCAGCCTGGCGATCGACCGCTATCTGCGGCCGGTGTCGTACCAGAACCTGTCGGCCGCGCTGCTGCCGCAAGATTTGAAGGACGAAGCCGCGGGCACGCTGCCCCGCCTGGTCGACGGCCAGCCGGGCTAAGGAATGACGGGGCGCGGGCCGGTTCGGTTCGCGCCCCGTTTTTGTTGAAAAAGACTTTAGGGGAGGATTTGATGGCTGATCGTCTGTTGCAGCACCGCGCGCCCTCGGGTGAGCGCTCGGTCATTCTGGCCCGCGGCGACCGGGCGGCGTTCGTGCCGGGCGTCGAGAGCGTCATCGCGCTCGCCCAGCGCGCGATCGCCGAGGGCCAGTCGCTGCTCGATACCGCGCTGGCCTGTGGCGAGGGCGCCGCGGTCGATCTGTCGGCCGAACTGGCGGCGGGGCATCTGATCGCCCCGATCGATCATGCCGACCCCGCGCATTGCGTTATGACCGGCACCGGCCTGACCCATCTCGGCTCGGCCGAGGGGCGCGACAAGATGCACCGCGAAGCCGCGGCGGCCGCGCACCGGACCGACTCGATGCGCATGTTCCTGGAAGGCGTCGAGGGCGGCAAGCCCGGTAAAGGCCAGGTCGGCCAGCAGCCGGAATGGTTCTATAAGGGCGATGGTAGCCAGCTGGTCGGCCCCGGCGATGCGCTCGAAATGCCCGCCTTCGCGCAGGATGGCGGCGAAGAGCCCGAACTGGCGGGCATCTACCTGATCGGTCCCGACGGCACCCCGCATCGCCTCGGCCTGTGCCTTGCCAACGAGTTTTCGGACCATGTGACAGAGCGGCACAACTATCTGTGGCTGGCACATAGCAAGCTGCGTCCCGCCTCGCTCGGTGCCGAGCTGCTGCTGGGCGAGGTGCCTGAGCATATCGAGGGCACGAGCAAGATCGTCCGGGGCGGCGAGACGCTGTGGGAAAAGCCCTTCCTGTCGGGCGAGGCGAACATGTCGCACACGCTGGCGAACCTCGAGCATCATCACTTCAAATACGCGCTGTTCCGTCGTCCGGGGGACGTGCACGTTCACTTCTTCGGCACCGCGACGCTTTCCTTCTCGGACGGCATCCGCACCGAGGAAGGGGACGTGTTCGAGATCGCGGCCGCACCCTTCACCCTGCCGCTCGCCAATCCGCTGAAGCGCAGCGAAGACAAGCCTGTGACGGTCGGTCGTCTCTGATCGCCTGATCCTTTACCGCAAAGCGTCCAGGGGCGTCCTTCCAAACCGGGAGGGACGCCCCTGATGCGTTTGACCCCCTGATTCTCCGCTTTCGGTGGCGTTGATTCGCGAAAGCACGCCCCAGCGGCGATAAGGTTCCAGCGTCCTTGGTATGATAACGCTTCGGTAAGGCCCTGAGATAAATGGGTTTTCTGGTTTTTTACGAAAAAATGAAAATCGGCTGTTGACGGTTTGGGGTGAGCCCGCCTAGAGGGGTTTCACCGCGACGGAGCGGGCCGCTACGGCGGCTTCGGGGTCTGCGGTACTGGCATTGAGATGCTGGCGCGCTGAGTTTCTAGGCCGAAAGGTTTAGGGGCGGGAGATGCGCCGGTATTTGTTGTCGGGCTCTTTGACATTGTAGGTTAGATGAAGGGACATGCGGGCGGCGGCTTGGCGGTTGTTCGGGGCATTCAAGGTGCCTTGAGATCGTTAATAAGCTTTAAGCCAGTTCGTATGTCTCGTTACATATCCACTAAGAATATGTGATGTGCAGGAATTGGCTCCTTGAAGTGAGCGGTTTTCGGTTGGGTTATTCCACCTGATTGGAGATCGAGCATCAAACTTGAGAGTTTGATCCTGGCTCAGAACGAACGCTGGCGGCATGCCTAACACATGCAAGTCGAACGATTGCCTTCGGGTGATAGTGGCGCACGGGTGCGTAACGCGTGGGAATCTGCCCTTAGGTTCGGAATAACAGCTGGAAACGGCTGCTAATACCGGATGATATCGCGAGATCAAAGATTTATCGCCTGAGGATGAGCCCGCGTTGGATTAGGTAGTTGGTGGGGTAAAGGCCTACCAAGCCGACGATCCATAGCTGGTCTGAGAGGATGATCAGCCACACTGGGACTGAGACACGGCC
>Ga0233425_10001757_pt1 | contig 46243 bp, 41 predicted proteins | sample Watercolumn_Towu_2_FD_181712 | JGI IMG/M metagenome (GOLD analysis project Ga0233425, IMG submission 181712) | Freshwater microbial communities from Lake Towuti, South Sulawesi, Indonesia - Watercolumn_Towuti2014_140_MG | ecosystem: Environmental > Aquatic > Freshwater > Lake | place...
TAAGCAGAACTGATACGATTTCTCCCAGACTTTCAGTTCTTTGTAATTTTTAAGCATTTTCCTTGACCCCTTGAATCCTCGAATCCTTGAATCCTTCGATCATCGCCAATTAATTTGGAGATGATCCAAAAATCTTTATATAATTTTACTTCTGATTTTTGAAGGAAAAACTTTAAAATTTCAAGATTTTATTTCTATCATGAATCTTTTCTCAGGATTATTTCCGCCTTTGATAGTAAAACCAGCCTTCTCTGACTTCTACCGGCAGGCCCCTAAAAAAAAGAACCATCCAAAACCCGAAAATCATGACTCCAAGCAGACCAAGTTGATAAGACGTCATTTTTTTACCCCTTTAACGCTGTCGGTCCCTTTAGAGGAGGACCTGTATTCCTTTATCGGCATAAAACCCCCTAAACTCAAATTTTATACTCTAGGAATACATTTCCGCCAATTCATCCTTCTTCAGCTTCTGCTTTGACCTTTAAACTTTGAGCTTTTTTTTGCTTTCAGCTTTGAGCCCTCCCCTTCTAATATCTCGAGTAGGCGCTCATATTTTTTTACAAACAGTCATAATGACACCACGCTTTGAAACATTATGACAAATTATTTTAGGCGAAACATTTTACCAACCCTCCCGGAGGCTTTGTTGGAACTATCAGAATACCTTGAAAAAATTTATTGAAAACTATCTTGACTTATCAATTTTAATAAGTTATTAACATTAAGAATGTGGCGCATCCAAGAACATCACAACCTGGATAAAATAATTTCTAAATTACCTTTGCAGGTAGTAAAAAAATATGAACTTTGGAAAAATATCGTTTTTCGACATGGGCCGGATAAATTACGAGATTTTCCAGGTTTTCACGAAGAAAAACTAAAGGGAGATTTTGAGGGGCTCCGATCGGCACGGCTTAATATTCAATATCGGGTTATTTATTCTATCGAAAAAGAGATAGTAACAGTTTATGTCATCGATATAACACCACATAAATATTAGAGAGCTGACAAATGAAAAAAAACCAATCGACTTTCAAACCAGCAAAGCCGCATACCATCCTAACTACCGGAGACGTAATAAAAATGTTACGAGAATTAAAGGGATGGACTCAAGAGGAATTATCAAGGCATAGTTCCATCAATGCAAAAAATATCAGTATGCTGGAAAATAATAAACTGGAAATCGGGAAAAAAAGAGCCGAACAACTTGCCAAGGCGTTTGATGTTCATCCAGCTATAATCATGTTTCCCGAATACGAATCCAAAGAGATTCAAAAAGCGGCCTAAGCATTAGCCGTTTTTAAAAGCAAAAACAAGGCATTGGATAAATTAGGCAATTTTATGCATTGAAAAAGATGCCTGAATTATAACCTAACAAGCCCTTTGCCCTCGGGTGAGAACTTGGCTACGCTCCGTTCTCGCCGGTGAAGAAAGTTTTGTGGGAAAAAGAATAACCGTGCCTTTAGAAAAGAAAATAGCAACCTTTATGTCTGCCTTTAGTGAGCACATAAAGATCATATCCACTATCCAAGTCAGCCGTAATCCAAAGAGATACAAGAAAATCCTTTATGTCACAGCCCTTGAGGCAATTGCAAAGGTCATGTATCCCAACAAAGGATCGCGAGAAAGATTCATCAAACTCGTCCATAATTGGGGTGATTGGAATACCGCGGGCCGCATCAGCTTGCCGCACCTTGTTGCCGCCCTCGAGAGGACATCCGATGGACGGTTCGAGCAACTCCGCCAATTCTCTTACTCTAAATTGAATAACTGGGGTAGCGGCGGCCCAGTCTACCTCAATAAGGATCCTGATTTTCCCGAGATCCAAAGCCTCTGGCCGAAGGACAATAAGGAAATACTTCTTGAACGCTTAGCGTTGTCGAAGTTAAGGCATGTTGACTTGCTATACTCGTACAGAAACTATCTCGTTCACGAGTCCAGGCAGCCTACTGTTGGGTTTGAAGACGAGGAAGCCAATGCTCCATTCTATGAGTCGGTCAACATGCATTTGACGGTGTTTGAAAACAAAGCCCCTGAATGGCATCTTGTTTACCCGGCAGGATTTTTGGAACAATTATGCAACTGTTGTCTTTCTTCTTTGAAAGATTACCTTCACCGCGAAAAAAAAGACCCCTATCTCAGCTTCAAATACGGTTGGTACCTTGTTGAACATTTCAATAATGAAGAAAGCTTCCCTGTGGTTTATCCATTCTATAAGACTGAATATGATGATCTCAAGGAGTAACTGCACTGGATTGTAACCTTTCAGGTCACTCCCGATGAGTTTTTTGTTATGGAAAGGAAACAAGGACTAATAGAGGTCGCCCATTCCCGTGAAAAGGAGGGAAAATGATTGAACCAACCTTAGTCACCTGGTTTTTGGTTATCTTCGGCATCTTGATAGATCTCCCCTTGGGATACGGCCAGATATTGGTATTAACGAACCCACAGGGACAAAAGACCAAAGATCTGGTCATCGGAAAAGGAGAAGAATGGCGGGACAAAACCCATTTCAAATTCGCCTACGGTGCAGCCTGGGCCGATTGGGTTCTCGTCTTTCCCATTATGATTTCCGGGAGCATCGGTGTTCTGTTGGGATACTATTGGGGGTATATGTTATGGATCTCCGCCGGCGCCATCAGCCTGTATATTAATATCATCCTCTGGTTCCTGGAACGCGAATATGTCTATCCGTCCTGGGGTCCCTTAGTGTATTACACCATCTATTGGGGTTTTTTTGTTTACTGGGGGTTTGCGGTTATCGTTTATGGTTTGTTACGCATTACCGGAATTCATTTCTGACAAATGACCGCTTCAATGGGAAGAGCACCTGCCCTCGCGGATGGGATGAAATTAGTCCGGTCTTAAACTCAGAATAAAAAGGAGTTAAAGTAAATGAGATCAAAAAAACTGATACTGGGGATAGCTGCGGTAATTGTTATGATCTGCTCTCCTTTAATCGGGGCCGAATGGTCTCCGCTCCCCGGAGATCTTAAAATCGATATGCCGGGGCCGGAAGTTCCTCCCAAGATTTCTGCATATTCAGGGATTTGGCAAGGGGTAGCGACCTGCGAAGCATGGAAGCAGAGTACCAATATCCAGGTCGTTCTTGAACGGGTTCACCTTTCCGGAGCAAAACTTATCTTCTCCTGGAGAGGGTCCTCCAGGGACGTAAAGGATGGATGGCAACGAGTAGAAGGAAATTTTGATGGCCATCAGATATCCGCTAATATCGTCCCGAAACAAAGGATCACCCTAAGAGTTTCCGATAACGGTAAATATCTTTACTTCACATGGTCTAAGTTGGGGTGTATGTTTATGGGGACCCTTTCCCGCTAAGAAGTACATGAAAGTCAGCGATGGGTTAAAAGGTTCCAAATTGACAAACTTATTTCAGCTTAGTCAATTTTCTTAACAGTCACAATACCTCAGGCAAAGCCGGAGGCTTGAATATATTAGCCCCTCAAAGGGGCCCACAAAAACCTAAAACCCTTATAGCCGTCACCCCGGCAAAAGCCGGGTTCCAGAGTTTTCCCAAGCTTTTGAGAATTCCTAGATTCCGGTTTTCACCGGAATGACGTTTAAGCGAGGTTTTAGCCTCAAATGGAAAAAATTTATTTCTCATGCTCAGGTTAAAAACCCATACTCCCGGAATTGTCAAACTCTAGGAGTCCCCGGGCAGAGCCGGGGGTTTACCTAGAAGCAATTATTGACTGAATTTTAAAATGGGAATGCGATCAAAAACAAAAGATGGTCCTCACCGCTGTCCGTGGGTTGATTTGACCAAGGCTGATTATGTGGCCTATCACGATGAGGAATGGGGTGCGCCGGTTTACGATGATCGCTTGATCTTTGAATTTCTGGTTTTGGAATCGGCCCAGGCCGGCTTGAATTGGTACATTATCCTTAAAAAGAGAGAGGAATACCGAAAGGCTTTTGCCCAATTCGACCCTGAAAAGATCGCCCACTTTGATCAGGCCCGGATTGAAAAGCTGTTAGAGAATCCCGGTATTATTCGAAACCGATTGAAGATCGAGGCAGCCATCAACAACGCCCGGCGATTTCTGGAAGTGCAGTCCCGCTTTGGGACCTTCTCCAACTATATTTGGGATTTCGTTGGTGGCCGGCCTATCATCCATGAGATACGGAAAATATCCGATTATCCGGCCACCAGCCAGGAATCGGATGCCCTGAGCAAAGACTTGAAGCAGAAGGGCTTTAAATTCGTCGGGTCCACCATCTGTTATGCCCATATGCAAGCCACCGGTATGGTCAACGACCACTCCCTCGATTGTTTCCGCAGAAACGAAATAATCAAGCAGTATCGGAAATAACCTCAAGGAGTCTTGCGGCAACAAGGAAAAGGGCGGACTTTTTTCAACTCTTGACAAACGACCTGTTTATGGACTATATTTGGTCTTATTCAAACAGGAGAGACTCCGCCATGAAACTATCCAGCCAAATCAAACCCATCAGTTATTTGAAATCCCATGCTGCCGAAATCGTAAGGAAAATGGCCGAACGGCAGGAACCGATGATCATCACCCAGAACGGAGAAGCAAAGGTCGTCGTCCAGGACATCAAGAGCTATGAGCAGACCCAGGAAACCATGGCCCTTTTGAAAATTTTAGCCCTTGGGATGCGGCAAATTGAAGATGGAAAGGTCCAGCCTGCCGGGGAGGTGCTCAAAAGGATAGGCAAACGGCAGGAGACCCGTTAATGCCCTTCCCGGTTTGGCTGACTGACGATGCGGCTAGCGACCTTGAATTGCTTTATGAATATGTTGCCTTTCATGATTCGCCTCAAAAGGCCGATTACCTTCTAAAGCAAAATGAAAAAACATTTTCCAAACTGTCTGAATATCCTCAGAGAGGGACCTATCCTAAAGAACTACTGGCACTGGGAATTCGTGAGTACCGGGAGATATTCTTCAAGCCCTACCGAATTATTTATCGTATCATAGACAGAGACGTCTATGTCCTCTTGATTGTTGATGGCCGTCGGGACATGCAATCCTTGCTGCAAAAAAGACTTTTAAATAGTTAATACGCAAACAAAACCATGAAAATTTAAGATGAGCCCAAAACTTGGAGGTGGATTGTGTCTAAGATTGACGTTCATTGTCATGTTTTCAACAAGGATGTGCTGACGTTTAGTGGAAAAATATTAATAGCTCTTGGGAATATTGTTACGGATCTCATTAATCATGGAAATTATAACCAGGCCGAGACGATGATAGAGCGTCTGGATGCCTTCATAGAACTCAGCCGGAAAGATCCGGCGAAGATTACCCAGGCCTTATTCGATGTTTATGGAAACGGTGCGATCATCGTGCCCCTCATGTATGACATGTACTATCTGACCCATGACCTGAAAAAAGACTTCAAAGAACAACTCCAGGGATTTTTGAAACGCTTTGATTATTACGATAATCCGGACAGAAACCAGGGAGAAGAAATAAAAAACAAGGTCTCCCGCATCGGAAATGATACCCTGGGGCAAATAGCCGATGAGGCATTCAATCACGACTGCTTTGACATCCAGGTAGAAGGCATGAAAGCTCTGAAGGAACAATTCGGGGATAGAGTTTACCCCTTTATGTCCTTTGACCCTCGTCGATCGGGAAACCTTGAGGCCGTTAAGCAATATGTCGGCCCGGGCAAGCCCTTTCACGGAGTAAAGCTATATCCCCCACTCGGTTTTTCCGCTGCCGACGAATCCATGATGGATCAGCAGAACGGACTGTACGCCTACTGTGTGGCTAACGATATCCCGATTACCGCTCACTGTTCCTGCCCGGGGATGCCCACAATGAACGATCATCTCTACATCCGCCACAACTCCTGGGTGTTTATCTCTGATACCGGTACGCCCGATGATGGAGATGGGGAATGCAGCAAGTTCAATCATGGGAAGCTGTTCCGGACAAGCATGGATGACACGGTTGATTTCTCCGAAGGCGGTTCACCCCAAAAATCACTCTATTTCAATCATCCGGACATCTGGCAGGTCGTGCTCGAAGCCTTTCCGAGTTTACGCTTAAACCTGGCCCACTTCGGCGGCGATTGCCGCGATTGGCGAAGAAGAATCGCTTCGATGATCTGCTCCAATACATATCAGAATTTGTATACGGATATCTCCTGTCGGACGAAAGACACCGAGTTAGAGGGCATCCGTCAGGAGTACGACGGGTCCGAGTTCATCCAGAGGCGGTTGATGTATGGGTCGGATTTTACCATATTACTCCTGTCTTCCGATCTCCCGGATTTCGTCTCCGGAGTCGAGGAAGTATTTCCATCCGACAAACATCGGGACATCTATTGGAACAACCCCAGGAGATTTCTGAAGCTTCCTGATCCCTCCTAACCGGGAAGAAAGCGGAGCGACTGGAGACAGGCCGTCATTTCAGGTGGGACGATCACTTATTCAATCGCGGCTCAAGGGAGCCGTACCGGTTTTCCAAGGACATTCTTAAAGACATTTCCAACTCTTCCAACAGATAAGGCTTGGCCATATAATCAAAGGCGCCCATTTTAAGGGCCTTGACCCCCATTTCAATGGTGGCATAGCCGGTAATTAAAATAACAATAAGCTTATCGTTTGCCTTTTTACCCGCTTCCAACAGTTGCATTCCGGTAATTCCCGGCATGATGACATCGGTAATCAGGACATGGAAATCCTCCCGGGAAATCCGGTTTAGGGCTTCCCTGCCGTCATAAACGGCCTCCGCCGAGTAATTCAAAGCCTGTAGCTGACTGACCAAGAGATCGGCGACCTTCTGGTCGTCATCCACAACAAGCATCCGGACATCCTTCCTTCTCATATCCCGAGCCTTTTATCCCTCACCTCTTCTGGGCTTGATAAGCCAACTCATTCTTATTCTGAAATGGATATAGTGATCTGGCTAAGTCGAAAGACCTTGACAATGGAACCATTCAATTTTTATTCTACTGCCATATGTGCACAAAGATCAAGCAAAACATGGGGGGCTTAAAATGGAAGACGGCAGACCTTCCCTCGTTACCCCTCTTGACGTTATCCCCTGATGTGAATAAAATGCAAATCAGAGCTATCTTTTCAAGTATAAAATATAGAGGATGATCATGGAAAAGTTTGAACCAAAAGGAAAGAAAGAATCCAGTATAAACCGGAGAGTTATGTTGAAAGCCTTGGGAACGGGAGCGTTTCTGTCGTTGCTTCCCGAGTACGGGCTCGCAGGAAATACGTCGTCCTTTTCCCCCACCAAGGGACAGGGGCTGATCGTTTTAGTGGGAGATGGAATGCCCCTGGGTGTGATCAAGGGAATGCATGAAGTTAAGACCAGGATGTTGGGAGAGAAAGACTCGTTTTTTTATTCCAGAATGAGGGATGAGCACTCGGCCCTGGGGTACTCCTCCACCCACAGCCTCTCCAGTATAGTCACCGATTCCGCACCCGCGGCAGCGGCCTGGTCGACCGGGTCGAAGACCGCCAATAAAATGCTTGCCTCCCTGCCCGATGGCCGTCCTTTACGGACCATTATGGAACTCCTTAAGGAACAGGGGTATGCCTGCGGACTGGTGACCACGACGAGGATAACTCATGCCACTCCGGCGGCCTGGATTTCTCACCAGAAGGACCGGGACCAGGAAGCACAAATTGCCCTGGAATACCTGCAATTCAAACCGGACATCCTGCTTGGCGGGGGAAGCCGCTATTTTTCCCCTTCAGGGAGAAAGGACGGCCTTGATCTATTTAAATTATTTTCCGAGGTGGGGTATGATGTGATCAAAGAAAGAAAAGGGCTTCTTTCCCCAGAGTTCCTCACCTCTCCGAAACCGCTGCTGGGGATATTTGCCTCCTCTCATTTGGATTACTATCTGGATCGAAAAAACCAGTTTGAATTGGGCCATAAACAACCCTCTCTCCCGGAGATGACCCGAATGGCTCTCCTAAAACTATCAAAGAATCCAAAAGGATTTATCCTCCAGGTGGAAGCCGGGCGAATCGATCACGCCAACCACAATAACGACGCCTGGGCGGCCATTCAGGAAACGGTCGAATTGGATTTGACCCTGTCGGTGATCGAGGAATACCTCAGGGAGAACCCCAAGACCCTGGTTATGGTTGTTTCGGATCACGGCACCGCTTGCTTTGGTCTTAACGGCACCGGGCCGGAGTATAACGATTCAACGGAGGCCCTGAAAAAATATCAGCCGATTAAAGCCTCCTTTGGCTATATAAGAAGGAAGATAAGGAGGGATGCCTCTCCGGCGGAGATCAGGGATATCTTCGAATCCTTTACCACCTACCGGATTTCGGACGAAGAGGCGAACATGATCTCCAAATCCATGCAGCCCGATTACCGTCTGCAACAAGGCGATTTTACTATTCAACCTGAAGCGACTATGGGAAGGATCCTGGCCCACAGTATATACGAGAAGCTCACGGAAATTTTTTGGGATGGGCGGGCCGTCCTCCGCAGGGGAAACGTGGGATTCACTTCCTCCCATCACACGGCGGAAGATCAGGTCGTCCTGGCTTACGGACACAAAGCCCGGGAGCTCGGTCTTGGCAGGCACATCGACAACACCTATCTGTTTACGGCCATGTGCCGTTATTTCGGCCTCACCTTCAAGAATCCTTCCATGACGGAGAAGGAGGCCGGGTCTTATCTCAAACCCATAGCCTTAGGAGATTGGCACAGGCATATAAAGCGGCATATCACCTAACCGCTTTTTCTAATATTAGTAATGCCTAGGAGGGAATACCATGACCCGAAAAGACAAAGGGAGTTATGGGAAAAAACATGCGCCGGAGATACCCTTGAACCCGGCTATTGCCGAAGCGGTAAAAGAAGGACTTTCCGAGGGAAAATTAAGCTGTGCCGGAGCATTTAAAATCGCCGCCCGATTAAAAGTCCCGCCGGGGGAAGTGGGGATTTGCCTGGATTTGCTCGAAACCCGCATCATCCAATGCCAACTCGGGCTTTTTGGTGATGGGTCTTCCGATAAAAAGGTTAAATCGGCCGAAACCGTATCTCCGGCCGTGGAAGCCGCCATCAGAGCATCCCTGGTCCAAGGGAAGCTTTCCTGCGGCTCGGCCTGGGAGATAGCCGGGAAATTGAAAATGGCCAAGAAAGAAATCGCCTCAGCCTGTGAGGCCCTGAAAATTAAAATTTCTTCCTGTCAGCTGGGGAGCTTTTGATAAAAAAGGTTATGATCAGCCCTTCGGCCGATTCCGGTCCGGCCGAAGGGCTTTTTGATAATCATTAATCCGTAAATAGAGTACAGAGTCAAACGTGCTCTATTTTCATCTTTGGTGGTGTCACGCCACTGGCGTGGCATGACGGATTAGTTCTCAACCGGAAACGCCCTTTCCGGATGAGAACATACAGCTGCTAGCTGTTCTCAATGTCCAGAAACCCTTTTATTTAGGGTTTCTGGACAGAATTCCAGACCAGAATCCAGGTGTTTGCATCCGGAAAATTGAATTTCCGGATGCAAACTAGTTAGGTCGCCTGCGGGAATGGTTAAACCCCTTTCAAACCAAACGGCGGGCGATGGTGATCTTTTCCGCCTCTTTGGCCCCTTCGTAGATTTCCAGAATCTTGGCGTCCCGGTAATACCGCTGCACGTCATATTCATCAATAAAACCATAGCCTCCGTGAAGCTGCAGAGCCTTGTCGCAGACCCAGACGGCCATCTCTCCGGCATAATACTTGGCCATGGCATTCAGTTTCGGATCCATCTGGCCCTGATCGACTTTCCAGGCGGCTTTGTAAGTAATATTGCGGGCCAGTTCAATCTTGGTGGCCATCTCGGCCAACTGAAACTGAATCCCCTGGTTGACGAAGAGGGGTTTTCCGAAAACCTCTCGCTCCTGGACATAGCGAAGTGTCTTTTCCAGGGCAGCCTGGGCCAGGCCTACGCCCTGAGCCGCCACCATAGTGCGAGTCGTATCAAAGAAATGCATGAGATAATAAAATCCCTTGCCTTCCTCTCCGATCAGGTTCTCTCGGGGGACCCGTACCTCGTCGAAGGAAATCTCAGCGGTGTCGCTGGCCCGGATGCCCATTTTCCCGTGGATCTTGTTAGTGGTAACGCCCTTGCGATCTCTTTCAATCAAAATCAGACTGTGCCGCTGATGACGGGCCGTGTCCGGCGTTCCGGTAACACAGAGGGCCACCATCCAGTCGCAGACGTTTCCGTTAGTGATAAACATTTTATTTCCGGTAATAACGTAGTCATTCCCATCCCTAACCGCCTTGGTCCGAACTCCGGCCACATCCGTGCCGGCGTTCGGCTCCGTATAGGCCCCGGCGGAGATGGCCTTTCCTTCCACTAAAAGGGGCAGATATTTCTTTTTCTGCTCCTCCGTACCGTAAAAAAGAATATTCTCCGAACCGAAGGTGGCCGTAATGATGGACGTGCACAGGCCCATATCGACCCGGGCCAACTGCTCGGCGATGAGGGCTACTTCGAAAAAACCCATTCCCGGTCCGCCGTAGGCCTCAGGGATATAGGCCCCCACCAGCCCGGCTTCGCAGGCCTTACGCCAGATGTCGTGGGAATATTTTTCTTCCCGGTCGTGTTCCTTGGCCACAGGTTCCATTTCATTAACGGCAAATTTGTAGGCTGTTTCCTGAATCATCCGATGCTCTTCGCTCAAGTTGAAATCCATTGTTTCCTCCTCATATAAATGTAAATGGTCCGAGTAGACATAAAACAAACGTCGTAGGTCCTAAACAGATTTGATAGTACCGCCGACTTAAGGGGCTGTCAAACAATAAAGCTTAAATGAAATGTATTTCCAGTGCAGTTTGAGCGGAGGGGGTTAAAAAACTCTTTTCGGATCCAGAGAAGAATTTAGAAGGTTACGATCAAGAGGGGAATTTAATTATCGTTCGGCACTGAGCCTTTCGGGAACGCCTTGGTCATAATAGTGTTTAATATTTTTCATCTCCGTAACCAGATCGGCTTTTTCCATCACCTTCGGATGGGCCTTTCGACCGGTCAGGACCAATTCCATTTGCTCCGGCCTGGAAGCCATAACCTCCAGGAGATCTTCAACCGGGATTAGATCAAAGGCCACGGCCACATTGATTTCATCCAGGATGAGAATGTCACACGATTCCTCCCGGATTAATTCTTTGGCGTACTCCAGGGCCTTCCGGGCCAATTGTTTATCCAGAGGATCGGGATTGGCAGGGTTGATGAAGCCCTCTCTCCCCATGGGAACAATTGTCAGCAAGGGGGCTAATTGTTTGGCCGAGATCCGTTCTCCGGTGTCCTGGCCTTTCAAAAATTGCAGCATGATCACCTTCCGGCCATGGCCCACAGCCCGCAGAGCCAGTCCCAGGGCGGCCGTGGTTTTTCCCTTTCCGTCACCGGTATAGACCTGGATCATCCCTTTGATGGTGTTGCCGCTCATTTAATCCGTTCCCAAGAGATCCCGGGCAATCACCAGCCGCTGGATTTCGGATGTGCCTTCATACAAAGTAGTCACCCGTACATCCCTGGCCAAACGCTCCACCGGGTAATCGGAGGTATACCCATACCCGCCCAGGATCTGGATGGCTTTATAACAGGCCCGATTGGCCGCCTCGGAGGCTAAGACCTTGCCCATAGAGGCTTCCCGCATAAAAGGCTTTCCCGATTCCTTAAGGAAGGCGGCCCGTAAAACCAGTAATTGAGCGGCCTCCAACTCCGTATAGGCATCGGCGATCATCCACTGAATGGCCTGGAACTGGGAGATCGGCTGGCCGAACTGCTCCCGGCCCTTGGCGTATCCCACGGCAAAATCCATAGCCGCCCGGCCGATACCGATGGCCATGGACCCGATGCCGATCCGGCCGCCGGATAATTCCATCAAGGCGATGCGGAAACCGTCATCCACCGAACCCAAGAGATTCTCTTTGGGGATACGGCAGTCTTCAAAAATAAGCTGATTGGTGCTGGACCCTTTCTGCCCCATCTTTTTTTCGTCGGCCCCGATGATATATCCGGGCGTCCCCTGCTCGACGACAAAGGCGCTGATGCCTCGGCCCTTGGGGGCATTTTTGTTGGTCACCGCCCAGACGACCACAACCCCGGCATATTCGGCACTGGTGATGAAAATTTTCTGGCCGTTCAGGACCCATTCGTTTCCATCCAATACCGCTGTGGTCTTCATGCCCGCCGGATCCGACCCGGCCCCGGCTTCGGTCAGGCCAAAGGCCCCGGCCGGATATTCACCGGAGCAGATGCGGGGAATGTATTTTCTTTTAGCTTCTTCCGTTCCGAACTCAAAAATGACTTCGGCCACCATGCTGGTGACCGACATGGTCACGGCCGTAGAAGCGCACCCGGATCCGATCTCGGTCATAGCCAGACTGTTGGCTACAGCGCCCACTTCGATCCCCCCATAAGCCTCGGGGATATTCATGCCCATAAAACCCAGTTCGGCCATTTTTTTCAAATTGACCATCAAGATCGAACGGTCTTTGGTCTCATCCAGTTTGGCCGCCTGGGGGGCCAACTCGGACCGGGCAAAATCCCGGCACATCTTCTGGATCATTTTCTGTTCGTCGGTGAGATCGAAGTACATAGTATCCTCTTCAAGGAGTCGAGCGTTCAAGGATTCGAGGATTCGAGGGAAAAGGAAGGTTACAAATCTTAACTTGAACCCTTCATTCCTGGACCCCTTGAATCCTTATTATTTGCCTTTAAGAATATTATTGGCGATAACCACCCGCATAATCTCATTGGTGCCTTCGTAGATCTGGGTGATCTTGGCATCCCGCATATGGCGTTCCATGGGATATTCTTTGCAATACCCATATCCGCCCAGGATCTGAACCCCTTCAATAGCCGCCTGCATGGCCGAATCGGAGGCATACATCTTGGCCATAGCCGCGGCCTTTTCATAATGGAGATGGTTGTCCTCCATCCAGGCGGCGCGCAGGGTCAACAGTTCGGCGGCATCCAGCTGGGTGGCCATGTCAGCCAATTTCCATTGAATGGCCTGAAAGCTGGCAATGGGCTTTTTGAACTGCTCCCGGACTTTGGCGTATTCGATAGACTCCTCCAGAACCGCTCGACCGATACCGATAGCCTGGGAAGCGATGCCGATGCGCCCGCCGTCCAAGGTCATGAGCATTTGCTTAAAGCCCTCACCCGGCTTTCCCAGAAGGGCATCTTTGGGAACCCGGGCATTATCGAAGATCATTTCGGCGGTGCCGGAGGCGTTAATCCCCAATTTTTCCTCTACCCGACCTAAAGAATAGCCTGGGGTATTTTCCAGATCCACCACAAAAGAACTGATACCTTTATAGCCTTTTCCTTTTTCGGTCACCGCAGCCAGGACGCACAATCCGGCCACATTACCGTTGGTGATAAACTTCTTCTCTCCGTTGATGACCCATTCATCGCCGTCTAAAACCGCCGTGGTCCGCATACCCGCCGGATCGGAACCGGCCCCGGCTTCGGTCAGACCAAAACACCCTAATCTCTCCCCGCTGGCCACCGGATAGAGATATTTCATTTTTTGCTCATGGGTGCCGAAAGCCATGACCGGATAGCAGTAGAGGGAATTGTTAACCGACATAATGACCCCACAGGAGGCACAGGCCTTGGAAATCTCGATCAAGGCGACGACATAACTGACATAATCCATGCCTCCGCCCCCATATTCTTCGGGAACGGCAATGCCTAAAAATTTAAGTTCCGCCAATTTCCGGCAGATTTCGGCCGGATGTTCATGGGTGGCATCCAACCGGGCGGCCACAGGTTTTATTTCGGCCTCGGCAAACTTCCGGGCCATATCCCGGACCATCTGTTGTTCTTCGGTAAGGTTGAAATCCATATCCCCTCCTCGACAGGTTGCTGAATTGGGGTCCCGCCCCAAAGGGGTGGGCGCCAATCGCAACTCGTCACTAAAATTAAATTTCCCCTTTGAACTCGGGTTTGCGTTTCTCCAGAAAGGCGCTTAAACCTTCCTTGGCATCGGGGCTGGTAAAGGCGATGGCAAAGGCGTCGACTTCCATAGCACAACCGTTCCGGAGATCCACATCATACCCTCGATTCATCACCTGTTTGATGGCCCGGAGAGCGGCCCGGCCTTTGGAGGCCATCAGTTTGGCCGTTTTCATCGTTTCCGCCATCAATTCTTCCGGAGGAAACACTTTATTGACCAAGCCGATTTCTTTAGCCTGAGCCGCGGAAATCATCTCGCCGGTAAGACACAACTCTTTGGCCCAGCCTTTTCCCACCAGACGGGCCAGTCGTTGGGTGCCGCCGAACCCGGGAATAATGCCCAGGTTGATTTCCGGCTGCCCGAATTTGGCCTTTTCCGAGGCATAAATAAAATCACAGGCCATGGCGATCTCCGTGCCGCCCCCCAGGGCGAACCCATTGACTGCGGCGATAATCGGAATCTCCAGGGCCTCCATGGCCAAGAGCACTTCTTGACCCGAAGAGGAAAAACGCTTGGCCTCCAGAGGGGTTTGATTGGCCATGACGGAAATATCGGCCCCGGCCACAAAGGCCTTGTCGCCCGTCCCGGTTAAGATGGCCACCCGGACTTCCTTATTGGCGGAGATCTGTTTCAAGGCTTCGGCTATTTCCGCCATAACGTCAGGATTCAAGGCATTGAGGGCCTTGGGACGATTCACACTGATCGTGGCGATGCCGTCTTGAATATCCAACAAAATATTATTAAATGACATGGGTGCTCCTTTCATAACGTAACGGTGTAAGGTTCAAGGTATAAGGTGTAAGGTTTGGACCGAAAGTAATTCAGTACTCTTAGCTTCGAAACCTCATACCTTAAACCTTGCACCCTATACCGGCATTTATTATTTTCTCTCCAAGATCAAGGCCGCTCCCATGCCGCCGCCGACACAAAGAGTGGCCAGACCTAGAGTAGACTGTCTCTTAATCATCTCATAAAGCAAAGTGATCAATATCCGAGCGCCGCTGGCCCCGATCGGGTGACCGATAGCCACTGCCCCGCCGTTGACATTGACTTTATCCAGGTCCCAGCCCATGGCCCGGTTGACGGCCACGGCCTGAGCGGCAAAGGCCTCATTGGCTTCCACCAGATCGAGATCCTTTACCGAAAGCCCGGCCTTTTCCAAGGCTTTCTTGGAAGCCGGGATGGGACCGGTGCCCATGATGGCAGGATCAACCCCGGCCGTGGCATAGGACCGGATGAAGGCCAGAGGTTTAAGGCCCAATTCCTTGGCCTTATCCAAAGACATGACCACCAGGGCGGCCCCGCCGTCGTTAATACCCGAGGCGTTTCCGGCGGTAACGGTTCCATCTTTCTTAAAAGCCGGTTTGAGTTTGGCCAGATCCTCCCAGGTGGTGGCCCGAGGATGTTCGTCGGTGTCAAACAACTTCGGTTCTCCCTTTTTCTGAGGGATAGGGACCGGGATGATTTCATCCTTGAATCGCCCCTCCTTAATGGCCTTCAGGGCATTTTCCTGGCTGCGCAGGGATAACTGGTCCTGGTCTTCTCGGGAGATCCCGAACTGGGCTGAAACGTTCTCCGCCGTAATGCCCATATGGACCTGTCCGAAGACATCCAAAAGGCCGTCATAAATCATCAGGTCGACCATTTCGGAACTGCCCATCCGGGCACCCCAACGAGCCTGGCGAAGGGCATAGGGGGCCATGCTCATATTTTCCATCCCGCCGGCCACGACGACCTCGGCATCGCCGGCCTTGATGACCTGAGCCGCCTGCATGACGGCCTTCAACCCGGAAGCACACACCTTATTAATTGTTAGAGCCGGAACCTCCTTAGGAAGACCGGCATGAATAACAACCTGGCGGGCCGGATTCTGGCCTTGGCCGGATTGAAGCACATTGCCGAAGATCAGTTCTTCGACCATCTCCGGGGCCACCGCCGCCCGTTTCAAGGCCTCTTTAACCGCTAAAACCCCTAATTGCACCGCAGGGGTTTCCTTCAACGTCCCACCGAAACGTCCCACAGGGGTGCGGGCCGCACTGACTATAACCACTTCTTTCATAAAACCTCCCATTTCAATTTCGAATTTTCGATTTCGGATTTTAAGGTTAGTATTCTTAACGAACTCTTCACTCCGAACTCTTAACTATCTTTCTATTATTAAGCTAACCGCCTCTCCTCCGCCCAGGCACAAAGAGGCCATACCTCGTTTTGCTCCCCGGTCTTTCAGAGCATAAAGCAGCGTAACCAAGACCCGGGCCCCACTGGCTCCGATGGGGTGTCCCAAGGCTACCGAGCCGCCATGGACATTCACTTTCTCTCTATCCAGACCCAGCTCTTTAATTACCGCGACGGTCGAAGATGAAAAGGCCTCGTTGACCTCCTGGAGATCAATATCCTGGATAGTCAGGCCGGCCTTTTTCAGGACTTTAGGTATAGACAGGATGGGGGCCACCAAAACATATTTGGGATCCAATCCGGAAGAACCCTGGGCCCCGATCCGGGCCATGGGGTTCAGGTTCAACTCCCGCATCTTTTTCCCGGACATCAAAACCAAGGCGGCCGCCCCGTCGCTGATCTTGGAGGCGTTGCCAGCCGTCACGGTGCCGTCTTTTTTAAAGGCGGCCCTTAGACCGGTCAAAGACTCTAAACTGGTTTCCCTGAGAATTTCGTCCTGATCAAAAATCACGGGGTCCTTGCCTTTGCGGGGGATGGAAATAGGCAATATCTCTTCCTTAAATTTTCCTTCCTCTCTGGCCTTCAGGGCCTTCTGGTAGGAACGGTGGGCAAAGGTATCCTGATCCTCCCGGGAAACACCATACTTTTCGGCGCAATATTCCGCACTGACCCCCATCAGAAAATCGTTGTTGATATCCCGCAGACCGTCGTGATCCATGGAGTCGATGAGCTTCCCGTTTCCCATCCGGTAGCCCGTGCGGGCCTTTTCCAAGTAAAAAGGGGCCTGGCTCATATTTTCCAGTCCCCCGGCCACAACCACCTCGGCGTCTTTCAAGGCAATGGCCTGGGCCGCCAGCATAACCGCTTTCAATCCTGATCCGCAGACCTTATTGACCGTTATGGCTCCGACTTCATAGGGAAGACCGGCCCTGAGCATGGCCTGACGGGCCGGGTTTTGTCCCAGTCCGGCCGGAAGGACATTACCCATGATGACCTCATCGATCTGTTCCTTGCTCAATCCCGCCCTTTGAATGGCCTCGGTCATAACCAGAGCCCCCAGTTCCGTTGCAGTAAAAGTGCTCAAACTGCCGTTAAAAGACCCCAGTGGGGTCCGGACACCGCTGACGATAAAAACCTCTTCCACCATACTCAGACTCCTTTGATTTAAATCGGTAATAGGGAAGGAATTTTATTAGTTTTTCTTAGGAACACAATTGGATATTGACAGAAAAATTTTTTTCGATCCCTTACTTTGCCTCTTACCTTATCGGTTTTTCAGCCCTTTTGTCAAATATTTTTGTGACCAAAATCACGTAGATCCTTTGGCCAAGGGTTACCTGTTACGGCCTTCAGGAGGGAACTTTAAATCACTTGTTTTAAGGGATTTTCCAAAAGGGAGAGGCTGCGGTCCTTTTCAGGACTTAGACTCGGAAATATTGGCACCCCGGCCCATATGAAATTCTTCATCCAGGTAATCCAGGGTTTTCTCTTGATGACGAATAATCTTTCCCACAACCATAAAAACGACCATCTCGGCCATATGCACAGCGTGATCGGCAATACGTTCCAGGGATTTGGCCACGAACATAATTTGCATGGCCCGACGAACGGCCAGGGACTTTTCCCCCATCATACTCAGCAGTTCTTCAATAACCTTCTTATAGGTATCGTCCACATAGGTATCATCCCGGCAGACTTGTAAGGCTGATTCAATGTCTTCGTTGATAAAGGCCTTTAAGGCCCGATGGACCAAATCTTCAGCGGCCTCAGCCATGATAGGCAAATGGAAGCAAACCCCGGTCCGAGGTTCCTCGACCATTTCCAGAGACCTTTTGCAGATATTCGTGGCCAAATCTCCCATTCGTTCAAGCGTGGTGATAATTTTCATGGCCGTGGAAATAAACCGTAAATCCCTGCCGGCCGGTTGTCGCAAAGCAATAACCCTTAGACACATCTCCTCCGTATCCACTTCCAACTCATTGACCTGATGATCGGATTCGATAATGTTTTTCGCCAATCCAGGATCCCGATTGATAACCGAACTGATGGCCGAGACGATATTATGCTCAACCATTTCCCCCATCTGGAGGATTTTATGCTTAAGCAACCGCAGTTCTTCATCATACTTGGTATTAATGTGAGAGCGTTCCATATGTACCTGACAGGATCCTTTCGATAATTTTAAACCGTCAATCCTTCCCGTGGAAAATAGTGGGCCGACCGGCTAATCAGCCCCGGGGTTGGGATTTGGGAGCGATCTCAGCTAAAATAGCCGTGCTGCGAACAACCCCAATAATTTTCTCCGTATCAGCAACCGGCAGAAAATCCACATCCAGATCTTCCAGTAACTGAAGCACTTCGATTATTTTTTGATTGGGCCGAACCAAGACATCCACGTTGACCATGGCATCATTCACGGTGATCAGAGCTTCGTCCGGATCTTGATCATGAAGTCGGCTTAGCCAATCTTCTTCCCGGCCCTCTTTTTTTGATTGTTTATGGAGATCAATCAGGTAGCTGAGGATATCTTTGACCGTCAAAATTCCCAGATATTCTCCGGACGCCCGCACGACAACCAGACCGGGTATGCCCGGCTTTTCCTTTCCGGCAAGGCCCAGAACGGAACACGCTTCGATTAAAGGAGTTTCAGGGGTAATCAGGTCATATTTTGAATCCATGACATCCCAAACTTGTTTTTCTAAAGGCATATCCCTTCTCTCTCCAAACAGTCCAGACCACCATGGAAAAAAGATTTAAGCTGCCTTACCTGGCCCTAATGGAGCATTGACCAAGGAACAAAATGGGTTCCTTGACTTCCAAATCTTATTTTCCTTTAGTATTTACATATACTTTTAAAAAGAACTTGTCAAGGGGCCGGTTATTCGTGATATAATTTTTAACCCTGATTAAGCCGTCAGGCCTCCGAGGCCTGAATAAATCAGAATATAGGATGTAAAGAAGGGCTTACCATGAATAGAATCGGCTTTATTCTTTTGATCCTCTCTATGGGTTTTTTAATCCTGGGATCGGTCTCTCGACTTCAGGCCATGAACCAGGACCAAGTTTATGAAACCCGCCTTTCCAATGGTTTAAAGGTCTTATTATTAACCAACACCAAAGCCCCGGTGGTCTCCATCCAGGTTTGGTATAACGTGGGGTCACGCCATGAACTCTTGGGTCAAACAGGGCTGGCCCATTTAACCGAGCATCTGATGTTCGGGGGTACCCATAAGGTCGGTCCTAAGCAATACTCTCGCCTTATTCAAAAAAATGGCGGCCAAGACAACGCCTTTACCAATCGGGACTATACCGTCTATTTTGACAACCTGGCCTCCGATCGCCTGGCGGTTGCCCTTGAATTGGAGGCCGATAGAATGACCGGCCTGATGGTTGATGAAGACAAATTTTTAACCGAAAAAAAAGTGGTCCAGGAAGAACGCCGTCTGAGGGTAAAGGATGCTCCCTCGGCCACATTATTTGAAGAAGTCGTGGCCACGGCCTTTAAATCCCATCCTTATCGCTGGCCGGTCACCGGTTGGATGGAGGACCTCGACAGGCTCCGGCATCAGGATTTTCTCACCTTTTATCGAACCTATTACCAACCGGGCAATGCCACGCTGGTCATAGTCGGACATTTCGCCAAAGAGAATATTCTCCCTTTAATCGAGCAAACCTTCGGGCGGATCCCCCAAGGTCCGGAAATCCCTGCTTTAGCCTATAAAGAATCCCCACAGGAGGCCGACAAACGAATCATCCTGCGACGAGAGGAGGCTCAACTGCCCTATGTGCTCCTGGCTTACCATGTCCCCTCTTATCCCCATCCCGACTCCTTTGCTCTGGAGGTGATGTCTCAAATTCTGGCCGGCGGGAAAAGCTCCCGAATGGTTCAAAAGATGGTCTACCAGGAGCAAAAGGCCCTGGAGGCCGGAGCGGATTATCCCTTCCTTTCCAAAGATCCTTTTCTCTTTTTCTTTTATGCCCAGGCCATGCCCGGTCAGACCCCGGAACAGATGGAAGCCCGCCTTTTTCAGGAGATAGAGGATTGGAAGAAACATCCTCCAACCCGGGAAGAAATGGAAAAGGCCAAAAATCAAATCGAAGCCGGGTTTATCTTTTCCCAAGATTCCATCTTTAATCAAGGGAAACAAATAGGAAAGTATCACACATTGGGCAGTTGGAAAGATATCGAATCTTTCCTTCCGGGGATTCGGGCCGTGAAGCAGGAAGACCTTTTGCGGGTTTATCAGACCTATTTCGAGGATAAGAAGAAAACCGTGGGCATACTGATACCGGATAGACCTGAATCCCTAAAAAAAGAAAAGTAGTTGAAACGATGAAATTACCATTCTTGAAATTCCAAACTATGCCTCCCGGACATTTACCTCCGAAGGTATTCTTTATCATAAAGGTTTCGCTGATGATGACGATACTGGCTTTACATTCCGAATGGTCAAAATCCCCGGCCTGGGCCGGTCCGGTGGCTCAACGGACTATCCTCTCTAATGGATTAACCCTGGTAGTTGCCGAGAGAAATCAGCTTCCCACCCTCCACCTCCAGGTCATGGTTCGTGCCGGATCCACCCGAAATCCAACCCAGCTCTCCGGGCTGGCTAATCTGACGGCTGAACTGCTCCCCCAGGGAACCCAACAAAGGGATGCCTCCCAGATCAGGCACCAGATTGAATCGGTCGGAGGTTCTCTCTCGGCTTCAGCAGAAGCGGATTATGCGGTGCTGACTCTGGCCATCCTCAAGAAAGACCTGCCTTTAGGGATGGCCGTCCTTTCCGATATCCTCTTGAATCCGTCATTTTCTCCCCAAGAGATCAACCGTAAAATAGCCCAGTTGAAAGCCAGGCTGAAGCGGATGGAAGAAGAACCGAAGCAGGTGGCCCAGTTGGCCTTCGCCCAAAAGATCTTTGGGCCTCACCCTTATGCTTTTCCTCCTCAAGGGTCTTTGGCCGGCCTTTCGGCCGTTTCCCGAGAGGATATCCTTCAATTTTATCAAACCTATTATCGTCCCAACAATACCACCATCTTCATTGTAGGACAGATCACCCTGGATGAAAGCGTGCACTTAATCGAAAATTCTTTAAAAGGCTGGAATGCGGCCCCCATTTCTAGTCCAACCATTCCCCAGCCCGCGGTATTATCCCGCCCCCTGATAGAAAAAATCGACCGGCCCATTACCCAGGCCAATATAATCTGGGGACACATGGGGATTGCCCGATCCAATCCTGATTTCTATGGCCTTCAGGTCATGAATTATATCCTCGGAGGGGGGGGGTTTGTCTCCCGTCTGATGGACCAGATTCGGGACAACCTGGGATTGACCTATGGCATTTACAGCTATTTTGACGCCCGGGAATATCCCGGGGCCTTTCAAATAAGCCTGGAAACCAAAAATAAAAATACCAATCAGGCCCTGTCCGAAATCTTAAAGGAAATGAAACGCTTTCTGGAAAAAGGGATTTCCGAAACCGAATTAGCCGAAGCCAAAGCCTATTTGACCGGTAGTTTTCCTTTTAGAATGGATACCAACGCCAAAATGGTCCGTTTGTTGGCAGGGATGGAATTGTACGGTCTGGGATTGGATTATCCTGAAAAATATCCCCGACTGATCAATCAGATAACGGCCGAAGAGGTCCTGAGGGTGGCCAGGGCCTATCTCCACCCGGAAAAATTCATTTTGGTCGTAGTTGGGAATCAGAAAGAGATTCAGCTAAAAGAGAATTGGTAAAAGAAAGGTTCAAGGTATAAGGTTTGAGGAAAACCGATTGATTAACCCTACGCCCTTGCACCGTGGACCCTTAACCTTATACTAAGGTTTTATCAAAATAAGGCCCGGACAAATTCCTCCGGATTAAAGGGCTGCAGGTCATCCACTTTTTCCCCAATGCCGATAAATTCGATGGGGATCTTCAGTTCATTACAGATACCCACGATAATCCCCCCTTTGGCCGTGCCGTCCAGCTTGGTCAGGATAATACCGTCAATATCCATGGCTTCGTTAAACAGACGGGCCTGGGAAATCGCGTTTTGGCCCATCGTGGCATCCAGGATCAGCCAGGTCAGGTGGGGGCCCTCCGGAATTTCCTTCTGGATGACCCGGCGGATTTTTTTCAACTCCTCCATCAGGTTAACCCGGGTATGCAGTCTTCCGGCCGTATCGATCAGGACCACATCCATCCCTCGGGAGCGGGCGGCCTTTAAGGCGTCAAAGACCACGGCCGAAGGATCGGAGCCTTCCTTCTGGCGGATGATTTCAGCCCCCGAACGGCCGGCCCAGATTTCCAACTGTTCTCCGGCGGCGGCCCTGAAGGTGTCCCCGGCCACCAATAAGACCTTCTGACCTTGTTCGCGAAACTTTTGGGCCAACTTGCCGATGGTAGTGGTTTTGCCCACCCCATTCACCCCGATAACCAGGATGATAAAGGGCTGCCGGGAAAAATCGACCTCATTGGTCGGAACAGCCAGAAATTGGAGAATTTCCTTCTGAAGGTATTCCTTTAACCGTTCCGGGTCATTTAATTCCTTCCTCTTAACTTTCTGTTGAACCGATTCGATCAGGGCCTGGGTGGTCATCACGCCCAGATCGGAGGTAATCAATATTTCCTCCAACTCATCCAATAAATCATCATCGATCTCTTTTTTGCCCAGGACCAGTCGATCCACCCGGGTGATCAGGGTTTCCCGGGTCTTCCCCAGCCGGTCCTTCAGACGGGCAAAAAAACCTTTTTTATTTTCAGGGGATGGTAAATCCTCCGATAAGGATTCCTTTATTTCCTCAAGGGATTGATGGTCCTTATTATTGTTTTCTTCTTTGGAACGAAACCATTTTAGCATCAGTGCTCTCCAACTGCCGGCTACCAGGTTGCTGAAAAAAATTTCCCGCAAACAGCTAATTACCTTCCAAAACCTCCAAGACCTTGGGAACCGTATCGGCGGGGCTTATCCTGTACCAAGCTCGGACGATCTTGCCTTTTTCATCGATTAAAAAAGAAGACCGGATGATTCCCTGGACTTTTTTCCCATACATGGTTTTCTCTCCCCAGGCCCCATAGGCTTCTGCAGCCTGGTGGTCCGGGTCGGAGAGGAGCGGGAATCCCAGGCTGTGTTTTTCATCGAACTTCTTCAACTGGTCAGGCAGGTCGGGGCTTATCCCAATGGCTGCCGTCTTTAGCCTTTTGAACTTTTCCAGAGCGTCCCTGACGCCCCCGGCTTGAACCGTTCAGCCGGAAGTGCCGGCCTTGGGATAAAAATACAAAAGCAATTTGGCCCCTTTGAAATCCGATAACCTGACCTTCTTTCCATTTTGATCGGACAGGATAAAGGAAGGGGCCTTGTCTCCGGGTTTCAGTATAGCCATGGTATCTCCTCCTGAAATGATGATTCGGATAAAATCTCTATATAATAGTCTTCACCTTTATAGGCAACAAGAAAGATGGTTTCGCAAAAAGCCGTCACCCCTGGTGAAACTGGGGACCCGACCCGGAGAGTTGGGGTCTGAGCAAAGCGAATTTCTGACTCACAGGAAAATCGGAAGAAAAAAGCCCAGGTCTCATCGCCTGGGCCTTTTTACTCTCCCCATACTCGGGGAATGGGGGATAAAGACTATCGGTGCGGCACTCTGTTTATTGAAGCGTATCCAGCCTGACCGAGACCAGTTTGGAAACGCCCGGTTGTTCCATGGTCACTCCATAGAGGGTGTCGGCCATTTCCATGATCCGGCGGTTGTGGGTAATCAGGATAATCTGAGAATCCTGGACAATGCCCCGGACCAGATTCTTGAATCGCTCTACATTGGCATCATCCAAAAAGGCATCGATTTCATCCAATAAACAAAAGGGACTGGGTTTAACCAGATAGGTGGAAAACAATAGGGCCAGAGCTGTCAGGGCTTTCTCTCCCCCCGAGAGCAGAGTCATATTAGTCAGCCGTTTCCCCGGCGGATGGACAATAATATCCACGCCCGCTTCCAGGGGATCATCCTCATTGGTCAAAGAAAGTCTGGCGGTCCCCCCGCCGAATAAAACGGGAAAGACATCATCCATCTTTTCCTGGATTTTCTGAAAGGCCGACAAAAAGAGCTCCCGCGAAGTGGCATTGATTTTTTGGATGGCCCGTTTCAGGGAATCCATCGATTTATTCAGGTCCTCCTCCTGGACCTGGTAAAAGTCATAGCGTTCTTTGAAGGCATTGTATTCTTCCAGGGCGGTCAGATTGACCTCTCCGATTTGTTCAAGTTTTTCTTTAAATTCTCTCTTCTTATTCTTAAGATCTTCTAAGTTTTCGTCACCTTTCAGATGCAGAAGAACCACTTCCTCCAGAGACTGGCCGGTCTGCTCCAGGTTCTGTTCCTTTAACAGGTTGATCTTCATGTTGACCTGGGCCAGTTCCATGCGCAACTCACTTTCTCTTCCTTCGGCCTCGGTCAATTCAGTCTTCTTTTCTTTGAAGAGCCTCTCCAGTTCCTCTTTTTGCTGAGACAATTTTTCCCAGGCCTCATTTGAAGTCTGAATTTCCTCATTCAACCGGCTGACTTCCTTTATTAAAGCCTTTTCCCCTTCTTCGCCGTCGGCAATCTTTTTCAACAAATCCAAATGAGTTCGGCTTCCGGAGTCTTTCTTTTCCAGGAGCCTCTGTTGCCGGCCCTGTTTTTCGGCTACAGACTGCCTCACCCGTTCCCATTCCCGGCCGATGTGTTCCCCTTTTTCTTTCAGGGCCGATAGTTGAGAATAGGCCAGGGTCAAAGCCTCCCTTCTCCCTTCCAGGTTGTCTTCCAGAATCTTGTTTCCTTCTTCCCTGGTCCGTATCAATGTCCTCAAACCCTCTATCTCCTGGCTGAGGTTCTCTTCTTGGGCTTGAAGGACCTGCTGCTCCGAGGCCTGATCTTCCTCTTGTTTCCGGTATTCTTCTTCTTCAAGGTTCAATAACTGCAAACGTCTTTGAATGGGCTTGGCTTCTTCTTGAAAGCCGATCAATCCCTTTTCCAATTCCAAGATCTTTTCCTCTACCTCTACTTTGGCTTCTTCCTGGATCTTTATCTCTCTAACCTGATTTTCTATTTTTTGTTCAAAGGATTGAATCCGCTGGACCGTTTGATCAATCTTTCCCCGCCATTCCCGAGCGTTATCTTCAAGTTTATGAATCAGGTTTTTTTGGACTAATATGCCTTGCCCCGGTCGGTTAAGCCCGCCACCGGAGATGATTCCCCTGGTATCAATCAGATCTCCCTCACTCGTGACTATGCAGACCCGCCCGGCATTTTCTTTCCAGATTTCCAATCCCTGGTCTAAATCTCCTGCCAGAACGAAGTTTCCTAAGAGAGTCTGCAGCCAAGGCCGAAGCTCTTCTTTGGCCGAAACCTTTGACATTAAGGTAATAAAACCTTTTTGCTCAAAATATTCAAATGGTAATACTTCATTGGTTAAAGGAAAACTTAAAGGTAAAAAGGAGGCCTTGCCTTGATCTTTCTCTCGTAGATATTGGATACTTCGGAGGGCCTGGTTCGGATCCTGAACGACTAAGGCCTGTAGGGCTTCTCCTAAAGCCGCTTCCACGGCCTGTTCCCACCCCGGTTCCGTTTCCAATCCTTCAGCCAAAACCACCTTGAGATCAGCCGACAGGCCAAGCCCCTGAAGCTCTTCACTCTGAAGTAACGTGCGGACCCCATGCTGATAACTTTGAAAACTATCTCGAATTTCCTGAAGGCTTCTGATCTGGGCCAAATCCTGATCTAAGGCCCTTTCCAATTCCCGCAGTTCTTCTTCCAAGGTTTTTCGGCCTTTTTCGATCTCGACCTTTAATTCGTTGGCCTGGGTCAAGGTTATTTTGACTTGTCCCTGGGAATCGCGCTCTTCCTTCAACTGATTCTCGGTTTCCAGGATAGAGGCCTTCAGGAAGGCCAACCGGTCCTGCAGTTGGGCTTTTTCTTCATTTTGACGGATGATCCGTCTCTGGCGGTCCTCCTGCAGTTTGACCAGTCCAGACCGCATATTCCTCACCCGGCTCAATTCACTTAATTTGGTAACCAGTTCATCCTTCTTCTGTTCCTCTTCTTCCTGAGCAGAATGCAATTCTTTTTTGGCTTCGGCCAGGGACAGTTCCCCCTCCCGGACCCGTTGCTCTTCAGCAGTCACCTTCTCAGAGAAAGAGGAGACTTCCTCAGCCAGGTTCTTCTCTATGGCTTCGTTCTCTTTCAGCCAGTCTTGGATTTCCAATAATTCCCGTTCTATTTCCAAACCCTCTTGTCCCAAGGCCTCCAATTCCCGGCGGTACTGGTGAATCGCCCCCTCCTGGCGCTGGAGTTCCCCTTTTTGCCGATAAAATTGTTCCTGCTTTTCCTTTAACAACTTTTCCAGCACCGAGAGCTCGTTTTGAAGCTGTTCCAAACGGACTTCCTGAGACCGGCAGTCATTTCGAATCTCTGTCGTTTGGGCCTCCTGACTGACTACTTCTTGCTCCCTTTGTTCCTTCCCGAGTTGAAGCTCCTGATATTCCTTGGCCAAAAGGATTAGTTCCACCTCCTTGGCCAGCTTGCGGATCTCCTTGAACCGCTCGGCCTTCTTGGCCTGGCGGTATAGGGAGTTCATTTGCCGCTTGATTTCGGCAATCACATCTCCCACCCGTAAAAGATTCTGCTGGGTTAATTCCAGCTTTCGTAAGGTCTCATTCTTTTGACTTTTATACTTGGAAACACCGGCTGCCTCCTCGATCCAATGGCGCCGGTCTTCCGGTTTGGAGTCAATAATGGCCCCAACCCGTCCCTGTTCAATGACCGAATAGGCCTTGCTGCCTACGCCCGTATCCATGAAAAGATGGGTAATGTCTTTTAATCGGCAGGGTTTGCTGTTTATGGCATATTCGCTGTCGCCGTCCCTGAATAACCGTCGGGTAATGACCACTTCACTGCAATCGGCATATTCCTGGGGAATCGAACCGTTATTGTTGTCCAAGACCAGGGATACTTCGGCCATACCTAACGATGATTTTCCATTTGCTCCGGAGAAAATAACATCCTCCATGCCTTTCCCACGCAGCTGTTTGGGACTCTGTTCCCCCATGACCCATTTAATAGCATCGACGATATTGCTTTTTCCGCAGCCGTTAGGTCCGACAACCCCGCTGATTCCCTTTGGAAAATGAATTACGGTCTTTTCTGAAAATGATTTAAAGCCGTTAAGCTCCAATCTTTTTAGTTTCACTTGAGGACACCTCTCGCTAATGAAATTTCAGCTTGTCCTTTTAGACAGGACCAAACAGGTTTTATTCCCGCCTGATTTTCTGAAAAGATTCTAATGGAAAAAATAGTCTGTTGTAAAGAAAAAAATACTATAAGAAGGATTTTATTGGGAAGGCATACAATATGTAGTGGTTAACAGGGGATAGATGGAGAGGAATTCCTTTAAATCAGCCTTGCCCAGACCCCCAATACCTTCCGGCCTATCCGGGAAGTTCCCCTTTCTGGGCCTAAAGCACTGCAGCCCTGGGCGAGGCCAGGGCTGCTTAACCAAGGATTGTCTGAAAAAACCCTCCGGGACGCTGTCTTGATGGTCCGGGGTTCGAAGGAGTAATGATAAACCGGTTTATAGGTCTAGTTTGTTACAGGCCCTAAGGCCGGTTTATAAACGATCTGTAATATTTTTTTAGCTTTGTCAATAGTGGTCTCTTTTTCTTCTTCGGACGTATTCTCTTCCATTCCCCTTCCACCTACCAATCCAGCCAACTGGTCGACAAACCCCTGCAACGTATCAGCCTGGGTACTCAATTCTGCTGAAGCCGAAGCGGATTCTTCGGCCTGAGCGGCGTTCTTCTGGACTTCCTTATCCATTTCCGATATGGCCTTGTTGATTTGGCTGATTCCCTGAGCCTGCTCATTCGAAGCGGCTGATATTTCTCCTACTAATTCCCCTACCTTTTTGGCACTACTGGCCACCTTGACAAAGGCTTCATTAGTTTTAACGACGATCTCGGATCCGATTTTGATCTTTTTCACCGTTCCTTCAACCAGGTCGGTGGTATCTTTAGCCGCCTCGGCGGCCCTCATGGCCAGGTTCCTGACTTCATCGGCCACTACGGCAAACCCGGCCCCGGCCTCCCCGGCCCTGGCTGCTTCCACGGCCGCGTTTAAGGCCAGAAGATTGGTTTGGAAAGCGATCTCATCGATGGTTTTAATGATCTTGGCCGTCTCCTCGCTGGCCGAAGTAATCGCTTTCATCGATTCGGTCAGTTCAGCCATAGACCGATTGGCCTCGTTGACCACGGTGCCGGTTTCCTTCATCATCGTATTGGCCTGATTAGCATTTTCGGCATTATGTTTGGTCATGGAAGACATCTCTTCTATGGAGGCGGAGGTTTCCTCAATACCGGCGGCCTGGGCCGAGGCCCCATCGGCCAGGGCCTGACTGGCCGAAGAGATTTGACTCGAGGCGGAAGTGACCTGGTCGGCGCTTTCAATAAGTCCCTTGAGCACCTGATTGATGGGTTTGGTAATCGACCGGGTTAAGATGACCGCCATAATTAAGGTAATCAGGATGATCAATCCCCCGACAAAGGTGACAATCTGCATAGTCCGCTTGGATGCCTGATTCAAAGAGGCCACAACATTTTCCTGACTGGCCCCGGCCTTGGATACTTCTTGCTGACTTTCCTTCAACTGTTTCGAGGTAATCGCCCGTATTTTACTGTTCAAGGCCTCCAATTCTTCCGTGTTCTTAATGGAAGCCCGGACCTTTTCGGCAACGCCTCCCTGGCCGGAATAGGCACTTTTAGCCTCCGACAAAGAACTCATAAAGGCATTGACCATTTTAGTTTCTGCACCATTTTTCCCTTTGGCCACCAAGCCCTGCAATTTTTGACCCCCACCAGTGGCATCTTTAAAAAGATTTTCAATCAACCCGACTTTCTGATCAAACTCGCTCATCGTTTTGATATAGACGGAGTTATCAATATGGGTCACCAACGAGGCACTGAGCAAAGACAACCCGGAGGCCAGGGACAAGATCGTATTGGTATTGGTGAAGACTGTTATATTCTTAGACATCTCCGTGGTATTGGTTTCGACCAGACCGTTGGCCTGATTGATGCTTTTCTCGATGGTCGGCATGAGGTAGGAGAGCTCATACCCGACCTCTTTGCTCAGGGTCTCGATTCTTTCCTTCAATTTATCATCTTCATCGTTGATATATTTAAGCTGCAGGCCGGCAAGACCCTTGATTTTTTCATTCTGGGCGGACAGCTTGAGGCTTATCTCACCGGCTGCCTTTTCCTGGCTTGCTATGCTGTTCAGAGCCGCAGACAGTTCCTTCACCGTCTGGGTAAAACTATCTCTCAAGTTGGCTACGGACCGTTTATCGCTCGTCGTCGGAATTTTGGAATTATAGAGGATCAGGTCTTTTAACCCATTCCTGATCTGAGCCAAGTGATTGAGCCGCATATTAGCCACCATAAGGTTATCCACCCCGGTGACCATGGAACCGGAATTCTTTTGCTGCAGGCTGCGGACAAAGCCGTCCAGGGTCTTGGCCACCTCCGAGAGCCTCTCTCGAATGGATTTCGAGGCCAGGAAAACTTCTTCCTGACTTTTGATCTTCCGTTCGGTGATACCCATTATATTTTGGGTTATTTCCGAAATGGCCCTATCTTCTCCGGAGCCTTCTCCTTTCAACTTGGCCATTTCCGCTGAGGCGGTATTGACCTGTTTCAGAGACTCGGAAACCCCGGAGACTGATCTTTTATACTCATCCAGTGTTTTGGCCGAGGAGAGGATAGCCAGGTTGGCCGTGTGAGCCTGATACTCTCTTTGCTGATTCAAGGCCCTTAACTGATAAGGGGCCGTTCTCTGGGTCAGCTCTCTGACATTTTGATCAACCGTTCTGGCACTAATCAAAGCCGCAACAATAATGACGGCTATGGCAGTCAAAACAACCGCCGCATTGAATGAAAGCTTTGTTTTAATAGTCATGATCTTAGCCCCTCTTCCTCTTTTTCATTAACTTCATCCGGGAGGGAGGTCAGCGTAGGTAAAACCGACCTTCGGTTTCTACAGGTTGACCGGCCTCCCATAGGGTTAACTTTATTCTTCCAGTTGGTTCGGTGCACCGACTTTTGTCCGGACGGCATTCCATTCGGCGCGGGTGACGGCGGCGTCTTCCCCCTTCATAGTGATGATTATATCGTAATAATCCAGTTGATATTTATCCTTTTTAACTTCGGCAGCCTTTTTACCTTTGATGGCAAAAACGGTCTGAATGGATTGATGGTCCCAGTCCCTCCAGATTTGTTCATCCTTCAAGCCGATATATTTATGCCCTTCCAAAGCCTTGATGACAGCCTTAGTCTCAAAGGTTTTGGCCCGTTCCACGGCTTCTTTGTATTGATACATAATGACATAGGCCGAAGCCCCGGAAGTCGAGGGATAGCGTTTGTATTTTTCTTCAAACTTTTTGACAAAGGCGATCCCTTGGGGGTAATTTTTCTCGAAAGGTAATTTCCAATACCAGGGCGTGGCGCTGATAACCCCTTCCATGGCTTCCGGTCCCCCCCCCTCGGCCATATCGAGGGTCATATTGGGGACGACGACCTGCATTTTATTTTTCAATCCCATTTCATAGGCCTGCTTAAGGGCAATTTCCATATCCTTTCCAAAGAGGACCAGGACCAGGACTTCGGTATTGACCTCCTGGGCAATTTTTAGAACATCTTTGAAATCAGTGGCTCCCAGTTTGGTCAGCATGCCCTTATGTCTATCCTTATCCTGGGTATCCGAACCTTTCCGGAAGGAATCCTCGGTGGTCCAGCCCCAGGTATAGTCAGCGGTGATGTAAAAATACTTCTTGCCCGGGAAATTTTTTTTCAGATAGTCGCTTAAGATCCTGGCGGCCATCCCGGAATCATAGCATTCTCTAAAAGTGTACTTGTGCCCCTCTTCCCCGGTCGTCTCCGTGGAGTAGGTCAAGGTCCCGAAAAAGAGCTTCTTTTTCTCCTTGGCCACTTTTCCCGAGGCAATGGCCACGGCGCTGGAGGACCCGCCGAACATCATCTGGGCCCCCTCTTTATCGAAAAGTTCTATGGCGTTTTCTTTTGCAATCTTGGCATTACTCTTGGTATCCCGGTAAACCAATTTGATCTTTTTGCCCATTATCCCGCCGGCCCCGTTGATCTCTTCCATGGCCAGATCGGCCGCTCGCCGTTGATCCAATCCCTGCTTGGAATAAGGACCGGTTTCCGGATAATTCAGGCCGATGACGACCGTATCATCGGCGGAATGGGCCGCTTGAAGACCCCAGAAGCCCAAACAGACTCCAACAATCATCAAACAACTAAACCAAAGTATTACATTTTCTCTTTTCATGATACCCCTCCATTTATTTCGGTTACTAGACTAAATTCTTTTTCTAAATAGAAAACATCTTGACTTACTGCAGGATGGCCTTGAAACATCTTTACCCAGGAGAAAGTCTAGTTAATGGAGCAGAGTTGGGGAAGTGTTATCAATGGGTTAAAAACGACTTCGCCATCCATTTTTAATTTTTGTTACTTGATTTATCGGAAGATTAAAAAAAAAACTTTAATCTTTGATAATTTTCTTTTTGTTAGGTCTAACGATGATTCCAGGCAAAAAAATAGTTAATGGAATAAAAAGGAATAAATAAAAAAAACAAGGGCGTTTTGAAAAATCATCCCCAATTAAAAGGAAAGGCCAAGAGTGGAAAGCCAAGCCAACTATATTTGAGAGGATCTAACGACTAAAGAAACGGCCGACAACAAGTCGGCCGTTTCTTTTCTGGGGTCTTTGGCGGCTATTCTTAAACAGAATATTTTGAAAACAAGGCAAAACGATTAAACAGAGATGTGAGTTGAAATAACAGGGCCAGACGGTTTACTTTTAATCTTTCATCAGGGGCCATGACCAGGACCTTATCAAAAAAAGCATCAATGGCCGGACGCAGTTGGGCCAGTTGGAGAAGGTATTGGGAATATCCCTTTTCCTGAAAAAGCCGGTCCAGGTCGGCCTCTTTTTCCATTACCTTTTCATACAGATTTTTTTCCTGCTCCTCCACAAAGAGCTGACGATCTACCTTGCCGGCATCGGCTGAGGAAAGTCCTTTTAAGATATTCAGGGCCCGTTTACATCCCATAGCCAGGGAAGTAAAGTCCGGGTGATCTTGGAAGGCCTGGAGGGCCTGGGCCCGGAGTTTCACTTCCAGGAAATCATCCCATCCGGCTGAAAGAACCGCTTCAATCGTTTCCCGGCCCATCCCGTCACTTTCCAGGAGATGTTGAAGGCGCAGAGCAAAAAATTCGCCTATATTCTTTTTAATGATAAGAGGATCTTCTTGAAACTGGCCCGAAAAGGAGGCTAAAGTCTGGGTCAGGGTTTCTTCCAAGGATAAAGAATACCCCTTATCCCATATAATCAAAATAATCGCCTGGGCCTGGCGGCGCAAGGCATAAGGGTCGGCCGAACCGGTGGGAATCTGGGCCAACCCGAAAAAGCCGGTCAGGGTATCCAGCCGATCGGCCAAACCGACCAAGGCCCCGGTTGTGGTTTGGGGCAACCCGCTGCCCTGGGCCGCCGGCAGATAATGATCAAAGATTCCCCGGGATACCTCTTCAGGCTCACCGGACCGGAAGGCGTATTCCCGTCCCATAATCCCCTGCAAATCAGGAAATTCCCCGACCATCAGGGAGGTCAAATCGGCCTTGCACAACCAGGCCGTGCGCTTAACCGGGTCTTCTTTTTCCGGGGCCAGCTTTCGAGCAAGATAGGCCCCTAAGGCCATGACTCGTTCCACTTTTTCAAACGAAGTTCCTAAACGGGAATGAAAGACCACCCCCTTTAAGGACTCTACCTTTTTGGCCAGGGGTTCTTTCAGGTCCTCCTTGAAAAAAAACTGGGCATCGGAAAGACGGGCCCGCAAAACCTTTTCATGTCCTTTGACCACCCGTTCCGTGTCCTGAACCCGGGTGTTATTGACGGCAATGAAACGGGGAAGCAATTTCCCCTGATCATCCACCAAGGGGAAATACCGCTGATGTTCCTTCATCGAGGTAATCAGGACTTCCGGGGGCAGATTTAAAAAATCAGGATGAAAGCCTCCGGAAACCGGCTCAGGAAATTCTATCAGATAAGTCACTTCACGGAGCAAATCGGGATCCTTCAAGACCTTTCCCCCGGAACGGACGGCCAGGGTCTCTATCCCTTCCTGTAACATCTCTACCCGTTCCTGAGGATCTACGATAACCCAGGCTTGACGGAGTTGTTCTGCATACTTCCCTGCTCCCGTTAATTCAATCGCCTGGGGAGCCATGAAACGATGGCCGAAGGTCCGCCTGCCGGACTGAATCCCCTCCAAAGCAAAAGGCACAACCTCATTACCGAAGAGGCTGACCATCCAATGGATAGGACGGGCAAAACGCAGAGCGGAACTCCCCCAGCGCATGAATTTCGGAAAAGGGAGGTCTAAGATTAATTGGGGCAAGAGCTCGGTTAAGACACTGGTCGTGGGCAAACCCTTAAGGGTCTTCCGCAGACCCAGATAGACGCCTTTGGGGGTCTCAATATATTCCAATTGATCAACGGAAATCCCTTTGGCTTTGGCAAAACCCAGGGCGACTTTGGTCGGACTGCCGTCAGGGGCGAAGGCCGCCGTTTTGGGAGGGCCGATGATATTTTCTTCGGCATCGGTCTGATAAGAGGAAAGACCGAAGACTAACAAGGCTAATCGCCTAGGGGTGCCGATTGTTTTCACTTCCTGATAGTGCAACCGTGATTGGGACAATCGTTGTTGGGCCGATTCTTTCAAGGCCAGCAAGGCCCCCGGAATAAAACGGGCCGGGATCTCTTCTGTTCCGATTTCGAGTAATAAATCTTGTTCCATTATATCCTCACCTGAATCTTAAAAATCGGTATAAGGTTAAAGGTATACGGTATAAGGTTTTCCTTGAACCTTAAACCTTGAACCTTAAACCTTTTTTAAAAGCGGAAACCCCATAGCCTCCCGCTGGGCCAGATATTCCTGAGCGACTTGACGGGCCAAATCACGAATCCTGGCGATATAACCGGTCCTTTCGGTAACACTGATCGCCCCGCGGGCATCCAGAATATTGAAAACGTGGGAGCATTTCAGACAGAAATCATAAGCCGGCCGGGGCAGTTTCAGAGCGGCCAATCTCTTGCTCTCCTTTTCGTACGAAATAAAATGGGTCCGCAATTGCTCCACATCGGCCTGATCAAAGTTATAGGTCGAAAATTCTAACTCGCTCTGCAGATGGACCTCCCCATAGGAGATCTCCTCATTCCATTTTAAATCATAGACATTATCTTTTTCCTGAAGGTACATGGCGATTCGTTCCAGACCGTAGGTCAGTTCTACGGATATGGGAGAAAGATCAATGCCTCCGCACTGTTGAAAATAGGTGAATTGGGTGATTTCCATGCCATCCAGCCAGACCTCCCAGCCCAAACCCCAGGCCCCGAGGGTGGGAGATTCCCAGTCATCTTCCACAAATCTCAAGTCATGTTCCAAAGGATGGATGCCGAAACTCTCCAGGCTTTTCAAATAGAGATCCTGGATATTCAGAGGAGAAGGCTTAAGAATGACCTGATATTGATAATAATGCTGCAGTCGGTTGGGATTTTCCCCGTATCGCCCATCGGTCGGCCTTCTGGATGGTTCGACATAGGCCACTTTCCAGGGCTCCGGCCCTAAAGAGCGGAGAAAAGTGGCCGGGTGAAAGGTGCCGGCCCCCACTTCCAGGTCGTAGGGCTGCAAAAGCAGGCACCCTTCTTTGGCCCAATAGCCGTTTAGGGCCTCGATTAATTCTTGAAAGGTAAGCACATAACCTCCTGTAAAATAATGGTGTAAGGTTCAAGGTAGAAGGTTTAAGGTTAAAAGACCATCAATCCAATTTCCTTTGCCCCTTGGACCTTAAACCTCAGACCTTAAACCTTGTACCTGCTTTTTGTTATCCGTAACATTCCTGTATCTGCTTAAGATAGCGGACTGAACTCAATTCTTTTCCCATGACCTGGCAGGAAAAACCCTCCAAAAGGCTTTCGATTTCTCCCTTTATGTCCCGGGAAAACCGGATTCGAAAAACCTGGGGAAAGTTCATGGTCATCGACTGGCGAATGCTCTGAACCGTCCCAAGAGAGAGCCGCATCCCTTTTTCCCCTTTCAGGCATTGGGAGCAAAAAACCCCTCCTCGGGCCAAAGAAAAATAGGGAGCGCTGATCTCTTCAACTTTTTTCCCGCAATGGAGACAACCGGTCAGGTAGAGGGCATAGCCGGCTAACTTAAGCAAGCGAATCTGGAAGATGGAGAACACTTCCTGATCCTCTGTTTCCTGTTCGAGGACCTGGAGGGACTCTTTAAATAATTCAAAAAGGGTCGGATTGGAATCTCCGGCCGCAAACAACTCTTTAACCATTTCACAGAAATAGGAGGCTTGTCCCCATTTTTTGAAATCCCTGCGGATACCCTGATAGGGATCCAGCAGCTCACCTTGATCAATACGGACCAGGGCATTGTTTTGTTTTTCAAAAATATGCAAACGAACCCGGTTTATCGGTTCGAGACAATTAACGAAGCGTTTTTTACTCTTTTTGGCCCCTTTGGCAATCCCCCGCATGCGCCCGGTCTGAAGAGAAAAAAAATCCACAATCAGATCCGCTTCGGCATACAGTTTAACTTGCAGGATTATGGCCTCAACCGCTCTGGCCGGCATAATGATGATCCTCTATTTTAACAAACCTACGGATAAAGCCTATAAAGGGTCCTGGGAAAAGGAATGGCTTCGCGCACATGTTTTAATCCGCAGACCCAGGCCACCATCCGTTCCAAACCCAGCCCAAAACCTCCATGGGGTACCGTTCCGAAACGACGCAGATCTAAGTACCATTTCAGGTCTTCTTCCGAAAGGGCATGGTCCCGGATTCTTTCCTGAAGACGTTCCAGGGTGTCTTCCCTTTCCGAGCCTCCAATAATCTCCCCGTATCCCTCCGGAGCCAAGATATCCATATTCAGGACCAACCTGAGATCAAGAGGATCTCTTTTCATATAAAAGGCCTTGCATTCAGCCGGGTAGCGATGAATAACCAGGGGCTGGGGAAATTGGGAAGCCAGGCGTGTTTCTTCTTCCGCACCCAAATCGTCTCCAAAGGAAATGGTCTGGCCCTCCTTCTGGAGAGATTCCAGGGCCTGGGTATAAGACAGGCGGGGGAAAGGCGGTTTAACTCTTTCTAAAAGGGCCGGGTCTCTCTCCAGGAGTTTTAACTCCTCCTGTCGGTTCTCTAGAACACGATTGAGCATAAAGGCGATCAGTTGTTCAGCCCAACCGATTAATTGTTCCAGGTCGGCAAAAGCGATCTCCGGTTCGACCATCCAGAATTCAGTAAGATGTCTCCGGGTTTTTGATTTCTCAGCCCGAAACGACGGCCCGAAGCAATAAACCCGGCCAAAGGCCATGGCCCCGGCCTCCATATAAAGTTGACCGCTCTGGGACAGGTAAGCATTCCCCTGATCAAAATAGGGCGTGCTAAAAAGGGTGCTGGTCCCTTCGCAGGCCGCCGGGGTCAAGATGGGCGCATCCAATTGAATAAAATGCTGGGCATCCAGAAAATCACGAATCGCCCGGATCAATTCGTGGCGTATCCATAAGATCGCCTGCTGACGGGCTGAACGGAGCCAGAGGTGTCGGTGTTCCATTAAAAAGGCCACACCGTGTTCTTTTGGTGAAATGGGGTAGTCTTGGGCAATCTGAATGGGTCTTAAATTGGAAACGTCTAATTCCACCCCACCCGGTGCCCGGGCATCGTCATGTAATCTCCCGGTTACGGCCAGGGACGATTCGAGCGATAACTGATCAAAGAGCTGAAAAATCTCCGGCGCCAGCTTACTCTTGACCATGATAGCTTGGAGAAAACCGGTCCCATCTCTCAGGACTAAAAAACGGACCTGACCGCTGGAGCGTTTATGGACCAGCCAACCTTGGATGGTAACGTCTTGTTCCAGATACTGCCGGCATCGATGGATAAAAACGGTCATTTCCAGATAGTTTTCCTTAAAGCATAACTTGAATATATGATCGATCCTTTAATTGCTTTAACCATTGTCCAAAGCGAAGTTCCACTTCTTCCCGAAAAAGCTTATCATAGATTTGAGTCCTTACCGACTCAAGAGTAACTTCCTTGTTCTCCTGCACGGCAATCACCTGGACGATCTGCCATCCTTGCGAAAAGGGCAGGACCTTACTAAACTCTCCTTGCTTCAATGGGGAGATGACTTCTCGAAGACTGGGATCAATCTCATCCCAACTGAAAACGCCCAAATCCCCGCCTTGGGCCGCGGTAGGGCCTTGGGAATATTTTTGGGCCATTTCAGCAAAATTTTCTCCTTTTTTAAGACGTTCCCAGATCTCCTCGGCTTTCAATTTCTGGGTTAAATACTCCTGCGGCGAGGCATTTGCAGAGACGGGAAAGACGATTTGGGCCAGATGGACGCCTTCCATTTTCTGAAAGCTGGTTTTGTTTTTCTCAAAATAGTCTTTGATCTTCTCATCGGAGACCACAATTTTATTTCCAATCTCCCGGGTCATTAATCGAAGACGCTGAAGTTGTTCCTTGATTTTAGCTTTCAGCTCGGCCTCGGTCATTCCTCCCTTGGATAAAGCCGCCGCAAAATCTTCCTGGCTTTTAAAACCTTGCTCGTTTCTTATCCTCTCAACCGTCTTATCCACTTCCTCGGAGGAAATCTGGATTCCCAGACGTTTCACTTGAAACTCGACCAATTTCTGATCGATCATCTGGAATAGCAATTGTTTTTTTATTTCTTCCGGGTTGCCCCTCTCCACTTCACTCGGTTGGACGGTCCGGAACATTTTTTCTAACTCGTAAGCCGTGATAATGTCGTTATTGACAATGGCCACAATCCGATTGGTCATCTCAGCCAACCCCCAGTCGGTGCCTCCCAGGATTACCAATAAAATAAATGCTAAAAAAATTTTCCTTTTCATCTCAACCTTAATCCGTAAATAGAGTACAGAGTCAAACGTGCTCTATTTTCATCTTTGGTGGTGTCACGCCACTGGCGTGGCATGACGGATTAGCTCGAAAATAGGCTTTGGAGTCTTCAGAGCCTGTTTTCATGTTTCGTTATGCCACGCCCCAAAAGGCTGGGCATGGCGGATTAATCCGAAAATAGGATTTAGAGTCTAACAAAGCTATTTTCATCTTTGGTGGTGCCACGCCCCAAAAGGCTGGGCATGGCGGATTAATCCGAAAATAGGATTTAGAGTCTAACAAAGCTATTTTCATCTTTGGTGGTGCCACGCCCCAAAAGGCTGGGCATGGCGGATTAATCCGAAAATAGGATTTAGAGTCTAACAAAGCTATTTTCATCTTAGGTGGTGCCACGCCCCAAAAGGCTGGGCATGGCTTATTAAAAAGAATGCCCTGGATTTCAGGGCATTCAAAAAATAGTATTCACTAAAGTCCTCACTTATTCGCCAATCTCATATCCGGCCTTTTTTAAGGCAGCCACAGCGTCATCCTTTTTGTCCGATTTAAGGCGGATATAGACCCGCAACAGGTCCGTAGATCTCCTGGGAAGGGAAAAGATGCTGAGAATATTTGCCCCGCATTGCTCTACGATCCCCACGATCTTCCCGAAGGACCTCGGTTGAAGATCAACGTTCTCTAAGGAAATGATTTCCTTTTTGGCCTCTTTTCCAAAAAGCTGCATCATGGCCCTAGAAATCTGAGTCTCGGTAATAATTCCCACCAAATGACCTTGCCCATCCACCACCGGGAACCCGCCAATATCTTTTTCCGTACCCAGGGCAATGGCCTCGATGACCGTATCTTCCGGAGATAGGGTTAAGACATTTTTCTTCATCAGGTCCTTTACCTGTATCTTCATAATTAAATAATTCAATTCATGAATGCTCAAGGAAGTAGCCGATGAAGGGGCGGCTTCAATTAGATTGCGAAAAGTAACGATTCCAACCAGTTTGCCTTTTTGAACAACCGGCAAGCGGCGGATCTTGTTCTCTTTCATTATCTTTTGGGCCTCTAGGGCAGAGGCATCCGGAGTTACCGTAATCGGATCTTTGGTCATCCAGTGTTTAATTTTCATCCTGAGCTCTCTGTTAACTAGGACTTGCCAAGTGAATTTTGAAGAACAGTCAAATGGTTATCTCTTGGTATGGGCATTAAAACTACCAAAATTCTTTCTTCCGGTCAACAGCAAAAGAAAAGGCTTCCCTAAACGGCATAATAGGTCATTGAAGGGAGCTCGACACAGGTCAATTTATTTCCATAGACTGCTCCGGTATCAATACCGACCTTACTTTTATACTCAAAAGGCTCCGGAAAGGGAGTATGTCCAAAAATAACGGTCTTCCCGAAATCGTACTGGGAATAATAGAATTCTTCTCGGATCCACAGAAGGTCAAAAAGGCTCTGGGATTCCAAGGGAATCCCCTTTCTGAGTCCGGCATGGACAAAGATATAGTTTCCAAACTCAAAAAAGGGGATCAAAGACTTAAAAAAGTCCAAATGGTCAAGGGGAAAAATTTTTCGGGGGTCTTGAAAAGATTTATGGCCGCCTTGGCTGAGATAACTATTCAAGGTCTTCTGACCCCCGTTAAAAAGAAAGGGATTAATATTTTTTCCGCTTAAATATTCTAATAGCATCTGCTCATGATTGCCTAAAAGAAAAACGGCTGAAGGCGCTTTCTTTTTGAATTGGATCAGAAATTCCACCACTTCATAGGATTGATCTCCCCGATCGATATAATCCCCGATAAAAACAACCCGATCTTTATCCGGATTTATCTTTACTTTTTCCATAAGGCTGACCAGTTTTCCGTAGCAGCCATGAATATCACCAACAGCTAAAATTCTTTCCATAAATCAGGTCCGTCTTAAAAAGGTGAGACTTCTGCGCTGATCCAACCGAAGGAGCCCGGCTTGGTCGGCCCAATCCAGGGCTTGTCGATATTCAGCAAAATGAAGCCGGCGGTTGATCCGAGGATGCACCGGAGCTTGGCCACAGGGACGATATTGATCCATAACGTTCACGTAAGTATGGGGGGACAACTCTCGGGCGATAAAGGCCAGGATCTCTTTGGTCCCGGCCAACTCATCGGGCATAACCAGGTGTCTAATCAAAAGGCCTCGCTGGGCAATTCCGTTCTGATCCATCCATAAGTCCCCAACCTGCCGGTGCATTTCTTTAATGGCCTTTTGGGCGCTTTGGGGGTAATCGGAAGCTAAAGCCAATTCCTGTGAAACGGCGGACTCCCAAAATTTAAAATCCGGCATATAGATATCCACAATATTTTCCAGGATCAACAAGGTCTCCAGGCTTTCGTATCCTCCGCAGTTATAGACCAAGGGGATTTTTAGTCCCTGGGGAATAGCCAGCAATAAGGCCTGGAGCAGAAAGGGAACCACGTGAGAGGGCGTAACCCAATTGATATTATGGCACCCTATGGCCTGGAGATGAAGCATGTGCCCGGCTAGATTCTCCGGAGAACACTCTCGGCCTTCCCCCAGATGGCTTAATTCATAATTTTGACAAAAGGTACATCCCAAATTACAATAGGCGAAAAAAATGGTTCCTGAACCGAATTGACCCACTAAAGGCTCTTCTTCCCCAAAGTGGGGCCCAACACTGGAGACCAGGGCAGTCCGACCGGTCCGACAAAACCCCAACTCCCCTTCTAAGCGGTTTACCCGGCAATCCCGGGGACAAAGGCGGCATTCACCCAGCCTTTCCCAAACCTCCTCTGCCTTGTGTTTCAACGACCCGGACTGAAATTCTTTTAGATATAAGGGCCTCAACCCCCGGCATCCCTTCCTCTCATTGACCAAGCCCATAGGACTAAGGAGGTATGGTAGCACAACTTTCCTTCCAGGAAAAGTCCAAAGGAATTTTTCTATTTCTTTTTAAGACCTTATTGGCTCTTTCTCTTTTAATTTTTGTTTGATTTATGGTATAGTTTAAAATACTTTTTTATCACTTCCTCTCATTAGGCGATAAGTTATTGGTAAAAATGGACTGGAGGGCCTTAAATGGGAAAAGGGACCATTAGGGTAGCCATCTGTGGAGTCGGAAATTGTGCCAGCGCCTTAATCCAAGGAATTGAATATTACCGCCACAACCCTTCGGTTGACGAAGGATTGATGCATAAAAATCTCGGGGGATATTTCCCGGAAGATATCAAAATTGTCGCGGCCTTTGATATTGATCGCCGAAAGGTCGGGCGTCCCCTGGAAGAAGCCGCCTTAGCCCTGCCGAACTGCGTCTATCCGATTTGGTCTACCCTTCCCTCCTACGGGATCACCGTCCAGATGGGACCTGTTTTAGATGGTCTGGCCTCTCATATGAAAGACTTTCCGGAAGAACGGACTTTTCTGCCGGCCGACCTCGCCCCTGTTGAGGTGGAAAAAATTCTTAAACAATCTCAGGCTGAAATGCTTCTTAATTACCTACCCGTTGGTTCAGCGGCTGCCGCCCGTTATTACGCCCAATGCTGTCTGAACAGCGGCGTCAGTTTAATTAATTGTATGCCTGAATTTATCGCCTCCGATCCGGAATGGGCCGAAAAATTTAAACAACGGAGAATCCCGCTGATTGGGGATGATATTAAATCCCAGATCGGGGCCACCATCATCCACCGGGTATTGGCCCACCTCTTTGAAGAAAGGGGGGTTAAGATCAAACGGACTTACCAACTCAATACCGGGGGTAATACTGACTTTCTCAATATGCTGGAGAGGAGCCGTTTAATAAACAAAAAGATATCCAAGACCGATGCGGTTCAGTCTCAATTAAAGAAACCCCTGTCCTCAGAGAATATCCACATCAGCCCCAGTGATTACGTTCCCTGGCAAAAAGATAATAAGGTCTGCTTCCTGCGCCTTGAGGCCGTTAATTTTTGCGGCGTTCCTCTGGAATTGGAGGCTCGTCTATCCGTTCAGGATTCCCCCAACAGTGCCGGGGTAGCTATCGATGCCGTCCGCTACTGCCGCTTGGCCCGGGATCGCCGAGAGGCCGGGATTTTACTTCCGGTTTCCGCATATTTTATGAAACATCCTCCGGTTCAGATGGAGGAAGGGGAAGCCAGACGGCAGATCGAAAACTATTTGACCAGGGATGACCAGGGTTAAAAAGGACGATTCTCTTGCTGCGGGAAAGCAAAATCGGCCAGAGTTATCTCCGATGGGTTGGCGAAATTCCCCTCTCCCTGGTTCAGCGACTTTCCCTCAAGCCCAATCACCTGACTTTTATGACCCTTTTTATCAGTCTGGGGACCGTTCCGGCCTTTTTACATTCCCTTTGGCTGGGCGGGATTGGAGTCCTTCTTTCCGGGGTCCTCGATACGCTCGATGGCAGCCTGGCTCGAAAGTTGAAACAACAAACCCGGGCCGGGGCCTTTCTGGATTCGGTTTTCGATCGATACAGTGATTTTCTGATGGTTTTGGGAATCTGGCTTTTTTTCCAGGCTCACCCCGTTCCGGCCCAAGTCCTGATAACCCCCCTCCTCTTTCTTCTTTTAGCCGGATCGTTTATGGTCAGCTACTCCCGGGCCCGCGGGGAGGGTTTGGGCCTGTCCATCTCCCTGGGGCTTTTTGAACGGGCCGAAAGGATCATCGCCCTTGGCGCGGGAGCAATCTTAAATGACCTTTTAACCGGAATGTTCCCCTCTCAAGATTGGTTAAGGGATCATCTCTTTTTTATCGGCCTCCTGACTATTCTGTCCATTGGGACCCACCTAACCGCCTTCCAACGCATCGTCCATTTATTCAAACATCTTTAATGAGCTCTCAAGGGAAATCATTTTTTTTCCTGGGAGTGGGCCTTAAGCAGTAATCCCTTTAACGTTCCCAGGGCTCCGGAAAGCCCTTCCATTTCTTTATCCGTAAAATTCCGAAGAATGGTTTCCAGTTCCCCTTGCAGCCTCTTCCGGCCTGATTCCATGAGCTCTTTACCTTCTTTAGTAATGGCGATTTTAATAACCCGGCGGTCGGTGGGTTCGGGATTCCTGACCACCATTTTTTCTTTAACCAGCCGTTCGATCAGGGGAGTCATATTGGGCTTGGAGACGTTCAGGCGTCTGCCGATATCCGATACCGATAAAGAACCGGAACGCAATAAGACCCCCAGGACATGAAAATGCAGGATGGAAAAGTCAGAAGGATTATTCCGGTGCCAACCATCCTTGACCAGTTTAACCAACAGGGAATGGGTGGTCAAAAGATCAATGACCAGTCTATTCCAAACATCCTTAGGCATCATCTCTCTCTCCTTTCTGAAAGAAGGCTTCAGGTTATCCCGGGCAGTCTCCTGGCTAAAATAAAATGGTTAGATTTTATAATTATTTCCTATTATAACTAAACCTCTTTTCAAATCAACTCGTTTTTATCTCCGCCTTTAAGGGCTTCCGGATGGCTTATCGGCGAAACCGGTGGCCCGATTTGATACTGGCCGGTCAGGACAGGAGTACGATTGGCTTTTAATAGTAGGGAAGGACTATCCTCCCGGCTTTTCTCCTTGACCCGTTATTGTTCTTCTTTTATACTCCTTCCCCATCTAGGTGAATGTACTTACTCTTTTCCGGTTATGCGGAACGGTCTATTTGATCGGCCCAAAGCCAGCGGGTCGATTTTTTATGTTTCCCTTTTCTGCAAATAAGAGGGACCCGATTAAGGAGGTTTATTCTTTCAATGGAACCCTTAAAATCACTCAGTCCGGCTGACGAGCGATACAAGGCTTTCATGGAGAACATCGAGGACGGGGTTTATGAAACGGACCTCCAGGGAAATCTTATTTTTTTTAATCCGGCCTTTTGCCAGATCTTCGGCATTGCCTTGTCGGACCTTCAAGGCCAGAATTTCAGCAAATTCATGGCTCAGGAGCAGGCCAAGATTGCCTTCGAAGTTTTTAATAAAATTTTCAAAACCAAAACCGGCGTAAAAGACATCCTCTGGGAGATCACCGACCAGCAGGGAGAAAAGCGCAAGATCGAATTATCGGCAAACCTGATCCTGAACCAAGAGGGCCAGGGAATCGGTTTTCGGGGGATCGCCAGAAACGTCACCGAGCGTCTCAAGGCCCAGGAGGAACTGAAGCAATCGGAAATCCGCTTCCAATGCGCCTATGAAGCCAGCCGGGTAGCTGAAAAACAATACAAGACCCTCCTGGATTTCGTCCCTTATCCGATGGTTGTCTTTACCCCTGAGGGAGAAGTCTCCTACCTCAATCCGGCTTTTTCCCTGGTCTTTGGTTGGACCCTGGGAGAATTGCAGGGCAAAACCATCCCCTATCTCCCTCCCGGATATGAGGGGGAGACACTGGTCAACATTCGCCGACTATTGCGGGAAAAGATGATTCCCCGGATCATTACCAAAAGAATGTCCAAAGACGGCCGAATCCTGGATGTGACCATACGGGGGGCGACTATTTCCCAATCCGAGGAATTACCTGGAGGTGTTTTGGTTATTTTCCGAGACATCACCCAGGAAAAAAAACAGACCGATACGAACGCCGCCATTATGCGGATCAGTACGGCCCTCCCCAACTATCCTGATCTGGAAGAACTGCTTGATTATATCAGCAGCGAGATCAAAGAGCTTCTCAATGTGGAAGGAGCGGTAGTCATGCTTCTCGATGAAGAGAAGAAAGAGATCTATTTTCAAGGGGCGGCTTACGATGACCAGGGGGCTCAGAAGCTGGCCAAAGAAGTCCGCTTCCCGGCCGATCGGGGTGTTGCCGGGGAAGTCCTCCGGACCGGGAAACCGATCCTCGTCCCCGACACGGGAAAAGATCCCCATTTCTATTCCCTAGTAGACCGACAGATGAATTTTCGTTCCAAGTCCATGCTGGATGTTCCCTTATACAGCCGAGACCGGATTATCGGGGTCCTTTGCGCTATCAATAAAAAATCCGGGCCCTTTGATGATAAGGATGTGGAACTGCTTAGTCTGATTGCCGGAACAGTGGCCTTGTCCATTGAAAATGCCCGCTACGCCGATGCAATCAAGAAGGCCTATCAGGAAGTGAGCAGCCTGAACCGGGCGAAGAGCCGGGCCATTAATCGGCTTTCCCATGAATTAAGGACGCCCGTATCCGTTGTCCTGGCCTCTCTCAAAATCCTCTCCAAGAAGCTGAGTGTCCTGCCACAAAAGGACTGGGAGAAAACCATGGAGAGAGCCGAACGTAACCTTAACCGCCTCCTGGAAATCCAATACGAAGTCCAGGACATCATGCGGGATGGGGATTCCCGGACCGACCAACTTCTTCATATCCTTTTGGAACAGGCCGTTGACGAATTGGAGACCCTTTTTGCCCAGGAAGTCGGGGAAGGGGCTCTGGTTGAGACCATTCGAAAAAAAATAGATGAGATTTACCGCCCTAAGGCCACTGTCTTTACCGAGATCAGCCTGGATCAATTTGTCCAAGAACGGATACAAGTCAAGGCCCCGAGCTTTGCCCAACGTCACCTGGAAATGATCACCCTGCTTTCAACGGCGCCAAAAATCTGCCTCCCGGAAGAAGTTATCCAAAAGGTTTTCGATGGTCTCTTACGAAACGCCATCGAAGCTACGCCGGATGAGGGAAGAATAACGATTGGTGTGGAACCTAAAGGAGAGGGCGTGGAGTTGCGGGTTGAGGACAGGGGAGTAGGGATTACCTCTGAGAATCAAAATCGCATCTTCGAGGGTTTTTTCAGTAACCAAGATACCATGATCTACTCCTCCAAGAACCCTTATGAGTTCGGTGCAGGCGGCCGAGGTGCGGATCTGCTGAGGATGAAAATCTTTAGTGAACGATACCATTTCAAACTAGAGATGTCTTCCTCTCGATGCCTCTATATTCCAAAAGATACGGACAAATGTCCCGGTCAAATCAGCCGCTGTTCCTACTGCCGAAAGGTTGAAGATTGCCACCAATCCGGGGGGACCTCTTTTACCCTTTATTTTCCCCCCACCCCGGCTTCCGGCTGCGGCGTGAATGCAGACGAATAAACGGTCGGATCGTCTAAGGAGCGCTTGAAACATGAATAAGGTTATTGCCAAATAAAACTAATTTTGATAGGTTCCTTATAATTTAGAAGGCCGGGG